>Ga0207689_10000120_pt1 | contig 65319 bp, 52 predicted proteins | sample KBSMisM52_FD_184312 | JGI IMG/M metagenome (GOLD analysis project Ga0207689, IMG submission 184312) | Miscanthus rhizosphere microbial communities from Kellogg Biological Station, Michigan, USA - KBS Miscanthus M5-2 (SPAdes) (version 2) | ecosystem: Host-associated > Plants > Roots >...
CCGCCAGGCGATCTTCCAGCCGCTGGACGTTCGGATCGAGGACCAGTGGGCGGCGGCGACCGAACGTTCGTGCTCGGCGCGCATGCCCTCCTCGAGGACGGACTGGGGAACGTCCTTCAGGCCCCAGATGAAGCCGGTCCACGAGAGGAATTTCAGCCCGTAGTAGGTCGGGTCGATTTCCCACCAATAGAAGCCGTTGCGGGTGGCGCTCTGGTAGCGGTGGTGGTTATTGTGCCAGCCTTCGCCGAGGCAAATGATCGCGAGGATGAAGCTGTTGCGGGAATCGTCGTCGGTCTTGTAGCGGCGGTTGCCCATGAGGTGGGCCATCGAGTTGATGCAGGCGGTGCCGTGGAAGAGGGCGGTGGTGCTCACGAAGAAGCCCCACACGAGCATCTGCCAGCCGTTGGTGTGCAGGCCGGGGGCGACGCGTTCGAGCAGGGCGCCGAGGCCGAACATCGAGAACGCGTAGAGAATGGGGACGACGAGATCGAAGCGGTTCAGCCAGACGAGCTCGGGGAACTTCTGGAGATCCTTGATCTTGGAGTAGTCGGTGGGGAAGTTGCGGCGCGAGGTGATCCAGCCGATGTGCGACCAGAGGAAGCCGTGAACGTGCGGGGAGTGGGCGTCCTCCGGGCCGTCGGAGTGCTGGTGGTGGTGGCGGTGGTGGTAGGCCCACCAGAGGGAGCCGCGTTGCACGGTGGTGCCGGCCCAGACGGCGAGGAGGAACTGACCGAAGCGCGAGGTGCTGTAGGTCTTGTGGGAGAAGTAGCGGTGGTGGATGCCGGTGACGGCAAACATGCGCACAAAGTAAAGGAACACGGCGGCCCAGGCGGCGAAGGCGCTGACGCCCACCCAGAGGATGCCGAAGCAGCCGAGGTGGAGGAGCGCGAAGGGCATGACGCGCACCCAATCGACCTTGTCGGGTTCGTTGCGCATCTTTTCGGCGCCTTCGGGGCAGTAATCGGAGTCAATCCACTGGGTCACGGCAGTGACGAGACGGCGGAAGAACGAGGGACGGTAGGAATCGGACACGGGCGGAGTGGATTAAAAGAACGGACACGAAACAGCCCGATTTGGACCCGCGCAAGTCGGGTTTCGGGAAAAGCCGTTACAATACGGGAGCGTGTTTCCCGGCAGTTTGGTTGCAACTGCGGGCCGGCGATTTGCCTTTGCGGCTTAATGCGCGCGTGCGCGGGGAGGTTGCAAACGCAACGCCAGCCAGATCCAAAAAAACGCCGAGACCACGAGGGCCGCGGGCAGCAGCAACACGGCTTTTTGCAGGCCGGACACATCCGACAGGATGCCAACCAGCTGCGGCGAGCCGAGGTCGCCGAACAGGTGGATCGCGAAGATCGAGACCGCCATGGCGCTCGTGCGCATGATCACCGGCACGGTTTCCAAAATCAGGGTGTTCACGGGGCCGGTGGCGAGGAACAGGCAGAACATGGCGGCCGCCAGCAGCAGCCGCGCGATGACGGAGTCGTGGGTCAAAAACGCGGCGCAGCCGATGGGCGCGGCCGCGAGCGAGCTCAGCCCCAGCACCCAGCCGTAGGCGGCGGGATTGCGCCGGTGCCAGGCCGTGGCGCAGAAGCCGCCCAGCAGCGTGGCGACCAGGCCGGACGCCACCAGCGAGAGGCCGAAGAAATGATCGGCCGCATCCAGCCCGACCCCGTGCACACGATGAAGGAACGTCGGCCCCCAAAAGGCGAAGCCGCCCAGCGCGAACGTCTGCGCAATGTAACCGAGCACGGTCAGCACGTAGAGCGGGCGTCCGAGCAGTTCGAAATACCCGCGCAGCCCGGGCGGCGATTCCGAGGCGGCCGGCGCGTCGGTGGCGGCGGTTTCGCTGGCGCCGCGCCGGGGCTCGGGCAGCAGCAGCAGAGACAAGGCGAGCAACAGCCCCGGCGCCCCGGCGGCCCAGAAGGCGGTGCGCCAGCCGTAGTGCGTGGCGAGGAGGCCGCCCGCGATGTAGCCGAGCGCGGAGCCCAGCGGGATGGCCGCGTAGAAAATCGACAGGGCGTTGTTACGGCGCGCCGGCGCGTAGAGATCGGCGATCCAGGCCGGGCTGATCGTGCCGTAGCTGGCCTCGCCTAGGCCCACCAGCACGCGGAAGCAGACCAGGGACCACAGGCTGTGCGCCTCCCCGGAGAGCACCGTGCCGATGCTCCACACGGCCACGCCGGAGGCGATCAGCACCTTGCGGGAAAAGCGGTCGCCGAGGTAGCCGAACAGCGGGGCTGTCACGAAGTAGCCCAGCATGAAGGCGGTGGCGATCCAGCCGAGCTGGCCGTCGCTCAACTTGAGCTCGTCTTTGATCGGCGTGAGGACGGCGGGCAGGATCTGCCGGTCGAGGTAGTTGAACAGGTTGATGCCCGTGAGCAGCACGAGCGTAACCGGGGCCAGTTTGGAGGAGGACGATTTCAAACCGGCTTCACCAAGGCGGCGCCCGCGGCGGGTTTCAATCCGACAATGCATCCGTCCGGAAGGGCGAGACCGGTGGCTTGTGCAGTTGTGGCGGAGCTGGGCTTTCCGTATCACGGCCAACCCCGGTGTATCTTCGCGTTGTCCGTGGGTAGAGATAGGGCCGAACCGTCATCGGTTCACGGGGTCCGTGAAGAGCACCCCCGTGTTCCCATGAAGAAATCCCCCACCCGAATCAGCCGCGAGCAGATGGTCAAACTCCTCAACGAGGATCTCGCCCGCGAGTATCAGGCGATCATCGCCTACACCGTCTACAGCCAGATCATCAAGGGCGCGAAATTCATCGCCATCGCCGCCGAACTGGAAAAACACGCCGGCGAGGAACTCACCCACGCCATCGCGATCACCAAGCAAATTGATTACTTCAACGGCACGCCGGTGACGACGCCCCGGGCGGTCAAGATGTCCGCCAACGCCGAGGATATGCTGCGCTTCGACCTCGAAAACGAGCGCGTGACCATCCTCGCCTACCGCGAACGCATCCGGCAGGCCGAGGAGATGGGTGAATACGCGCTGAGCGAAGTTCTGCGCGAAATCATCGCCCAGGAACAAGAACACCTCACCGATCTCGCCACCGCCCTCGGCATCGACACCCCGGCGATCGAGAGCTGAACGAAGCCGCGGACTCCAGGGCCGAGACTTTTAACTGATCAACAGCAGGCGCGGCGGCTGGCCGGGGATCGTGGCGGGCGCGCGGTGCACGCAGGGCGGCACCGGGCTGCCGGGCCAGTCGGTGGCGATGCGCCACAGGTTGCCCAGCCCGAAGGAATAGGGGTGCGTGCCGGGCCTGGCCACGTAGTGCAGGTCGTAAAAGTTCTCGTTGAGGAAAACCTTGAAGCCGGCGTCGTCGGGACCGCCGTATTCGGCGAGGAGTCGGGCGCGGGTCTCGGGGATTTCGGAGCAGGGCAGCGCGTCCGCGGGCGCGAGGCCTTCGGAGCAGGAGACGGTGTAGCTGCACAGAAACGTGTCGGCCTGCGTGTTGGCGCTGTCGGCGTGAAACGAATACACGTCGGTGGGCACCGGTCCGGAGCCGTCGTCGCGCGGGTAGGCGGGGATGCAGTTGAGCTCCGGGGCGAGCTCGTGGTCGCGCAACCGGCGGAGGTCGGCGATGAGAAGCTCGCGGGCGGTTTGGCCGGCAGGGCTCAGGTCGAGCGCGCGCAGGTCGTCCTCGTCCACGCGGGTGATCTCGTCGATGGGCGCAAGGGCGCCGAGCCGGTCGACGATTTCCTGAAAATCGCCGGCCAGCGTGCGCGGCCAGCACAGGGCGTTGACGCCGCCGGCGAACGGGGTGGAGACGAGTTCTTCGAAACTGCCGACGATCTGGATGCAGGGAAGGTCGGGAGGCGGTGTGGACGGGCTCGTCATGATGGGGGAGCGTTGGTCTTCGAGTTGCATCTCCGGTGCAAGCCGCGAGTCGGGCGCGATGGGGCGTTGACAGCCGGGGTGCGAAAGGCGGAGTAGGGGTTGCCGGTCCGCTGCTGGATTCCGCCCCCAGCGCGTGACCGCTGACGCTTCGGCGTCTAAGTGCCGACGATCGAGCCCGCCCGCTCTCGTCGGCACTGCTTTTTTATACGCGGTGATTCCGCGGTGGCGGCCGGGGAGGGAGCGGTTACGTTTGGGGCCGATGACCGCGCCCGAGCCGTCCGTTCCCCCGACGAATGATCCCTTTCCGGAGGGGACCGTGGACGCCGGTGTGTATGCGACGCAGGCGGACGGCTTTGTGCACAGTCTCGTGGTGCTGGCAATGGGCGAGGCATGCTGGCTGGTTCCGGTCGCCGACGGCCACCACCTGCGGGTGGAGCCGGGGGCTCTCGACGCGGTGCGGCGGCAACTGGCGTGTTTTGACCGTGAGAGCGTCGGCTGGCCGCCCCGTCTGGTCGTGGACACCGCGCCGGTGCGCCTGCGCGCGCCGCTGTCGCCCCTGTGCTGGGTGCTCGGGGTGCTGGCGGTGTTTTGGGCGCAGGGCCGGTGGCCGGGGCTGACGGAGGCGGGCGAACTCGACGCGGACCGGATGTTGCACCACGGCGAATGGTGGCGGGTGGGGTCGGCGTTGTGGTTGCATGGCGATGTCGGTCATGTCGTGTCCAACGCGGGCGGCGGCTGGCTGGTGTTTTCGGCGGTGGTGATGACGTTCGGGGCGGGTGCGGGTTGGTGGTGGATCGCGGTGTCGGCGGTTACGGGCAACCTGGCGGCGGTGGCGCTGCATGCCGGCGAAGATTACCGGTCGCTGGGCGCGTCCACGGCGATTTTCGCCGGACTGGGGCTGCTGACGGGACGGGCGTTGCGGGTGCTGAGTCGGTCGGGGCCGCCGCGGCGGTGGCGCGCGATGGTGGTGCCACTGGCCTCGGGGCTCGGGGTGTTGGGTCTGTTCGGCGCCGGCGGGGTGAACATCGACGTGCTGGCCCACGCCACGGGCTTCGTTGCGGGCCTGACGGTGGGCTGGGCGGCCGGCGGCCGCTGAGTTTTGGGGCTTTCAGCGCGGCCCGGCGGGGTGCATACTCAGCCGCGTCGGCTTCCCGTCATTGGGAGCAAAGAAATCCCGGTGCCATTTTATGAAAACGCTGTCCGTGAATTAGTCATCAGGCGCGTGTGTTGAACCCCCGGTCGTCGCCGCGCGCCGTTCTCCGCCGAGCGACCGATCACCTCACAGATCCCATGAATACCCCGCTATCCCACCTCCTGTCCCAGAAGAATACGGCGCTGACCCATGTCGCGCCGTCCGCGACCGTCGACGAGGCCGTGCGCATCATGAACCAGTTCCGCATCGGCGCGGTGCTGGTGTTGGCCGCCGGCGACCGGCTGGCCGGCATCTTCACCGAGCGCGATGTGTTGAACCGTGTCGTCGGCCGCGGCGTCGATCCCAAGACCACGCAGGTGCAGGCCGTGATGACCACCAAGCTCTTCACCGCCATGCCCGCCACGACGGTTGACGAGGCCATGGCGCTTTTCATGGACCGGCGCATCCGCCACCTGCCCGTGATCGATCACGGCAAAATCGCGGGCATGATTTCCATCGGCGACATCAACCGGTGCCTGCTGGAGGAAAACCGTCAGGAGGCCCGGCACCTGCGCGACTACATCAACGGCGGCGTGCCCACGAGCACCTGACGCGAAGCGCGCTTAGCGGCCGAGCGCGCGGCGCAGGTTGTCGCACACGATGGCGGCGGCGACGCCGGCGTTGAGCGACTCGGCGCCGCCGTATTTCGGGATGGTCACGAAGCGTGTGACGGTTTTGCGCACGCCGTCCGAAAGCCCGCGGCCTTCGCTGCCGATCACCACGACGCCGTCGCGCAACGCGGGGAGCGTGTGCACGTCGTCGCCGCCGAGGTCGCAGCCGAGCACGGGTGCGCCGGCTGCGGCCAGCTCGGCGGGCAGGTCGGCCGTGAAGGTCTTCACGCGCGCGAACGAGCCCATGCTGGCGTTGATCACCTTTTGGGAAAACAGGTCGGCGCAGTCGGGCGAGAGCACCACGCGGTCGAAGGCGAACCAGTCGGCCACGCGGAGAAGCGTGCCGACGTTGCCCGGATCCTGGATGCCGTCGAGGGCGAGGGTGAGTCCGCGCGCGAGTCCGCCGGCGGGGAGTTCGGGGCGCACGATGCGGCCCACGGCGAACACGTCCGACGGCGTGGGAAAGTGGCTGATGCGCGCCATCTCGTCGGGCGTGACCGCGGTGCGCGCGATCTTGGCCGGACCGTCCCAGGCGGCGGTCGCGTAGACTTCGGTGAAGGCGACGCCGGCGGCCAGCAGCTCGGCGACGACCTTCGGGTTTTCGACGACGTAGAGCCCCTCCGCCTCGCGGGTCTTTTTCTCGCGCAGCGCGCGCAGGCGGGAGAGCTGGGCCTTCGTCAACATGTCGCCGAGCAAGAGGATCGCGGCGGGCGGAGGCAATCGCGCGGGGCGATTTTTTCTTTTGCGCCGCGCGGGGCGGGCTGCGATGCAGGGACGTCGGGCGAACACCGCCCGCCTTTATCCGATTTCCCCATCATGAGCTTTCAGACCATCCTTCGGACCATCGCCTTTCTCGCGATCCTCTTTCTGGCGGTGTATGTGAGCATCCAGAACACGCAGACGATCGACTTCCACTTCGACCTGCTGTCCGACAAGCCGGTGCGTTCCTCGGCGGCGATTCTCTACTTCGCGATGTTCGCGGCGGGCGTGATCGGCGGCACGCTGCTGCACAACGGCGGCGGAAAGTCCGGCGGTCGCGGCGACGGCGGCGGCAAAAAGAAGTAAGCCCGGCGCCCCGAGTGTGGCCGCGGAGGGCGGCGGCACGCCCGGCGGGCTTTCGATTTATGAACCCTGAAACCCCTCCTCTTCGCTGGGGCATCCTGAGCACCGGGCGCATCGCCGGTGTGTTCGCCCAAGGTGTCGCCGCCTCGAAAACCGGCCGCCTGTCCGCCGTGGGCAGCCGCACGCCGGAGTCCGCCCGCGTGTTTGCCGCCGCGCATGGCGTCGGGCGTGCGCACGGGAGCTACGAGGCGTTGCTGGCCGATCCGGAGGTCGACGCGGTGTATGTCGCCACACCGCATCCGCAGCACGCCGAGTGGGTCGTCAAGGCCGCGGCGGCGGGCAAACACATCCTGTGCGAAAAGCCCCTGGGCCTGAACCACGCCGAGGCCTTGGCGATGGTGACGGCCGCGCGGGCGCACGGCGTCGTGCTGATGGAGGCCTTCATGTATCGCTGCCATCCGCAGACCGCGAAGGTCGTCGAACTCATCCGCTCCGGTGCGCTCGGCGAGATCGGCCTGGTGCAGGCGGCGTTCAGTTTCAAAACCGACTACGACCCGGCGTCGCGCCTGTGGGCCAACGCCGCGGGCGGCGGCGGCATCCTCGATGTGGGTTGCTACACCGTGTCGATGGCGCGGCTGGTCGCGGGGGCGGCCGCGGGCAGGCCGTTCCTGGATCCGGTCGAGGTGGCCGGCGCCGGCGTGTTGCATCCGGAAAGCGGCGTCGATGTCTACGCGGCCGCGACGCTGAAATTTTCCAACAACATGATCGCGCAGGTCTCGACCGGGGTCGGTCTCACACAGGACAACGTCGTGCGCATCTACGGCACGGGCGGCTGGCTGCTGGTGCCTTCGCCGTGGGTGATCAACCGCGACGGCGGTGTGTCGAAGCTGCTGCTGCACCGGCCCGGCGCCGCCGCGCCCGAGGAGATCGTGATCGAGGCCGCGCCGCTCTACGCGCTGGAGGCGGACGCGTTCGCCGCCGCCGTGCGCGCGGGTTTGCACGACGTGCCGCAGATGAGCACCGACGACACGCTGGGCAACCTTGCGACGCTCGACCGCTGGCGCGCGGCCATCGGGTTGGTGTATGCGTTGGAAAAAACGGCAACCACGCCAACCTTGCAGAGGTGAACGACTTTGGTTAGGGATGCGTGCATGAAACGCCTCTCAACCGTTTGTCTGTTGCTGGGTTTGTTGGCCGTGACTGCCGCGCCCGTTTGGGCCGCCGCCGATGCCGCGAAAGAGTCGCCGTCATCCTCCTCGGACAAGTCCCCCGGCAGCACCATCAGCAAGGCGGTCGCGACCGTCACGGGTGTCGCCATCTCGCCGTTGCTCGGCACCGGTGCGCTCGGGCTTTATCAACGTCTGAAGGCCTCGACGCCCGAGGAAAAGGCCGCGCTGCCGTGGTATGCGCAGTGGTCGTTCATCCTGCCCGCGCTCGCCATCGTCGGCGTGTGCGCGGCCAAGGATTCGCTCGGCGCCGTCCTGCCTCCCGGCATGAAGAAGCCGCTCGACGTGCTGGAGACCATCGAGAACAAGGCCACCGGCTTGGTCGCGGCGGGCGCGGTTGTGCCGCTCACCATGAATTCGCTCTCGAAGATGATCGTGGCTCATGCGCACGCGCCGGTCTTCGAGTCCACCGGACTGGCCTTCATCCACATCGGCGCGATCGACGGCTCGTGGTTCCTCAACCTGCTCACAGTTCCCTTCGGTGTCGCGGTGTTCGCGCTCGTCTGGATGGCTTCGCATGCGATCAACGTGCTAATCCTGCTCAGCCCGTGGGGCGCGATCGACGCGGCGCTCAAGGGCGCGCGCGCCGCGCTGCTGGGCCTCGTGACGCTCTCGGCCGCGCTCAACCCGTGGATCAGCGCCGCGCTTTCGCTCGTCATCATCGTGGTCGCCTACCTGGTGGCCGGCTGGGCGTTCCGCCTGACGATCTTCGGCTCGATTTTCTCTTGGGACTTTCTCACCGGTCGCAAACACCGATTCACGCCCGCGGAGCGGGAGAACAAGGTGTTTTCCAGTTCACAGCTGACCAAGCAGGGCGTGCCGATGCGCACCTACGGCCGGTTGATCAACGAGCCGGAGAACGGCCGCATCACCTTTGCCTACAAACCTTGGCTGGTCCTGCCCGAGAAAACCGTGACGGTCGCGATGAGCGCGCCGTCGGTGGGCAAGGGCCTGTTCTTCTCCACGATCCGCGACGCCGACCGCACGGCCTTCGTGCTGCCGCCGCGCTATCGCGGACACGAGGACGCCGTCGTGCGGATCTACCGCATCGGCGGCGGCGTGCAGGACGCGGGCCTGTTGAAGGCGTGGGGCGCTCTCCGCGAACTCTTCGGCGGCAGCGCATCGCCATCGCCCGCGCCATTTTGAAGGACCCGCGCATCCTCATCTTCGACGAGGCGACCAGCGCGCTCGACACGCAGTCGGAGCGCCTCATCCAGCAGACGATGGAGCGTCTCATGAAAAACCGCACGAGCTTCATCATCGCGCACCGCCTTTCGACGATCCAGAACGCCGACATCATCCTGGTCATGGACCAGGGCCGCCTGGCCGAGTCCGGAACCCATGCCGAGCTGCTCGCCAAGGGCGGACTCTACTCCCGCCTGCACGAACTGCAGTTCAAGGAGTAGCCCGGGGCCGCTGGGCGTCTAGTCGGACTCTTTCATCACTTCACGACCTCTCCACGGCTATCGTAAACCTCACCGTCGTCACCCTGTAGCTTCGCGTGGAGTTTCTGTGCGATCCGAAACATCTTTCCGAAGATCTCCGTGTCCGGGTTCTTTACGACGATCTCGCCATCGCTCCAATCGAACCGCGCCATACCCTCCTTTCCATGCTTTGACCATTTGATCCAAACCGCTAACCCTGCGCTCTCCGCTCTTAATTTCCTTCCGTCGGGGATTGTCGTCTCGGCGACACCATCGAGTCGCATCTCGGGATCCGAGGTAACAAACTGCTTCCACTCTTCGAGAGTGATTGGGGGTCCCGACTTCTCATTCGACCAATCGGTCCTCCTCGTCAGGTGAATGTCATAGCCGGCTATCGCGGGTGATACTAGGGTTAGCAGGAGCGCTAGTATGATGAGGCGCATGGTTTTTTTGCCTACCGGTGTTATGTTTCTTGAGATGGGTATACGGTGGTCAAAGTCACCGTTAGGCGATTGTAATTTGTGATCAAGCAGCCGGAGGGAATCTCGAAGTCTAGTTGACGGATGGCTTGTGACATTTTGACCACTTGCAGCAGTAAATCGCGTGGGGTGCCACAAGGAAGGCAGCCACGCGCCGACGGTTAGTCTTTTTTCGTCGGGCGGTAGCACATGATGCTGCTGGCTTCGCCTTCCGACGACACGTAGAGCGTGCGGTTGTCGGCGGCGAAGGTCACGCCTTCGGCCTGAGCGAGTCCGTGCGGCGCGAGCACGATCGCGGGACGGCGCAGCGCCTTTTCCCAGCGTTCGTCTTTTTTGCGCGGGAACAGGAGGACGTCGCCGTAACTCACGATCGCGACGGCCGAGCCGTCGGCGGCGAACGACATGCCGGTGGGCTGGGCCCGGTAGCGGCCGGTCGGAATCGGCAGGATGCTCTGGTTCGGAGTCGGCTGGGGAAACACCTTCTCGGCCAATTGCGCGATGGGCAGCGCGGAGGGCATCACGCCGTCGGCGGGCGGGCGCAGCGGCAGGGTGTAAAGGCCGTGGGGGCTGGTGCGCTTGGCCAGCAGGTAAACGAGATTGGCGCGCGGATCGACCGCCACGGCTTCGCAGTCCCGCGGGCCGTCGAGGTAACGCACCGGGATTTTCCAGGCCGCCTGCGCGACAGTTTCCCGGGTCGGGGAAAGTTCGGCGGGATCGGGCTCGGCGACGACGTAGAGCGCGCAGTCGGAGCGGTGGATGTTGTTGTCGCCGGTGTCGGCGATCAGCAGCCAGGCGGTGCCGTCGAGTTCGAAGGACGCGATGTCTTCCCAGTCGATGTTCTGCAGGCCGGCGATGCGCAACGAGCCGTGCAGCGCCCCGTCGGGCGTGATGGCGTAGAGCACGGGCTGGCCACCGCTGTCGTTGTGCGTCCAGAGCAGGCGCGGGTCGCGGTGGGACGAGGCGAGTCCGCTTGATTCGCGCACGATCGCTGGCATGGCCCCCACGCGCACCGGCGGCTCGTAGGGCGGCGGCTCGGCGCAGGCCGTGAGCAGCAGGGCGCAGAGCGGCGCGAGCAGACGCAGGTGGGAGCGGGACGGCATGATCGGCGGACGTTAGCCGGGAGCCGTCCGGCTGGAAGCCGCAAAACGCGTCGCGGGGCCGGTCGGGCTCAGGTTGCGGTGGGGCGGGCGAGCGCGGGACGCCAGGCGAGCCAGCCGATTAAGCCGAGGCCCGTCCACAGGATGAGGACGCCGGCGGTCTCGTGCAGGGCGTGGTAGTGGTTGGGAAACGACGGCGCCAGCAGGCAGATGAGGAGGATGCGCAGCAGGTTGAAGAAAAAGCCGAGGATCACGGCTACGGGGACCAGCCAGAGGAAGGCGGGGGTGCGGCGTCCGGCGATGCCGCCGGCGAGCAGCGCCAGCACCGCGCCGCTGGTGATGAGGCCGAAGCCGTTGCACTCGGTGGCGACCTCGAAAAAGTTCCGGCCCGTCGCCAGGATGAGCTTGGGCGCGGGTTGCAGCACGACGTTCAACTGGGGCGTGAAGCCCAATGCGTGCAGGATGCGCGCGGCGTTGACCCCCGCCATCTGGCGCAGCGGCCAGTCGAGCATCGGGAACAGGAGGATGATGACGAGACACGCGATGAAACCGGCGAAAAGCGGACGGAGGAAGCGCCACGCGTCCGCGCCCACCAGCACGTGCAGGCAGCCGGCCAGGCCCAGCGCGAAGGCGGGCAGCACCAGCAGGGAAAACTGCAGCCACCACGCGGCCGCGGTGAAGGCGTAGGAGGCGAAGAGGAGGATCAGCGCGCGGTTGCCGGTCTCGAGCCGCAGGTACCATTCCTTCGAGTGTTGCCAGGCGACGAGGCCGGCGGCGGCGCCGAGTAACACGAACGACTGGCGGATCTGCTGGCTCGCGGCCACTTCGTGGACCAGCCACTGCGTGACCGGCCAGAACGCCGCGGCCGTGCAAAGGATCAGGAAAACCGCGAGCACGCGGCCGGCGTCCCAAGTGACGCGCGGGGGCGGTGAGGCGGTGGAGTCATCGGTCATGGCGCCGACATGCAAGGTTTCCGGTTCCTCGCGCGCAAGTGTTCCTCATGCAAATGAACCCCAAGGTTGACGGCTAGGGACAAAACCTCAGTCAATCGCATAACTCCTTATGAACAAGCGGCACAGTCGTGGTCGGGGGCGGGTATGGGCGATTTTCGCCGGGCTGTGCCTGCTTGCGACCGGCCTGTGGGCCGCGCCGGAGGCTGGCGGTGCGCGGGGCACGCCCGACCGCGTGCGCTTGCAACTGAAATGGCGGCACCAGTTCCAGTTTGCCGGCTATTACGCGGCGGTGGCGCAGGGGTATTATCGCGACGCGGGGCTGGAGGTGGCGTTGATCGAGGCCGAGCCGGGGAAGAACCCGGTGGACGCGGTGTTCGCCGGCGAGGCAGAGTTCGGCGTGGGCAACTCCGACCTGCTGCTGTCGCGCGCCGAGGGGAAACCCGCGGTGGTGCTGGCGGCGATTTTCCAACACTCCCCGCTGGCCCTGGTCGCGCGCGCCACACCCGGCATCACCGCGATGCCCGACCTGCACAACCGGCCGATGATGATGATCGAGTCGGAGAAGGCGGAGCTGCTCGCCTACTTCAAGCACGAGGGCGTGGCCATCGCGGGCCTCGACATCCGTCCGCACACGCAGCGCATCGAAGATTTCATCGACGGAAAAGTGGACGCGATGTCGGCCTATGTGACCGACCAGCCGTTCAAGCTCAGGGAGGCGGGCGTGAACTACCTGATCTTCACCGCCCGCTCGGGCGGCATCGATTTCTACGGCGACAATCTCTTCACGACCGAGGAGCAGATCCGGCGTCATCCGGAGCGCGTGCGGGCGTTTCGCGCGGCGAGCCTGAAGGGCTGGGACTACGCGCTCGCGCATCCGGAGGAGATCGTCGACCTCATCCTGAAGGACTACACGCAGCGCCATTCGCGCGAGCACCTGTTGTTCGAGGCGGCCAAGACCGCCGAGCTCATGCACCCCGGCGTCATCGAGGTGGGCCATAACAACCCCGGTCGCTGGCGGCACATCGCCGACACCTACGCGGAGTTCGGCCTGCTGCCCGAGAGTTTCGATCTCGCCGGCTTCCTTTACGTGGAAAAGCCGCAGGTCAACCTCGCGTGGTTTTACGGTTCGATGGCCATGCTTGGCGTGGTCGCCCTGGGATCCATCGGCTGGCTGCTGCCGTTGTTGCGACTCAACCGCCGGCTGCGCGCCACCACCGGGGCCGCCGAGGCGGCCAACACCGCGAAGAGCCGCTACCTCGCGTTCATCAGCCACGAGATCCGCACGCCGCTCGCGGGCATCACCGGCGTTGTGCAGCTCCTGCGCGAAGAGGGCCTCACGCCGTCGCAAACCGAGCTGGTCGGGATGATCGAACACTGCGCGCAAAGCCTCCTGAAACTCATCAACAGCCTGCTCGACCAGGCGCAGATCGAGTCGGGCCGGCTCAAGGTGGAGCTCCTCGCGCTGCCGACGCGCCCCTTCGTCGCGGAAATCTGCGAACTCTTCAGCGCCCCCGCCCGCGTGAAGGGGCTGACGCTGCGCCATACGGTGGCCGACAACGTCCCCGCGCACATCCTCACCGACGGCCTGCGTCTGCGGCAGATCCTGAGCAACCTGCTCTCGAACGCCGTGAAGTTCACCGAGGCCGGCGGGGTCGAGGTGAGCGTGGACGCGGTTGGCGACCGCGTGCGTTTCCGCGTGAGCGACAGGGGCATCGGCCTCACGGAGGAGCAGCACCGGCACTTGTTCACGCCCTATGCGCAGGGCGATGCGTCGATTTCCCGCCGTTTCGGCGGCAGCGGACTGGGCCTGTCGATCTCGCGCGAACTCGCCCGGCTCCTGGGCGGCGACATCACCGTGGAAAGCCGTTCGGGCGCGGGCGCGGCCTTCACCGTCGAGATCCGCGCACCGGCGGCCGGGGCGGGCGGCGTGGTGTGATCTTGTGGTCGGTTCACTTTGGGCTTTGCCTGTGCGCGCCCCATGATCGCCGCGAGCCGCCTCACCAAACTCTTCCGCGATAAAAAACGCGGCGAAATCCGCGCCGTGGACGACGTGTCGTTCACCTGCGAGCCGGGCAAAATCTACGGCCTGCTCGGCGCCAACGGCGCGGGCAAGACCACCACGCTGCGCATGCTCGCCACGCTCCTCGCTCCAACGGACGGCGTGGCGCTGGTCGCGGGCTTTAATGTGGCTACCCAGCCGGCCGAGGTGCGGGCGCGCGTGGGCTTCCTCGCGGCCAGCACCGCGCTCTACGGCCGCCTCACCGCGCGGGAGACCATCGCGTATTTCGGCCGGCTCAACGGACTCGACGACGCCCGCATCGCCACCCGCACGGAGCAGCTCTCCGCCGAACTCGGCATGGACGACTTTCTCGACCGCCGCGTGGACACGTTTTCCACCGGCATGAAGCAGAAGACCTCGATCGCGCGCACGCTCGTGCATGATCCGGCGATCCTCATCCTCGACGAGCCCACGCTCGGCCTCGACGTGATGGCGGCGCGGGGCATCGTGCGGTTCGTGCGCGAGTGCCGCGCGCGCGGGAAAACCGTGATCTATTCGACGCACATCATGAGCGAGGTGGAAAAACTCTGCGACCGCGTGGGCATCATCCACGGCGGCCGCCTGCTCGCCGAGGGCACGCTTGACGAATTGCGCGACCGGCACGGCGAGCGCGACCTGGAGGAGATTTTCGTGAAAGTCGCGGGAGGGGAGGGCGCGGCATGAACCTGCGCAACGTCCTCACGGTTTATCGCAAGGAACTGCGCGACGCACTGCGCGACCGGCGCACGCTTGTCTCCATGTTTCTCGTGCCGGCGGTCATCATGCCGGCGATCCTGTTTTTGTTCGGCACGGTGTCGCATCAGGTGATGAAGAAGGCCCGGTCCGAACCGCCGGTCGTGGCGGTGCTCGGCGGGGAGGATTCGCCGGCGGTGCGCGCCGCGCTGGCGGCCGAACCCGGGCTGAAGGTCGAGGCCGCGCCCGCCGACTGGCGCGAGCGCATCGCCGACAAGCGTCTGCGCGCGGTGGTGGAGATTCCAGCCGATTTCCAGGCCTCGCTCGCGGGGAACCTCCCCGCGCAGGTGAGCATCTATCACTACGAAGGCGAATTTAAGTCGGGCTTCGCGGTCGGCGAGCTGCGTCGGTTTTTCGCCGGCCTGCGCGAACGCACGCTGGCGGAACGGCTGTCGTCGCACGGCCTGCCCGCGGGTTTTGCGCGGCCGTTTGATATCCGCACCGAGAACGTGGCGCCGCCCGAGAAGGTCGGCGGCAATTCCTTCGGCGGATTCATCCCGTATCTGCTCATCCTGCTGAGCTTCACCGGCGTGATTTATCCGGCCATCGACCTGATGGCGGGCGAGAAGGAGCGCGGCACGCTGGAGACGCTGCTGTGCACGCCGGCGGCGCGCATCGATCTGGTGCTGGGCAAATTCCTGCTCGTGCTCACGGTGTCGCTCACGACGGTGGCGTGTTCGCTGGCCTCGATGGCGGTGTCGCTGCTGGTGGGCGGACTTGCCTTGATCGGTTCGGGCCGGCTCACGGCCGGGCTTTCCCAGGTGGGGTCGAAGGCGGGCGGCGAGGTGCTCCCGCTGCTGGACCCGCTCGGGCTGGCCGGCGTGGTCGTGCTGGTGCTGCCGCTGGCGGTGTTGTTCGCGGCGCTGGCGCTGACGATCTCGCTGTTCGCGCGGACGCAGAAAGAGGCGCAGACCTACCTCGCGCCGCTGGTCGCGGTGGTGATTTTGCCCGCGGTCTCGGGCATGCTGCCGGGCGTGGAGCTCAATGCGACGCTCGCGCTGGTGCCGGTGCTCAACGTTGCGCTGGCCTGCAAGGAACTCGTGTCGGGCGTGTGGCAGTGGACGCAGCTCGCGCTGATCTTCGGCTCGACCTGCGTTTACGCGGGCCTCGCGCTGGCGGCGTGCGTACGGATGTTCGGCCGGGAGCGCGTGCTGTTCCGCACGTGATGCCGGCGGGATCCTGAAATGTAGGAGTGGCTTTACGCCGCGATTCCGATGGGGTGCGCTGTGCGCGTCATCGCGGCATAAAGCCGCTCCTGCAACGAGGCGAGTGTCACTCGAACTTCAGCAGTTCGATGTCGAAGACCAGGGTGGCGCGGCGGGGGATGGTGCCGGCGATGCCCTTTTCGCCGTAGCCGAGCCAGTAGGGGACGATCAGCGTGCGCTTTTCGCCCTGCTTCATCGAGCGGACGCCCTCGTCCCAGCCGGCGATGACCACGCTCTCGCCGATGCGGAAATTAAACGGACCGCCGTGGGTCGCGGAGGAGTCGAAGACCTTTTCGCCTTCGAGGAAGCGGCCCTCGTAATTGACGGTGACGATCTGGCCCTTTTTCGGCGTGGCCGTGCCGATGCCGGGCGTGCGGACGAGGTAGCGCAGGCCGCTGGGCGTGTCGCGGGCGCCGTTGTAGTTTTGCGCGATGAGCTGCGTGTCGCGATCCGACCATTGCTGGGCCTGGTCGGCGAGGGCGACGCGCATCGCGGCGTTGATGGGTTCGCCGGGATTCTTGCGCGCCATCAGGCCGGAGCGCACCACCAGCGCGATCGAGGCGAGCACGACACCCAGCAGGATCAGCACGAAGAAGGAGCGCATGGCGGGAAGGCGGCGCGGGGCAAACCCGCGCCGCGCGGGACGGATTACTTGAGGAACGAGCAGATGTATTCGGCGATGCCGGCGGACACCTCGATGGTGAAACCGGACTTGGCGGGCACGTCGAAGTAGGTGCCGGCGTCATAGGTCTTCACGGCGGTCTGGCCGTCGAGGGTCACTTTGCAGGAACCGGCGACGATTTCCATGCGCTCGGCGGCGTCGGTGCCGAAGTGGTAGGAGCCGGCGTAGATGAGACCGAGGGTCTTCTTGGAGCCGTCGGCGAAGAGGACGGAATGGCTGACGACCTTGCCGTCGAAATAGACATTGGCCTTGGTCACGACGGTGACGCCGGCGAACTGGGAGGGAAGGGATGACATAGGAAGTTACGAGATGCCGAGGCGGGCGCGCCGAGGCAAGCCGGGTGTGGGGGAATTCGACGCCGGCGAGCGAATTCCGGCGCAGGCCAGGAAGTTCAGCGCGGCTGATAGACCGTCTGCTTGAGCGTTTTTCCAAAAAGGGCGCGGAAGGCGGCGGTGTTTTTCACGGCCTTCAACGCGACCAACTGGCAGGCGAGGTTGCCGACCGCGGTGCCTTCGAGGGCGAAGGACACGACGGGCACGCCGGCGGCGTCGGCGGTGGCCTGGCAGAGCAGGCGATTCTTCGAGCCGCCGCCGACCATGAGAATGCGTTTGAAGGTGCGGCCGGACATTTTCTCGAAGGCGGCCTTGGCGTCGGCATGTCCGCGTCCGAGCGAGTCGCAGATGAGGCGGGTGTAGCCGGCTAGGTTCTTCGGCGGGGCGATACGACGCTTCTTCAACTGGGCGTCGATCGCGGCCTTCATCGACTTCGGATTGGTGAACGCGGCATCGGTGACGTCGAGCAGGGAGGCGGGCGCGGGGAGTTTCTCAGCGGCGGTGATGAGCTTGGCCCAGTCAGCGTCGTTTTTCGGGCGCGAAGCGAAGTCCTTGAGCGTGCCTTCGAGCAGCCAGAGGCCGATGACATTGGTGAGGGGCCGGTAGCGGCCGTCGCCGATGCGCTCGTTGGAGATGCGGGCGGCGAGGGCGTCGGCGCCGAGGACGGGCGTGTCGCTCTCGAAACCGACGAGCGACCACGTGCCGGAACTGAGGAAGAGGTCGGTGCCGTCGGGATTGGCGGGCATCGCGTCGTAGGCGCAGGCGGTGTCGTGGCCGGGGACGGCGATGACCTGGGTGGCGGCGAGCGAGGGAATGTCGCGGACCTTGCCGAGCTTGGTGCCGGCGAGGACGGGCTTGGAGAGCCACTGGGCGGGCACGCGGAAATGGTCGAGCGCGGCGCGGGACCAGTCGGTCGAGTGCACGTCGAGGAGCTGCGTGGTGCTGGCGATGGTCAGCTCGTTGGCCATCTTCCCCGAGAGGAGAAAATTGAAATAGTCGGGCAGGAAGAGGCAGCGCGTGGCGAGATCGGTGATCGACGGGCAGGAGGCGACGACTTCCTCAAGCTGGAGCGAGGAGTTGTAGAAAATATTGGGGATGCCCGTGGCCTCGTAGATGCGCTCAAGGGCTGCGCGGGTGTGCGCGAGGCGTTTGAGTCCGGGCTGCGTCCGGTCGTCACGGTAAGCGTGCACCGGATACACGAGGCGGCCGGAGTCGTTGACGAGGGCGTGATCGACACCCCAGGTGTCCACGCCGACGGAGGCGAGGGTGGCGCCCTTCGGCAAGGCGGCGACGGCGGCGCGCAGGCCGGCGAGGATCTCGCTCCAGAGGCCGGCGACGTTCCAGTAGTCGTGTCCGCCGACGGACTGGAAAGCGTTGGGGAAGCGGTGGACCTCCTTGAGCGTGAGCCGGTTGTTTTTCCAGGTGCCGAGGATGACGCGGCCAGAGGTGGCGCCGAGATCAATGGCGGCGAGGTGGAGGGGAGCGGTGGAGGGCATGGGGGCTAGTTGCTAGAGGCTAGTCGCTAGGAGGGAGCCAGGGATCAGGCGAAGTGAAGAGGGTGGAGACGGAATTCGTAAGGGTTACACAGAGGACACTGAGGAGGCACAGAGGGGTGGGAGATCTGTGGGCGGCCGGATGATTTTTGGGGATGACGTGGCGATAGCGGGGAGACGGCGGAGAACTTGAGGGTCTCGGTGTCCTCTGTGTTGCCTCGGTGCTCTCTGTGTAACTATCCGGAGCATCAAGAAAGCTGGAGCAACTCGGAGGCGCGGCGGCTTTGGGCGCGGAAGAAATCGGCGTTTTCGGGTTTCTTGATATCCACGTCGTAGGTGGGGATCATGGCCTTCAGGCGGGCGCGGCCTTCGTCGGTGGCGACGAGGTGCGGGAGGCATTTTTGGATCACCTCGAGCACGATGTGCACGCAGACGGAGGCGCCCGGAGAGGCGCCGAGCAGCGCGGAGATGGTGCGGTCCTCGTTGGTGATGACCTCGGTGCCGTAATGGACGATGCCGGCCTGGCCGTCGGTCTTCTTGATCGCCTGCACGCGGATGCCGGCGTCGATGAGCTTCCAGTCTTCCTTCTTTGCGCCGGGGTAGAAGACGTGGAGCACTTCCATGCGGTCGTCCATGGACTGGGTGCCTTGTTGCACGAGGTATTTGACGAGATCGAGGTTGGTTGCGCCGATCTTGAGGAGCGTGGCGAGGTTGTGCGGTTTGATGGAACCGGGGAGATCCCAGACGCTGCCCTTCTTGTGGAGGAACTTGGTGGTCCAGGCGGCGAAGGGGCCGAAGAGAAGGGTTTTCTTCCCGTCGAGGATGCGGGTGTCGAGGTGGGGCACGGCCATGGTGGGCGCGGCGTCGAGGGGCTGGCCGTAGACCTTGGCCTCGTGCTTGGCGACGATGGCGGGGTTGTCGCAGACGAGCCACTGGCCGCCGATGGGGAAACCGCCGAGACCATTGCTCTCGGGGATGCCGGCTTTTTGGAGGAGTTTGAGGCTGCCGCCGCCGGCGCCGACGAAGACGAACTTGGCGTGGTTGCCGCGGATCTGGCCGGTGGCGAGATCGCGGATCTTCACGTCCCAGCCGGTGGCGGTCTTGTCGAGGTCGATGACGCGGTGGTTGGAGGCGATGCCGCAGCGGTCCTGGCGGGAGAGCCAGCCGAGGAGTTTGCGGGAAACTTCGCCGAAGTTCACGTCGGTGCCGCTGTCCATGCGGGTGGCGGCGATGGGCACGTCGGGGCGTTCCTCGGTGAGGAGCGGGGCCCATTTACCGATGGTCGCGCGGTCGGTGGAGAACGCCATGTCCGCGAAGAAGTGGTGCGCGGCCATGCCGGTGTGGCGGGCGCGGAGGTAATCCACCCACTTGGCGCCGTGCACGAAGCTGAGGTGCTGGACGGGGTTGATGAACTCCTTGGGATTGCCAATCAGACCCTCGGCGACGGCGGAGGCCCAGAATTGGCGGGATTTTTCGAATTGTTCGAAGATCTTGATGGCGTTCGACACATCGACGGTGCCGTCGGCCGCCTGGGTGGGCGTGTAGCTCAGTTCGCAGATGCCGGCGTGGCCGGTGCCGGCGTTGTTCCAGCCATGGGAGGCCTCCTGCGCCAGCTCCTCGGTGACCTCGTAAACCTGGATCGAGAGCTTGGGATCGAGGCGCTTGAGCAGGGCGCCCAGATTGGCGGACATCACGCCGCTGCCGACGAGGATGACGTCGGGGTTTTCGATGTGCTGGGAAAGGGGCTTCATGAAGGTGAAAGGCTTAGTCAAAGGGTGGGGCTGGGCAAGGGTTATCAATATCTTTCAAATTATTCCATATTCTACCAATTAAGCTGCGATGAAATGGCTGGCGGGCGCGTCCTTACACGAGCTTAACAATTAATCGAGGAGCCTTCACACGCACTTAACTGGCATGCGGTTGAATGCGGGCATTCTCCCACGCTCATGACGACCTTTTCGCGTTTCCTTCCGGCTTTTTTGTTCATTTTTGTAGCCTCGCTGCTGCAGGGGCAGACCGATCCGCACATCACGTCTTGGGTGACGGCGCGCAGTTACGCCCGCGTTTACGAGACGGCCTCCGACAAGACCAACGGCAATGCGGTGAGCACGTGGCCGCGCTCGGGCCTCACCAATGGCGGCGGAGGCCAGGCGACCGTGGTTTATTCCGATGTGCAGCGGGTCGTTTATTCGACGAATTATGTCTATGTTTACGTGACCGGCCTGCCGAGCTACACGGCGGGCAACTGGGTGACGCCGAACAACATGGTTTACACCTCGTGGCCGACCAACCGGGGCACGATCCAGAAGATCCCGCGCAACGTCACCATTCCCACGACCAAGCAGAAAAACAACGGCAGCGGCGGCGTGCTCGTGAACGGCGTCTTCGTGTGGCAGAACGGCGACGCGCAGTCTTATGCGAACGCCAGTTCCACCGCGAGCGTCGCAAGCATTTCCATGAACGGCGACGGCATCTGGAACCGTCTCGCCGGCGTGGCCGAGACGTTCAACTTCGACCCCGCCTACGGCCACCAGCCCAGTTCGGGCGCCTACCACAACCACATCAACCCGATCGCGCTTCGCTACCAACTGGGCGACAACGTCACCTACAACGCCGCGACGAAGACCTACGCCGAGTCCTCCTCGATCACCAAGCATTCGCCGCTCATCGGCTGGGCCAACGACGGCCTCCCGATCTACGGTCCCTACGGTTATTCGTCCGCGCTGGACTCGACCAGCGGCATCCGGCGCATGACCAGCGGGTTTGTGAAGCGCGACAGCACCAACGCCGCCCTTTACGGCGTGGACGATCTCGCCGTCACCGGTCGCGTAAAGCTTCCCGTCTGGGCAGCCAGCGTCCAAGGCAGGAGCCAGACGCTTACCACCAGCCAGCAGGGGCCGAAGACCACCGACACCTACGCGCTGGGTCCGGTGAACAAGACCTGCGTCGTCGGCACGTTTGCGGAGGATTACGAATACCTCGGCGATTTCGGCAAAACTCAGGGCGTCGATTTCGATCTCAATCGCCAGAACGTCCGCTTCTGTAAGACGCCCGAGTATCCGGACGGCACTTACGCCTACTTCGTTTGCATCGATTCGTCGGGCAACACGGTGTTTCCCGACATCATCAACCAAGAGTATTTCGGCACCGCCGCGATGGGGCCTGGCACCGTTTCCAGCATCACCGAGTCCGTGACCGAATATGTGACCAAGCGCGGCGGCCAGGCCTCCGCTATCGATCTCTCCGTGGCGGCTTCCACGCTCGGGGCCAAACTTACCTGGACTTCCATCGAGGGCGGCACCTACACCGTGGCGTCGTCGCCCGACGGCACGACCTACACCACGCTCTCCGCCAGCGTGGCCAGCGCCGGCACCACCACGACCTACGACACCGCCACGCTCGCGCCCTATTACAAGGTCACGCTCACCGCCGTCGCCACCTACGACACCAACGGCAACGGCGGCATCTCCGGAGTGGGCAACTCCGCCTCGGTTTATTACGCGGCGGGCGGCGCGGCACCGTCGATCACCTCCCAGCCTTCCGGACAAACCGTCGCCGCGGGCACCAAGATCACGTTCACCGTGGCCGCCACCGGCACCGCCACGCTCACCTATCAATGGAACAAAGACGGTTCACCTATCTCCGGCGCGACCAGTGCGAGCTATGTCATCACCACGTCGAAGGCCGCCGACTCCGGCACCTACACCGTGGTCGTGACCAACGGCAGCGGCACCGCGACCAGCGATGATGCCGTGCTGGTGGTCAATAATCCGCCGGTCATCACTACTCAGCCCGCCACTCAGGCGGTCGCTTACGGTGCATCCCTGACCTTTTCCGTCGCCGCCACCAGCGCCGAGGCCGTCACCTACCAATGGAAGAAGGCCGGGGTGGCGATCTCGGGCCAGACGGGTGACACCTACACGATTCCCGCCGCTGCCTTCGCTGATGCCGGCAGCTACACTGTGGTCGTGACCAACGCGGTTACCGGCGGCGCCACCACCAGTTCCGCCGCGACGCTCACGGTCGTCGTGCCTACTCCGACGTTCTCCCTCGCCTCCAGCATTCCGATCCGCGGAAGTGTCTCCGTTGATCTGACCGGCGGCAACGCGGTCTCCGACGTGACCTACTTTGCCACGGGACTGCCCACGGGCCTGACGCTCAACGCCACCACCGGACAAATCACTGGCACGGTCACGGCCAAGACCGGCACCTATACCATTACCTATTGGGCGCAATACGGCACCCTCAAGAGTATCGTGCAAACGATGCAGGTGGCCGTGACCACATTCCCGTCCGGGATGATCGGCAGCTTCGAAGGTCTCTTGGAGGACGGCGACGGTCTTCCGGCGGGCAAGGTCTCGCTCGTCGTCACCACCACCGGCGCGTTCACGGGAAAACTCACCGCCGCGGACACCAAGACCTACTCGCTGAAAGGCACGCTCGCGCTCAACGGTGACTACACCACGGGCTCGGCCACGGTATCCGTGTCGCGTGGAACCGGAATCACGCCTTATTCACTGACGGTCTCGGTCTCGTCCGACTCGGTGCTCGGCGCTTCGCTCTCGGGCGTCGGCGACACCGACTCCGGCGTAAAGTTAAAAACCTACGCCAGCGGCCAGACGTCGGTGTGGGCGGGTGCCTACACGATGACGCTAGGCGATCCGGTGAATCTCGGTGTGACCGCCGCGCCCGAAGGCTACGGTTATGCCACCGTCAAGATCGGCACGACCGGTGCGCTCGTCGCCAAGGGGAAGCTCGCCGACGGCACCACGCTCACCGGCACATTCGCGGTCGCCGCCGACGGCTCCTACCGCTGGTATGTGAAGCCCTACAAGCGCACCGACGATTACCTCGGTGGCTGGCTCACGCTCACCGAGCGCTCCGGCGAGGCCGGCCGCTATGAGGCCTCGTCCACCGATTTCTATTGGAAGAAACCCGCCGCCGCGACCGACAAACTTTATCCCGCCGGCTTCGGCCCCGTCAGTCTCACCGTTGAGCTGCAAAAATGGGTCGCCCCTGTCGCGCCGGTGTCGCTCGCCAGCCTCCTCGGCCTCAACGCCTCCGGCGGTTCGCTCGCGCTCACGATGGACGGCGGCGGCCTCACCAACGATGACCCCAACACCTACACGCTGCCCGTCACGCTGACCTTGGGCGCGACCGGTTTGGTGACAGTGGCCGACGCGACCAACCCGACCTTGTGGAACCTGAAGGTGAAGACGACCGATGGCAGTTTCAGCGGCGGCTTCACGCTCAAGGACGGCGCGCTCAGCCGCAAAGTCACCCTCCAAGGCGTGTTCCTGCAGCAGCCGTCTCCCGTCACCGACACCGTGATTGCGCGCGGCTACTACCTCGTGCCGCCCGTGGTGAGCACCAACCCGACGCTGTCCGGCGCGCTGGAGATTTCACTGCCCTGAGTCCTTGAGCCGCGCGTCGGAATTTCCACAGTGGGCGTTGTGATCCGGTTTTCCCATTCACTGCTCGTCGCGTGTGCGTTCGCCTGGAGCGTGCTGTCGGCGGGGCGCGCGGCCGAGGTCACCCTCGTATGGCGTCCGGTGGCGATGGAAACGCCGGTCGCGCTCAATGCGCCCGAGCCGGTGAAAATCGGAGCCAACACCCTTACGCTCACCCGCGTGTCCGCGCTGGTTTCGAGCGTGGCGTTTGTCCGCCCCGACGGCAGCTTCGCGCAGATGGACGGCCAGTTCGGCGCGCTCGCGCTCGATGCGGACCGCGCGGGCTTCACGTTGCGCGGCGTGCCGGCCGGCCGCTACATCGGTCTGCAATTTCTGATCGGCGTGCGTCCCGAGGTGAACCATGCCGATCCCGGCCGGTGGGCCGCCGGCCATGCGCTCAACCCGCTCGTCAACGAACTCCACTGGAGCTGGCAGGGCGGCTACATCTTTCTCGCGCTCGAGGGCTATTACCGCCGCGCCGGCGGTGAACAAGGCGGCTGGTCGCTGCACCTCGCGAACGATCCGCGCCTCATGCTCGTCGAGCTGCCGCATCCGCTGGAAATCGCGGGCGACACCACGCTCACGCTCGATCTCGACCTCTCCCGCGTGCTCGCCGGCATCACGCTTTCGCCCGAGCTCGGCGACTCCACGCATTCGCGCAGCGGCGATAAACTCGCTGATCGCCTGGTGGAAAATATTCCCGGTGCTTTCCGCGTCGCATCGGTCGCGCCCGCGCTGAAATCTGCCTCCACGGTGGCGGGCACGGCGGCCCGTCCTTCATCAGTCGGCACGCCGCTCGCGTTCACCGTGCCGGCGGGTTTCCCACAGGTCTCGCTGCCCGCTGATAATCCGCTCACCGCGGAGGGCGTGTCCCTGGGGAAAAAACTTTTTTTTGACCCGCGCCTTTCCGGCAACGGCGAGCAATCCTGCGCGAGCTGCCACCGTTCCTCGCGTGCGTTCAGCGACACCGTGCCGCTCAGCCTCGGGGCCGACGGCCGTCCCGGCGCGCGCAACGCCATGCCGCTCTTCAACCTCGCGTGGAACCCCGCCTACGCATGGGACGGCGGCAAGGCGCGTATCCGCGACCAGGCCGCCGCCGCGATGACCAATCCCGTCGAGATGCACGCCGATCCCGTCAAGGTCGTCGCGGAGCTCGCGAAGGATGCCGCGCTCGGCGACGCCTTCCACGCCGCGTTTGGCGCGAGCGAGATCACCGCCGACCGGATCGGCCTCGCGCTCGAGCAATACCTGCTGACGCTCGTCGCCGCCGACTCGAAGTTCGACCGTGCGATGCGCGGCGAGCTTTCGCTGAGCGAGGACGAGAAGCAGGGCTTCGCGCTGTTCGCCACGGAGTTTGATCCCGCGCACGGCCAGCGCGGCGCGGATTGCTTCCACTGCCATGGCGGCGTGCTGTTTTCCGACTACGCCTATAAAAACAACGGCCTCGACCTTGCGGCCGCCGACGCCGGCCGCGCGAAGGTCACCTCGCGGGATGCGGATCGTGGCATGTTCAAGACACCGCCCTTGCGCAACGTCGCGCGCACCGCGCCGTATATGCACGACGGCCGCTTCGCCACGCTCGAAGACGTGGTCGCGCACTACGACCACGACGTGAAACGCGCGGACAACCTCGATCCGAACCTCGCGAAGCACCCCGACGCCGGCTTGCGGCTCACCGCCGACGAACAACGGCAGCTGGTGGCGTTCCTGCGCGCGCTCACCGACGCCCGCTACGAGACCACGGACGCAGTCAGGTGATTCTCTTGGGCGTCACTTGCGAACACGCGGAGATCGGACTTACTGGCGGTCATGCTCCCCTCGATTTTTATCTCATCGGCCGGCGGCAACGCCGGGATTTCGCGCCGTGACGCGCTGCGGTTATTGGGCTTGGGCGGCGCGACCGCGCTGCTGGCATCCTCCGGCGGTTTGCGTGCGGCGGAATCCGTCGCCGGCCCCGTGACTTCGTCCGCAGACGCCAAGCTGAGCGCCCAGCCGGGTTTTTATCGTTTTAAAATCGGCGCGCACGACGCGATCGCCTTCAACGACGGTGGTTTTTCCACACCGTTCAACGAATCGCCTTTTGCGACGGGCGTGGCCGACGGTCCCGCGCAGATCGCCGAGTCGCTCAAGGCGACGTTTCTGCCCGCGGACAAAGTCCAGCTTCCCTTCAACGTGCTGCTGGTGCGAGTCGGCTCCGAGTTCGTGCTGGTCGACAGCGGCGCCGGCTCGATGTTCGGCGTGGCGGGCGGCAAACTGCGCGCGCACCTGGGCGACGCCGGCGTGAAGCCCGAACAAATCTCGGCGGTGTTGATCAGCCACGCGCACGGCGACCACATCGGCGGCCTGCTCGACGACGAGACCAAGCGGCCGGTGTTCAAGAACGCCACGCACTACATCGGAAAACGAGAGTTCGACTTCTGGATGGGCGCCAATCCCGACCTCTCTCAATTCCCGCTCGGGGCCGACACGGCCAAGCAAATGGTTGCCGGCGCTCAAGGCGTGCTCGGCGCAATGAAGCCTAAACTCCACTTGATCGCCCCCGGGGAAAAACTCATCGACGGTGTCGAGGTTCTCGACGTGCCCGGCCACACCCCGGGGCACTTGGCGTTTCTCTTTTCATCGGGCAATGACCAGCTCCTGCACTTTGTGGACGCCCTGCATCACCATGCGCTTTCGTTCGCGCATCCCGAGTGGACGTTCGCCTACGACGCCCAGCCTGCAGTCGCGGTCGCTTCGCGCAAGGCGCTCTTGGATCGGGCGGCGGCGGATCGCCTGCGGCTTTTCGGGGCGCACATGCCATTCTCCGCGCTCGGCCATGCAAGGTCTGTTGCCGGCGGTCGCTACGAGTTTGTCATCGAACCATGGGCGATTGGCTGAGGCGCGCGCCTCAGGTCGGTGGCCTCAAACGCGATCGACGATAAACACGTCGGGAGCCATGATGTGCGCGGCGACATCGGGCGGGAAACCAAGCAACAACAGCCAGCGAAATGGGGTGAGCGGCTGATCGTTTTCGGCGGCGGCGGTCTGCGAGGCGGAGGAGGCTTGGGAGTCGGGGAGTGAAGGTTTCATGCCGCCTATTACACCCTGTTTGTTTTAACACAGTGTGTGCCCGGACCGAAAAATGATTAAGCCTGTGTAAAGATTGTCCGGCGGCGGGAAACGCGGAGGACCGGAATTTTGAACGCAAAGACGCCAAGCTTCGGAAGCAAAGGGCGCAAAGCATGCGGGCGAGCAGGCCGAATCTTCGCGCCGTCGTGGTTCTTTGGGTCTTTACGTTAAAATCCGAGTCCCACTACCCAACGACGGAAGCTCAGCGAGTGACACAGAGGGCACAGAGTTCGGAAGGAGTTTGAGGAGGACCTTAAGACTACCCGGTGTTTAACTCATTGCGGATCTTGGTTTCTGAGGGATCGAACTCCGTGCCCTCCGTGTCGGAGCTCTGTGTTCTCTGTGGCAAAATCCGGGGATCGAAGTCGTTTATTCGACCGGATTGGTCAGCGTGCCGATGCCTTCGATTTCGACGGCGATGGTGTCGCCAGGCTTGAGCCACACGGGCGGCTTGCGGGCGAAGCCGACGCCCTCGGGCGTGCCGGTGAGGATGACGGTGCCGGCGGGCAGGGTTTTGTCGGCACTGAGGAAGGCGATGATCGTGGGCACGTCGAAAATCATGTCGGACGTGTTGGAGTCCTGCATGACCGTGCCGTTCAAGATCGAGCGGATGCGCAACGCGTTGGGATTGGGCAATTCGTCCGGCGTCACGAGCACGGGGCCGAGCGGACAAAACGTGTCGAAGCTCTTGGCGTGGCACCACTGGCTGCCGCTCCAGTCGCGCTGCCAGTCGCGGGCGGAGACGTCGTTGGCGCAGGTGTAGCCGAGCACGAAGGACAACGCGTTCTCCTTGGTGGCGTCGCGGCATTCGCGTCCGAGCACGATGGCGAACTCGGCTTCGTAGTCGGCCTTTTCGGTGGGCTGGTTGCGCGGGAGCCGGATGGGATCGCCGGGGTTTTGCACGCTGCCCGGCAGTTTCATGAACCACACGGGATTTTGCGGGATGGCGGCCTTTCCCTCGGCGGCGTGCTTGGCGTAGTTGAGGCCGATGCAGGCGATGGTTGCGGGCACGACCGGCGCGAGAAGTTTACCGGGCGTGACGACGCGATCGGTGACGCGGTGGGTGCCGGCGACGGGATCACCGGCGACTTCGCGGGCGGAGCCGTCGGGTTGAAGCGCAGCATAGGCGGGGCCGGCGGGCGTGAGGTGGCGGAGAAGACGCATGGGAGAAATTTTAACGCAAAGACGCGAAGCCGCCAAGGTCGCAAAGGTTGGACGGACTGAGTACCATTGATCCGAGGCGTGTTTGGCCTACCGGGAGTCATCCGTGGCGGTCGTATTCCGCGAGCCGACGAAGGAGGTCTCCATGCACGCGCAAGAGTTTCTCCATGTGTTTTTGGACAGTAGCCTTATCCATGTAGCGCGGTTTGAATTCGCTTGCCGAATGCTGGGTCGGAATTGCTGCAGTGGCCGACGGCTTGGCGGCCTCTTCGACTTTGTGCGGCTTCTTGTCCACGCCAGCAAGGTGCGCCACCGGAGGTACGTGTCAACGGAGCGGAAGATTGGGTCGCTGGTGATCCCCGCTACGTTTGGTATTTTATAGAATCTTTCCCGGACTAGAGAGGCGTGCCATCGGGTTGGCATACGTGCGCGGGCGGCACATGAAAATGTGAATTAAATTGCTGTCGAGAGTTTGGACTCGGAGCCACGAGGGTGAGCCATCAACGTTCCGCCATGCGTAACGGTTTTGCTTCAATCGCGACTTATGCGAATCCGGTGGAGGCCGAGATGGCGTGCGAACGGGTGAAGTCCTCAGGCATTCAGGCGGAACTCACGAATGCATCGGCGGCCAGTTCGATGTATGGTGCGGGCAACCCGATTATGAATCAGGTGCTTTATGTTGAGTCGGAACGGATGCAGGAGGCGATCAAGCTGCTTTCGGAAGTGGCCGGGAAGCCTGATGAATTGACCCCAGCGGAGGACGCTTCGACGCTGTCTTCACCCACGTATGACGGCTTTTATCGTTCCGATTGGAACAGTCGCGAACGGGCGGCGGAAACCGCTTATCGAGCCGCGATCATCGGCTGGTTCGTTCCGTTTGTGAGTTGGTATGGGCTTTGGAAACTCGGCGCGGTGGTGTTTTCCACGCTGCCGTTAAACGGACAGGCGCGGAAACGCGTGATGATCGCCAGCGCGGTGGTGTTGGTCCCCGCGCTGGCGTGGGTCGGTCTGGCGGTGATGCTGGCCCTTACTTAGCAGCCTCGGCATAGGCTTCCATGCCGGCGCAGGAGCAGATCAGGTTGCGGTCGCCGTAGACGTTGTCCACGCGGCCGACTGCCGGCCAGAATTTGGACTGGCGGACGAACTCGCTCGGGAACGCGGCCGTCTGGCGCGAGTAGGGGCGCGTCCATTCGTCGGCGGTCACGACCTTCGCGGTGTGCGGGGCGTGTTTGAGCGGGTTGTTCACTTTGTCGGACTCGCCGGTCACCACGGCCTGCATTTCGCCGTGGATGGAGATCATCGCATCGCAGAAGCGGTCCAGCTCGACTTGGGTTTCGCTCTCGGTCGGCTCGATCATGAACGTGCCGGGGACGGGGAACGACAGGGTTGGGGCGTGATAGCCATAATCCATCAGGCGCTTGGCGGCGTCTTCGGCTTCAATGCCGTGTTTCTTCCAGCCGCGCAGGTCGACGATGCACTCATGGGCTACGAGGCCGGTCGCGCCGCGATAGAGAACGGGGAAGTAGTTCTGGAGGCGGGCGGCGACGTAGTTGGCGTTGAGGATGGCGATCTTGGTCGCGGCGGTGAGTCCGTCGGGGCCCATCATGCGGATATACATCCACGAGATGACGAGGATCGACGCGCTGCCCCACGGAGCGGCGGAGACGGCTCCGAGGTGCTTGCGGCCTTTGTCGTGGACGGGCGAGACGACGACGTGGCCGGGGAGGAAGGGCGCGAGGTGCGCGGCGACGCCGATGGGGCCCATGCCGGGGCCGCCGCCGCCGTGGGGGATGCAGAAGGTTTTGTGGAGGTTGAGGTGGCAGACGTCGGCGCCGATGTGGCCGGGCGAGGTGAGGCCGACCTGCGCGTTCATGTTGGCGCCGTCCATGTAAACCTGGCCGCCGAGCGAGTGGACGTGGGCGCAGATGTCCTTGATGGAGGTCTCGAACACGCCGTGGGTGGACGGATACGTGATCATGACGACCGCGAGATCTTTGGCGTGGGCGTCGGCCTTGGCCTTCAGGTCGGCGACGTCGATGTTGCCGTTGGTGTCGCAGGCGACGGCGACGACCTTGTAGCCGCACATGGCCGCGCTGGCGGGGTTGGTGCCGTGGGCGCTGGTGGGGATGAGGCAGATGTTGCGGTGACCTTCGCCGCGCGACTCGTGGTAGGAGCGGATGACGAGGAGACCGGCGTATTCGCCTTGGGAACCGGCGTTGGGCTGGAGGGAGACGGCGGCGAAACCGGTGATCTCGGTGAGCCAGGCTTCGAGGTCGGTGAACAGTTGCGCGTAGCCCTTGGTCTGGTCGGCAGGGGCGAACGGATGGAGCTGGCCGAACTCGGGCCAGGAGACGGGGAACATCTCGGAGGTGGCGTTGAGCTTCATCGTGCACGAGCCGAGCGAGATCATCGAGTGGACGAGGGAAAGGTCCTTCGCCTCGAGGCGCTTGATGTAGCGGAGCATCTCGTGCTCGGTGTGGTAGCGGTTGAACACCGGTGCGGTGAGGAAGGGCGAGGTGCGCGTGTGGGGCGCGGTCCAGCCGGAGCGCTCGATGTCGGAGGCGAGCGGAGCGCGGGTGGTGCCGAAGAGCGTGATCAACTGCTCGACCTGCTCCAGCGTGGTGGTCTCGTCGAGCGAGATGCCGAGGGTGGAGGCGTCGATGTGGCGGAGGTTGATCTTTTGCGCGAGGGCGTCGGCGTGGATCTTGGCGGCGTAGATGTTGCCGACGGTGAGCGTGTCGAAGACGGGCTCGGCGTTGACGGTGGCGCCGGTGGCGCGGAGGCCCTGGGCGAGGAGGGCGGTCAAGGCGCGGACGCGGCGGGCGATTTTTTTGAGGCCCTCGGGGCCGTGATAGACGGCATACATCGACGCCATGACGGCGAGGAGCACCTGGGCGGTGCAGATGTTGGACGTGGCCTTGTCTCGGCGAATGTGTTGCTCGCGCGTGCCGAGGGCGAGGCGCATGGCGGGATCGCCGTTGGAATCTTTCGATACGCCGACGAGACGGCCGGGCATCTGGCGTTTGAAGGCGTCTTTGGTGGCGAGGAACGCGGCGTGGGGTCCGCCGAAGCCCATGGGAACGCCGAAGCGTTGGGCGGAGCCGACGGCGACATCGGCGCCAAATTCGCCGGGGGCGCGGAGGAGGGTGAGCGCGAGGAGATCGGTCGCGACGATGGTGAACGCGCCGACGGCGTGGGCGGCGGCGAAGAACTTTTCGAAGTCGTGGATGCTGCCGGTGGTGTCCGGGTATTGCACCAGCACGCCGAAGGTGCCGGCGGTGGGGGCGAAGGTCTGGTGGTCGCCGACGATGACCTCGATGCCGAGCGGAATGGCGCGGGTGCGGACGATGTCGATCGTCTGCGGATGGCACTTGTCGGAGACGAAGAACGTGCGGTGGGCCGCGGCGTCGCCTTCCTTCAGGCGGTGGCACATCATCATGGCCTCGGCGGCCGCGGTGCCCTCGTCGAGCATGGAGGCGTTGGCGATTTCGAGACCGGTCAGCTCGGTGACGAGCGTCTGGAAATTGAGCAGGGCTTCGAGACGGCCCTGGGCGATCTCGGCCTGATAGGGGGTGTAGGCGGTATACCAGCCCGGGTTTTCCAGGATGGTGCGCTGGATGACGCCGGGCGTGTGGGTGTTGTAGTAGCCCATGCCGATGTGGCTGCGGAAAATCTGGTTTTGCGAGGCGAGGGCGCGGAGTTCGGCGAGCGCGGCGGATTCGCCAAGGGCGGCGGGCAGGTCGAGGGCTTCGCGGCGGATGTGGGGCGGGACGGTGGCGTCAACAAGCGCGTCGAGGGACGGCTGGTTGAGGAACTTGAGCATCGCGGCCTGTTCGGAGGCGTCGGGGCCGTTGTGGCGGCGGGCAAAGGAGTCGGTCGGGGCGAGCAACTCGGAGAGGGCGGCGGTGGAGTTCGCGGATGCGGGCATAAAAAAAGGACGGTAGGCCTGGCCTACCGTCCGGCAAATGGTTTTTGGGGAGCGCCGCGGGGTATTAGCCGGCGGAAGGCGGTTTTGGGATTTTCACGCGCCGCGAGCGAAGTCGGTGGAGGAAGACGAGTCCGAGGGTGCCCGCGCCGCCCAGCAGGGCCGCGGTTTCGGGCTCGGGCATGGCGGTGACGGTGAGGGAATCCAGCGAGAACGCGCCGACCAAGGATTCAAAGCGGAGCACCGTTCCGCTGGTGATCAGCGGCGAGTTGAGGATCGTGGTGCCCGTGCTCGTGATGGTGCCGATGACACTGCCGCCGTCGTAGGAAATGCGGCCCGAGTTGCCGGAGCCAAATAACGACACTGCCACGCTGTCCAAGGTCACGTTGTGATCGAAGGAGAACGTGAATCCTTCGCCTGCATCGAATTCATCGGTGTCGTCGGCGGAGGTGACAGCGTTGATTCCAAAGCCCGACGTGGTCTGGTTAAAGACTCCATCGGGGAAAAGCGTCATGGTCAGGGTGACGTTTCCGAGGGTCGAAGAGCCGGAGGCGACCCCGTCCAAGTCCACTCCCGGTCCGGCGGAGGTATCGCGGAAGTTGAACACCGTGGCGACTGACTCCAGTGGGCCGAAGTAGGCTAATCCGAAGCAGAGCATTACGATACGAACGCTCTTACGGTTGCAGTATTTAGGCATAATTAAATGCAAGTAAGCACTAATAATGCCTAATTGCGTTAAAATGGCGTTAGGCCTGCTTTGCTCAGGCAATTCCAATGCATTATGCTTCAGGTGGTGAACTCATCGGATCGTGAGCCGGGCCAGCGGACGGACGGTTTTGCGCTGCTGATCACGATCACGTTGCTGGCGTTGCTCGTTCTGGTGCTGACCTCGTTGGCAATCCTGACGCGGGTCGAAACGCAGGTGGCGGCCAACCACCAGTCGCAGGCCCAGGCCCGGCAAAATGCGCTGCTGGCACTGACGATCGCGCTGGGTCAGTTGCAAAAACATGCGGGCCCTGATGCACGCATCACCGCTCGGGCCGAAATCACGGCAACGGTGGCGGTGGCCCATCCTGAGTTCACTGGGGTGTGGGCGTCCGCAGGCACCGGAGCCTCGCCTGATGTCTGGCTCGTGAGCGGGAGCGAGCGTCCGGGGGCGACTGCCACCGACGTGTGGGCGTCCGCGCCCGATCCTACGGACGATACGATGACCGACGACACCGTGTTTTTGGTCGGCAACGCCAGCGTGGCCGTCAATCCCACGGCACCGACCGCTGCCGAGAAAACGCGGCGTATCAAGCTCGCGAAGCAGGACATCGTCGCTCCGGCGGGGAGTGTGCCGGGCCTGCCGTCGTCGGCCGCGCCGCGCATCGGACGTTATGCGTGGTGGATCGAGGACCAGGGCGTGAAGGCGTCGCTGGCGCTGCCGGATCGCTCGGATCGGGTGACTTACCCTCCCTGGTCCACTCCGACTCAGCGCCGGCGCATGCGGCAGCAGCTCGCCTCGACGCCCAATTATTTCCGGGCATCCTCGGCGGTCACGGTGTTTCCGAAGGAGGGATTCGATCCTCTCGCCGCCGGGGCTTCGCTCGGCCGGGTGCAGACGCATGAGCAACTGGGTTATCTCACGCCGGCTTCGGGGGTGATGGCGGAGTTTCTGCGTGCGCACCGGCACGAGTTCACTCCCGTGGCGCGGTCGGTGCTGGCCAACACGCGCACGGGCGCGCACCGCGGATTGATGCGCGACCTGTCGCTCAAGCCGGATGCGCTGGGCGTGGCGTTCGCGGCCTACGCGGATTACGGGGCTTACACGGAGACGCCGGGCTCCACGCTGGAAAACACCAGCCCGGCGTATCCGGAAATCAGCGACGTCGATTCGCCGCGCCGGCGCTGCCGGCTCGTGCCGTCGGTGTCGGCCCCGTCGGCCGCGGGTTTACCCGACTTGGTGTTCGGAGTTTCGCCGGTGCTCACGGAGTTCATGCTCCAGTTCAAGTTCGAGCGATCCTCGGCCAACCGGCTGGCCGTGAAAACCCGCCTCTATGCGGCGCTCTGGAATCCCTACACGGCGGCGCTCACGCCCGCGTCAACCGATGCCCTCGCGCTGGAAATCACCGGCCTGCCGCAGGTCACGGTGACCGACGCGGTCACGGGGGCGTCCACGACGGTGGATTTGCAGGCGGCATTGCCCGCCACGATCAAAGGCAGCGGTGGCGAACTGCGCGTCGGACTGCCCTTCGGCGAAGGTAAAACCACCAACGGCACGAAGGCGGACCGCGCCTCCTGGTTGCCCGGTCGTGTCTATGGGTGGACCACGGAAACCGGCGCGAATCCCTCGGGAAACCTCCAGTTCTACAGCAAAAACATCAGCGTGCAGGGCTGGGCTTATGCGACGGTTCCGTTGGCCGGATCGACGAACAATCTGGGCGTGACGACCGGCGGTCCGATTCCGGGGTTGACCGTGCGCGTGAGATCCGTCGCGGGCGTGCTGGCGACTTGCACGACACCGTCGTTTCGCGCGCTCGACATCGCGGCGGGTGCGACCACATGGAAATTCGCCTTCGCCACGCGGCTCAGGCAGCCGGTCGCCGGTGATTCGGACCGCACGTGGCTGAAAACCTTTGATCCTCGCGACGACGATCTGCCGGCGTCCGCGTTCGGCGGATTCGATCCGAACCAGGATACCACCCCGCTCGACCCGAGCGTGTATGCGGGATCGACCGCGCCGAGCACGGCGTATCCGCAATATCTGCTCTATCGCATCCAGGGTTCGCTCTCCGGCACCGCGGGCCTCTCGCAGGGCAGCTATAACGACACGCCGTTGTTCGAGCTGCCGCGCCTGCCGCTGTTATCCGTCGGCGAACTTCAGCACGTGCAGGTGAAGGCCGCGCGTCCGTTTGCCATCGGCAACTCCTGGGGCGGCACGGCCAACGCGATCTTTGACCGCTGCTTTTTCTCCGGATTGCCCGCGGCCGTGACTCCGGCGGCCGGCGTTCCGGATCTGGCGGCGGGGCAGCCGTTGCCCAATTGGAATCTCCAGGTGGTGGATGCGGACGATATCGCGACGGTGCGTGCCGAGGGCGAGTTCTCGTCGAAACACCTGTTGCAGGCCGGCGGGTTCAACCTCAACTCGACCAGCGCGGCGGCCTGGCGAGCCGTGCTGGCGGGTGTGCGTTGCGGCGAATCGTTTCATCCGGCCGATCTGGAGAACGCCGCGGGTGACGCGCTCGGCACGCAAAGTTCCCCGGTCGCGACCGCCTGCGAGCCGTTCAACGCCGACGCCACCCTCGGCGCCGGCGTGCCCGCGCCGGTGTTTTTCCGTTTTGCTCAATCCGCGCAGGAGACGTTTTTCTGGAGGCCCGCCGCCGGGGTTTCGGTGGACAAGCGCCAGTTCAGCACCCACGCGTTCCGGCTCGGCGTGCGCGGGTGCAACGACTCGTCCGCGTCGTCGTCCCCCGTCGTCGCTTCGGTCATCGCGCAACGCCTGTCCACCGACCAACTCGAGACGCTCGCCGGGGAAATCGTCCGCCGGCTCAAGGCGCGCGCGTCCTCGGGCGGACCCTTTCGTTCGTTGGAGGAGTTTCTCGGACCGCAGTCCGGAGCCGGCACGCCGAGTTTGCTCGAAGCCGCCATCGACGCCGCGGGCATCAACCCCGACGAGGTAAAGCCGCTTGACCACGTCGCGTTGCTGTCGGGCGGCGGGTATGGCGCCGGGTTCAGTTCGCTCACGCTCACGCAGGCCGATCTGCTCGCCGCGCTCGCGCCCTATCTGCGGACGCGTTCCGACACGTTCACGATTCGCGCTTACGGCGAGGCGCTGAATCCCGTGACCGCCGAGGTGACCGGCAAGGCGTGGGTCGAAGCGACGGCGCAGCGGTTTCCCGAGGTGGCGGAGGCCGGTGATAACATCGTGCAGCCGGCGGGTGTTTTCGGGCGGCGTTTTAAAATCATCTCATTCCGATGGCTCACTTCATCCGACATTTGAACCGGGTTTTCACGTGCGCGGTTTGTCTGGCTGCCTTGCATGCGGAACCGTCGCCGACGCCGAAAGAGGTCGAGGTGCGGTTCACCGTTTTTGCGCTCGGTGGCGCGGAGGGCATCGCCTACCGGCCGACGGTTGGCGCGGTGCCGCGAGCGCTGAAGTTTTTCAGCGCCTACCGATCGCCGGTCTATGACTACCGCGGGGCATCGCGACTGTGCTTTTTTGATCCGGCGGGCGGGAACGAGTTGGGGCCCATGGCGGTTTACGATGTCCCCGAGGGCGTGAAGCGCGTGCTGTTGTTGTTTTTCCCGAAGGACGGCGCGGTGGGATCCGGGCTGCGCTACGATGTGTATGGCGTCGACGACGGGCTGGAGCGCGTGCCCGCCGGACATTTCATCACGATCAATGTCTCGGGCCGCGATTATGTCGGGCAATACGGGGCGAACCGCATCGCCATTCCGCAAGGCGTCGGATCGGTGCATCCGGGCAAATCGCGGGTGCTGTTGTCGCTGGCCGCGCAAGTCGAAGGGCAATGGATGGCGGCGGGCCGGCACGAATTCATCCTGGGCGCGGAGGACCGGGTGACCTTGATCTTTTACCCGCCGGCGAGCCGCACGAGCGTGTATCCGCTCATCCGTCGTCTCAAGGACTCCACGGCGGCGGCGGGCGCGGACGGATCTGCGGAGGAAATCGCGCAGGCGCCCTGAGGCTTGCCAGCGGGCCATCTGCGGCGAGGGTGATGCGCACCTTAACCGTGTCCTTGTCATCCCACTCCTTCCCGACGCCGGCGGCACGTGCCGCGCATGTGGATATCCGGCTCGCCGAGCTGTATCCGCAGACACCGATCCCACTCGATCACACGAGTCCTTACACGCTGCTGATCGCGGTGCTGCTCTCGGCGCAATGCACCGACAAGCGCGTGAACCTCCAGACGCCCGGGCTCTTTGCCAAGGCCGACAATCCCCGCGATATGGTGAAACTCACCGTCGAACAGATCGACGCCCACGTGCGCCCGTGCGGACTCGCGCCCCGCAAGGCGCAGGCGATCCGGCGGCTGTCGGAGTTGTTGCTCGAAAACCACGGAGGCGAAGTGCCGCGGACGTTTGAGGAGTTGGAGGCGTTGCCCGGGGTGGGACACAAGACGGCGTCGGTGGTGATGTCGCAGGCGTTCGACGTGCCGGCGTTTCCGGTGGACACGCACATCCACCGGCTGGCGCAGCGGTGGAAACTCACGAAGCTCGGCGGGAGCGTGGAGCAAACGGAACGCGACCTGAAGAAGCTGTTCCCGCGCGACCATTGGAACGCGTTGCACCTGAGGATCATTTATTACGGTCGGGAACACTGCACGGCGCGGGGCTGCGACGGCATGGTGTGCGGGTTGTGCCGGGAGCTGTTCCCGGAGCGCCGCCGGGCGGTGCTGGTGAAGAAGGCGTGAAAACGATGTTGATTTGGCCGGAGGGGTTCCCCAACGTGCCCAACCTTTCGGACGCCTAGCTCAGTTGGTTAGAGCACATCCTTCACACGGATGGGGTCACAGGTTCGAGTCCTGTGGCGTCCACCATTTTTTTAAACCGCATCTGCCCGATGCGGTTTTTTTGTAACCGGTCTGCGACGACTTGTGGGCGAGTCGGGCATGTGGTTCATCTGGGGAACGCCCAACATGTCCACGTTCGCCGCCCGCCCGTTCGTGTTTTCAACCCTGCTGCACGCCTCCGTGGCGGGCCTGTTATTGGTGGTGATGCTGCGCATGTCGCGTCCCCAGCCGGAGACGCCGCACGTCATGGAGTGGATTCCATCCGAGTCTTTGGCGCCTGCGCCATCGACCGAGCGCACTGCGGGGCCGGCTCGTGAATCGTCGGTTACGTTTAAGCCGCTGCCTGTGATCGTGCCGGTGCGCGAGGAAAGCGTTGCGGAGCCGGTCGTGGATGAACCGGTGCGGCCGCGCACCCCGGCCCGTCCGACTACGACTTCTGCGCGCACCACGATCACCGAGCATCAGCGCCGCGTGGTGACTCGGACGACCGCGACAGCATTGGCGCCAGCTGTTCCGTCCACCTCCCGGGCGACGCCTTCCGCGCACATCAATATCAACGAGGTTCTCTCGGCCGGGACGCCTGCGACCGGATCGGGCCGAGAGACGCCGGTTGCGTCCGATCCCGCGCGCGAGGCGTCCTACTGGGAAATGCTGTTGGGCAAGTTGCGCGAGGCGCATGAGAAACCGGCCGGACTCGACGACGGCCTGAAGGCGCGCGTGGAGTTTGTGCTCAATGCGGACGGCTCGGTGGGCGCGGTGCGCATACTTCAGTCCTCGGGCAACGCGGAGTTCGACGCCTCGGTGGTGGCGGCCTTCCGGCGGGTGGGCGATCTCGGTGCCCCGCCCGCGGGCAAGGTGGGGCTGAACCAGGTGACGTTCCGCACGCGCGCGGACTGAGTCAGGTTGCGCCAGTCGGGGCGCACTCGGCCGACCTTTTGGCCCGTATTCGCCGGGCTTGTAGCCGTCGCTCCTAGGCAAACGTCCGGGTTGGCAATGGCGCGGCGCCTGCGATAGTCTGTCCATCATGGACCTCAATCAACTTACCCAGATGTCCCGCCAGGCCGTGACCGACGCCCAGTCCGAGGCGCGCCGTCGCAGTCACAACGAGGTGGAAACCTGGCACCTGCTCCACGCCCTGCTCGCGCAGGAGAACGGCATCGTGCCTGCGCTCGTCGAGAAACTGAACCTCACCACCAGTGCGCTCCAGCTCGCCGCCGAGCGTGAGCTCGACCGCCTGCCCAAGGTTTCCGGCAGCGTCGATACCTCGAAAGTTTACGTCACGCAGTCGGTAAACGAAGTCCTCACCCGCGCCGAGGCCGAGGCGAAGTCACTCAAAGACGAGTTCGTGTCCGTCGAACATCTTTTCCTCGGTCTGCTCGACGTCGCGAAGCCCGACGCGCTCGCCAAATATTTCAAATCCTTCGGCATCGACCGCGCGAAAACCCTCAAGGCGCTCAAGGATCTCCGCGGCGCGCAACGCGTCACCACCGACAACCCCGAGTCCACCTACGCCGCGCTTCAGAAATACGGCATCGACCTCGTCGAGCAGGCCAAGAAGGGCAAGATCGACCCCGTCATCGGCCGCGACGATGAGATCCGTCGCACCGTGCGCATTCTTTCGCGCAAAACGAAAAACAACCCCGTGCTCATCGGCGAGCCGGGCGTCGGCAAGACCGCCATCGTCGAGGGCCTCGCGCAGCGCATCGTGCGCGGTGACGTGCCCGAGGGGCTCAAGGACAAGACCATCTTCTCCCTCGACATGGGCGCGCTTGTCGCCGGCGCGAAATATCGCGGCGAATTCGAAGAGCGCCTCAAGGCCGTGCTCAACGAGGTGAAGCAGGCCGAGGGCCGCATCATCCTCTTCATCGACGAGCTCCACACCATCGTGGGCGCGGGCAAGACCGACGGCGCGATGGACGCGGGCAATCTTCTCAAGCCCATGCTCGCGCGCGGCGAACTCCACTGCATCGGCGCGACCACGCTCGACGAATACCGCCAGCACATCGAAAAGGACGCCGCGCTTGAGCGCCGCTTCCAGCCCGTGCTGGTCGAACCGCCGTCCGTCGAGGATGCGATCTCCATCCTGCGCGGCATCCGCGAGCGTTTTGAGCTCCACCACGGCGTGCGCATCCAGGACAACGCGCTCGTCGCCGCCGTCACGCTTTCCAACCGCTACATCAGCGACCGCTTTCTGCCCGACAAGGCCATCGACCTGGTGGACGAAGCCTGCGCGATGATCCGCACGGAGATGGACTCGTCTCCGCAGGAGCTCGACGCGCTCCAGCGCCGGGTGCTCCAGCTCGAAATCGAGGAGGCCGCGCTCAAACTTGAAAAGGACGACGCCTCCAAGCACCGTCTCGACGCGCTTCGCAAGGAGCTCGGCGACGCCCGCTCGCAGAGCACCGCGCTCAAGGCCAAGTGGGAAAAGGAAAAGGCCTCGGTCGATTCCGTGCGCAAGATCCGCGAACAGCTCGACGCCGCCCGCATCGAGCTCGAAAAGGCCGAGCGCGCCTACGACCTCAACAAGCTTGCCGAGCTCCGCCACGGCAAGATCCCGCAGCTCGAAGCCGAGCTGAAGAAATCCGAAACCACCGCCGCGAAGACCGAGCTGTTTAAAGAAGAAGTCTCCGCCGAGGAAATCGCCGAGGTCGTCGCGAAGTGGAGCGGTGTGCCGGTCACGCGCCTCGTCGAAAGCGAAAAGGAAAAACTCCTTCGTCTGGGCGAAGTGTTGCACGAGCGCGTCATCGGCCAGGACGAAGCCGTGCAGCTCGCGACCGACGCGATCTTGCGCGCCCGTGCCGGCATCAAAGACCCGCGTCGTCCCGTCGGCAGTTTCCTGTTTCTTGGACCGACCGGCGTGGGCAAAACCGAACTTGCGAAGACGCTCGCCGAGACGCTCTTCGACAGCGAGGCGGCGCTCGTGCGCATCGACATGTCGGAATACATGGAGAAGCACAGCGTCTCGCGCCTCGTCGGCGCGCCTCCCGGCTACATCGGTTACGACGAGGGCGGCCAGTTGACCGAGGCCGTGCGTCGCAAACCTTACGCGGTGATCCTGTTCGACGAAATCGAGAAGGCGCATCCGGATGTGTTCAACATCCTGCTGCAAGTGCTCGACGACGGACGCATCACCGATTCGCAGGGCCGCACGGTCGATTTCAAAAACACCGTGATCATCCTCACGTCGAATCTCGGCTCGCGCTTCCTGATCGAAGGCGTGTCGGGCGACACGATTCCGGAAAGCGTGCGCGAGTCGGTCATGTCCGAAGTGCGCAAGGCGTTCCGCCCCGAGTTCCTCAACCGCATCGACGAGACGATTCTCTTCAAGCCGCTCACACTCGAGGAGATCACCCGCATCGTGGACCTGTTGCTCGCGGACTTGAACAAACGCCTGCTCGATCGACGCGTGACCGTGACGCTCGACAAGAAGGCGAAGGAATGGGCGGCCGAGAAAGGTTACGACCCGGTTTACGGCGCGCGTCCGCTCAAGCGTTTCCTGCAGCGCCAGATCGAGACCAAGCTCGCTCGCGCACTCATCGGCGGCGAAGTGAAGGAAGGCGCCGAGGTCGTCTTCAAAGCGAAGGGCGACGAGCTTGTGTTGGTGGGAGGCAGCTAAGTCGTCTTCGCGAAAGGAAAAGACCGTCGCGATCCCCGGGGCTGCGAAGCCGCAGAGATGGCGACGGTTTTTTTGAATACAACGCGGAGGTGTTGGTCAGCGCGCAGGCGGGTTCAACAAGGCGTCGTAGGCGGTGAGGTGTTGGGTGAGGGGGCCTTGCAGCCATGAAACCGCGCTGCGGGCGGAGAGGATGATGTTTTCAGCGGCGGCGGATTGGCTGCTGCCGCGTTTGCCGGTCCAGTCTCCAGAGGTCGTGCCGGCGATGGGGGCCAGCCGCTTGACATCATCGGCGATCTTGCCGCGGATCATCTTCAAATTGGCCTCGATCGTGCCGGGACGGATGAACTTCACCAAGCTGAGGTATTTGGAATAAAGCTCCTGAAGGTCATTGCTCATTTCCTGCCCGCCGAGTTTACCGGCCCCGGGAAAATCGATCACGATGCGGTCGATCTGCGCTTGGGTGACTTCGGGCGGTTTGGGTTTTGCGGACTGGGCGGCGGGGATCGGCTGGACCGGAGGAGTCGCAGTCGCTGCCGTGAGGTTGGTAACACCGTTTTGGGCGGGGCGACTGCGGACCCAATCGGCATCCGCGGCGGACAGCTTGGCGAGCGCGATGGTGAATACACGTCCATCATCCCGGCGCACCGTCACATCGTTGGGAGTGGCGGAGAGAAATTCCGCCTTCATCGTCCGCCCATCCTGGTTGGTCCAGGTGCGGACAAGATTTTCGGGCTCCGGGGCGGGTAGGGCCACGACGGCCTCGGATGTGACGGGTTCCGCAGCCTCCGCCGAGGATGTCGGCAACGCGGGGGCGATGGATGTCACGGCAGGTTTGTTTACGACTGGTTTCGACGGCCGGAATTTGAGCCAGCCGTAGCAGATGCCGGTGAAGACGCCCAACAGGAGTGCGACTTTTAACAATTGCTTCATAAAATAACGCACAATGCACCTTGATGTATTTTGTGGGCAAGGCGGTATTTATGTTCAACTACACGGTTTCTATAAGCTTACGTGGTTTTTCAGCCACTCCCGCCTTTATGCCAATCATACGCGATGGCGTGGTGTGCCAAATCCACGGACAAGAACCAACCCCAGGGCGCTCGATAGAGTCGTTTTTGAAGAAGGAATAATTCATATGAAAATTTCACAAAATACGGTGATGTGCAGATTTTGGGGTTGCGCGTAGAGCGGGCGAGGAATGGCTTCTTCACCTGTCGCGCTTTCTCCCCGGTCGGTTAACAATCCCCATCGTTCCCTGTGTCGGCTAAACTCCTTCTTGTCAGGACAGGCTCCGCCGTCTTCCACGCCAAAGCCCTGATTGCAACCGCCAGCGGCATCTATGATCGCGAGATCGAGAACGAGGCCGCGCTGGCCACGACGTTCCAGTCCGAAAAATTCGACCTGATCATATGCGACGGTCGCCACAAGGACCACTCGGTGCTCGAGCTGGTGGAAAAGATCCGCGGGCACCAGGCCGACGCGCACATCGTGCTGCTGTGCGAGAAGCCCCAGCTGGACTTTATCGTGAAGGCGATCCGCCTCGGCGTGCGCGATCTGTTTCACCCGCCGGTCAATCTGGCCGCCCTGCTGGCGCGCGCCGACGAACTTTTGAAGCCGGCGTTTGCGGACTCCGCCGGGATGTTCCTCAAGCATTGCCGCTCCCCTCTCACGCTGTTCCTCGCCGAGGATGCCGCGGCCGCCCCCGCCACGCAGCCTGCCGCGAAAACGAAGGCCGGAGCCGCCGCCGCGACTGCGGCCCCGGTCGACGACCGCGAGTTGAACGCCCTGCGCGCCGAGTGCGACCGTCTCGGTCGTGAATTGCAGGAGGCGCTGGACAAGCAACACCTGGCCAACGCCACCAGTGTTTCCCGCTCGAAGGAAATCGAGGAGCGCGAGCGGGCGCTCGCCGAGATGGAGGCCGCGTTCACGGTCAACAAAACCCGCCAGGAGACCGAGCAGGAGGCGCTGCGCGCCGCCCGCGCCGAAATCGAAGCAGCGAAGGAATCCGCGGAGCACGCCGCCGTCGCGCTCGCCTATCGCGAGAAGGAAGTCGCCGAGGCCGCCGCCCGCCACGCCAAGGCGGTCAAGGCCCACGAAGAGAGCACGGCCGAGTTCGAGGCCGCCGAACAGATGTTGGCTTCGCGGGAGAAGACCCTCGCGTCCGAGCGCAAGAAATTCGAGGCCGCCCAGAAGGATCTGCCCGGGGCGCAGGCCCGCCTCGCCGAGGAACAGGCCGAGCTCGAGGCTCAGCGCAAGGCGTTCCAGTCCGAGCAGGACGCCCTCGCCAAGGAGCGCGCCGAGATCGAGGCCCGGAAGGCCGAACTCGCCGAGGAGGCCTCCCGCGTGAAGGGGGACGCCGCCGCCTTCGCGACCACGCAGACCGACGCCAAAAAGCAGGCCGCCGACGTCGCTCGCCGCGAGAAGGCGCTGGCCTCCCAGATGGCCAAGCTTATCGAGCGCGAGCAGACGCTGATGGTGAAGGACGAGGAAATCTCCAGTGCCGAGGCCGAGCTGGAGGAGGAGAAGTCGAATCTGGCAAAGGAGATCGCGGTGCTTGAAAAGACCCGCGCCGACGCGGAGAAGGATCTCGCCCAGGCGAAGTCGTTGCGCGAGGAGATCAAGGCCGCCCAGGCCAAGGTCGCCGCCGAGGCCGCCCAGATCGAGGCCGACGCCGCCGGCTTGGAAGCCGCCCAGACCGAGGCCAAGAAGCAGGCCGCCGAGGTGGCGCGCCGCGAAAAAGCCCTCACGGATCAAACCACCAAGCTGGCCGATCGTGAAACCGCACTCGCCAAAAACGAGGAAGCCGTCGCCACCGCCGAGGCGGCCCTCAAGACAGAAAAGACCGGCCTCGCCAAGGAGCTGGCCGCGCTCGAAAAAGCCCGCGCCGAAAACGAAAAGGAACGCGCCGCCGCTCAGACCGTCCGCGAAGAATTGAAGGCCGCGCAGGCCAAGCTCGCCACCGAGACGAAGCGCATCGAGACCGAGGCCGCCGAACTCGAGGCCGCCCAGGCCGAGGCCAAGAAGCAGGCCGCCGAGGTTGCGCGCCGTGAAAAGGCGCAGACCGAGCAGGCCGACACACTGGCCGCGCGTGAAAAGACGCTGGCCGAGACCGAAAAGAAAGTCGCCGCCATCGAGGCGCGTGTGCAGGCGGACAAAGCCGCCTTCGCCAAGGAAGAGGCCGCTCAGGAAAAGGTCCGCGCCGAAATCGAGAAGGACAAAGCACAGGCGCAGGCCGCCCGCGAGGAGTTGAAGGCCGCCCAGGCCAAACTCGCCGCCGAGACCAAGCGCATCGAAGCCGAAGGATCCGAATTGGAAGTCGCCCAGGCCGAGTCCAAGAAGCAGATCGCCGACATGGTCCGCCGCGAGAAGTTGATCGAGGAACAGTTCTCCAAGGTCGCCGACCGCGAAAAGACGCTTGCCGCCGGTGAAAAGAAAATTGCCGCCGCCGAGGCGCAGCTGGCCGCGGAGAAGGCCGGTCTTGCCAAGGAAATCCAGGCGTTGGAAAAGGCGCGCGCCGAGGCGGACAAGGATCTCGCGCAGGCCAAGACCGTGCGCGAGGAGATCAAGGCCGCCCAGACCAAGCTTGCCTCCGAGCGCACCAAGCTCGACACCGACGTCGCCGCGTTCGAGGCAGAGCAGGCGGGGCTCAAGCAGCAACTCGCCGAGATCTCAAAACGAGAGAAGGCGCTCGCCGAGCAGGCCGAGAAAGTCGCCGCCGCCGAAAAGGCGGTCACGGCCATCAACGCCGATCTGGCCGCCGGCAAGGCCCGCCTCACCAAGGAGGCCGCCGAACTCGCCGCCGTCCGTGCCGAAGCCGACAAGGACCGCGGACACGCCCAGTCCCTGCGCGACCAGGCGAAGTCAGTCCAGGCCAAGCTCACCGCCGACGTCGCCCGCGTCGAGGCCGAGACGGCCAAACTGACCGCCGCGCAGGCCGAGGTGGAGGCCGCGCAGGCCGCCCTCAAGAAGCAGACCGCCGAGATTTCACGTCGGGAGAAGATGCTCGAGGAGCAGTTTTCCACGCTGGCGGCCCGCGAAAAGGCCCTGGCGGCCGGCGAGCAAAAGATCGGTGCCGCCGAGGCCGAGATGGCGGGCGAAAAGTCCCGTCTCGCGAAGGAACTCGCCGCCGTTGAGAAAGCTCGCGCCGAGGTCGAAAAGGACCGCGCCGACGCGCAGGCCGCCCGCGAGGACATTCAAAAGACCAAGACCAAGCTCGCGGCCGAGATCGCGCGCGTCGAGGCGGACTCGTCCGGCCTTGAAGCCGCCCAGGCCGAGTTGGAGGCGCGTTCCGCCGAGCTCGGCAAGCGCGAGAAGAAGCTCCTCAACAACGAGCAGTCGCTGGTCGCCCGCGAAGCGGTCGTGGCCGAGACCGAGGCTGCCGCCGCCGCCGCCGAGAAAAAGGCCAAGCAGGCGTTCGCCACCCAGGCCGCGGAAATCGAGAAGGGCGTCGCCGCCCTCGCGGCCCGCGAAAAAACCATCGCCACTCGCGAGAAGGAAATCGCCGGCCTGCGCGCCCGTCTGGACGCCGAGACCGCCGCCGCCGCCGATGAACAGGCCGGTCTGGCCGAGGCCAAGACCGCCGCCGAGAAAACCACCGCCGCGCTTGTCGCCCGTGAGGGCAAGCTGGCCGAGGTGGAGAAGCAGCAGTCCGCCCAGGCCGCCCAGCTCAAGAAAGAGCTCGCCGCCTTTCAAAACGCCCAGGCCCTCATGGAAGCCGACCGGCAGGCGCTCGAAGCCGAGCTTGCCTCGCTGGCCGAAAAACAGGAGGAGTTTGAGAAGAAGCGTCGTCAGATTCAGAGCATGTTTACCTCCTCCTGACGCCCAGCCGTTTTCCCCAACCTACCCCCATGGCCACGCAATCCGCCCCCCGTCTGTTCGTCGAGCTCGCTCCTCATTCCGTCCAACTCGCCCTGGTTGACGCCGGCGGGCGCATGCAGGCGTTCCGGGAGTGCCCGCCCGAGGCCGCCGCGGTCGCGGCGGCGCTGGCCGAGGTCGCCCCCGGCGGCGTGCCGGCGCAGGTGCAGACGCGGTTGATCGCCGAGTCGGAGTTTGTGCTGCGCGCCAACGAGGGCGAAGCCACCTCGATCCGCACCGTGAAGAGCCTGCTGACCCGGGCGGAATCCGCTCCGCACGGCCTGGCCGCGCCGCTGAGCGTGACCGCGTTCGACAGTGCCACCGGTCAGCGCGTCGACACCGTGGGCGCCTCGCCCTGGGTATTGGCCGCTACTTCCTCCGCACAGGTGGAGGCGGCGAAGGCCCGGCTCGCCGAATTTGGTTTGAAGGCCGGCGACGTGCGCCTCGCCCTGCCGACTCGTATTGGCGCGGTGGTGACGGCGCTCCAGGACATGCCGGAGGCGATCCGCGTGCTCGTGTGGCAGATCGGCGAGGCCGATGCGCAGCTTGCCTGTGTCTCCGCCTCGGGTTGCGAGGCCGCGATCACGGCGCCCGTCGGCTTCACGCAGATTTTCGAAGCGGTCCAGGCGGGCCTCGGACTCAAGTTTCGGGCGGCGGCCGTGAAACTGTTTTTCAACGCCGGTTATGATTTCGGCGAAACCGCCGGTCCGATTGCCGAGCGTCTGGCCGTTCTGTTGCGCCCCGCCGTCGCGTCGCTGGGTTGCGCTCCGACCGCGCTGCATGTGGCCGGCCTGCCCGCCGGCCAGGAGTGGTTGGCGACCGCGGTGGCGACCGCCTTGGATATGAAGCCGCTGTCGCCCAACTTGTCCGCGTTTTGCACGCAGCGCGGTCTGGGCGGCGAGGCGATCAGCGGCGGACTGCCCGCGTCCGCGCTCGGGGTGTTGTTCCAGGCTTCGGGCAAAGCCGAGGCTGACGCGGCCTGGCAGCCCGGCTGGCTGGATGCGAACGCACCGGTCGCGGTGCCCGCCCCGGCTCCGGCCGCGGTGAAACCGGTCAAGCCGGTGGTTCCCGTCAAGCCGGTCGCCGCCGCGACCGCGGCTCCCGCTCCGGTGCCGGTTGCGGCCCAGCCGGCTCCGGCGCCGGCCGTTGGAGCGCTCAAGCCGGCGGCGGTGATCAAGCCCGTCGCGAAACCTGTCGTGGCCGCCATGCCGGTGGTGACGCCGGTCGCCGCGGTCGAGCCGCAATCCGTGCTCGTTGAAGAAGCGACCGAAGAAACCGTGGCGGAGCCCGTCCGCGCCGAGCCGAAAAAGAAACCGGCCGGTCTGATCGCGGCGGTCGCGGCGATTCTCGCTCTTGGCGGCGTGGGAGTTTTCTTTGTGACGCGCGGCGGCAATGAGAGGTCCGGCGCGGTCGCGCCTCAAGTGCCCGCCGCGGAGGCGAACTCGCGCGGTTTCCGCAACGAGCACTACAGCTTCGAGGTCTCCGACTCGGGATCCCTGCGCAAGCTGGCGGGTGCCGGCGACCGCACGTTGATCGACGAATTCGGCTGGGTCGAGTTGCGAGGCCTGCTCGCCGGCACGACCAAACCGTTTTCCGCCGGCACGATGGCCGACAGCGACTACTTGCCTTCGATCACCAAGACGGTTCGCGACGGCAATGTCGTTTTCGAGATCAAGGGGACGCATCCGCGTTTCACCATCGAGACCTTGATCACCTGTCTGCCGTCGTCGATTCGCTTCGAGACGGTGTTCAAGCCGATCAACCTTGGCGATCCTCGCGGCCCGATTTCGGGCGTTTACATCGTAAAGATGAACGGTCCGTCGTTATCGACTGGCCGGCGCGCGGTCCTGGCGCCCGGCTCGGTGACGTATTCCACCCAGTCGGGTCTGGTGGCCCTGAAGTTCAACGGCGACGTCTGGGGCCAGGCCGGCGAGGCCGGCAAACAGACCTTCACCCAAAGCGGGAACCAGGTGTTTTTCTACTTTGCCGAGTCGGCCGCGCCGAAACACTACACGCTCAACGGCGAGCTTTCGCTGCCCTGAGCGGTTCGGTTTTCCTCAAACGCAAAGCGGCCTTCGGGCCGCTTTTTTTGGCCGGCGGCAATGGGGCGGGCGACGCCCGCCTCTGAAAATAAAGGCGGCGGCGGGTCGAACGGGTTGCGCATTTCTTCTTTGCGCCGGGGCGCGGCCTGGCGAACGTAGGGCACCACCATGTGCGCCGAGCCGATCCGTTTTTATAACCGTTACACGCAGTCAACCGAGACCGAGCAGGTCTATGGCGAGAAGTGGCTGCGCTGGACCTACGAGACCGTGCTCGGCGGCTTTTCGGTGTGGGCGCTCATCAAGCGCGCGGCCTTCTCGCACTGGTATGGCTGGCGCATGGACCGCCCGGTCAGCGCGCAAAAGGTGCTGCCATTCATCGCCGACTACGACCTCGACGTGGACGAGTTCGCGAAGTCGCCGCTGGAGTTCAAAACCTTCAACGAGTTCTTCTACCGCGCGCTGAAAAAGGACGCGCGGCCGATTGCCGCGGACGACGAAACCGCGGTGTTCGCCGCCGATGGCCGCCACCTGGCGTTCCCCGACGTGGACGCGGCGGATGGTTTTTATGTGAAGGGCGCCAAGTTCACCCTGGCCGAGTTGTTCGGTGACGATGCGCTGGCCCGCGAGTTTGCCGGCGGGGCGATGGTGATCTCGCGGTTGTGTCCGGTGGATTATCACCGGTTTCATTTCCCGGTGGCGGGCGTGCCGTCGGCGCCGAAACTGATCAACGGATATCTGTATTCGGTGAGTCCGATCGCGCTGCGCCGCAATGTGGGCTACCTTGTGCAAAACAAGCGGGCGCTCACGCTCATCGACGGCACGCGCTTCGGTCGCGTGGCGGTGTTCGAGGTTGGCGCGACCTGCGTGGGCACGATTCGCAACCACTTCGAGGCCGGCAGGCCGGTGGCGAAGGGCGCGGAGAAGGGATGGTTCACCTTCGGAGGCTCGTGCGTGATCACGGTTTTCCAAAAAGGGCGGATCAAGTTCGACGCCGACGTGGTGACGCAGAGCGCGCAACAGGTGGAGACTTACGCCCGCATGGGCGACCGTTTGGGCGAGGCGGTTGGGTAGGGCGTCCTTCGGTCTTGCCACCGGAGAGGCGGCGCCGGCACTGTGGCCCGGCATCCGTGCCCGGGTGGTGGAATGGCAGACACGAGGGTCTTAGAAGCCCTTGCCGTAAGGTGTGCAGGTTCGAGTCCTGTCCCGGGCACCAATTGAAAAACGCTGTTCTATTTCACCGGTCCCGACGACAAGGCCGGAGGGCCGTCCGATTCGTTTTCCAGCCTGGCGCAGCGCAACCGGCAGTCGTGTGTGTCGGGCCGCGCGGACTTGCCCGCCGTCGTCCGGCGGGATTTGCTCGGGCCTCATGGCCGTCAAAAAACTCCTCCACACTCGCTATCGGGTGAACGACATCGAGCGTTCGGTTAAATTTTATCAGGACGCCCTGGGTCTCGCCGTATCCCGCCGCCACACCTCGCCGCGCGGCGCGCAGCTCGTCTTCCTCGCCACGCCCAACAGCGACGAGGAAATCGAACTTTGCCAGATGCCCGCAGGGGCCGCTCCCGTGCAGGTGCAGCCCGACCTCACGCATCTGGCGTTCGAGGTGGACAACCTCGCTACGTTTACCGCTGGCCTGAAGGCGAAGGGCTACGCGCTCAGCGACGGTCCGACGCAAACTTCCAGCGGCTCGGTCATCGCCTTCATCGACGCGCCCGAAGGCTACGAAGTGGAGCTCATCCAGCGCTCCGCGAAGTGATGTGCGCACCGGACAAGAGTAACCTATTGGGTTACTCTTGTCCGTGGGCGCGTTCGTAGGAAAAGAGGTATTGCTGGGCGAGGCCGGCGTGCGCGCCGAAGTGGGTGCGGCCGAAATGAGCGACTTGCGCGGGTGTCCAGCCGTCGAGTCCGTAGCGGCGGGCCATCGCCTTGATGATCCAGGTATCGACGGGAAACGCCTCCAGTTTTCCCGCGCCGAACAGCAGCACGCAGTCGGCGACTTTTTCGCCCACGCCGGGCAGGCTCGTCAGGCGGGTCTTGGCCTCGGCATACGGAGCGGTCTCGGTCGCTTCCAGCCAGCCGGGATGGGCGGCGAGAAAGAGTGCGGTCTCGCGAATGTAGCGGGCGCGAAACCCGAGCAGGCAGGCGCGCAGGTCGGCCTCGGAAATCGCCGCGATCTCGGTCCAGCCGGGCAGGCGGTTGACGCCGGGAGCAAGGGGCGCGCCGTGGCGTTCGGCGAGCAGCGCGATCATCTGTTTGATCTGCACGATCTGCTTGGTGGCGCTGCACAGGAAACCGAGGAGCGTCTCACCGAAGGGCTGGCGCAGGATCGTCAGGCCCGGAAACGCGGCTATGCAGCGGGCGAGGTGCGGATCGCTGCGCCAGGGGAGCGCGTCAAGGGCGCCGGCGGTGTCGTGGCCGAAGAGATACGCCGCGACCGCTTCTCCGGCGGGCGCGGACCGCGGGGCGGGTGCGGACCATTCGAGGGCCCCGGTCGCGCTCAGGCGCAGGCGCACGAAGTGGGCGTTCCACGTGCCGAGCCAGTGGTCGTCGGGTGTGTGTTGCCAGCGGAAGGACTGACCGCCATCCACCAGTTCGGCTAGCGTGGCCGGCGTTAGTTTCGGCGCGCCGGGGAGTGGCGTCCAGGGGGACCAGACGGGGGTGCGGGCGGGCGGGGGCATGGGACGGATTTAAACGAGAAGACCCGACGGGGCGCGTCGGGTCTTTGGCGGGGACGGGGCGGCGGGGCTCAGGCCTGGATGCGGGCGGTGGCGGTGTCGTAATCGACGAACGTGGCCTGGATCGCGTTATGAATGTAGAAGATTTTGATTTGGATGTCGTCGAGGAACTCGTGGAGGCCGTCGGCGATCACCGAGGGGACGTCGATCATCTCCAATTCGGCGCGGAGCTCGCGGATGAGGCGGGCCGGTTCGGTGTCTTCGAGATGGATCGCGTCGGCGGTGATCTGTCCGAGCGCCTGTTCGGCTTCGCCGATGGAGAAGAGGATGCTGCGCGGGAAAACGTCGTCGCGCACGAGGTAGTCGACCACGCGCTCGAGGTTGAGCTGGCCGCGGCGGGAGCGGCGGAAGGCCTCGAAGGCGGAGCAGGAACGGAGCACCGAGGCCCACTGGACCATGTCGAGGGCGGAACCCACGGCGTGGATGTCGGGCAGGAGCATGTAGTATTTCACGTCGAGGATGCGCGACGTGTTATCCGCGCGCTCGAGGTAGCGGCCGAGGAGGAAGAACCACCAGAGGCCGGTGCGCGGGATCATCGACTCGGCCACGCCGTAGAAGAGCTGGATCTGGGTCTTTACGCGGTTGAGGTATTCGGCCGAGCCGAGCTGGGCGTAGCGCGTGTAGTCGTCGCTCTTCAGCTTCAGATAAAAGGTGTTCAGCGTCTCCCAGACCTCGCTGGAGAGCTGGTCACGGATGCAGCGGGCGTTTTCGCGGGCCAGGCCGACGCAGGAGATGAGCGAGCTCGGGTTGCGCTTGTCGAAGAGCATGAACTCGGTGACGGCGCGCTCGGTGACGGTCTCGCCGTAGAGTTCGAAGAACTTTTCGTCGTCGCCGGTGACGTAGACGAGCGGTTCCCAGGACTTGGGATCGTCGGCGGCCTGACGCGACTGGAGGTCGAGCACGAGCTGCGCGTTCACATCGACGATGCGCGCGGTGTTTTCGGCACGCTCAAGCTGGCGGGCCATCCAGTAGACGAGATTAGCGACGCGGGAGAGCATGGGAATTAGACGATGATTTTTTCCGGCACCGGCACGGGCGGGTTGGTGATGTCGTCGTTGAGCACCCAGGTGTCCTTCGAACCGCCGCCTTGCGAGCTGTTGACGACGAGGCTGCCTTTGCGGAGCGCCACGCGGGTGAGGCCGCCGGGCATGATTTTGATGGTCTCGCCGTTGAGGATGTAGGGGCGGAAATCGATGTGGCGTCCCTCGATGGTGCCGCCCTCAATCACGCTCGGGCAGCGGGAAAGTCCGATGGTGGGCTGGGCGATGAAATTGCGCGGGTGGGCGATGATCTTGGCGCGGAACTCCTCGATCTGCTGCTGCGTGCTGTGCGGGCCAACCAGCATGCCGTAGCCGCCGGCCTCGTTGACGCTCTTCACGACCAGCTTGGGGAGGTTGGCCAGGATGTAGGAGCGCTCGTCTTCGTTGCCGGAGAGGAAGGTCTCGATGTTCGGCAGGATGGGGTCCTCGCCGAGGTAGAACTTGATCATCTTCGGCACGTAGTAATACACGGCCTTGTCGTCGGCCACGCCGGTGCCGATGGGATTGCAGAGGGCGACGTTGCCTTTCTTGTAGGCGTTGAAGAGGCCGGGGACGCCGAGGAGGGACTTCGGGTTAAAGACGGTCGGATCAAGGAAGTCGTCGTCGATGCGGCGGTAGATGACGTGGACCGGAGAGAGTCCGCTGGTGCGGCGCATGTAGACCTTGTCGTTTTCCACGACGAGGTCGCTGCCCTCGACGATCTCGATGCCCATCTGGCGGGCGAGGAAGCTGTGCTCGAAGTAGGCCGAGTTGTAGACGCCGGGCGTGAGCAGCACGACGGTGGGCTCGGGCACGTGCGCGGGCGCGAGGTGCAGGAGGAGGTTGAGCAGGTCGTTGGTGTAGTTTTCGACCGGACGAACGCGGTAGTCGCGCAGCAGCCCGGGGAACACGCGCTTCATGACCTGGCGGTTTTCGAGCACGTAGCTGACGCCGGACGGGGTGCGGAGGTTGTCTTCGAGCACCGAATACAGCCCGGCCTCGTCGCGGATCATGTCGGAGCCGTTGATATGGACGTAGAGGTCGCGGGCGATTTTGCAGCCGACGAGCTCCTTGCGGAAATTTTTCGACGTTTCGATCATCTCCCGCGGCACGATGCCCTCGGTGAGGATGCGTTGCGGGCCGTAGATGTCGGCGAGGAACAGGTTCAGCGCCTGCATGCGCTGGATGAGGCCGCGTTCCAAGTGAGCCCATTCGTGGGACGGGATGATGCGCGGGAGCAGGTCGAAGGGAAAAATCTTCTCCGTGCCGGCGTTGTCCGAATAGACGGTGAACGTGACGCCGCGGTCGATGAAAGTCTGGTCGGCGGTGCGCTGGCGGTCCATCAGCTCCGCCATGTTTTCCATCAGGCCGAACCGCTCATACAACCGCCGGTAGTGGGGACGGGCCTTGCCGGGGGCGGCAAACATCTCGTCATAAAATTTACCGTGTTCGTAGTTCGCGAAAAGATCGGCCATGAGATTGGAAAAGCGGTCACTCCGTCTTTTGGCCGGAGGGCGCGGGAGCGTCGGGTTTGGACCAGAGGAAGCTTTGTTCGCTTGCAAGTTCCGCGCCGTCCACGCCGAGCAGGCGCAGTTTCCAGGCGACGGGGCGGGCTTTGGCGCCGGGCCAGTCCTTGCCGGTCAGTCCGAAGCGGGTAAGGTGGCTGCCCTTGGGGATGGAAATCGCGAAACTCTCGGTGCGGGGCTCGGGGGAGGCGGGAGTGATGATTTGCAACTCGATCCAGGCGAGCTCGATGGCCTTGTCGGACTTGGTGCGCAGGTTGAAATAAAAGCCGTCGCGCGAAGCCGGCTGGGTGCGCAGGACGGTGTAGCCGCGGGTGTTTTCCTTGCCGGTGAAATACTCGGAAACCCGGTCGAAGGCGGACGCGGGCATGTATTCCGGCAGAAGGCGGACGACCTCGACGCCGCCGGCCAGGGCGGACGTGGATGCGAGGGCAAGGGTGAGCAGAAGGGCGGGGATACGCATGAAGAGGGATTTACGCGGCTGGCCGGTGTAGCACAAGGCCCGTCGCAGTTTGTGTGCCAAGGGGTGAATGAAATTCATATCCTAGGCCGCTCGTCGAAGATTTACGGCTCGATTTTGAGCGTTTGGTAGCGGTGGACGCCGAGCAGGGCGGGGACCCAGCCTTTGACATCGGGGTGGATGAGGTAGGTGCGGGTGCCGAAAAAGACGGGGGCGACGGGGGCTTCGGCGAGCACAAGCGCTTCCGCCTGGCGGAGCAGCTCGAAGCGGCGGGCGGTGTCGAGTTCGCGGGCGGCGGCGGCGATCAAGCGGTCGTAGGCGGGGTTTTTCCAGCCGGTGTTGTTGTTGCCGCTGGTCGAGGTAAAGAGATCGGTGAACGTGGCCGGATCGTTGAAGTCGCCCACCCAGCGCGAACGCAGCGCGTCGAACGAGAGCGTCTGCATCGCGTCGATGTAAACGCGGAAGTCCATCGTCGCCAGGGTGCATTCGACGCCGAGCTCCTTGCGCCACATCTGCTGAATGGCCTCGAAGACCTTGGAGTTGACCGGATCGGTGTTCATTTTGACCTCGAACTTCGGGAAGCCCTTGCCGCCGGGGTAGCCGGCTTCGGCGAGCAGGCGGCGGGCGGCCTCGAAATCGGTGGGCATCGAAGCGCTGGAGGTGTAGCCGGCCGTGTCGGGCGGCACGAGGGAATGGGCGGGGGTGCGGCTGCCGCGCATCACGGGGCCGGCGATGGCGTCGCGGTCGATGGCGAGGCCGAGCGCGCGGCGCACGCGGACGTCGTCGAAGGGCGGCTTGGTGGTGTTGAACCGCACGTAGAACGTTTCGAGGAACGGGTCGACGCGGAGTTTGGCCGGGGCTTCGCGGCGCCAGGCGTCGAGCCGGTCCGGCAACACGTCGTAGGTGATGTGGAGCTGGCCGGCGCGGAAGGCCTGTTCATCCACGCCGGGGTTGGCCACGGGGAAAAACTTCACGGCTTCGATCTGGTTTTGGGCGGCGCCGTAGTAGCGCGGGTTTTTCTTCACGAGGATGTGCTGGTCGGGTTGCCACTCGGCGAGGACGAACGGGCCGTTGCCCACAAGGACGCCGGGTTTGGTCCAGCCGGTGCCGCGGGCGTGGGGTTCGCCGTGGCTCAGCACCGAGGCGGGATGGACGGGAAACCACGCCTGGTGCGCGGTGAGCGAGAGCAGGTAGGGGGTGGGGCGGTCGAGCGTGAGTTGCAACGTGTGCGCGTCGAGGGCCTTGACGCCGACCTGGGTGAAATCGGTGAGCTTGCCCGCGGTGTAGTCGGCGGCGCCCTTGAGCACGTCGAGCATGTAGGCGTATTCCGAGGCGAGTTTTGGGGAGAGGATGCGCTCGATGGAGAATACGAAATCCTGCGCGGTGACCGGGTCGCCATTGGACCATTGGCCATCGGCGCGCAGATGGAACGTGTAGGTGAGTCCGTCCGGCGAGATGTCCCAGCGATCAGCGGCGCCGGGGAGGGGTTTCGACGTGGCCTCGTCGATCACGGTGAGGCCTTCGAAGAGGGCGACGAGGAGGGTGTAGTCGGTGTAGGCGACGGCGATGTGCGGATCGAGATCGGCGGGCTCGGCGCCGTTGCCGATGAGCAGCGTGTGCGTGCGACGCGCGGCTTCGACCGGCGTCTCGCGTTTCAGGCAACCGGTGAAGACCGACAAAACGACCGCAAACACGACAAGGATACGGGGCGACATGGCGCCGGCGAGCCAAGCGGGCGGCGTGGTCGTGCGCAAGGCCGGGTGGGCGGGGGTGTGCTATTTCGTTGCCAGTGTCGGCGGGCGGAGGTTTGCACGTGGGGATGCAATGGTATTACGCGATCGACGGGCAGCGTTCCGGCCCGGTTCCCCATGCCGAATTGGAACGCCTGATCCAGGCCGGCACGATCACCGGCGAGGCGCTGGTGTGGCGTCAGGGCATGGACCAGTGGAAGACGCTGGCCGACGTGCAGGAGCGCGATCCCGCCCTGTTCGCGCCGGTGCCGCCGCCGCTGCCTCCGGCGGATGAGGATTCGCCCGCGGCGGGTGGGGATGAACCGGAGCCGTTCCGGCAGGCGTCGGCCGAACCGGCCGCGGTCGATGCGGCCGCCGCCGAGCCGTTGGTTTACGCGGGATTCTGGCAGCGCGTGGGCGCGCACCTCGTGGACTTGGTGCTGTGGTTCGCACTCGTGATCATCGCCATGAATATCGTGGGCCTTTTGCTTTTCCCAGATGTGGTGAAGCTGAATGAGAAGATCGTCGCTGCGGGAGGCAGTTTTGCTTACCAACCAACTCCTTCGGAGGCGATTTTGCTGTTCAAGTTCATGGGATTCATAGCGTTATTGAGCATTGTATTGGCCGTCGTCTATGATCTGTTTTTCGTGCTTCGGTTCTCGGCCACGCCGGGCAAGTTGCTTTTCGGTGTCCGGGTGGTGCAGGCGGACGGAAAAACATTGGGCGTTATGCGTATCATCACCCGCACGCTCACAAAGGGCCTGGCCGGCATTCCCACGCTGGGCATCGGGCTTTTGATTGTGGCGTTCGACGAGCAGAAGCGCGGGCTCCACGACTTCTTTTCGGGCACGCGGGTGGTGAAAAAACGCTGAGGCGTCGCGCGCGCCGGCGGCGCCCCAACCACGCCGGCACCGATTTTTTCTAAGAACCTGCGCGGTCGCGCGTCATTCCGGATAAGACCCACCCCATGAACCCGGAGGCCGCCCATGAAAGCGCAGGAGATTTTGTCCCGTCCGCCGTCGCGGCGCATCAGGCGTCGCTGCAACGCTATGCCACCCGCCTGCTCGGCGGCGACGCCGACCGGGCGCGCGATGTCGTGCAGGATACATTTGTCAGGCTCATGGCCCGGCCGCGTGCGGAGGTGGAAGGCCACTTGGCCGAATGGCTGTTCACCGTTTGCCGGCACCGTGCGCTCGACGTGTTGCGCAAGGAGGGCCGCATGAAACGCTTCGCCGACGGGGAAGTCGAACGCGTGACCGCTGCCGAGCCGCGGCCGGGACGCGCGCTTGAAGCCTCCGAAACCCACGCCGCGCTCCTGCGCCTCATCGGCTGCCTGCCGGCGAACCAGCAGGAAGTCATCCGCCTGAAATTTCAGAACGGATTTAGTTACAAAGAAATCAGCCGCATCACCGAGCACTCGGTCTCGAATGTCGGCTTCCTCATCCACACCGCGGTGCAACGGCTGAAGGCCGAGTTCGCCGCCCAGCAACCCTGAGGAGCCCCGCCCATGAACCACCATTCTCCCGAAAAGATTTCCCCCGCCGACCCCCGCCTCACCGCCTACGCCTTTGGCGAACTGGAGGGCGATGAACTCAAACTCATAGAAGCCGCCATCCAGGCCGATCCCGCGCTGCAGGCCGCCGTGGCCGAACTCCGCGGCTTCGGCGATACGTTGACCTCCGCGCTCGGCGACGAGCCGGCGAACGTAAAGGCGGACGGTGACCTCCGTGCGCCGGCGCCGATCACTGCCGTGGCGGAGGCGAAACCGAAAAAGCGCCGCGGTCTGATCATCCCGTTTCCGCTGCATTATCTGGCGACGGCGGCCGCCGCCTGTTTTGCCGTGGTGGTGTGGATGCATTACGAGACGGCACCGTCGGCCGGACCGGCCATGAAGCCGAAAAATGCACCGGCATCCGTCCTGCCGGTGACGGTGAGCCCCCCTGTGACGCTAATCCCGACACCTGCACTCGCGGTGACTCCCTTGATGCGGAAAGACGTCGCGGCTTTGCCGGAAATGCCGGCGCCCGAGGTGAAGTTCGACCAGTCGCTTGCTGTGAGCGGTGGCACGGCTGCCGGGCTGACGGCCGCCAAGACGCGCAACGAAGGAAGCGTCATGAGTCCTCAGGCGGCGTCGGCGCCGGTTGAGGCTGCGCCGCGCACTCGTCAGGAAGCCGTCGCGGCCGAAGTGCGCCGGCAGAGCAGCCTGCGCGAGACACCTGCGCCCGCTCCGGTTTCGGATTACGCTGATCGCTTGGCCGACGCTTCCGGAAGCTTGGGCGGGGTGGCTTTGGCCCCGTCGGCGATGCCCCGCAAATCCGCCGGTCAGTTTGCAGACTTCGACGCCCGTGCAGGAACCGAATCTTACGCCCATGCCAACGACAACGGTTACCATGTCGTCAGTGCCGAGCCCCTCTCGACCTTTTCCATCGATGTGGACACGGCCAGTTACAGCAACGTCCGCCGTTTCCTCACCGGCGGTCGTCTGCCGCCGCGCGACGCCGTGCGGGTCGAGGAACTGATCAACTACTTCCCCTATCGTTATGCGCCGCCGGCCGACTCCATGAAAAACGTGGCGCCCTTCGCCGCTTACCTCGAAGTCGCCTCCGCGCCGTGGGCACCCGAGCACCGCTTGGTGCGCATCGGACTCAAGGGCCGCGAACTCACCGCGGCGACCCGTCCGCCCGCAAACCTGGTGTTCCTGCTCGATGTGTCCGGTTCGATGAACCAGCCCAACAAGCTTCCGCTGGTGAAGGAATCCCTGCGTCTGCTCGTCGAGCGCCTGCGCCCCGATGACCGCGTGGCCATCGTCACCTACGCCGGCAACTCCGGCCTCGCGCTGCCGTCCACGCCCGCCTCGCAGAAGCGCGAGATCCTCGCCTCGCTCGACGGCCTGCGGCCGGGCGGTTCCACCAACGGCGCGATGGGCATCCACCTTGCCTACGACATCGCCAAGGCCAACTTCGCCACCGGCGGAATCAACCGCGTGATCCTCTGCACCGACGGCGATTTCAACGTCGGCGTGACCGACCGAGGCGAGCTCACTCGGCTGGTCGCCGAGAAGGCAAAGAGCCGCGTGTTCCTGAGTGTGTTCGGCTTCGGCATGGGCAACTACAAGGACGCCACCCTCGAGTCGCTCGCCGACAAGGGCAACGGTGCCTACGGCTACATCGACACCCGCCGCGAGGCGGAAAAGGTCTTCGTCGAGCAGGCCGAGGGCACGCTCGCGACCATCGCCAAGGACGTGAAGATCCAGGTCGAGTTCAACCCGGCCCGCGTGCAGTCGTATCGATTGATCGGTTACGAGAACCGCCTGCTCGCCAAGGAAGACTTCAATAACGACGCCGTGGACGCGGGTGACATCGGCGCGGGCCACACCGTTACTGCGCTCTACGAAGTCGTGCCGGTCGGCGTGGATGATGAAGTGACGCCGCGTCCGACAGTCGATCCGCTCAAATACCAGAAGACGGAAGCCGGATCGCGGAAGCCGGAGGCCAGTGGACGGAGAACGGAATCGCGCGAGCTGCTCACCGTGAAAATCCGTTACAAGGCACCCGAAGGCGACGTGAGCGCGAAGCAGGAGTTTCCGCTCATCGATGGCGGTCGTCGTTTCGAGCAGGCGAGCGACGAGTTTCGATTCGCCTCGGCGGTGGCCGCCTGGGGGATGTTGCTGCGGGGGTCGCCTAACACCGGATCGGCCTCCTTCGAGCAGGTGCAGGCCTGGGCCGAAAACGCGCTCGGCGACGACGAGGGCGGCTACCGCTCGGAGTTCATCCAACTCGTGCGGCGGAGCGCGGAGTTGTCGCCATAATTGGCCTGGGGATAAGGCGGGAGCCACGGCGGCGAGCCGGAGCAGGGTTTTCGGCCTTGCCAGCGGGCGGGGGGGCTTCGTGACTGGGCGACTTTATCACATGAGCCGCAATGTCGTTACCTTTCACTATACGCTGCGCGATCCGCAGGGGCGCCTGTTGGACACGTCGGCGGGCGGCCAGCCGATCAGTTACCTCGAAGGCGCGGGCCAGATCATCGACGGGCTCGATGAAGCGCTGCGAGGCGTTGCGACCGGCGTGAAGCAGACGGTCAACGTGCCGGCGGCGAAGGCCTACGGCGACTACGACGCAGAGCAGGTCCAGCGCGTGCTGAAATCCCTGCTGCCGGTCGAGGGCGACTTGAAGCCCGGCGACCAGTTTCGCGCGGGCGAGGATGCGTTCGCCCCCATCGTCAAGGTGGTCGAGGTCGACGGCGACCATGTGGTGCTCGACGCGAACCATCCGTTGGCGGGCGTCGATCTGGTGTTCGAGGTCGAGGTGATCGGCGTGCGGGCGGCGACCGAAGAGGAGCTTACCCACGGCCACGCCCATCAAGGCGAGGGTGGTTGCGGCGGCGGCGAGTGCGGTTGCAAACACTGAGTTTTTAATCGCGGATGGGCGTTCGCCCGCGGTTTTATTTTTCAATACCCCATGAACATCCTCGGAATCGACATCGGCGGATCGGCCATCAAGGGAGCTCCGGTCAACACCCTGACCGGCAAACTGCTCGCGGAACGTCATCGCATCCCCACTCCCGAGCGGCTTTCCCCCAGGCAGATGGCCAAGGCGGTCAGGGACCTCGCAGCTCACTTCGACTGGAAGGGGCCGATCGGCATCGGATTTCCCGGCGTGATCCACGACGGGGTCATTCTCACGTCGGCCAACCTTCATAAGGACTTCATCGGTCTGGATGCCGCCAAGCTGTTCTCCAAAGCGACGGGCCGGCCGGTGCGGCTCATCAACGACGCCGACGCGGCGGGCGTGGCCGAGGTGCGTTTTGGAGCGGGCAGGAACCTCAAGGGCACGGTGCTTCTGCTGACCTTTGGCACCGGCGTTGGCAGCGCGCTGTTTGTGGACGGAAAGCTGTATCCGAACAGCGAGCTCGGCCACCTTTGCTTCCGAGGCGAGTCGGCCGAGCGCGTCGTCTCGTCCGCGGCGAGGGAACGCAAAAAACTATCCTACAAAAAATGGGCCCGCAAGGTGAGCGACTACCTCAACCAGCTTGAGAAAATCCTCTGGCCCCGGCTCATCATTGTCGGCGGTGGCATCAGCGCCGACCATGAAAAATGGTTCAAACACCTGAAGCTGCGCACACCCATCGTGCCGGCTGCCTTCCTGAACGAGGCGGGCATCGTCGGCGCCGCGCTGGCGGCGGTGAAGTAAGCGGGCGACGCGGCGTGTAATCCTTCCGTCATGCGCGCCCCGTTGCTGATCGTCGGCCAGGGTCTTGCGGGCACCCTCCTCGGGCACGCCTGCGAGCGGGCCGGCCTGGCGTTTGCCATCGCCGACGCCGGTCACGCCGGCGCCGCGTCGCGCGTGGGCGCGGGGATCATCAATCCCATCACCGGCCAGCGCATCGTGAAAAACCGCGGCATCGACGTGCTGCGCGCGCCGGCACTGGAAATGTATCGCGAACTCGAAGCCGTGCTCGGTGTGCCGTTGGTGCGCGAGATGCGGGTGCGGCGGTTGTTTCGCGACGATACCGAGCGGCGCGTGTTCGCCGAAAAAACGGCGCGCGGAGAACTGGCGCCGTATACGGACGCAGGCGGCGCGGATGCAGAGGGTTTCTGGATCGAAGGTGCGCTGCGCATCGACACGGCGACACTGATCGCGGCGGCGCGGGCGCGCTGGTTGCGCCAAGGCGTCCTGCGCGAAGAACGCGTGGGGCTGGCGGAGGCGTTGCACGACTATGAGACAGTGATCGCATGCACGGGAGCCGATGTCGCCGAGGCGTGGGGCGGCGTGCCGTGCGTGCTCGCTTTGGGGCATATCCTGCGCGTCGCGGTCGCCGGGCTGGCTCCGGACGTGATTCTCAATCGCGGCCATTGGGTGTTGCCGACCCCGCCGGGCGAGGCGCGCGTGGGCGCGACCTATGTGCGCGGAGCGGCGGGTGACGCCGAGGCGGCCCGGACGGAACTTGAGCGGAGCGCGGAGGAGTTGCTGGGCCGCGGGGCGTTTTCCGTGCTCGGGCAGGACTCGGGACTGCGGGTGACGACGCCCGACCGCATGCCCATCGCCGGCCGGGATCCGCGGGAGCGGCGGTTGGGGATTTTCAACGGACTCGGCTCGAAAGGCGCGCTACTCGCGCCCTGGCTGGCTCGGCAGTGGGTGGCGCAGTTAGGCGCGGGAGCGGAGTTCGCCGCCGAGATCGCGGCGGCGAGGTTCGGGCGTTAACCGCGGCGGATTTCGGAGCCGTGGAAACGGATCTGGATGCGATAGACTTTTTTCACGCGGCACTTGATCTGGCCGGTGGCGAGGTCGAACTTTTCCGGCACCTCGATGCGGTGGAGATCGACGACCGCGTGGAAGCCGCGCTCGGAGAAGATGTCGATGAGCATCGCCAGCGACAGCGGGTCGTCGAGCAGCGGCTCCTCGGTGTTGACCAAGGCGACGCCGGAGATGGCGTGGCGGAGCACGATGGGCACGATCTTGTTGTCGATGAAAGTGACGACCCGGGCGAAGAGCTCGCCGTGCTCGAGCGCGTAGGTGTCGAGGCGCTTCACCATCTCCTGGCGGGCGTGGATGATGATTTCGCTGGCGACGGGGATGACGCGGAGGATGTCGTGGGTGCGGGAGTCGAGCTCGAGGGTGCTCTGGTATTGGAGCTCGCTGAGGATGTTTTGCTCGACCTCGCGGAGATCGCCCTGGGCGTTGACGAAGTGGTAGTGGAAAATTTCCTTCAGCGACTGGAGCGCGTCCCACGTCTGCTCCTTGAACACGCGGTAGCGGCGCTGGGCGAGCGCGGTGTCGTAGTCGGTGGCGCGCTCCTCGAGCAGTTCGCCGACGCCGGTGCGGCGGACCTCGGCGTTGTGGGCCTGGATCTCGCGGCCGCGCTTGAGCTGGCGTTCGACGGAGGTCTTCTCGTCGACGAAGAGCACCATGATGTGGATGGTGGTCTGGCGGAAATGGATGCCGAGCGGCGTATTGTAAAACTCGCTACGCAGGGCCTGGATGTGTTCGACGAGAAGTTTGAGGCACTCGACCTGAACCTTGGTGCGGGGGAAGCCGTCGAGGATGACGCCGTCGCGGAACTGGGGCTCGAGCAGGCGGCCGAGGAGGAGCCCGATGACCTCGCGGTCGCCGACCATGCCGCCGGCGTCTTTGATGCGCTTGGCCTCGGGGGTGTCGAGGAGGGCGCTGACGACGATGGGTTCGCAGGTGAGGCCGCGGGCCTTGAGGATGAAATCGGTGTTGGTGCCTTTGCCGGAGCCCGGAGCGCCTCCGAGGAGGATGATTTCCTTGGGGAAGCGCAGGTTTTCGCGGCCGACCTTTTCGGCCAGCGCCTGCCAGACCGAGGTGAAGATCAGGTGCGCGTCCTTGATTTCGAGGTCATGGGCCGGCTTGGTGCCATCGACAGGGATGGCGGGCGCGATCTTTTCGAGGGTCGGAATATCCATGGAAATATGACGGAGAGGTTTAGCGGTAAACCGAAGCGCAATTCGACACTAGAAATGGGGCAGCCCGCATAATTGTGCAGGGTTTGAATCTGAACACACGGTCATGCGTTTTGCGCCCAAGGCCGTCCGATGCAGGCTGTATCTTGCACGATTTTTGTCAGATTCAAATCTGGGGCGTTGCGGTTTATTTCATAAATAACTGTAAGTTAATATATTGAACTGGACTCGTGCGGATTGGCACACGTTGCGCATCTTGAATGGTGAACCTCACGTAACCCTCAACCCCTTACCGCCATGTTAAGCTGGTCCGCCCTTTTTCTGATTATCGCGCTCATTGCCGCCGCGCTTGGGTTTAGCGGAATCGCAGGCACCGCCGTGGGTATCGCGAAGGTGCTGTTTTTCATCTTTATCGTGCTCTTTTTGGTTTCGCTGGTTTTCGGGCGAAAACCGTCCGCCTGAACCGTCCGATTGCCCAACCGTCAAGCCCGACCGGCCGTGAATTCGTCCCCCCGCCCAACTTCCTCTACGCGGCGAGATCGTTCCGGAGCCGGTGGTGGCGCGACGCTTACGTGGGGTGTTACATGCCTGCTGCTCGCATTGGCTTCGGCTATTTTTGCCGTGGGTGGAACCGCCGGCGAGCCGGGTGGTCTTTACGGACGGATTGCTGCCGCCGGTTTTCTGGTGATCGCGCTGATGATCTTTTTCATCCGTCGCTCCCATCGGGGCCGTCGCCGGTGATCCGCGTTAATGTGTGTTGTGTGATAAAGGCAAAATTCCCGGAGGTGCGACTTCCGGGGTTGTTAGTTGAAGCTGGACCTGGCGGGGTCGCCCTCAAGGCGGCCCCGCCTTGCTTTTGACGCCGGCGGAGCCGGCGAGTAATCGAACCTTGCGAAAGGGAGGAACCGAAACGCTTACTCAAGCACCCTGCCATACCATGCGCGTATTGATCGTTGATGATGAGCCGTCGATTCGGAAAACCACCGGTCTCGCCGTCGAGGCGATGGGACACGAGTCGGTCGGCGTTCCCAACGGCCTGCGGGCTCTCAAGGAAATCGAGACCGAGTCGTTCGACGCCTGTTTTCTCGACGTAAAACTGGGCGCCGAGGACGGCCTCACCGTCCTGGAAAAAATCCTGAAGCTCCAGCCCGCGCTGCCCGTCGTGATGTTCACGGCCTACGCCAACATCAGCACCGCGGTCGAGGCGATGCGCCGCGGCGCCTTCGACTTCATCCCGAAGCCCTTCACGCCCGAGCAGGTCCGTCAGGTGCTCGACAAGATCGGCCGCACCTCCCGCCTTGAAAAGCGCGTCGCCCAGCTCGAGTCGCAGCTGACCGAAGAGGCGCCCGCGATCGATCTGACCTCCGCCGAGGTCTCCATGCAGCGCACGCTCGCCATCGCTTTCAAGGCCGCCGAGACCTCCGCCAGCATCCTCATCCTCGGCCCCAGCGGCACCGGCAAGAGTGTGCTCGCCCGCGAGATCCACCGCCGCGGCGCGCAGAAGGACAGTGCGTTTGTCACCGTTAACTGCCCGAGCCTCTCCAAGGAGCTGCTGGAGAGCGAACTCTTCGGCCATGTGAAGGGCTCCTTCACTGGCGCGGTCAACGACACGCTCGGCAAGGTCGCCTCGGCCGACGGCGGCACGCTCTTTCTCGACGAGATCGGCGAACTGCCGCTGGAGATCCAGCCGAAGCTCCTGCGCCTGCTCCAGGAGCGCGAATACGAGCGCGTGGGCGAGTCGCGCGTGCGCCGCGCCAACGTGCGCGTGATCGCCGCCACCAACCGCAACCTCGCCGACGAGGTGAAGGCCGGGCGTTTCCGCGAGGACCTGTATTACCGGCTCAACGTCATCACGCTCACGCTGTCCGGCCTGCGCGACCGTCCGGCGGATTTCGCGCGCATCGCCTCCGGCTACCTGGATTTCTTCGCGCGCCGCATCGGCAAAAAACTCGCGGGCTTCACTCCGGAGGTGTCCGACGCCTTCGCCCGTTACGCCTGGCCGGGCAACCTCCGCGAGTTGCGCAACGTGGTCGAGCGTGCCGTCATCCTGGCCGGCGGCGACCGCATCGGGCTCGAGGACCTGCCGGAGGAGTTCGGCACCCCGGCCGATTCCCGCGTGGCGGTCGGCGGCCGCGTGACGCTCGACGAACTTGAAGCCGAGCACATCCGCCGCGTGCTCGGACACGCCAAGACTCTTGACGACGCCGCGCGCGTGCTCGGCATCGACCCCGCCACGCTCTATCGTAAACGCCAGAAACTCGGACTGCTCTGACCCCGCCGCGTCCGCCGCCATGCTGCGCACCCGCCTCTACCTCGGCCTGCTTCCCCTGCTGCTGCTGTTCATCGCGGTGGCGGGCGTGACCACGCTGC
>Ga0207689_10000122_pt1 | contig 64915 bp, 62 predicted proteins | sample KBSMisM52_FD_184312 | JGI IMG/M metagenome (GOLD analysis project Ga0207689, IMG submission 184312) | Miscanthus rhizosphere microbial communities from Kellogg Biological Station, Michigan, USA - KBS Miscanthus M5-2 (SPAdes) (version 2) | ecosystem: Host-associated > Plants > Roots >...
GTTGGGTCACGTGGCCCTCGGGGCCCCCGCGCTCCCCCCGCGGCGGACCACCGTCGATGCACGTTGTCATGCGTTGGGTCACGTGGCCCTCGGGGCCCCGGTCGGAGCAGTCAGTCGGGCGCGGGCCGGTCATGAACACTGGCCCGCGGTGGGCTTGGGGCGGGCGGCCGCCTGGTCCTGGGACTTGGGATAGAAGACCGCCTTCACGCGCTCCTGCTGGCCGCCCTCGACCAGGCTGCGGTCCTCCGCGAGGTAGATCGTGATGCGCTCGCCGGTGACCACGTTGTCATCGCGCCACACGCGCGCGTTGCCGATCAGCACCACGCGCTGCTCGGCGTCGTAGTACTCGGCGCGCTTGGCGGTGCCGCTGCGGCAGTCGCGCGTGATGATGCGCACGTTGCCGGTCGACACGGTGCGGGTGATGCGGTCGCCCTTGTCGTCGAGGTAGACCTCCATGCGGTCGGCCCACTGGGTGGACCCGTTCTGGGTCGCCACCACGTTGCCGGTGAAGACCACGAGGCCTTCCTTCTGGATGTTCTCGAGCTGGTCGGAGTCGACGGTGACCGGGCCGTTCTTGCCATCGGCCGGGCCGTCGGGCCGCGGGACGGGCGCGGTGGTGGTGGGACGGGGCGGGCGCGGGCGCGTCGAGGTGCCGCCCTGGGGCCACGCGGGACCGGCGAGGACGCAAGCGGTCCAGACCACCAGCGCGGCGACGACGAGCCGTCTCATCAGGAGCGTCCGGCGGGGTCTACGTCGACGGGCACCGCGCTGCCGCGCTTGAACGTCGCGCGCACCCGCCCCTTGATGCTGCTGACCTCCTCGGCCACCTTCGACTCGAAGCCGGTGCCGCGCACCACCGCGCCCGCGCGGTAGATCACCACTGGATCCTCGGTCCAGGCCCGCTGCCCCTCGGCGTCCCATCGCAGCCGATCGGTCTCGAGCCTGAGCCCGTTGCTCGAGACCAGCACCACGTTGCCGCGCAGCTCGACGTCCTTGGTGTCCTGGTTCAGATCGCCCTCATCGCCGGTGACGGTCCACGAGCGCGATGCCTGATCGCCCTTGGGCGGCTGGTCCACCTTGATCGTCACCTTGCGCATGGTCGTCTTGTTCTGCTCCTCGAACGTCTCGGCGTACTCCGCGTCCAGTTGCCAGCGGGAGCCGTCGCGGCCCTGCTCTTGCAAATGGACCTGCTTCAACCGGTAGTCGGCGTTGGTCGCGGCGGGCTCCGTGGGCAGCTTCCGGGGGATCCGCGCCCGGTGGACGAGCACGCCCACCACCACGGATAGGAATACCACGACCAGCGTCAGGATAATGAACGGTGCCTTCCTCATAGCAAGCTCTGTGCCACGCTAACACGGGTGTGGGAATAGAGGCAAACGAAGATCGTCCTCGCGGGCCCTCAGCGCGGGGGCCAGGCGCGACGCGCCTTTAGCAGCATCTCGACCGCCTCCCGGACGGCGCCCTCGCCGCCCCGCCGGCGCGCCACCCAGTCCGCCGCGCGCTTCACCTCGGCGACCGCGTTGGCCGGCGCCAGCGCCAGCCCGGCACGGCCCATGGCGGCCAGGTCCGGCAGATCGTCGCCCATCATCGCGACCTCGGCGGCCTTCAGGCCGAGCCGCTCGCGGAGCGCCTCCAGCGCGGGCGCCTTGTCGGCCACGCCCTGGTGCACCTCGGCGACCCCGAGCTCGGCCATGCGGCGGGTCACCGCCGCGGAGGCGCGCGAGGAGAGGACCGCGACCTGGAGGCCGGCCTTTCGCGCGGCCACCAGGGCCAGGCCGTCGTGGACGTGGAAGCGCTTGGTGTCCTCGCCCGAGGGGCCGTAGACGAGCCCGCCGTCGGTGAGCACGCCGTCGACGTCCAGGACCAGCAGACGGATGCGGGCGGCGCGGGACGGAGCGGTCACACGATCTTGGCGAGCAGGATGTCGTGCAGGCGGATGACGCCGGCCGGTCGTCCGGCCGGGTCCACGATCACCAGGCTCGTGATGCGCCCCTCCATCAGGGCCAGCGCGCTGGTGGCGAGCTCCTCGGCGCCGATGACCTTGGGCTCCCGGGTCATGCACTCGCCCGCGCGCCGCTCGAGCAGGCTCGCGCCGTGGGCCAGCTGCTGGCGGCGGAGGTCGCCGTCGGTCAGGATCCCGACCAGCCGGCCGTCGGGGTCCACCACGGTGGTGATCCCGAAGCCCTTGCCGGTCATCTCCTCGATCGCCTCCTTCATCGTGGCCTGCTCGGAGACGACGGGCACCGCGAGGCCGGTGTGCATGAGGTCGCTCACCTTGAACAGCGACTTCCACCCGAGAGTGCCGCGCGGGTGCAGGGCCGCGTAGTCCTCGGGCCGGAGCCCTCTCAGATCGAGCAGCGCCATCGCGAGCGCGTCGCCCATGGCGAGCGCGGCGGTGGTGCTCGAGGTGGGCGCCAGGTTCATCGGGCACGCCTCCTCGGCCACCCCCACGTCGATCACGAGGTCGGCCTGCCGCGCCAGCGTCGAGGCCGGCGCGCCGGTGAGGAGGACCACGGGAATGCCGAGCCGCTTGAGCGCGGGCAGGAGCGCCAGGACCTCGTCGGTCTCGCCGAAGTTCGAGAGCGCCACCACCACGTCCTCCCGCGCGACCATCCCGAGGTCGCCGTGCACGCCCTCGGCCGGGTGGAGGAAGTAGGCCGGGGTGCCGGTGCTGGCCAGGGTCGCCGCGATCTTGCGCCCGATGAGCCCCGACTTGCCCATGCCGGTCACGATCACTCGGCCCCGGCAGCGATGGAGGGCGGCGACCGCCTCGACGAAGCGGTCGTCGAGCCGCGCGCAGAGGGCGAGCACGCTCTCGCCCTCGAGTCGCAGCACCCGCTCGGCCAGGCCCAGGATGTGCGCCCGGTCGATCCGCGCCTCCATCAGCCGCGCCCCGGGCCCGCCGCGATCGCCCGGATCTCGTCGAGCAGCCGCGGCAGGTCGTCGAGCCGCAGCATGTTGGGGCCGTCCGAGAGGGGCCGACCGTCCTCGAGCGTGCGATCCGGATCCTCGTGCATCTCCATGAAGAGCCCGTCCACCCCCACCGCGACCGCCGCGCGCGCCAGGGCCTGCACGTACTGGCGCTCGCCGCCGGAGCGATCCCCCTGCCCGCCCGGCAGCTGCACGGAGTGGGTGGCGTCGAAGATCACCGGGTAGCCGAAGGCGCGCATGATGGGCAGCCCGCGGAAGTCGACTATCAAATTGTTGTAACCGAAACTGGTGCCGCGTTCGGTCAGGAGCAAGGCCTCGCTGCCGGAGGCGCGCACCTTCTCCACCACGTTGGCCATGTCGCGCGGGGCCACGAACTGCCCCTTCTTGACGTTCACCGGGCGCCCGCTCCGCGCGCAGGCCACGATCAGGTCGGTCTGCCGGCAGAGGAACGCGGGCACCTGCAGCACGTCGAGCACCTCCGCCGCGGGCGCGACCTCGGCCACGTCGTGCACGTCGGAGAGGACCGCGAGCCCGGTCTTCTCCTTGACACTTCTCAGGATGCGCAGCCCCTCCGCGAGCCCGGGACCCCGGTACGCGCGGATCGAGGAGCGGTTCGCCTTGTCGTACGACGACTTGTAGATGAACGGCACCCGCGCGTCCGCGGTCATCCGCTGCAGCCGCTCCGCCACCATCAGGGCGTGCTTCTCGTTCTCGATCGCGCAGGGGCCGCCGATCAGGGCCAGCGGCGCCCCGCCCCCGATGGTGACCCCGCCGATCCGGACCGCGCGCGTCGCGGTCACGCCGCTCCCTGGTGGTCGAGCGCGGCCTTGATGAACGCGGCGAAGAGCGGATGCGGCTCCCACGGGCGGGAGCGGAACTCGGGGTGGAACTGCCCGGCCACGAACCACGGATGGTCCGGCAGCTCGATGATCTCCACCAGCTGCTTCTCGGCCCAGATGCCCGAGATGCGCAGGCCGTTCTTCTCGAGGCGCCCCAGGTAGTCGTTGTTCACCTCGTAGCGGTGCCGGTGCCGCTCCTCGATCAGTCCCTGCCCGTAGACCCGGGAGGCGGTGGTCCCCTCGCTCAGCAGCACCGGGTAGAGGCCGAGGCGCATGGTGCCGCCCTTGTCCTGGACGTGCCGCTGCTCGGGCAAGAGGTCGATGACGTTGTGGGCCGGGGTCGGATCGAACTCGGTGGAGTTGGCTCCCTCGAGCCCGCAGACGTGCCGCGCGTACTCGATCACCGCGCACTGCATGCCGAGGCAGATGCCGAAGTAGGGCACGCGCTGCTCGCGCGCGTAGCGAATGGCCTGGATCTTCCCCTCGATGCCCCGGTCGCCGAAGCCCCCCGGCACCAGGATGCCGTCGAGCCCGGCCACGTGGCCGGCCAGCCCCTCCCGCTCGATGCGCTCGGCGTCCACCCACACCACGTCGACCGCGGCCTCGTGGGCGATCCCGCCGTGGGCCAGCGCCTCGTAGAGGCTCTTGTAGGAGTCCTTCACCTCGATGTACTTGCCCACCACCCCGATGCGGCAGCGGCGGCGGGGCGCCTTCACCCGGCGCACGATCTCCTCCCAGCGCGAGAGGTCGATCGGCCGCGCGGGCAGGTCGAGCAGCTTGATGATGGACTCGTCGAGCCCCTGGTCGTGGAAGGCGAGCGGCACCTCGTAGATGGTGTCGACGTCGCGCGCCGCGATCACCGCCTCCTCCTCGACGTCGCAGAAGAGCGCGATCTTGGACTTGATCGACGGGGTCAGCGGGTGGTCCTTGGCCGTCCGGCACAGGAGCACGTCGGGCTGGATACCGATGGCCCGCAGCTCCTTGACCGAGTGCTGGGTGGCCTTGGTCTTGAGCTCCTGGGCCGCGTGGATGAACGGCACCAGGGTGAGGTGGACGTAGATGACGTTGTCCTTGCCCACGTCCTTCTTGAACTGGCGCACCGCCTCGAGGAACGGCAGGCCCTCGATGTCGCCCACCGTGCCCCCGATCTCGATGATCACCACGTCGACGCCGGCGGCCACCTTGCGGACCGAGGCCTTGATCTGGTCGGTGATGTGCGGGATCACCTGGACCGTCCGGCCCAGGTAGTCCCCCCGCCGCTCCTTCTCGATGACGGTCCCGTAGATTTTGCCGGTGGTGATGTTGTTGTCCCGGGTCATCCGCGCGGAGGTGAAGCGCTCGTAGTGGCCGAGATCGAGGTCGGTCTCGCCGCCGTCGTCGGTGACGTAGACCTCGCCGTGCTGGTACGGACTCATGGTCCCCGCATCCACGTTGATGTAGGGATCCATCTTCTGCAGCGTGACCCGGAAGCCGCGCGCCTCGAGCAAGGACCCGATCGACGCCGCCGCCAGCCCCTTGCCCAGCGAGGACACGACACCGCCCGTCACGAAGATGAACCTGGTCGTCACCTCACGCCTCCTTTCCCGATGTGAGCCATTCTTTCACGAGCTCCCGCTCCTCGGCCAGCGAGCCGGCCGCCCCGTCCAGCCGCTTCCGGCGGAGCATCCCGAGCACCCGGCCGACCTCCGGCCCCCGCGGCACGCCCAGGGCCAGCACGTCGCCCCCGGTCAGCCGCGGCTGGACCGCGCGCCCCTTGGCCAGGTACCACTGCACGCGCCGCCGCGCGCGGGTGCCGCCCCGCAGCCAGGCGCCGAGGGCCGCCCCCGCCGGTTCCGCGCGAAGCGCCTCGTCGACCACGCTCGGCCGCAGCCGCGGGGCCTCGAGCCGCCGGGCCAGCGCGCCCCCCCGCGTCGCGCCGGCCTCGATGCGGGAGCGCACCTCTCCGGCCAGGGCGAGCCGATCGAGGCAACGGTCGACGGCGGCCACCGGCCGGCCGGTGAGGAGCGCGACCAGGTAGAGCTCCGCCGGGTCCACCGCCACGCCCGCGGCCTTAGCCCAGCGATCCAGGAGCTCGGCATCGGCCAGCGTGGACCGGTCGCCATGGGCGGCGCCCAGGAGAGTTACCGCTCGCCAGCTGACCAGGAGCTCGAAGGCCTGGCGGGCCCGCGGCTCCGCGGCCGCCAGCTCGATCTCCCGCCACAGGCGCTGCCCGGAGAGGGCGGGGTACGGCCGGCGCGCGACCGCGAGGCCGATGGCGGCACGGGTCGGCCGATCCAGCACGAGACCGAGCCGGCTGGCGTAGCGCGCGGCCCGGACGATGCGCGTGGGGTCCTCGACGAAGGCGAGCGGGCGGAGCGCGCGCAACCGGCGGGCGGTCACGTCGCGCTGCCCGCCGAGCGGGTCGATCAGGTGGCCGAACCGGTCGGGCGCGAGCGCCACCGCCATCGCGTTGACCGAGAAGTCGCGCCGCCGGAGATCATCGAGAAGACCCGCCGGCACGACGTCGGGCAGCGCGCCCGGCCCCGCATACCGCTCGCGGCGCGCGGAGGCGATGTCCACGCGCCCGAGCAGGGCGCCGTCGGGGGCGTGCCCGCCCTCGATCGACGCGGTGCCGAAGCTGGCGTGCACCAGCACCGTGCCGCCGATCTCCTCCCCGAGCCGCCGCGCGAGCGCGATGCCGTCGCCCTCGACCACCAGGTCCACGTCCGGCGCGTGCCCGTCGGGGCCGGCGCATCCCAGCAGCAGGTCGCGCACCAGGCCGCCCACCGCGTGGACCGGTGCGCCCAGGCTCTCCCCGAGCTTGCCCGCGGCGCGGAGCAGCCAGAGCCGCGCCTCCGCGGTGCGATCCCCCGCCCGCTCGAGCCGTCCCAGGATCGACGACCCGGACGGCGCCAGCGCGAGCGCCTCCGCGTCGATGGCGGCCACCGTCCGCGCTCCGCGCCGCAGCAGCACCAGGGAGGCACCCGCGAGCGCGTGGCGGCGGGCCAGACTCTCCGACGCCGTCACGGCGAGCACCGGCACGTCGGCCCAGGCGACCTCGCGCACCGGCCGCGCCCCGAGGCCCCAGTCGGCCGCGCGCGCGAGCTCGGCCGTGCGTACCGCCTGCCGCGGACCGGCGACCACCACCGACGCGCCGGCCGCTCGTGCCCGCGCGAGCGCGCGCGTCACCGGGGTGCCGGGCGCGCAGGCCACCACTCCACCCGTGGCCAGGGAGAGGGCCCCGGGCTCCACCTGCGGATAGACGTGTCCGGGCCGCGCCATCTCAGCCCGCCCGCCGGGTGCTCGCGCGCCGCGCGCGCGGGTGGAACCGGCGGTACATGTCGTGGACCACGCTCGACGGCAGGTGCGTGTAGATCTGGGTCGTGGAGATGTCGACGTGGCCCAGCATCGCCTGCACCGAGCGGAGGTCCGCGCCGCGCTCCAGGAGGTGGCTCGCGAAGGAGTGCCGCAGCGTGTGAGGCGAGGCCACGGCCCGGACCCCCGCCCGACGTGCCGCCCGCCGGATCACGGTCCAGAGCGACTGTCGGGAGAGCCCGCCGCCCGAGCGATTGAGGAAGAGCGGCGCGTTCTCCGGGGTGTGTGAGCGCCGTGCGAGCCGCGGCCGCACCGTCGCGCAGTAGCGCCGCACCCAGTCGAGCGCCTGCGCGCCCGCGGGGACGAGCCGCTGCCGGTTGCCCTTGCCGGTGACCACGACGTAGCCGGCCGAGAAGTTCACGTCCTCGACCCGCAGGCCCAGGGCCTCGGAGGCGCGCAGCCCGCACGCGTAGAGCAGCTCCAGGAGGGCGCGGTCGCGCAGCCCCTCCGGTCGAGTGGTATCGGGCGCCTCCACCAGCGCGGCGGTGTCCTCCACCGAGAGGGTGCGCGGCAGCCGGCGCGCGGGGCGCGGGCTGTCGAGGTGCTCGGTGGGATCGCGACTCACCCGGCGCTCGTCCAGCAGGTAGCGGTAGAGCCCGCGCACCGCCGAGAGATGCCGGGCGATGGACCGGCCGCCGAGGCCGCGCCCGCGCAGACCGGCCAGGTAGCGGGACAGCTCGGTCACGCCGACCGACTCGAGGCGGTGCCCGCCCGCGGCGAGGAACGCGTCGAAGCCGGCGAGGTCGCGCCGGTACGCCATCAGGGTGTTGCGAGCGGCGCCCCGCTCGACCTGGAGGCTCGAGAGATAGTCCGCGATCAGCGGCGCGGCGGCGGAGCGGGCACGGGAGGAAGACGGAGCCACCTGGGGCGGCGCGGACACGGCTCCCAACGACTTCCGCTCCGCGCGTGCGCCAGGTCGGGGGGCCACGCGGTCACATCCGAAGCGGGAGGCCCAAAAAACGACGGCCCCGGTGTCGGCCGATTCGTCCTGCCCGGGCCATCACCGAGGCGTCCCCTGCGAACTCCAGGAGCATGAGGGAGTCTATCATTGGCCCCCCGAGGAAGGCAACGGGAGCGCCGAAGGCGCTCGTTGCTTGTGGGATCAAGGCAACGGGAGCGCCAAGGCGCTCGTTGCTTGCGGCATCAAGGCAACGGGAGCGCCGAAGGCGCTCGTTGCCGCCCCGATCAAGGCAACACCGAGCGCCGGCGGCGGATCATGTCGAGGAGCCCGCGCACCTCGGTCGAGCCGAGCGCCGCCGCGCCGAGCGCGTACACGATCATGCCGCCGGTCAGGGCGATCGCGGTCCACAGCGCCCCGTGGCTGCGCGGCGCAGGCAGGCCCGGCACCTGGCCGCTCATCGCGGCGCACCAGAGCGCGAGCAGCGCGGAGGCTCCGACGGTCCGCAGGAGCGACGGGCCGAGAATGGCCGAGCGCGGGCCGTGCAGGCGACGCCGCAGGAGCCAGCAGAGCCCCACCACGTTCACGTACGACGACAGCGACGAGGCCAGCGCGAGACCGGTGTGGCGCATCGGCCACATGAGCAGCAGGGCCAGCGCCACGTTGGCCGCCACCGAGAAGAAGCCCACCAGCACCGGGGTGCGCGTGTCGCCCAGGGCGTAGAACGTCTGCGCCGCGATGCGGGTGGCCGAGAACGCGGGCAGCCCGATGGCGTAGCCGATCAGGGCCTGCGCGGTCAGCGCCGCGTCGCTGGCCGTGAACTCGCCGCGCTGGAACAGCACGGTCACGATGGGGCCGCCCAGCATCACCAGGCCCACCGCGGCGGGCACCGCCACGAAGGCGGCCATCCGCAGCGCGAACTCGAGCGTGGCGCGCAGGGCCACCATCTCGCCCCGCGCGGCCTGGGCCGACATGCTCGGCAGGGCCGCGGTGGCGAGGGCGATGCCGAAGATGCCGAGCGGGAACTCCATCACCCGGTCCGCGTAGTACAGGTACGACACGGTGCCGGCGGGCAGGAGCGAGGCCAGCAGCGTGTTGACCACCACCGTGATCTGCACCGCGGCCAGCGCGAACACCGCGGGCCAGAGGCGGTGGGCGATGCGCGCCACCGCGGGATGGCGCCATTCCGCCGACGGCGTCAGCGGCACCCCGAGCCGCCGCAGCTCCGGCAGCTGCACGAGCAGCTGCCCGACACCGCCCACCAGCACCCCGATCGCGAGGGCCATGACGGGCGGGTCCAGGTGGGACGCGAGGGCCACCACCGCGAGGATCATGGCCACGTTCACCACCGCGGGGCCGACCGCGGCGGTGAAGAAGCGGTGGTGCGCGTTGAGGGCGCCCATCGCGAGGGCGGCCAGCCCCACCAGCACCAGGTACGGGAACATCACGCGGGTCAGCGTCACCGCGAGATCGAACAGCGCGCCGTCCGCGCGCCAGCCCGGGGCCATCAGGGCCACCACCGGGCGCGAGAGCAGGATGCCCAGCGCGGAGACCACGCACAGCACCACGATGGCGGCGCCGGTCGCGGCGCGGGACAGGCGGGCGAACGCGGTGGGCCCGCCCCGGGTCAGGGTCTCGGTGAAGACCGGGATCACCGCGGTCGACAGGGCCCCCTCCCCCAGGAGCCGTCGCAGGAGGTTCGGGATGCGGAAGGCGACCAGGAACGCGTCGGTGACCGGTCCCGCCCCGAAGGTGTGGGCCACCACCATGTCCCGGACGTAGCCCAGCACGCGGCTGGTGAGGGTGGCCAGCCCGATCGCGCCCACCGCGCCGACCACCCCGCGCTGGACGTGCTCGTGGCCGCCGGTCGCGTCGCGCGCGGGCTCACTCATTCAGGCCATCCTGCTCCTTGACACCCGGGGACGCGGACGGTAGGCTCGTGTGTCGCTCAGCCGTGAAAGGAGAGTCGTCGTGGCCAACACCCGCTCCGCGCGAAAGCGGATCAAGCAGAACGAGAAGCGGCGCCTGCGCAATCGCGCCATCCGCAGCTCGGTGCGCTCGAGCATCAAGGGCGCCCGGGAGGCCCTCGCGGGCAAGGGCGGCGAGTCGGCCGCCGCGGTCCACGACGCCATCCGCGCCATCGACCGCGCGGTGACCCAGGGCGTGATTCACCGCAACACCGCCGCCCGCCGCAAGTCCGCGCTCGCCCGCAAGCTCAACGCGCCGGCCTGACCGGCCGCGGCGCGCGCCGCTCGGAGAGACCCCGCAGGGCCCCGATCGCGGCGTCGCGCACGATCTCCCCGCCCCGCTCGCCGTAGAGGCTCCCGCACGAGATGTAGCTCGCGGTACGAAAGTGCTCGGCGGCCAGGAGATAGCCCTGGTAGCCGTTGGCCAGCCCCACCACGAAGGTGCGGGCGAAGCCGGTGCGCGGGGCGGCCTTGATCTCGAGACCGAGCTGGGTGTCGAGCTCGCCCGGGATCGTCACCCACGCCCCGCGCCCGATCCCGACCGCCGCGATCTCGGCGGTGGCGGGCAGCGCGGAGCGCAGACCGAGCCGCGTGCCGCGCGGGATCCAGCGCCCGAGGCAGTTGTGCAGCTCGAGCGCGGGCGCGGGCAGGGCCGCGGTCTCCCCGCCGGCGGTGAGGCGCTGGTCGCCGTCCGGCGGGATGCGCGGCCAGAGCGCGAGCACCGCCGCCGCGAGCAGCTTCCCGGTGGCGGCCACCCCGTCCCAGCCCCGCTGGCGCGGGCTCACGTCGCCGACCGCGCCGTTGACGTAGAGGGCGGGCGCGCCCAGCTGCTCCTCGATGCGCCCGCTCGCGTCGCCCATCACGTCGCCCGAGAGCTTGAAGTTGCTGGTGCCGAGCATGGTGCCGTGGATGGCGTAGTTCCACACCACCGCCACCGGCTTGCCGTCGGTGCCCATCACGCGGAGGACCCCCAGCTCCGGATCGAGGCGGCCGCGGACGCGGCTGTCGGTGAGCCCGGGCACCTCGCTCCACCCGGTACCCACCGTGGCCGGCCGCTTGCGGCGCTCGGCGGTGCGGGCCGCCTCCTCCATCGCGGAGTAGATGCGGCCCCGCACCCGCGGCGACTCGCGATCGAGCGCGAGCAGGCCGAAGAGGTCCGACTTGGCGTAGGCGCCCGGTCCGGAGTGGGTGTGGGACGCGGCCACCACCAGCGCGGCGTAGCGCAGGCCGAGCTGGTCCAGCCGCACGCGCAGGTCGGTGACGAGGGTGGGGTCGACGCCGACGAGATCCACCGCGAGCCAGAGCACGCGCACTCCGCCCGACTCCAGCATCAGGGCACGCACCCGGATCGGATCGTGCACCCCGGTGGAGGGACGGAACCAGAAGGTGTCCGGGTAGCGGCCGAGCAGGTCGGGCAGCCAGGCCCGGCGCGGGAAGCCGCCGTAGCCGCCGAGCGGCGTGTCGTCCGGCAGGTTCACCACCACGCTGGTGGCGCCCGCGAGCAGGCGCGGGGCGGGCGCGGCGGCCGCGGAGGCGGCGAGCCCGACCACGAGCAGGACGGCGGCGGCGAGCGTCCGCCGCGTACCCGACGTCAGGCCCCGCACAGATCCGCGACGAGGAGGGAGAGCTCGGGCCGGGGCGCCCCGCCCAGCTTCAGCCGGCGCTCCACGTCCCAGCACCGCGCGACGTGGTGCGCGGCGGTGGCGGGCGAGAGGCTGCGGGCCCGGTCCAGCAGGGCGGTCGCGGCCGCGGGCGGCCGGCGGAGGGCGCGCGCGATCTCCTCGGGCGGTCGCCCCGCGCGCAGCGCCCCCGCGGCCTGCCAGGTGGCGCGCGCCTCCCGGGCCAGCATGCCCAGCACCGCGAGGGGCTCCTCTCCCGCGTTCAGGAGCGACTCGAGCAGGGTCAGGGCCGCCCCGGTGTCGCGCGCGGACAGGGCGCGGGTGAGATCGAACACGTGGCGCAGCCGGTGCTCGCCCACCACCGCGCGCACCTCCGCCACGCCCACGCGCCGGTTGTCGGGACCTCCCGCCAGGGCCGCCTTCTCCACCTCGCCCACCAGCTGGGTCAGATCGTCCCCGGAGAGCTCGACCAGCAGGCGCGCCGCGTCCTCGCGCAGCTCGTAGCCCAGCGACTGGGCGTGGCCGCGCAGCCACGTCGCGAGCGCGCGCCCGGTGGGGGCCGGCGCGACCACCACCGCGGCCGACGGAACCGCGCGCAGGAGCCAGTGCGCGCCCTCCAGGAGCCCGTCCGCGAGGAGCACCAGCGCGGTGGACGGATTCGGGTCCTTCACGTAGGCCGCGAGGGGCTCGCCCGCCTTGGCCGCGAGACCGTCGGCGCCGCGGGCGATCACGAGACGCCGCTCCCCCAGCCACGGCAGCATCAGCGCCGACTGCACGATCGCCTCCGCCCCGGCGGCGCGCGCGTCGAGCACCTCCCGCACCAGCGTGAGCTCGGCCTGCCCGGGGAAGAGGGCGCGGGTCAGCCGGGCGAGCGCGTCCTCGAGCAGGAACGGCTCGGGACCGTGCAGCAGGGTGACCGGCGGCACCCGTCCGGCGTCGGCCGCCTTGAGGAACCCTCCGTAGTCCACCTAGAAGCGATCCACCGCCAGGTTGACGACCTTCCGGCCGATCTCGACCGCGGCCTGCGGCACCGCTCCCTGCCCGCGCGCGATGGTATCCGACACCTGACCCTGCACCTGGAAGTCCGAGACCTCCTGCAGCCCTTCCTGCCGCCACAGCATCGCGCTGCGCCGCACGTCGCGGAACTGCACGTTGAGCACCAGCTGCAGCCGGTGGGCGCGCACGTTGGCGTTGCGGTCGAAGGTCACCCCGGTGAGGCTGTAGCCGACCACCTCCCCCTCCAGGATCGAATCCGCCTCCTCCACCGACACCACCTTGAGGCGGCCGCCGTTGGAGAAGGCGGTGACCACGCCCACCCCCGGCTCGAGCGTGCGGTTCTTGAAGATCGGCACCGCGACGGTCTTGATGTGGTCGGGCAGGCTGCCGCGCGTGCTGTAGCCGCAGCCGGCGAGGAGGAGGGTGGCCAGCCCGACCGCGAGCGCCCGACCCACTCGGCGGGTGATCTCAGGCACGGGTCACGATGTTCACGAGGCGGCCCGGTACCACCACCACCTTGGCGACCTGGCGCCCGTCGAGCCAGGGACGCACCTTGCCGTCCGCGAGGGCCTTCTCGCGGATCTCGCCCTCCTGGGCCGCCGCGTCGGCGGTCAACCGGCCGCGCACGCGACCGTCGACCTGCACCACGATCTCCACCTCGTCGCGGGCGAGCGCGCCGGCGTCCGGCTCGGGCCAGCTCTGCTTGAAGAGGCTCTCCCGGTGGCCGAGGGCCGCCCACATCTCCTCGGTGATGTGCGGGGAGACCGGGCCCAGCAGCAGCAGCGTGGTCTCGACCGCCTCCCGCAGCAGCGCGGAGCGCTCCGCGCGTGGCATCTCGTCGAGCGAGGTGCGCTCGAACTCGTGCAGCGCGTTGACCAGCTCCATCACCGCGCTGATCGCGGTGTTGAAGTGGAAATCGTGCTCGATGTCGTGGGTGACCTTGCGGATGGTCTCGTGGATCACCCGCCGGAAGGCCCGCCCCCCGTCCGAGAGCCCGGTGGCGGCGCGCGCCGCCGCGGTCCGCGCCGCCCCGGTCAGCTCAGGAAGGTTGGCGTGCACGAAGCGCCACACCCGGTTCAGGAAGCGCGAGGCCCCCTCCACCCCGCGGTCGTTCCAGTCGAGGTCCTTCTCGGGCGGGGCGGCGAAGAGGGAGAACAAGCGCGCGGTGTCGGCCCCGTAGCGGCGGATGAGGTCGTCGGGGTCCACCACGTTGCCCTTCGACTTGGACATCTTCGCCCCGTCCTTGATCACCATGCCCTGGGAGAGCAGGGCCGCGAACGGCTCGTCGCACTTCAGCATGCCGAGGTCGCGCAGCACCTTGGTGTAGAAGCGGGCGTAGAGCAGGTGCAGCACCGCGTGCTCGATACCGCCGATGTACTGGTCGACCGGCATCCAGTAGGACGCCGCGTCCGGCTCGAACATCCCCCGGTCGTAGTCGGGCGAGCAGTAGCGGAGGAAGTACCACGACGACTCCACGAAGGTGTCCATGGTGTCGGTGTCGCGTCGCGCCCTGCCCCCGCACTTCGGGCACGTGGCGTTCACGAAGCTCGCGACCTCCGCGAGGGGCGAGCCGCCCTTGCCGCTGATCTGCACGTCGCGGGGCAGCACCACCGGGAGGTTCTCCTCCCTCTCGGGCACCATGCCGTCCTTCTCGCAGTACAGCACCGGGATCGGCGCGCCCCAGTAGCGCTGGCGGCTGATGCCCCAGTCGCGCAGGCGGAAGTTCACCTTGGCCTGACCGAGGTCCTGACCCACCAGCCAGTCGATGGCCTTGCGCTTGGCCTCCTCGATGCCGAGGCCGTCGAGGAAGCCCGAGTTGATCTTCACCCCGTCGCCGGTGTAGGCCTGATCGTCGCGCCAGTCGGCGGGTCGCCTCACGGTGGCGATGATGGGAAGGTCGTGGGCCTTGGCGAAGTCCCAGTCGCGCTGGTCCTCGCCCGGCACCGCCATGATCGCGCCGGTGCCGTAGCCCATCAGCACGTAGTCGGCGAGGAAGAGCGGGATCTCTCCTTGGGTGAACGGGTTCACCGCGCGGGCCCGAAGGCGCAGGCCCCGCTTGGGCCGGTCGGTGGCGAGACGCTCGATCTCCGACTCGCGGGCCACCTCGGCCCGGAAGGCGTCGACGCGGGCCCGCTCCTCGTCGTCCGCGACGAGGGCGTCGACGAGCGGGTGCTCGGGGGCCAGCACCGCGTAGGTCATCCCGAACGAGGTGTCGGGCCGCGTGGTGTAGATCACGAGCTTCACGTCGGGGCGGCCGACCACCGGCAGCGCGAACTCGGCGCCCTCGCTGCGGCCGATCCAGTTGCGCTGCATGGTCAGCACGCGCTCCGGCCAGCCCGGGAGGCGGTCGCACCAGTCGAGCAGCTCCTGGGCGTAGTCGGTGATCTTGAAGAACCAGCCGTCGACCTCCCGGGTGATGACCTCGGAGTCGCAGCGCCAGCAGCGGCCGGCCTCCACCTGCTCGTTGGCCAGGACGGTCTGGCAGGACGGGCACCAGTTCACCCGCGAGCGGCGCCGGTAGGCCAGGCCGCGCTCGAGCATTCGGATGAAGACCAGCTGCTCCCACTTGTAGTAGCCCGGGTCGCAGGTGGTCACCTCGCGGTCCCAGTCGTAGGAGATGCCCATGCGCTTCAGCTGGATGCGCATGTTGTCGATGTTCTCGTAGGTCCACACCGCGGGGTGGACCCCGTTGTCGATCGCCGCGTTCTCCGCCGGCAGGCCGAAGGCGTCCCAGCCCATCGGGTGGAGCACGTTGAAGCCGCGCATCCACTTGTAGCGGGCCAGCAGGTCGCCGATGGCGTAGACCCGCACGTGGCCCATGTGGATGCGACCCGACGGGTACGGGAACATCTCGAGGCAGTAGTACTTGGGCCGGCCGGGGGCCTCGGCCACCTTGAACTGCTTGCTCTCCGCCCAGACCTTCTGCCACCGGGCCTCGATCTCGGGGAAGGGATACCGTTCCGGGCGGTCGTCTAGGGCCATATTGGCCCTGATTTTTGCACGCTTAGGCGGGGAGGGCAAGAAAGCTCCCCGGGGGGGACGCGGTATCAGCTCGAGTCGGCGCGCCAGCTGGTCGCGGCCACCGAGCAGGCGATCGAGCGCACGCTCGTCATCCCGTGCCGCCACGCCGGTCGGGGCTCACGGCCATCGGCATGACGACCCTGTGGGCCTTGACGCGCCGGCCGGCCCGGAGCGCACCGCCCGGGAGCCGCCACGAGAGCGCGGCGAGCACGGACGGTACGAGCCTCGTTCGGCCCAGCCAGGGTGACTCCCTCCCGAAGGTTCATCGTCTCCGCGCTCCCCCTCGAGCGTTCGCCGGCGACGGCGCCGGCCCGGCGCCGGCCCGCGCCGAATCCTCTCTCGGCCGGAAGATCATGGCGGTGTTCGCCGGCAATTCCCACCACGCATCCGGAACCGTCCCGCGGACGACCGTATGGGCGAGCTCCGGCTTCACGCGCATGATCTGCGGGAAGTCGTTCGTGGCGACGGGAATGTCCTGGCCGCGGAAGCTGACGGAGTCCACGCTCACGGCGAGCCGTGGCTGGGACAGGACCAGGCCACTCACCGTGAGCTTCAGCCGCACATCGACGTCGTTCATCACCGATTGCAAGCGCTCGGCGTCCGCCGCCTGCAAGTACCGCAATTGCGGCCTGACGTTGACCTTGGCCCGGACGGTCCGGCCCGCCTTGACCTGGGTCAGGTCTATCGGATCGACGGTCACGACTTCCAGATGGTCCCCGCTCAACTGCGTATGGACGATCTGCTCGTCATCCATCGCGGCCATCGCGGTGGAGCGGGGCGGAACGCGCGGCGCCGCGGGATCGACGGAGGCCAAGGGCGGCGCGGAAGGAGCGGCCGCAGCGGGGCGCGCGGCCGCGGGCCGCGTTCGCGTTCCTGCATAGGACTCGAGCCACCTGTCCTGAACGATCGTCCGCGCGCCGCACACGGTGTCGGTGCGGCTCCGCACCACCCCGCCCGGGACGTCGTCGCTCGTCCAGATCGTCTTGGTCACGGTGCAGCCCCGCGACTGGCTCTGCTGCGTCTGCTCCCAGCGTGTGACCAGCGTCTGCCCCTTGATGGTCAGGGCTTCCGCCCCCGTCTTCGCCGGCGACGGCGTCGCCGGCGCCTTCGCGGGATAGACCTCCTCGGAGTCCCTCGGCGGATGACCCTTCCCGGTTTGGTCGTACACGAGCTGAGTGACCCACACCTGCACGCCGGTGTCACTGGCCGACCGGAGCTGGTACGTCTGCCGGTCGAGCACGTTGTTCGGCGCGGGCTCCGTCGTTCCGGGTTTGAGATCCAGATAGGTCGCCTTGGCCCCGGGCGCGAAATCGCGCCAGGCCAGGTACTGCGGCGAGTCCGCGGTCGCCGTCGCGGCGGGAGTCGCGGCGGGTGTCGTGGCGTGACGCATCTCGTTCTCGAGCCGGTCTTTCTCGCCGGTGTAGAAGAAGTATGGCTTCGCCGCCGCCATGCGCTTCGCGGTGGCCAGGACGTTCGCCTCGCCGTGGTCGGCGAGGAACTTCCGGTAGGCCGAATCCACCGCCGCCGGCGAGTCGAGATTGCCGCTGAAGACGAGCGCGCACTTCACGTACCCGGCGGCATCCTTGCGAGCGAGGATGTCCTGCAACGCCTCGGTGGGCGCGTTGCGCGTGGCGCCGATGGCCTGCTGATCCATGACCGTGTTGCTGGTCATGCGCTTCTTCGCGGTCCGGACGCGCTCGGCCGCGTCGAGAATCGCCGCTTCGCCGAACGCGAGCTTCAACCGGTTGTAGGCGGTTTCGGCGAACGTCCACTGTGTTGCGCGGTCGACGCGAGTCCCGTTCTCGTTCTGTTCTCGCAGCAGGAAGAGCAGGTACGTGCGCGCATTCCCGCGCGTGGCGAGTATCTCCATCGCGGTCACCGGGCTCGCCCATGTGCCGATCACCGCGTCCGGCATGGGCACGTCGTAGTCCGGCACCTGCGATCCGCCCGGACCGATCTTCACCGGCGGCCTGGCCGTCACGACGAGCAGTCCCTGCGCGTCCTTCGGCGCATCGCGCACCGTCCTCGCGGCAGCCCGCGCGGCGTCCGGCCCGACGAGCCTGGCAAACGCCCGGTAGACCGTGACCGCCTGCGCCATCGGGAGCTTTTGCCACCGGGAATACAGGAGCGCGCCGTACGCGTCCGGCGAGTCGTATCCGGCCGGCACGCGATGCACGTGGTCGAACTCCCACCAGTCACGCGCCATGAGGTACGCCTGATACTGCTTCTCGGCCGCCGCGACCGCCTTCCAGAAGGACGGGCCCATCCAAGCCGACAGGAACCCCTGCATGAACGCGTCGTCGGTGCTGTTCGACGTGTGTCCCTCGAACACCTTCTTGCGCACCGCGTTCACCCATGCTTCGAACTCCGGCGTCGCCGCTTGCGGAATCCCGTCGTCGACCGGAACGCTGAACATGGTCTCCAGCGCCTTCATGCCCCCGGTCGAGCTCTGCCGTCCCGTCTCGTCCTTGAACACCGGGGATTGCAGGTTTTGCCGCAGATAGATGATGTCCTTCGTCCAGAGCCAGTGAGCCAATTCGACCTGCGCGTCTGCGGCTCCGGGCTTGTCGGGATACGTCGCCCAGAAGCGGGCTCGCGCATTGCCGATCTTCTCGGTGACCTGCATGCGGAGCCGGTTGAGGTTCTGCTGGTCCTCCGCCGCTCGTTGCCACTGAGCCTGGGACTCGGCGACCTTCCGGGCGTTGCAGTGCACCGGTGGCTCGAACAGATCGCAGATCACCGCCATCGCCCTGGACGGCGCGAGGGGCAGCAGGAGGAGCACGGCGAGGGCAACAAGCGACGGTCGAATCATGGCCGACTCCTCTCGCGAGAGGGCGTGAGTGACCCGGTACGCGCAAACCGCGAGCGGATTGTGGACCGGAACGGCACTCTCGTCCAGCCAGATCGAGCGGCGCCAGATGACGCACTACCCCCCGGGGGCCGATGGCCCCCGGGGCCAAGCGGGGGGCCTACTTCTTCTTCAGGGTCAGGTTGATCGCCTTGGCGGCCTCGTCCGCCTTGGCGATCGACTCGGCGTGCTTGCCCGCGTCGTGCAGGGACTTGGCCTCCGCGGCCAGCGCGTTGGCCTTCTTCGATGCGTCGTCGGTCTTGCCCGCGGTCGCATCCTGGATCTGCTTGATCAGGAGCGGGCACTGGTTGGCCAGCGCCGGTGCCACCGCGAATGCCACGATCGCGAGCGCCATCATGAGGATCTTCATCCGACTCACCCCCTTTCGGTTCGGTCCTGTTGCTCTGAACCCCCCTGCCCGGCCGAAGGTTCCCCAGGCCCGGGCGCGGGATGGAAGAAATCATAGATGCGTTGCGCCAGCTTCGGGGTGATTTTCGGGACCGACGCCAGGTCCGCCACCGAGGCCTCGCGCACCCCCTTGGCGGAACCGAGGGTCTTCAGCAGGCTCGTGCGGAGGGTCGGCCCCACGCCGGGGATCTGGTCCAGCACCGAGGCGATGGCGCGCTTCTGGCGCAGCTTCTTGTGGTACGTGATCGCGAACCGGTGCGCCTCGTCGCGGATCTTCTGCAGGGCCTGGAGCGCGGGCGAGCCCAGGTCGAGCACGAGCGGATCGAGCCGCTCGGGAGTGTAGACCTCCTCCGCCCGCTTGGCCAGCGCGGCCACCGGGATGTAGTCGAGCCCGAGGTCCTCGAGGGCCTTGAGCCCGGCCCCGAGCTGCCCGCGGCCGCCATCGAGGAGGATGAGGTCCGGCATGACGCCCTCGCTCTCCAGGGCGCGTCCGTAGCGCCGCGTGAGCACCTCCTGCATCGAGGCGAAGTCGTCGGTGCCGACCACGGTGCGGATCTTGAAGCGCTTGTAGTCGTCCTTCTTCATGTCCCCGTCCTGCCACACCACCATCGAGGCGACGGTCTCCTTGCCCTGGTGCGTCGAGATGTCGAAGGCCTCGATCCGGTGCGGCGGCCCGGGCAGCCCGAGGGAGCGCTCGATGTCCTCCAGAACGACCTGCTGTCGGTTGCCGCGCGCGAGCAGGTGGCTCTGCAGGGCGAGCGCCGCGTTCTCCTCCGCCATCGCCACCAGGTCCCGCTTGCGGCCCCGCTGGGGCGCGGCCAGCTCCACCCGGGCCCCGCGGCGCTGCGCGAGCCACTCCCCGGTCAGCTCCGCCTCCGGCAGCGCCTCGGAGAGGAGGATCTCGCGCGGGGGCGTGACGTTCTTGGCGTAGAACTGGCGGACGAACGCGGAGAGCACCTCGCCGTCGCTCCAGCCCGAGACCCGCTCGAAGAAGAACGACTCCCGCCCGAGCAGCCGGCCCTTGCGCACGAAGAAGAGCTGCACGCACGCCTCCGAGCCCTGGCGGACCACGCCCACCACGTCCTGGTCCTCCTCCTCGGTGGAGATCATCTGCTGGCGCTCGCGAACGGTGTTGAGCGCCTGCACCCGGTCGCGCAGCACCGCGGCCCGCTCGAACTTCATCTCCTCCGCCGCGAGCTCCATCTCGCGGGTGAGGCGCGCCGCGAGGTCGTCGCTCTTGCCCTCGAGGAAGCGCTCCACGTCCTTCACGGTGGCCGCGTAGCCCTCGCGGGTCTCCCACCCGGTGCAGGGCGCGTTGCACCGATGGATGAAGTACTGCAGGCACGGGCGCGACAGGGTGCCGTCGATCTTGATGCGGCAGGTCCGGAGAGGAAACAGCTGCCGGACCAATCTCAGCGTCTCGCGCATCGCGGTGGCAGGATAGAACGGCCCGAAGTAGCTGGCCCCGTCCTTCTGCACCCGCCGCGCCACCACCAGCCGCGGAAACTCCTCGTTGGTGGTGAGCTTGAGGAAGGGGTAGTGCTTGTCGTCGCGGAGGATGATGTTGTAGCGGGGGCGGTGCTTCTTGACCAGCGTCGACTCGAGGATCATCGCCTCGAGCTCGTTGGCGGTGACGATGTACTCGAGGTCCCGGATGTGGCCGACCAGGGCGTCGGTCTTGGGGTCGCGGGCGCGGGACTCCTGGAAGTAGGAGCGCACGCGGCTCCGCAAGGAGGCCGCCTTGCCGATGTAGATGATCTGGCTCTTGGCGTCCTTGTAGAGGTAGACGCCGGGGCGGTCCGGGACCTGGTCGAGCTGCTCCGACAGGGTCACTGCGCCTCGCCGGTCAGGGCTGCCGCAGGAGCGTGATCGCGAGCAGGACCAGCGCCGCCACCGCGGGCACCAGCACCGTCCAGGTGAGCGCGCGCCGGACGTGGCCCAGCATCGGGGGCGGCCGCCGGCCCGGCCGCGGCGGGTTCATGAACGCGATCGCTTTCGAGAGCACGAAGAGCGCGATCGACAGGATCCCGAAGAAGAGCAGCACCCATTTGAAGAGCACCGCCGCGTCAGACCCCGAGGTCGACCTTGCGGAGGGCCTTGATGCGGTCCCGCAGCTCCGCGGCGCGCTCGAAATCGAGGCGCCGGGCCGCGTCCTTCATGGCGGTCTCGAGCTCGCTCACGTGGGCCGCGAGGGCCGCCGGGCTCTCCCACTGCGGAGCGGGCGCCTTCTCGACCTCGACGGTGTAGTAGTCGCGCTCCGAGACCGACTCCAGCAGGTCGCGAATCGTCCGCCGCACCGACTCGGGGGTGATGCCGTGGGCCTGGTTGTACTCGCCCTGCACCACGCGCCGGCGCTCGGTCTCCCCGATCGCCGCCTGCATGGAGCCGGTCACGGTGTCGGCGTACATGATGACCTCCCCGTTGACGTGCCGGGCCGCGCGCCCCGAGGTCTGGATCAGGGAGGTGGCGGAGCGGAGGTAGCCCTCCTTGTCCGCGTCGAGGATCGCTACCAGCGAGACCTCGGGCAGGTCGAGGCCCTCGCGCAGGAGGTTGATGCCGATGAGGCCGTCGAACTTCCCCATCCGCAGGTCGCGGATCAGGGCCACCCTCTCCAGGGTGTCGATGTCGGAGTGCAGGTAGCGCACCCGCAGGCCGTTCTGCTGGTAGTACTCGGTGAGGTCCTCGGCCATGCGCTTGGTCAGCGTGGTGATCAGCACCCGCTCATCGCGCTCCGCGCGCGCCCGCACCTCGGCCATGAGGTCGTCCACCTGCGACGACGCGGGGCGCACCGTGATCTTCGGGTCCATGAGCCCGGTGGGCCGGATGATCTGCTCCACCACCGGCCCTCCCGCGAGGGACTGCCCGGGCGCGCCCCGCTCCACTCCCACCTTCTCGAGCTCGTAGGGGCCGGGGGTGGCCGACACGTAGAGGGTCTGCGGCACCAGGCGCACGAACTCCTCGAAGGTCAGCGGCCGGTTGTCGAAGGCGGACGGCAGCCGGAAGCCGTACTCGACCAGCGCCTCCTTGCGGGAGCGATCGCCCGGGTACATGCCGCGCAGCTGGGGCGCGGTGACGTGCGACTCGTCGAGGATCACCAGCGCGTCCTTCGGCAGATAGTCCATGAGCGTCGGGGGGTTCTGCCCGGGCTTGCGGCCCGAGAGGTGCCGCGAGTAGTTCTCGACCCCGTGGCAGTAGCCGAGCTCGCGGAGCATCTCCATGTCGAAGAGGGTGCGCTGCTCGAGCCGCTGCGCCTCCAGCAGCTTGCCCCGCGCCTTGAGGAAGCCGAGCCGCTCGCGCAGCTCGTCCATGATGCCCTCGATGGCCCGCTCCAGCTGGGCCGCGGGCGTCACGTAGTGGCTCGCGGGGTAGACGCGCGCCTCGGGCACCGTCCCGGTGGTCACGCCCCGCAGCGGCTCGAGGGTCATGAGGCGCTCGACCGTGTCTCCCCAGAACTCGACCCGGAGGGCCTCCGACTCGGCGGCGGCCGGGAACACCTCGACCACGTCGCCGCGCACCCGGAAGGTGCCGCGGCGGAAGTCGTAGTCGTTGCGCTCGTACTGCACCGCGACCAGCGAGCGGATCAGGGTGTCGCGGTCCATGGTCTGGCCCTCCCGCAGGGCCACGTGCATGCCGTGGTAGGTCTCGGGCTCGCCGATGCCGTAGATGCACGAGACCGAGGCGACCACCACCACGTCCCGGCGCTCGAAGAGCGACGCGGTGGCGGAGTGGCGCAGGCGGTCGATCTCGTCGTTCACCAGCGCGTCCTTCTCGATGTAGGTGTCCGACTGCGGGATGTAGGCCTCGGGCTGGTAGTAGTCGTAGTAGGAGACGAAGTACTCGACCGCGTTGCCCGGAAAGAACGCCTTGAACTCGCTGTAGAGCTGGGCCGCCAGCGTCTTGTTGGGCGAGATCACCAGCGCGGGCCGCGCGAGCCGCGAGATCACGTTGGCGAGGGTGAACGTCTTGCCGCTGCCGGTCACCCCCAGCAGGACCGCGTGGGGGCTCCCGGCGCGGATGACCGAGGTCAGGTGCTCGATCGCCTGGGGCTGGTCCCCGGACGGGGTGTATTCCGAAGCGAGCGTGAATTGCGGGAGGGACATGAGACCGCTCTGCGAGCCGCTCGCGGGACCGCTCAGGACGTCGACGGCACCGCCACCAGGTACTTCCGCCACGAGTCGAGGAACGAGGTCGCGTGCGGGTGCCGGAGCAGGTGCACCGAGAAGAGGAACTGGGGGTGCACCGGCTCCCGGATCAGCCGGAGCCGGGCCTCCTCCAGGGTGCGGTTGCCCTTGAGCAGGTTACAGCGCAGGCAGGCGGCGACCACGTTGGTCCACGTGGTCTGGCCCCCGCGAGAGCGCGGCACCACGTGATCGACGGTCAGCTTTTCGCCGCGGCGCGAGCAGTACTGACAGGTGTAGCCGTCGCGTCGCAGGATGTTCTTCTTGTTGAAGGCGACCCGCTCCAGAAACGGCTTGCGGATGTAGGCCCCCAGCCGGATCACGGCCGGCAGGTGGAAGCTCCGCGAGGGGGACCGGACCACCCGAGGCGAGGCCTCGACGCTCTCGGCCTTGCCCGCGAGCAGCAGCGTGATGGCGCGCTTGGCGTTGGTGAAATGCAGCGGCTCGTAGGTGTAATTCAGCACCAGGACCGCGATTTCATCCATATACCCCGAAAGTTTAAGCGGGGCCTACTACACTGTCAACTGCGCGGGGCTACACCAGCAGGCGCCAGACGAGCGGACCGAATCCGGCGAGGAGAACGAGCAGGACGGTGAACGCCTCCCCCGACCACGTGAACAGCGTCACCAGAAGGCACACGAGCGCGAAGCACGCGAGGTAGAAGCGGACTTCGCGCTTGTCGAGCCAGCCCCCCTGACCGATGAGGTGCGGGAGCTTGTTGACGAGGTAGATCGGCGAGTAGATGAGGAAGAAGGCGACGACGATGGCGGAGAAGCCCAGGATCCCCATCAGGCCGAACACGATGCCCCGGAAGAGCCAGTCCCCGAGGGTGAGGTTGGCGTCGCTGTTGAGATCGAGCGCGCGAGGCATCATCTCGCGATGGGCGTTCACGTAGATCACCGCGAGCGAGAACGCGGCCAGGACCGTCTCCAGCCAGCGCCTCACGATCACCCGGGGGATGAGGCTCATGCCGGCTAGGACAGCACACGAGCCGTGGAAGTGTCAATAAAACCAGGCGCGCGCACGCGCGCTGGGCCGTCTAGAGCAGGAAGCCGCCCGGGAACGGGTCGCTCGGGTCGAGCGTGAGCGTGGCCTGGCCGCTCATCCACGCTCGGCCGGTGATCTCCGGCACCACCGCGGGCACGCCCCCGATCTCGGTCAACCCCGCGATCCGCCCGGTGAAGCGCGTGCCGATGATCGACTCGTGGCCGAACGACTCGCCGACCGCGAGACGGCCGCGCGCGTGGAGGTTGGCCAGCCGCGCGGAGGTCCCGGTGCCGCACGGCGAGCGGTCGAGGCCTGCGGGCGCCACCACCACCGCGTTGCGGAAGAGCGCATCGGGGCGCCGCGCCGGCTCGTGGAACTGGACGTAGAGCAGCCCGCGCGCGGCGGGCATGCCCGGATGCACCAGCGGCACCTGCGCCTCGATGGCGAGCCGCACGCGCTCGCCCGCGTCCACGAGCCGGGCCGCCTCCCTGGGCTCGAGCCTGAGCCCGAGCCCCGCCGCCTCCACGAGGGCGTAGAAGTGCCCGCCGTAGGCGAGATCGAAGCGCACCGCGCCCAGGCCCGGCACCTCCACCGTCTGGTCGAGGGAGACCGAGAACGCGGGCACGTTGCGGATCGTCACCTCGGTGGGCTCGCCCGCCCGGGCCCGCACCCGGCACGTCACGAGACCGGCCGGAGTCTCGAGGGTCACGGTGGCCCGGCCCTCCGGGGCGGGCACGCGGCCGGTCTCGACCATCATCGCACCCAGCGCGATGGCCCCGTGACCGCACATGTGCACCGGGCCCAGCGGCTCGATGAACAGCACGCCCGCGTCCGCCGCCGGCGCCACCGGCTCGGTGAGGATCGCCCCGCACATCGCGGCGTGCCCGCGCGGCTCGTACAGCGTGAAGCCCAGCAGGTCGCGGCCGTGCGCCACCAGGTGCTCGCTTCTGTCCATGAGCGTCGCGCCCGGCACCGGCGGGACCCCGCCGATCACGATGCGCATCGGCTCGCCCTCGGTGTGATAGTCGATCACGGAGAGCGTGCGGGCCGCGGGAGGGCTCACGCCGCGGCCTCCAGCAGCTCGCAGAGGATGCCCTCGCGGAGCCCCCGGTCGCTCACCCGCAGCGTCTCCCGGCGGAAGCGGGTCATGGTGGCGAGGCAGATCGCGATGCCGGGAATGATCACGTCCGCGCGACCAGGCTCGAGGCAGCCCAGCCGGGCCCGCGCCGCCACGTCGAGCGCGCCCAGACGGGCGAGCTCGCGCTCCACCACCGCGCGCGTCAGGCGATGGCCGTGCACCCGGCTCGCGTCGTAGACCTCGAGCCCGAGATCGAGCGCGGCCAGCGTGGTGACGGTGCCCGCGGTCCCCACCAGCTCACCCTCGCGGAGCCCCGCGATCTCCTCCGGCACCTCGGCGGCGAGCCGCGCCTCCACGTGCCGGCGCAGCGCCGCGAAGCGGTCCCAGCGGACCGGGCCCGGCTCTCCCCACTCCTCCTGCAGCCGGACGACGCCCAACCGCAGGCTCACCGCGGCCGCGGGCGCGCCGTGGCGCGCGAGGACGAACTCGGTCGAGCCGCCGCCGATGTCGAACAGCACGAACGCCGGGCCGAGGCCGGGCAGCCCCGAAGTGACGCCCTTGAGGGTGAGGCGCGCCTCCTCCTCCCCGCTCACGACCTCCACCCGCTCGGCCGACTCCCCCTCGAGCCGCGCCACGAACTCGGCCCGGTTGGCCGCCTCGCGCACCGCGCTGGTGGCGACGATGCGCACCCGGACCGCCCCGAGGGCGCGGGCCGCGCGCGCGAACTCGGTCACCGTGGCCGCGGTGCGGCGCATCGGCTCCGCGGCGAGCCGGCCCGCCGGCCCCTGCCCCTCACCGAGTCGGGTGACTCGCTGGGTCTGGTGGAGCGTGCGCCAGCCGGCCCCGTCGGGCTCGACCACGAGCAGGCGGACGGTGTTGGTGCCGAGGTCGACGGTGGCGAGGCGTCCGCTCACGCGGACGGGTGGAGGCGGAGGGCCTCCGCGACGGCGGCGCGGACGCGGTCCGGCTGGACCGGCTTGACCACCATCACGTCGACGCCGGCTCCGCGGACACGGGCCTCGTGCAGGCGCCGGCCCCAGCCGGTGAGCAGCACCACCGCGGCGCGTGGGCAGCGCTCCTTCACCGCGGCCGCCAGCTGCAGCCCCGAGCGGTCGCGCAGCGCGAGGTCCGTGACCACCACGTCGACGCCGCCGCGGGCCAGGCGATCGAGCGCCGCGTCCGCGTCGACCGCGCTCTCGATATGGTGCCCCGCCGCGGCCAGGGCTTCCGACACCGCGTCGCGAATGCCGTCCTCCTCCTCCACGATCAGGACCGAGCCGACGCGGCGGAGGGGCCCGGCGGGTGCGGGCGCGGGCGGCGATTCGGGCACCGGGGTCGGTCCGGGCGCCGCCATCGCGGATCGGGCGCCGTTCGTGGCCGCCGCCGGCACGGCGTTCGTGGCCGCCACCGGCTCCGTCGAGTCTGGACGCGCGGGCGGCTCCGGGCGAGCCAGGGGCTCCGGCGGCTCGTCGGCCGGGCGCCCCGGCGTCGGGGGGGCTGGCCGAACGCCGGTGGGCGCGGGCGCCTCCGCGGCGACGATCCCGCCCCCGCCGGCGGCGGGCAGCCAGATCGTCACCGTGGTGCCAGGCGCTCCGCTCCGCAGATCCAGGCGCCCGCCCGCGCGGAGGATCACCGCGCGCGCCACCGTCAGGCCGAGCCCCAGATGGCCGGGCCGCGTGGTGAAGAAGGGATCGAAGACGCGCGCCGCGGCCTCGGTGCCGATCCCCTCGCCCGCGTCGGCCACCACCAGCTCCACGCCGCCCTCGACGTCCCGCGCGCGGACGGTGACGGTGCCCCCACCGCTCATCGCTTCCATCGCGTTCAGCACCAGCGCGGCGACCACCTCGCGCAGCGCGATCGCGCTGCCGATCACCGGCGCGGTGGGCGGCAGCTCCGCCACCATGTCGATGCGGGAAGCGGACGATCCGATGCGGGGCCGCGCGAAGGCGAGCGCTTCCTGGGCGATCGCGCCGAGGTCGCACGGAGCGGCCGGTGCCCGGTCCGCCTCGGCGAGGCCCAGCAGGCGCTGCACCACGTCGGTGCCGCGCCACGCCGCCTCCTCGAGCACGCTCAGGCCCTCGCGCAGGGACTCGTCCTGGGCCCGCGCCAGCAGCAGCTGCGACCGGCCCAGCAGCACCGCGAAGACCCCGCTCAGCTCTCGGGTGAGGCCCGCGCCGAGCACGCTCAGCACGCGCGCCTGCTCGACCTCCGCCTGCCGGGTCAGGCGCGGACCCTGCTCGCGCACGGTGGTCCGCAGCGCGTGCAGCTCGGCGCGCGCGTCGAGGGCCACCGCGGCCGCGGTGGCCAGGGTGAGCGCCATCTCCACCTCCTCGGTGGAGAACTCGCGCGGCTCGCCGTCGGCCAGGGCCAGCAGGCCCAGCACGCGCCCGCGGGTGCGCAGCGGCACCAGCAGCGCGGCCCGCAGACCCTCGCGCTCCAGGGGGCCCGGCGCACCGCCCTCGCGGGCCTGAAGATCGCGCACCACGATCGGCCGGTCCGCCGCGAAGCCCGCGGCCAGAAGCTCGCCGACCGCCCCCAGAGGCCCGGCCCCCACGCCGCGCATCCGGCCCGCGCCGACCGCCGCGGTCACCGCCGCGGGCCCCGGACCGGCGAGCGCCAGCGCCGCGCGCACTCCGGGCAGCCGGCAGGCCGCGTCGACGACGCCGGCCAGGATGTCCGGCGCCTCGCTCCCCGGGCGCTGCTCGTCCACGAGCGTGCGCAGCTCGCGCAGGCGCGCCAGGTGCTCGCCGTGACGCTCCAGCAGCCGCTGGTGCACGAGGGTGGAGCCGACCCGGTCGGCCAGGACCAGGAGCAACAGCACGTCGGTGGTGCTGAACGGCGCGCCGAGGGCGCGCCGGCCCGCGAAGAGCACCCCGCCGATCTCGCCCTCGGTGCGCACCGGCACCGCGATGCCCTGGCGCACCGGGAAGCGCTCCGCGAAGGGATCCGCGGACTCCGGCGCCGCCGCGTCGTGAATCAGCACCCGCTTCTCGCGGAAGACGCGGCCGATCAGCCCCTCGCCGGGCTCGATGGCGAGCGGCTCCAGCTCCTCGCGCCGGAGGCCTCGCACCGAGCGCGGCACGAGCCGGCCGCTCGCCTCGTCGAGCACGAACAGCACCGCGCGGTCGGCGGCCAGGAGGCGGGAGAGCCGATCCACCGCGAGCGCGAACAGCTCGCCCGGAGGCAGGCCCAGCGGGGGGACCGACAGCACTTCCTGGAAGATGGCGAGCGCGTGCTCGTCGCGCTCGGCGCCCGGTCGCTCCGCCTCCGCGAGCCGCTCGCGCAGCCGCTCGAGGGTCTCGCCGAGCTCGGCGAGCATCGCACGCAAGGAGGACTCGCGATCCACCGCGCGCGCTCCGGGCTCGCCGCTCACCCCGCGGCCCTCACCTCATTTGGCCGCGAGGGTCCGGATGTAGCGGACCAGCGCCCAGCGGTCGGCCTCCGGCAGATGGCGCCACCGCCGGCATGGGCCCTCGGCCCGTGGTGATCTTCCAGAACAGCTCGCCGTCGGACTCGTCCTGCACCCGGCGCGACGTCCAGTCCGCCGGCTTCGGATTGAGCGCCACCGCGGCCGCGCCGTCCCCCTTGCCCCGCGCGCCGTGGCAGGAGACGCAGTTGATCTTCGCGACCTTCTCGCCCTGGTCGACCGTCTTCTTGTCGCTCGGGGCCGGGTTCTTCTTCGCCTTCTCGGACCCGGGGGCGGCCCACGGCGTGCTCTGCGCGGGCGCCGGCGGGGGGGGCAGCGGCGAGCGCCCGCACCAGGGTGGCCCCCAGCACGAGGCCGCCTCGGCGGACGGCGCGCGGCACGATCATCCGAACCTCCTGCGACATGGGATGCGCCCACTGGTATCGCCTTGTCATCATTGACGAAACGCATCTCATTTAACACCGCGGGTCGAGAGAGGGTCAAGGTATTTCGCGGCGGCCGGAAACTGGACCGTGTGCTATGGTCTCGAAACGAAAATGGCGGACGAGCCAGTGCACGTGGTGGCCGTGATCGGGGCCGGGCCGGCGGGCCTCTTCGCCACCCGCGCGCTCGCGGCCCAGGGCTGTCGGGTGGTCCTGCTCAACCGGGACATCAAGCCGGGCGGGCTCGCCGAGTACGGGATCTTCCTGAACAAGTACAAGATGAAGGGCGGCCTGCGCCGCCAGTTCCAGAAGATCCTGGGCGATCCCCGCGTGACCTATCTCGGTCACGTCACGGTGGCGCGGAACGCCGACCTGAGCGTGGAGGACCTGGCCGGCATGGGCTTCGACGCCCTCGTCTTCGCCATCGGCGCGCAGGGCACCAAGTACCTCGGCATCGAGGGCGAGCGCCTGCCCGGCGTCTACCACGCGAAGGACCTCGTCTATCACTACAACCGCCTGCCCCCCTTCAGCGAGCAGCCCTACCCCATCGGACGGCGGGTGGCCATCGTGGGAGTCGGCAACGTCATGGTGGACATCGCGAACTACTGCGCCCACTTCTGCGACGTGGACGAGGTGATCGCGATCGCCCGGCGCGGCCCGTTCGAGAAGGCCTACGACGACCGCGAGTTCGAGGACGTGGAGGACGCTTTCGACCACGCGCTCTACCGCGAGGAGCTGGAGCGGATCCGCCCCCGCCTCGTCGCGGCGGGACAGGACCCCGACGAGCTGATCGCGGCGGTCGCCGCGCGGGGCGAGCCTTCGCCGTGTGCGCACACCCGGCTGCGCTTCCGCTTCCTCGCCTCCCCGCGGCGCGTGATCGCCGAGGGCGGCCGCGTGGTCGGCCTCGAGGTGGAGGAGACGCGGCTCGAGCGAAAGGGCGATCGCATCGCCGCGGTCGGCACCGGGACCACCTCGGTGGTTCCGTGCGACACCGTGGTGTTCGCGGTGGGCGACCGCGTCGACGAGCACGCCGGGCTGCCCTACCGGGACGGCCTCTACCTCACGGTGCCGGGGGACGATCCCGCCGGGGCCTACCAGGTGCTCGACGAGGCCGCGGGCAAGGCGCGCGCGGGGGTCTACGTGGTGGGCTGGGCCCGTCGCGCCAGCGACGGCGTGGTCGGCCGCGCGCGGCTCGACGCGGAGACCGGCATCAAGTTCGTGAGCGCCTTCCTCGCCGAGCGTCCGAAGCGGCGTCTCGCGGAGGCCGAGGCGGTGGTGGAGGCGCTCCGGCGCACGCTGCGCGAGCGCGGCGCGGTGGTGGTGGACTACGCGGCCGTCCAGCGCCTGGAGGCGATGGAGCGGGCGCGCGCCTCGGCCGACAAGGTCGAGGAGTTCAAGTACCCCAGCGACCGCGAGATGCTCGACCAGCTGCGCGGCTAGGCGTCGCCGCGCCCGAGCAGGATCAGGAGCGCTCCCGCCACCCCGTAGGCCGCGGCGAGCGCGGCCGGAGTGGCGCTCGCCACCGACCACGGCCAGAACAGCGCCCCGTCGGGCAGCGGCGAGTGGATCACCCCGAAGAGGGCCGCCAGCGCCGCGACCGCCAGCACCCCGCCCGCGACCGGCAGCCGCCGCTCGATGATCGCCACCAGGGCCGCGGCCCACAGCAGCGCGGTGAGGATGAAGCCGTTGCCCAGCACCAGGAGCGCGCTCCAGACCGCCCGCCCCTCGCCGGCCAGATCGGCCGGGCTCTTGCCCACCCCGCCCAGCAGCAGGTTGCCCTCGATCAGCACGAGCGCCGCGACGGCGGGCAGGAACGCGAGCGCCACCGCGGGGGCGTGGCGCGGCGGGGAGGCCAGGAACGCCTGCGCGGTGATCTGCAGGCCGACGAAGACCAGGATCGGCGCCACCGCCGCGTCGGGCAGCAGGCGCACGAGCAGCGAGACCACCCCGATCGCGGCGCCCACTCCGATCAGCAGCCCGGTGGCGAAGGTGTAGGCCGCGCGCGCGCCCATCGCCTTGTAGGCGGGATGGCCGATGTAGGGCGTGTTCTGCACCACCCCGCCGCAGCAGCCCGCCGCGATGGTGGCCAGGGCCTCGGTGAGCAGGATGTCGCGCGCGCGGTACTCGTCGCCGGCCGCGATCGCGGACTCGGTGTTGTCGATGCCGCCCACCACGGTGGCGAGCGCGAACGGCACCGCGAGCGGCAGGTACGGCAGCAGCGCGTCGAGCGCGCCGAGCCACGCGAGCGTGGGCCACGGCGGCACCAGCCCGATGGCGACGAGCGCCGGCCCCGCGGGCGGCTCCCCGATGGGAGCCGCGCCGCCGAGCGCCCAGCGCCCCCAGTAGATCGCGCCGCCCGCGAGGACTCCGGCCAGCGCGCCGGGCAGCCCCCACGGCAGGCGACGACCGCCGACGAGGGCCACCAGCACCACCGTGAGCGAGACCACGCCCACCAGCGGGTCGGAGAAGATCCGCAGCGCGGGCAGGAACGCGATCAGGAGGACCGCCACCCCCGCGATCGAGCCGAGCAGCGCCGCGCGCGGCACCACCCGGCGCACCCAGTCGGCCGCGAAGGCGAGCCCGAGCTTGATGACGCCCATCGCCACCGTGACCCCCATGCCGATCTTCCAGGCCAGCACCGGATCGTGGGTGAGCAGCATGGCGGGCCCCAGCACGCCGAAGACCATGCCGAAGAGCGACGGGGTGTCGATGCCGAACGGCATCGCGGTCACGTCCTCGCGTCCGGTACGACGCATGAGTCGAACCGCGAGCCAGGTGTAGGCCAGGTCGCCGACCAGGACCCCGAGCGCGGTGCCCGGGACCATCACGTGCAGCACCAGGTCGGGTGGGAAGCGGAAGACGCCGATGAGCAGGCCGGAGAGGATGACGAAGAGGCTGACGTTGTCGAGGGCGAGGCCGCAGAACGCGTTCCAGTCGCCCGGCGCCCACCAGCGGACGGCGGGCGCCGTCGTCACCGCTTCAGGCGGTACGGAGCGGGCTCGACCCGGCCCCGGTCAGCTCACGCGCGAGCGCGCGCACGCGGCCGGCCAGCTCCGCGCACCACGCGAGGCTGCCGCGGTCGCGCGCCACGTCGGCGAAGGCGAGCTCGAGGGCCGGGCTCAGGGCCGCTCCCAGGCGGAGGCGAACCCCGTAGCTCTGCCCCTCGCGGGGACCCTCGGTGTCCACCTCCGGCTCCACGCGAAGGTTCTCCCGCTTCGCGTGGGAGGCCACGAAGTTCCGCAGCCACCGCGCCACTTCATCGTACTCCCCGCCGGAGAACATGGGCGCCCCCTAGCACTCCCCTAGCATTCGTTGAAGCCGCACGAGAGACACTTCTTGCAGCCTTCCTCGTAGACCAGCGTGGCCTGGCCGCACTCGCGGCAGAGGTCCCCTACCCGGCGCAGGGCGCTCACCCGCGCCGGCAGCGTCTCGTCGGAGGCGGCGCGCGGCGCGCCGATGTGCTCGGCGAGCGTGCGGGCGAGCGCGTCGGGCAGCGACAGCACCTTGGCCGCGCCAAACCCGGTGGGCTGCCCGCCCCCGATGCGCGAGAGCTGGCTGATCGCCTCCTCGAGGCGCCGCCGCGGCGTGAGCGGCGAGGGCAGGCGCAGCACCAGCGAGACGAGACGGCCGAGCGCCTCCGCCACCGCCATGGTGTCGGAGCCCGCCTTGCCCACCTGCACGAAGACCTCGAAGGGCTCGCCGCCCCCGTTGTCGTTGACGGTGATGAACGCGGTGCCGATCGGCGTCTCCATCCGGTAGGTCGCGCCGGTGAGGCTGTGCGGGCGCGGCTTCACCCCCCGCGCCGCGCCATCGCGTCGGAGCCCGACGTTGAGCACCTGGCTGCCCTTGGAGCCGTCGCGGAAGACGGTGATGCCGAGGCAGCCCAGGTCCCACGCCAGGCGATAGGCCGCGGCGACGTCCTCCTCGGTCGCGCTCTCCGGGAGGTTGATGGTCTTGGAGACCCCGTTGTCGGTGTGCTTCTGGAACGCGGCCTGGTGCCGCACGTGCCAGATCGCGTCGATCTCGTGCGCGGTCTTGAACACGGCGCGCGCGTCATCCGGCACGCCCGCCACCCCGCGCAGCGAGCCCCGCCGCGCCACCTCCGCCATGAGGGCGTCCGAGTGGAAGCCGCGCTGCCGGGCCAGCCGCTCGAAGGTCTCGCTGAAGAACGGCAGCACCCGCTCACCCTCCGGCGCCTTCACCCGATGCTCGAAGGCGAGTGCGAAGACCGGCTCGATGCCGGAGGAGCAGCCCGCGATCATCGAGATGGTGCCGGTGGGGGCGATGGTGGTCACCGTCGAGTTGCGCAGGGGGCGGCCGGTCCGGTAGATCGAGCGGCTCCAGTGCGGGAACGGCCCGCGCTCCTCGGCCAGGCGCGCCGACTGCTCGTGCCCCTTGTCGTTGATGAACGCCATCAGCCGGTCCGCGAGGTCGAGGGCCTCGTCGCTGTCGTACGGGATCCCGAGGGTGAAGAGCAGATCGGCCCAGCCCATGATGCCCAGCCCCACCCGCCGGTTGGCCTTCACCATCTCGTCGACCTGGGGCAGCGGGTACGGGTTCACCTCGATCACGTCGTCGAGGAAGCGCACCGCGAGGCGCACCACCCGCTCGAGCTCGCCCCAGTCCACCTCGAGGCGGCCCGCGCGCTCCACCGCGAACTTGGACACGTTGATCGAGCCCAGGTTGCACGCGTCGTTGGGCAGGAGCGGCTGCTCGCCGCACTGGTGGACGACGAGGCCGTTGGCGATCATGGAGTGGCTCTGCGGCTCGGTGAGGTCGAACACCGGCCGCGGGCCGGCGGGCTCCACCGCCACCACCGGATCGCTGAATCGCTCGGTATGGCCTCCCGCCTGGCGGACCGGCTCGAGCCGGTGCTGCGGGTGGTCGTCGAATCCGATCTCGCGGAGGAAGCGCGCCCGCGAGGGGCCGAACACGCCCAGCTCGAACCGCACCCCGTCGGAGCCGTGGTGACGGAGGCCGCCGTCCTTCGCCCGGTAGGCGAGGAGACCGTCACGGCCCGCCCGCGACCGGTCCATCACGCTGCTCTTGATGCCGAGGTTGAGGAGCAGCAGCTGGACGCCGCGCAGCAGGTCGCGGCTCTCGGAGGTCAGCGCGATCCAGGAGCTGTTCGCCCCGGGGTTCTCGCGCAGCGTGCCGTCGGCGGAGAACAGCGCGCGAAGGAACGCGGTCACCGTCGGGTGCGGGGCGCCGAACAGGCTCTCCGGCACCGTCCTCTCACCGGCCCGGACCGGCCGCACCCCGAGCGCCTCGAAGAAGGCGGCGAAGAACCTCCCCGGGTACATCAGCTGGCGGACTCCGCGGGCCCGCGTCCACACCCGGGCCCGCCGCCCGTGCCAGGCGTCCATGGCCGCGGCGATCCGCTCCAGCGCGGCGGTGTCGTCGGCCCCGAACGAGAAGCCGACCTGCGGGTAGCACGTGTCGCCGCCCCGCACCCACCCGTCGCCCACCAGCCAGCCCAGGACGAACCCCAGGTCGTCGCTCCACTCCGTCGGCAGGGCGTGGCGATAGCGGCGGCCGTTCCGGCCGAGGAGCTCGGCCGGCGGCGGCTCGACCGGCAGCGCCGCGTCCCGGCCGAAGGCTCCGGAGTCGCTCTGGATCCACACCCGGTCGGCGCCGACGCGAAGCTCGCCCGCCGCGATGAAGCCGCGGTCGGTCATGAGCCGATGGTCCGGCGTGCAGGTGAGCTCGTAGCCGGCCGCGCTACGGACCGTCACCGTCTCGCGCTCACCCGAGCAGAAGGCCCGGCTGATCGGCAGACACCCGTCGCCGTACGAGGCCAGCGGGACGTCGTACGTGCCCTCGCACACCAGGAACCGCTCCGGCAGCAGGCGCGGGTCCACCTTGGCCGCGATGCCGCCGGCCGCGAAGCGGGCGGCGAGGCGCTCCATCCGCACGAGCCCTCGGTCGCTCGCGACCAGAGAGTCTCCCGCGATGCACGGGTTGGTCGCCTCGATCAGCCCCACGTCCGGCGTGGGGTTCGCCGGGCTGCGGTTGATGCGGTCGATGAACACCATGCCCGGGTCGCCGGTGCGCCACGCGGCGCGAACGACACGGGAGAAGACGTCGCGCGCCCGCAGCCGGCCGGTCACCTGCCCGGTGCGGGGGTTGATCAGGTCGTACTCCCCGTCCGCGGCGAGGGCCTCCATGAAGGCGTCGGTCGCGGCCACCGAGATGTTGAAGTTGGTGATGCCGCCGTCGAGCTTGCACTCGATGAACTCGAGCACGTCGGGATGGTCGACGCGCAGGATGCCCATGTTGGCCCCGCGACGGGTGCCGCCCTGCTTGACCGCCTCGGTGGCCGCGTTGAACACGCGGAGGAAGGAGACCGGGCCGGAGGCGCGGCCTCCCGTCGAGTGCACCACGTCGTCCTTCGGCCGCAGGCGGGAGAACGCGAAGCCGGTGCCGCCGCCCGACTGCTGGATGATGGCGGCCGCCTTCACCGACTCGAAGATCTCCTCCATCGAGTCGCCCACCGGCAGGACGTAGCAGGCGGAGTACTGCAGCGCGTTGTCCTTGCCCGCGTTCATCAGCGTGGGGGAATTGGGGAGGAAGTAGCCCTCGACCATCATGTCGTAGAAGGCCGCCGCCACCTCGGACACCGCGGCCGGCGTCCGTCCGAAGCGGGTCTCGGCCCCCGCGATGGCCATCGCCACCCGCCAGCACATCTCCTCCGGGCTCTCGCGCACCTGCCCCTGTTCGCGGGCGAGGTAGCGCTCGCGCAGGACCCGCAGCGCGGGCTCGGACCAGCGGCCGACCCTGGGCGGTCGGGTGATGGACGCCATGGCTTCTCTGCCCCCTCCCCTGGTATCCTTCCGCGGTGAACCCTCCCGCGCGTGGGGTACCCACCGAACTATCTCACAAACTTGACTACGGTCCAAAGGTCCCTACAATTGGGCGGAATTGACTTCGCCACGCAGATTTCCGCCATGCGCCCCCGCGCGTCCGGAACCCGCCCCGAATACGCGGCTCCATGCGACGTCTCTTATGGGCAGCGCTGCGGCCCACGCTTCACGAGATGCGCGAGGTGCGCGCGGATCCCGGATCCCCGGGTCGGCGATCGTCCCCGTGCGGCAGGGAGATCCGTAATGATGCGGGAGCGACTCGCTCTGTCCCTGGTGCTGGCCCTGACCCTGGGCATGCTGCCGTCCACGGTCGGGGCGCAGACCCCCCCGCCGGTGACCCCGCTGCCCCCGGCCACCCCCGCGCCGAGCACCATGCCGACGCCGCCGTCCATGCCTCCGCGCGAGCCCCTGCCGCCGCCGCCCGGGGTCCGGCCGTTCGCCGTCCCGCAGGAGCTGGTCGGGCGCGAGCTCGGCCTCGACGAGGCGGTCAACATCGGGCTCGAGAACGCGCCGCTGATCGTGGCCCGCATCGGTGACTACATCGCCTCCCAGCAGCGCGTCAATCAGGCCCTCGCGCCGCTGCTGCCCCAGCTGAGCGCCTCCGGCAACTACGGCCGCCTGCACTCGATCAGCTCGGTCACCGGCGCCGCGTTCACCAGCGACTTCGGCTCCGCCAGCGTCACCGCCTCGCAGCTGCTGTTCGATTTCGGGCGCACGTGGGCGGCCAAGGACGTGGCCAAGTCGAGCGCGGTCGCGCTCAAGGAAGTGCTGGAGTCGCAGAAGCTCGACATCTCCCAGCTCGTGAAGACGCAGTATTTCACCCTCCTGCTCTCCAAGCGCCTCGTCCAGGTGAACCTGGCCGCGCTCGACCGCGCCGAGGTCAACCTGCGCAGCGCCCAGGGCTTCTTCCAGGTCGGCACCCAGCCCAAGAGCTTCGTGACCCGGGCCGAGGTGGACGTGGCCAACGCGCGCGTGAACGTGATCCGGGCCCAGAACGCGGTGAACCTGGCGCGGGTCGCCCTCAACGCGGCCATGGGCATCGCGGTCAACGCGCCCACCGAGGTGAAGGACCTCCTGTCGTACACCCAGTTCCCGCTCAACCGGGACGAGCTGCTGGCCGAGGCGATGCGCAACCGTCCCGAGTACCGGCAGGTGAAGGCCCAGGCCGAAGCCTCGGACGCCTTCGTGCGTCAGACCTTCCGCGACTTCTTCCCCAATCTCTTCGGCAGCGGCACCTACGGCGTGACCGGCGTGACCGGCGGCTCCGCCATCGACTCCCGCGCCACCAGCGGCTTCACCGGCTCCGGCACCGAGTGGAACGTGGGCCTGACCCTCAGCTGGTCGATCTTCGACGGGGGCGGCAAGATCGCCCGCTACAAGGAGGCGAAGGCCAATCTGGAGGCGGCGCGGGCGCGGGTGCGCGACATCGAGCTCCAGGTCTGGCAGAATGTCGAGCAGTCCTACCTGAACCTGGGTGAGGCCGAGGAGCGCATCGGGGCGGCCCAGAAGGCGGTGGAGTCCGCGGACGAGAACTACCAGCTCGCCCGGGGGCGCTTCGACGCCGGGGTGGCCAACATCATCGAGCTGACCGACGCCCAGCTGGCCCTGACCCAGGCCCAGTCCGACGAGGCCCAGGCCCTCTCCGACTACCGCATCGCGATCGCACGGCTGGAGCGCGCGCTCGGACGGCGCTAAACATCGCCGGCCCGGCCCACGTCATATCGTCATGAAGCGGCGTCTCCTCTGGATCGTGGCGATCGTGGTGATCGCGGGCGGCATCGTGGGGGGCTACCTCTACACCCAGGGCATCGGGGCCCGCCCCGCCTTCCGCACCGTGGCGGTCACCCGCGGCCCCCTCACCGCCGCGGTCTCGGCCACCGGCACCCTCAACGCGGTGATCACGGTGCAGGTGGGCTCCCAGGTCTCGGGGCAGATCAAGGAGCTCTTCGCCGACTTCAACTCGGCGGTGAAGAAGGACCAGGTCATCGCCCGCATCGATCCCGACACCTTCGAGGCCAAGGTCAACCAGGCGAAGGCGCAGGTCGACGCCGCGCGCGCCTCGGTGCTGAACCAGACCGCCGCGGTCGAGAAGGCCCGGGCGGACCTGGAGAACGCGCGCGCGGCCCTCGCCGCCGCCCGCGCCCAGACCGCCAAGTCCAAGGTGGCGGTGGTGGACAGCAACCGCACCCTCGGCCGCAACCGCGACCTGCGCGAGCGCGGGCTCATCGCCCAGGCCGACGAGGACACCGCCCAGGCCGCCTACGACTCCGCGGTCGCTCAGTTCGAGGCCTCCGGGGCGCAGGAGCAGTCGCAGACCTCGGCGGTGCGGGCGGCGGAGGCCCAGCTCCGGGTGACCGAGGCCATGCTGAAGAACGCGATGGCGACGGTGGCCCAGAACGAGGCCGCCCAGCGCCAGGCCCAGGTCGACCTCGATCACACCTACATCCGGGCCCCGGTGGACGGAACGGTGGTGGGCCGCACGGTCGACGTGGGGCAGACGGTGGCCGCGAGCCTCCAGGCCCCCACCCTCTTCACCATCGCCCAGGACCTGCGCAACATGCAGGTCGACACCAACGTGGACGAGGCCGACGTGGGCCGCGTCAAGGTCGGCCAGACCACCACCTTCACGGTGGACTCCTTTCCGGGCCGCACCTTCAACGGCGAGGTGGTGCAGATCCGCAAGGCGCCCCTGGTGGTGCAGAACGTGGTCACGTACGACGTGGTGGTGACGGCGAAGAATCCGGACCAGCGCCTGCTGCCCGGCATGACCGCCAACGTGCGCATCGTCATCGACCAGAAGGAGTCGGTGCTGCAGGTGCCGAACGCGGCGCTCCGCTTCCGTCCCGCCGGGGTGGAGGCGCCGGAGCGCGAGCGCACCGGTCGTCCCGCCGGCGGCGGCCGCGGCGGGGGCCCGCCGTCCGGGCGCGTGTACGTGCTGGGACCCGACGGCAAGCCGGCCCCGCTCTCGCTTCAGCTCGGCATCGGCGACGGCACCTTCACCGAGGTGGTGCGCGGCGACGTCAAGGAAGGCCAGATGGTGATCGTCGGCGCCGCGCTTCCCGGTGATCGCGCGCCGAGCCAGACCGGGACCGCGCCCCGCCTGCGGCTCTGACATGGCCGAGCCCCTGATCGAGACGGTGGGGCTGGTCAAGGACTACCACCTGGGAGCCCGCCGCATCCACGCCCTGCGCGGGGTGTCGATGCGCATCCAGCCCGGCGAGTTCGTGGCGGTGATGGGGCCCTCCGGGTCGGGCAAGTCGACCTTCATGAACCTCCTCGGCTGCCTCGACACTCCGAGCGCGGGCGTCTACCGTCTGGACGGCCTCGACGTCTCGCACATGGGACGCGACGCGCTGGCCAAGGTGCGGAACGAGAAGATCGGCTTCGTGTTCCAGACCTTCAACCTGCTGCCGCGCACGAGCGCGCTCGAGAACGTGGAGCTGCCCCTGCTCTACTGCGCCACCCTGCCGCGCGACCGTCAGGCCCGCGCCCGCGCCAAGCTGGCCTCGGTGGGCCTCTCGGACCGCGAGCACCACCACCCGGCGCAGCTCTCCGGGGGCCAGCAGCAGCGCGTGGCGATCGCGCGCGCCCTCATCAACGAGCCGGTGCTGATCCTGGCCGACGAGCCCACCGGCGCGCTCGACTCCCGGACCAGCGTCGAGATCATGGCGCTCTTCCAGGACCTCAATCGGGAGGGCATCACCATCGTGGTGGTGACCCACGAGCCGGACATCGCGCGCTACGCGCACCGCATCCTCAGCTTCCGCGACGGTCACCTCACCCGCGACGAGCCGGTGGCCGAGCGCCTGATCGCCCGCGAGCTGCTCGCGACCCTGCCCGGCGGCGCGGAGCCGGCCGAGGAGGAGGACGCGGAGACCGAGGTCACCCCGTCGTGAACGTCCTGGCCAGCGCGCGCATCGCGGTGCGGGCCCTCCGGGTCAACAAGCTGCGCAGCGCGCTGACGATGCTGGGCATCGTGATCGGCGTGGGGGCGGTCATCACCATGGTCGCGGTGGGCGCGGGGGCGCAGGCGCGGGTCGCGGAGCAGATCCAGAGCCTCGGGGCCAACGTGATCGTGATCTGGCCCGGCACCGTGACCATGTCCGGGGTGCGGCTCGGCGCCGGGGCCCAGGCCACCCTCTCCGAGGACGACGCGTGGGCGGTCCAGCGCGACATCCCCCTGGTCGAGGTGGTGGCGCCCTACGTCCGCGGCAACGCCCAGGTGGTCTATTCCAACCTCAACTGGGCGACCGGCATCCTGGGAGTGACCCCCGAGTACTTCCCGGCGCGCGACTGGGAGGTCATCGAGGGCCGGATGCTCACCCAGGAAGAGGTCGACGGCGCCTCCAAGGTCGCCCTGATCGGGCAGACCGTGTCCCGGAACCTCTTCGGGGACGAGGACCCGCTGGGTCAGGTGATCCGCATCAAGAAGGTCCCGTTCACGATCATCGGGGTCATGGACCGCAAGGGGCAGACCACGTGGGGTCAGGACCAGGACGACCAGATCCTGATCCCGATCAGCACCGCCAAGACCAAGGTCCTGGGCGGCAACCAGGCCAAGGGCCGCGCGGTGGGCGCCATCACCATCAAGGTCCGCGAGGCCGGCCTCATGAAGGCGGCGGAGAACGAGATCCGGGAGCTGCTGCGCCAGCGGCACAAGCTGCAGACGTTCCAGGAGGACGACTTCAACCTCCGGAACCTGGCCGAGGTCCTCCAGTCCCAGGAGGCGGCCTCCAAGGTCCTCACCCTCCTGCTGGCCGCCATCGCGTCGGTTTCGCTCCTGGTGGGCGGCATCGGTATCATGAACATCATGCTGGTGTCGGTGACCGAGCGGACGCGGGAGATCGGGCTGCGCATGGCGGTGGGCGCGCGGGGCCGCGACATCCTGGCCCAGTTCCTGGTCGAGGCGGTGACCCTCTCGCTGATCGGCGGCGCCATCGGGATCGGCGCCGGCCTCCTGGGCTCATCCGCCATCGCGTACTTCGCGGAGTGGCACACCGTGCTGCAGGTGCAGGCGGTCCTGGTCGCGTTCGGCTTCGCGGCCAGCGTCGGCATCTTCTTCGGCTTCTACCCCGCGCGCAAGGCGGCGGGGCTCAACCCCATCGACGCGCTCCGGTACGAATGACCGCCCGGCGATGGCTGGTGGCGGCGCTCGTCTGGGCCGCCCTCGACTCGACGGTCGAGGCGCAGATCTACTCCCCGCAGTCGAGCGCGCGCCTCACCGTGAGCTTCACCACCGAGCGCGTGGGTAGTGGCCGCGTGCTCGTGTACGGCGAGGTGCGCAACGGGGCCACCACCGCCTGCGAGCGCGTGGTGGTGAGCGTGGAAGGGCTCGACGACGCCGGCCGGGTGATCAGCCGGGGGCGGGCCTACGTCTTCGGCGTCGTCCCCTCGCGCGGCTCGAGCCCGTTCGAGGTGCGCGTGTCCTCGCCCGGCTCCGAGAAGCGGTGGCGCGTGGAGATCGAGTCCTTCCAGTACGCCGCGTCCTCGGGGAACTGATCCCGCGGGTGTGAAGAAGCGCAAGAAGCCGACGCCGCCCCGTCGCCGTCGGGCGCGCCGGCGGCGCACCGCCGCGCCCCGCTCCTCCGCCCCCGTCCGCGTGGCCGCGGCCGCTCTCGCGCCGCCGCCCGCTCCCCCGTCGACGACCGCGCCCGCATTCGCGGCCCCCATCGCGCCGCCGCTCCCCGCCCCGACGCAGGTGGAGGCGCGCGGGCGGCCGGTGGTCACCGCGCTGGCCCGGATCGCGCGCGCGGCCGAGCCGCCGCGGGTACGGCTCGAGCGGGCGGTCCGGCAGCTCCTGGGCGCCTACGGGGAGAGCGACCCCGAGTTCTCCGCCCTCTTCCTCACCGGCTGGGCGCAGGCCCGGCGCGACAAGCAGTTCCGCCTCACCCTCGCCTGGCAGCGCGAGCAGATCCGCCTGTCGCTGGAGGAGATCCTGATCGACGGGGTGAAGACCGGCGCCTTCCGCGCCGGGCTCGACCCGGGGGCGATCGCGGCCGTGATCGTCGGCACTGCAGAAGGCTGCCTCCTGCAGGCGGTCACCGAGGGCGGCAGCGTGCCCGCCGACCGGCTGGCCGCGACGCTGCTGGGGCTCGCGGTCAGCGGGGCTTGAGCTCGATCCGGTAGCCGTCCGGATCCTGCACGTAGAGCGACGGGCCGGTCCCGAAGGCTCCGCGCCGCTGCACCACGTCGCCGTCGACCGTGACCCCGCGGGCCCGCAGACCGTCGCGGACCGCGCCCAGGTCCGCGCAGCGGATCGAGAGGCAGAAGTGGTCGAGGCCCCCGCCCTCCGCCCGCTCGCCGGGGAGCAGATCGATCAGCTGCTCGCCGAAGCGAAGCTGCACCAGCGAGATGGGGACGTTGACGTGGTCCAGCGTGCAGCCCAGCAGGTCGATGTAGAAGCGCTGGGAGGCGGCCTGGTCGCGCACCCGCAGCACCAGGTGGTCGAGGCCGAGCGGCTCGAAGCCCCGGCTCATCGCCGCCACCCCACCGCGACGAGCCCGAGCACCCCCGCCACGAGGCTCACCCCGTTGAGCACGCTCGAGAGCCGGTGCAGGCGCGCGAAGGCCAGCGACTCGCTCGAGACCGCGCCGGCCGCGGGTGCGGCCTGGCGGAGGGCCTCGCGGGCGGCGTGGGCCGAGGGCAGCACCACGAGCCACGCGTAGAGCGTGCTGCCGAGCATCACCGCGACCAGCCCGAGCCCGACCCACCCGCCGCCCGCCCCGCGGCCGACCCGGGCCAGCAGGGCCACGAGCGCGATCGCGCCCAGGAGCGCGCCGACCGCGTAGTAGCGCGGGAACACCGCGCTCACGAAGCGGCCCGCCGCCTCGCGGTCGAGGGTGGTGAACGCGGCGGGCGCCACCACCGCCCCGAAGAAGCCCATCACCCCGATCCAGAGCAGGATCGTCGCGCCGGCGAGCAGTCTCATCGCGCCCGAGCATACCGGTGCCGCGCCGGCCCCGCAAGGCGCGCGCGCCGCCCCGATTCATCCTTGATTGACACGCCCCGGCGCCGCCCCTAGCATCGAGCGCGATGCGCGCGGACCGCTGCACGGCGTGGGCGCTGCTCCTGCTCTGCTGCGGTCCGGCCGCCGCGGGGGCGCAGTCTCCCCTCGCGGCCGAGATCCGGGCCCTCGGCAGCCGCTACCACGAGGATCCGGCGCGCATCGATACTCTTCGCGAGGGCATGGCGGCCGCCGCGGCGAGCGACCCGCAGGTCGAGAACCTCCTGGCCCTCGCCCAGATCGCGTTCCTGTTCGGCGACGTGCGGGCGCGCACCCCCGAGGACAAGCTCGCGGCCTACGAGCAGGGGCGCCAGGCCGCGCGCCGGGCCGCGGAGCTCGACCCCCGGAGCGCGCGCGCCCACTTCTGGTACGCGACCAACGCGGGCCGCTGGGGCCAGACCAAGGGCGTGCTGCGCTCACTCTTCCTCCTGCCGGAGGTGAAGCGGGGCATGGAGACCGCGCTCGATCTGGACCCGCGCTTCGCGCCCGCCTACGTGCTGGCCGGCACCGTCTACTACGAGGTGCCCGGCCTCTTCGGGGGCGATCTCGAGAAGTCGGAGGCCCTCTTCCGCCGCGGCCTCGCGGTGGACGCGCACCACACCGGCCTCCGGGTCGGCCTGGCCCGCACCCTGATCAAGCGCGGGCGGCCCGCGGAGGCCCGGCGGGAGCTGCAGGCGGTGCTCGACGAGAGGGCGCCGTCCAACCTGGCGGACTGGACCGTGAAGGACGTGAGCGAGGCGCGCGCGCTGCTCGCCACCCTGCCCGCCGGCTCGTGAAGATCGGCCACGCCATCCGCCGCCTCCGCCGCGAGGCGCCCTCCTGGAAGGTGACCGCCCTGGCCCAGGTCGCCGCGCAGTGGCACGACCCGTTCCGGGTCCTGATCGCCTGCCTGCTCTCGCTGCGCACCAAGGACGAGACCACCGGTCCCGCCGCGGCGCGGCTCTTCGCGCTCGCCGACACCCCCGAGGCGCTCCGCGGCCTCCGGCCGCGGGCCATCGAGCGGGCCATCTACCCGGTGGGCTTCTACCGCACCAAGGCGCGCGTGCTGCGCGAGGTGAGCCGCGACCTGATCGAGCGGTTCGGCGGCCGGGTGCCCGACGACATCGACGCCCTGCTGACGCTCAAGGGCGTCGGGCGCAAGACCGCAAACCTCGTGGTGACCCAGGGCTTCAACAAGCCCGGCATCTGCGTGGACGTCCACGTGCACCGCATCTCGAACCGCTGGGGCTACGTCACCACCCGCACCCCTGAGGAGACCGAGACCGCGCTGCGCGCGCGCCTGCCGCGCCGCTACTGGATCGGCTACAACGACCTGCTGGTCTCCTTCGGGCAGAACATCTGCCTGCCGGTGTCGCCCCACTGCACCCGCTGCCCGCTCCGCCCGGGCTGCCCGCGGCACGGCGTGCGCCATTCCCGCTAGGCGTCGGCGCCAGGTCGGCGCTGGACGCGCGGGAGCCGCGGGCGACGAAGCCGGCGCAGGAGAGCCAGCGCCACGCGGTCCGCGCGCGGCTCCGGGTCCTTGGGGGTCTCGAGCGCCATCGGTACCCGCGCGAAGCGCCGGTCGTTCATCAGCCGGCGGAAGGTGGCCACGCCCAGGTGGCCGCGCCCGATCTTCTCGTGACGGTCGAGCCCGGAGCCGAGGGGCTGCTTGGCGTCGTTCAGGTGGAAGGCGAGCACGCGGCCGAGCCCGAGGCGCCGCCCGCACTCGGCCATGGCGGTCCGGTAGCCCTCGGCGGAGCGGATGTCGTAGCCCGCCGCGAAGAGATGGCACGTGTCGAGACACACCCCCACCCGCTCGGGCTCCCGCACCGCGCCGATCACCGCGGCCAGCTCCTCGAAGCTGCGCCCGATGCTGGCCCCGCCGCCCGCGGTGTTCTCCAGCACGATCCGCACCCGGTAGCCGCGGGTGCGCGCGTGAAGGGTATCGATGGCGCGGGCGATCCGACGCACGCCCTCCGGCACCCCGGCGCCGCGATGCGAGCCGGGGTGGATCACCACGAACGGCAGGCCCAGGGCCTCGGCCCGCTCGAGCTCGTCGTGGAAGACGTCGACCGCCCGCGCCCACTCCGCGTCCACCGGAGTGCCGAGGTTGATGAGGTAGTTGGCGTGGGCGAACACGGTCCGGATGCCGCTCGCCTTCCACGCGTCCCGGAACTCCCGGACCTCGGCCTCGGTGTAGGCCCGCGCGACCCACTGGCGCTGGTTCTTGAGGAAGATCTGCACCACCGAGCAGCCCACCTCGAGCCCGCGCTCGAGGGCCAGCGGCAGCCCGCCCGCGATCGACATGTGGGCCCCGAGCCAGTCCCGCGCCGGCGCGGGCCCGGGGCGGCGGACGCGCTCACGCGTCGAGCTGACGGGCGACCTCGTGCAGCTCGCGCTCCAGCCGGCGCAGCCGTCCGCTCAGGGCCGCGCCGCGGGGCCTCCGCCGCAGCAGGCCACCCTCGATGAGGGAGAGGAACGCGGCCGAGATCTCCTCCGCCCCCCAGCGGCCGGCCGGGTTGTACCACTTGTGCACCCAGTTCATCATCCCCAGGAGCCCGAACACCACCAGGCGCGCCGGCACGTCGCGGAAGACCCCGGACCGGATCCCCTGTTGCACGATCCGCTCCACCCCCTTGTCGTAGCGGTCCTTCTGGGCCGCGAGGGCCCGCGCGAAGCGGGCGGGCAGGTTCGCCTCCTCGCCGAAGAACACGGTGAGGAAGGAGCGGTTGGCGATCACGAACTGCACGTGCTGACGGATCACCCGCCGCAGCTTGTCCTCCGCGGGCAGCCGCGAGGCCAGCACCAGGCTCAGGTCGCGGGTGAAGGCCTCGATGGTCTCCCGGGAGATGGCGGCCAGCATCTCCTCCTTGGCCCGGAAGTGGGTGTACAGGGAGGCCTTCGACATCCCGAGGCGGGTCGCGATGAGGTCCACCGTGGAGGCGGGATAGCCGCGCTCCCGGAAGAGGTCCGCGGCGGCGCGGAGGATCTGGTCCCGCGCCGCTTTCCGCCTGGCGTTCATCGCGGTCCAGTCTACTTGACACCCCTCGGGGCCCGTGCTAAAAACCGAAGAGTCTGTATTTCAGACTGTCCAGTTTTCCACTCTTCTTGGTGCGCTGCGGCGGGAGGGACTCCATGGAGCGTCGCGTGATCCGCGGTACGATCGACACCGTGTTCGAGTTCGACTACTCGGTCCAGGCCGAGGACATGCGGGGTCTCTACGAGAAGGCCAAGCGCGACCAGTGGAACGCGAGCCGCGACATCGCCTGGGAGACGGCCGAGACGTCCGACGGCCGGGTGCTCTCCGACGAGCTGGTCGACATCTACGGCAGCCGGATCTGGGAGAGCCTCTCCGAGAAGGATCGGGTGGAGCTGAACCGGCGCATCGCGGCCTGGCGGCTGTCGGTGCTGGTGTACGGCGAGCAGGGCGCGATGCTGGCGTGCAGCCAGATGGTGAACATCGTGCAGGGCACCGACGAGAAGTTCTTCCAGGCCACCCAGGTCGTGGACGAGGCGCGCCACAACGAGGTGCTGGAGCGGTACATCCAGACCCGGCTGGGAGGCCTCCACTACCCGATGCCGGACAACGAGCGGGTGCTGTTCGACACGATCCTCACCGACTCCCGCTGGTACATCAAGACCATCGCGCTCCAGCTGGTGGCCGAGACCTTCGCGGTGGCCATCTTCAAGATGATGCAGGAGGCCGCCGCCGATCCCCTCCTCCGCCAGGTGTGCGCGCGCATCCTCCAGGACGAGTCGCGCCACATGGGCTTCGGGATGCTCGCCCTGCCCGACATCGTCAAGGAGGCGAGCGACTCCGAGCGCCGCGAGATGGAGGACTTCACCTGCGTCGCGCTGGAGAAGGTGCTGACCGGCTTCTTCCCCCTCGAGGCGTACCGCGACGTGGGCTTCACCCCGGCCCAGATCGAGGAGGCCAAGGCCTTCCGGCGCGACGTGGCGGCCCGCAACGACTACGCGGTCTACCGGAAGTACTTCAAGCGCGACATGCACACCTCGATGGTGAACAACCTGGCCCGCATCGGGCTGCTCACCGAGCGGGTGCGCCCGCGCCTGGCCGCTCTCGGCATCCAGCTCCCCGCCGCCGCGGCCTGATGCGGCCGCGGCCGGGCCCTAGCCGCCGCCGAACAGCTCGCGCAGGCGCCGGTCGCGGTACTCGAAGAGGGCGCGCACCCGGCCGCCCGCGCCGAGGGCGTGGGCGAGCCGCCCGAGCGCGGCGCCGGGCAGGCGGTAGGTCACGCGGTCCTCGATCCACGTCCCGGGCGGGCCCCCCGGCTCGCCGCCGCCCGGCCCCTCCACGAAGCGGTGCCGGTGCTCCCAGCGCGCGAACGGCCCGCACAGCTGCACGTCCACGAAGCGGTACGGCGCGTCCAGCTCCCGGACCATCACCCGCCACGCCACCGGCAGTCCGGCCACGCGGAAGTCGAGCACCGCGCCCGCGGTGAGGCGCGGAGGCGGCGGCGCGATCCAGCGCGGGCGGGCCCACGCGGGCTGCACGCGCGACAGGTTCGACGGGTCGGCGAAGAAGTCGAAGAGCTCCGGGCGGGACCGCGGCAGCCACAGGCGACGCTCGAGGATGTGGTCGGCCATGACCGCCGCGCTATCATAGGCGGGTGCCCGACGCCGGTCAAACGCGAGCCTACCTCGCACTCACCCTGATCTCGGCGCTCTGGGGCTCGTATCCCGCGTTCGCCAAGCTGGCCCTCGTCGCCTTTCCGCCCTTCCTGCTGGTGGCGCTGCGCGGGGCGCTCGCCTCCGCGTTCCTGACCGTGCTCCTGTTCCGTCGCGGCTGGGACGAGTTCCGCGAGCTGCGCTGGGCCGACGTGCGCACCTTCGCGTTCCTCGGCTTCACCGGCCTCTTCGTGTCGACCGGCGGCACCTACCTCGGCATCGCGCTCAGCACCGCGGCCAACGCGGCGATCCTTCAAGCGGGCACCCCGGTGATGGTGGCCCTCGGCGCGCGCTTCTACCTGCAGGAGCACCTGCGCCGGCGACAGTGGGCGGGAGTCGCGGCGTCGATCGCGGGAGTGCTGCTGGTCATCACCCGCGGAAGCTGGCGGGCGATCGCCCACCTCGAGCTGCTGCCCGGCGATTTCATCCTGCTGCTCTCGCAGGCCGGATGGAGCGCCTACACCATCTACGGCAAGCAGGTGCTCGCGGTGCACTCGCCCGCGGTGGCCACCACCGCGTCCTACATCCTGGGCACCGCAATGCTGCTGCCCGTGATGGTGGTGGCGGCCCCGTTCTTCCCCCGCCCCGACTTCACCTCTCGCACCGCGTGGCTGGTGGTCTTCTACCAGGCCTTCCTGGGCGCGGTGGCCCACGTGTGGTGGTACGAGGGCGTGAAGGCGGTGGGCCCGAGCCGGGCCGCGATCTTCATGAACCTCCAGCCGATCGTGGGCGTGGCGCTGGCGTGGGTGCTGGTGGGAGAGGCCATCGAGTGGCCGGAGGTGGCCGGCGGCGCGCTGGTGCTGCTGGGCGTGGCCCTCACCACCAACGCCCCCCTCGCGCCGCCGGCCCCCGCGACGCCTTCTAGCCGAGCTTCTTGACCTCGGCCAGGATCTTGTCCGGATCGGGCAGCTCGCCCTTGCCGTAGCGCTCCGTGTAGCGGATCACGCCCTGCTTGTCGATGACGAACGTGGCCCGGGAGTTGGCGTTCCAGTCCGCCCAGTAGACGCCGTAGTCCCGGACGGTCGCGCGCTGGATGTCGGACAGCAGCGGGTAGTGCGAGATGCCCACCGACTTGGCCCAGTTCTCGTGGCTGAAGGGGCTGTCGGTGCTGATACCCAGGACCTGGGTATTGGCCGCCTCGAAGTCCTTGATGCGACGATCGAAGGCGGGCATGCAGGTGGATCAGCCCGGGGTCCAGTCCAGCGGGTAGAAGAGCAGCACCACGTTCTTGCCCCGGTAGCTCTTCAGGCTCACGTCCTTGAGCCCGATCGTCTTCAGCGTGAAGTCCGGCGCCGGATCTCCGACCCCGGGAGCCTTGCCCTCGCTCATGTCCTCAACCCTCCCTGACCCGCCCGCTTGACCGCGGACGGAAATGGGCCGCGGCGCGCGCTTCGTCCGCGCCGGCGGCCGCGCCGCGCGCCCGCGACGGGCGCACCGGCGTGGGCGGCTTGCGCCGGCCCGTCCACAACCCTCGACGGCGCGCCTCGAGCGGCGCGTCGTCTTCTCCCAGGTAGCCCGCGGCGGTCACCACGCGCCCCGACTCCCACAACCGGCGAAAGCGCTCCCGGTAGGCCGCGTCCCGCAGGGCGTGGTGATCCATGATCACCCGACAGCCGGTCTGATCGATGATCCGCAGCAGGTGCTCGATGCCCCGCTCCATGAGCTCGGCGCCCAGCTGGGACTCCAGATAGGCGGGCGGGCCCGACAGGTAGAGCAGCGTCGGACGCTGGCGCGCCAGGTACGCCGCCGCGACCGGCGAGAGCGGGCCCTGCACGTCCGAGGCGTGCACGAAGCGCGTGCCCTCGCGGCGATCCTCCACCGTCAACGCCACCACGTGGCCGAGCCCGCTGCCGTCCGGCCCGTGCGGCAGCGGCGGCGAGGCCTGCAGGACCGCGTCCATGGTCTCGAGGCGCCGGCCTTCCGCCGCGTCCACCGGGGCGTTGGGCCCGAGCGCGCGCCAGAATCGCTCCGCGCGCTCGGCCTGTCGGCCGCTCACGTGGCGCTTCGGATCCTTGGCCCACAGTCGGTGGCCGGCGTAGAAGGCGGGATCGTGGCGAAAGTGGTCCTCGTGGTAGTGGCTGACGAAGATCAGCGAGGCCCGGGCCGCGTAGGCGGAGATGCGATCGTTCGCGCGACGGAGCGCCTCCCACTCCTCATCGGCCGGCGGCAGGCTGAAGCGGCTGGCCGCGAGCATGGCGCCGGGGTCGATCAGGATGCGGGTCTCGCCGCACTCCACGTAGGTCGCCACCGAGCGGACGCCGAGTGACTCCGCGGCGAGGGGGGTGACGATCATCTCGCGAGCCCCTCACCATTTGGCCCCTCACCACTTGCCCCCTCACCACCTGACCCCTCACCCTGCCCTCTCCCCAGGGGGGAGAGGGAGGAAAGGGAGAGGGAGATAGACGACCGGGCTAGATGCACCGGCCGCCGTCGACCGGGAACACGCTGCCGGTGACCATCGCGGCCTCGTCGGAGGCGAGGAAGAGCGCGGCGCGGGCCAGATCCTCGGGCTGATTCAAGCGGCCGAGCGGCACGGTGGCGCGGTAGCGCGTCATGCCCTCCTCGTCCACCTGCTTCTTGCCCATGAACGTCGGCAGCATCGGGGTCTCGGTGGCCACCGGCGCGATCGCCACCACCCGGCCTCCGAAGGCGGCGAATTCGAGCGCCAGGCTCGCGGCCATGGTGTGGACGGCGCCCTTGGAGGCCGAGTAGCACTGCACGCCCGGACGCGGCCGCACCCCGGAGGTGGAGCCCGTGATCAGGAGCACGCCGCCCTTCTGCTTCCGGAAGACCGGCATCACGTGCTTGGCGGCCAGGAACACGCCCTTGACGTTCACGGCCATGATCTGGTCGAACACCGCCTCGTCCACGCTCTCGACCGACGTCGGGAACTGCGGCACACCCGCGTTGGCGTAGAACACGTCGAGCCGACCCCAGCGGGCCACCGCCTGCTGGATCGCGGCCTGATTGTCGGCCGATTTCGAGACGTCGGCCCGGATCGGCAGCGCCTGGCCGCCGCTCTTCTCGATCTGCTCCGCGGTGGCCTTCGCCGCGTCCTCCCTCAGATCCACCGCCGCGACCTTCGCGCCCTCGCGCGCAAAGAGCACCGCGGTCGCCTGCCCGATCCCCGACCCCGCGCCCGTGATCAGCGCCACCTTGCCCTCGAGCCTCATGCCCGTCCTCCTCCGGAGTTGCCCCCGGCTTCCTTGATGTCGACCACCGTGCCCCCGGTCGCTCGCACCAGCTCCTGGGGCGCGATCGGGAACACGCACTCCGGCAGGCCGGCCGCGGCGTAGACCAGCTCGTAGCCGAGAAGGTCGCGGTCCACGTACACCGGTAGCGCGCTCGCCAGCGCGATCGGCGGCACCCCGCCGATGGTGTAGCCGGTGGCGCGCTTCACGGTGGCGGGGTCCGCGCGCCGGATCTTGCCGCCGGCCAGCTCGCCGAGGCGCCGCTCGTCCACCCGGTTGGCGCCCGAGGCGGCCACCAGCACCGGCCGGTCGTCCGCGGTGAACACGAGCGACTTCACGATCTGCCCCACCGTGACCCCGAGCGCGTCGGCCGCCTGCTGCGACGTCCGCGCGTGCACCGGCAGCTCGATCACTCGCCGATCGAGCCCGTGCTCGGTGATGGCGGCCTGGACCTTCTCCACCGCCGGCTTCGGACCGTTCTCCGCCACTAGAGCACCAGCTCCGCCATCAGCTCCAGCGCCTCCGGCTGGGTGGCGCCGCAGATCAACGTGGTGATGCCGGAGCTCTTCCAGCGCGGGAGGCGCTCCTTGATGCGCTCCGGCGGCCCGCACAGCGCGACCTCGTCGACCAGCGCGTCGGGCACCGCGGCGGCCGCCTCGTCCTTCTTGCCCCCGAGGTAGAGGTCCTGGATGCGCCTGGCCTCCGCCTCGTAGCCGTAACGGCTCACCAGCTCGTTGTAGAAGTTCTTCCCCCGGGCGCCCATGCCGCCCACGTAGAGGGCCAGGCGCGGCTTCACCATCGCGCGGCACGCCGCCGCGTCCGGCCCCAGCACGATCGGCACGGTGGGCGCGACGTCGAAGCGGGCCAGCGACTTGCCGCCCCCCGCGGCCTTGAAGCCCGCCTCCAGGCTGGGAGCGAACACGCTCGTGCGCTCGGGCGAGAAGAACACCGGCAGGAGCCCGTCCGCGATCTCGGCCGCGAGGGCGACGTTCCGAGGCCCGATCGCCGCAAGATAGATCGGGATGTCGGCACGGCCGTGCAGGATCGACTTGAGCGGCTTGCCGAGCCCGGTGGCGTCGGGGCCCGCGTAGGGGATCTGGTAGTACTCGCCCTTGTGCTCCACCGGACGCTCGCGCTTCCAGACCATCCGGACGATGTCGACGTACTCGCGGGTCTTGGCCAGCGGCTTGCCGAAGGCCACCCCGTGCCAGCCCTCGACCACCTGCGGGCCCGAGACGCCCAGGCCCAGGATGAAGCGCCCGCCCGAGAGCTGGTCGATGGTGAGCGCGGTGGTGGCGGTCAGCGTCGGGGTGCGGGCCGGGATCTGCATGATCGCGGTGCCGACCCGGATCTTCTCGGTGCGCGCCGCGATCCAGCAGAGCGGGGTGACCGCGTCGGAGCCGTAGGCCTCCGCCGACCACACCGAGTGGAAGCCGAGCCGCTCCGCGTGCTGGACCAGCGCGAGGTCGATGCCGAGCGACGAGCGCGAGTAGCCGACGTTCAGTCCGAGTCGCATGTTCTCTCCGATCAGAGCCGCGCGAGCGCGGCGATGGCGAGGGGCGGGCGGGCGCCCCGGGGTCCGGCCCACCGATGCTCGCGCAGCCGGATCCGTCCGCGCCGCACCCGCACTCCCTCCTGTTCCAGCAGCACGCGCTGGGTGAGCATGCTGCCCACGTTGCGCCGCAGGCTGATGCCGCCCTGGGCGTTCACCACCCGGTGCCACGGCAGGTGCCCGGGCACGTGCTTCATGGCCCGCCCCACCGCGCGGGCCGCCCGCGGGTAGCCGAGCAGCGCCGCGATCTGGCCGTAGGTCGCCACCTGGCCCCGCGGGATCCGCTCCACCAGCCGGTATACCGCGGAGTGGAAGCGCTTCATGTTCGTTCCAGGCCGAACTGGAGCTCGTAGAGCCGTGAGTAGAGTCCTCCGAGCGCGAGCAGCTCCGCGTGGCGACCCGCCTCGCGGATCTGCCCGCGGTGCAGCACGAGGATGCGATCGGCGCGCTGGATCGTCGAGAGCCGGTGGGCGATCACCAGGCTGGTCCGTCCCTCCAGCAGGCGCGCGATCCCGACGCGCACCAGCGCCTCCGATTCCGGATCGATGCTCGACGTCGCCTCGTCGAGCGCGAGAACGCGTGGATTATAGATGATGGCGCGGGCGATGGCCAGCAGCTGCCGCTGCCCGTGCGAGAGATTGAGGCCGCGCTCGCGCAGCTCCTCGCCGAGCCCGCGCGGCAGCGTGGCCACGAAGCGGTCCGCGCTCGCCGCCGCGAGGGCTTGCTCCACCGCCGCGTGATCGACCACCCCGTCGCCGGCCAGGCGCAGGTTGTCCTCCACCGTCCCCGAGAACAGGAACACTTCCTGCGGGATCAGCCCCACGTGGCGCCGCAGGGTGCGCAGGTCCCACTCGCGCACGTCCACCCCGTCCACCAGCACCTGACCGCGCCCGACGTCGTAGGCCCGGATCAGCAGGCGCGCGATGGTGGTCTTGCCCTCGCCGGTCGGGCCGACCAGCGCCACCTGCTCGCCGGGGGCGATGGTCAGCGAGCAGTCGCGCAGCACCCACTGCTCGGCGTCGTACGCGAACCACACGTGGCGCAGCTCCACCGCGGGCGCTCCGGCGGGGCGCGCGGCCGGCACCTCGGGGGCGGGCGCGGGCTCGTCGACGGGGGTCGGCACCCCACCGGCCGGTCTTCCATCCGTCGCGGGCGGGCCGACGATCGCGGGCCGGGTGTCGAGCAGCCCGAACACCCGCTCGGCCGAGACCATGGCCGCCTGCATCACCGTGTACTTGGCGCCCAGGTCGCGGATGGGGAGGAAGAAGCGCCCGGTGTACTCGAGGAAGGCCACCAGGCCTCCGAAGGTCAGCGCGCCGATCACCACCTGCCCGCCGCCGTACCAGAGGAGCAGGGCCACCGCGGCGGAGCCGAGCGCCTCCACGGTGGCGTAGAGCGACGCGTCGTAGAAGGTGGAGCGGAACTGTCCCCGCCGCAGGTCGCCCGACAGCCCCTCGAAGGTCCGCCGCTCGCGCGCCTCGCGGGCGAAGAGCTGGATCACGCTCATGCCCTGGAGCGACTCCTGGAGGAACGCGTTCAGCCGGGCCAGCCGCGTGCGCACCACCCGGTAGCTGTCGCGGGCCCGCAGGCGGAAGTAGCCCGCCGCGATCACCAGCACCGGCACCAGGGCGAACGTCACCAGGGCCAGCTTCCAGTTCATGCCGAGCATGATGACCACCACGCCGGTGAGCGTGACCACGTCGCCCAGGAGCGACACGAAACCGCTGGTGAACAGCTCCTGGAGCGCCTCGCCGTCGTTGAGGAGACGCGTCATGAGGCGCCCGGCCGGGCTCCGGTCGTAGAAGCGCGCGTCCAGGCGCTGCAGGTGCGCGAACAGGGTCGCGCGCAGGTCGCGGATCACCCGCTGGCCGGTGAGCTGCGTGAGGTAGGCCTGCGCGGCCCGCAGCACGTAGAGCACGATCAGCAGCAGGAGGAAGAGCGCCGCGATCCGGCCGAGGCCGGCCCAGTCGCGCCGGAGGATGTGCCCGTCGATCGCGATCTTGACCAGGTAGGGCTGGGCCAGCTCCAGGAGCGAGACCAGGGGGAAGAGGGCGCAGGTGGCGAGCACGAGGCGGACGTGCGGCCGGGTGAAGGCCCACATCCGGCGCATGAGGCGCGCGTCGTAGGCGCGACCCAGGACCTCGTCTTCCGGCTCGACCTCACGCACTGGCAAGCTCGTCCTCCAGCTGCTGCACGCGCCAGAGCCGGGCGTAGAGGCCGCCCGCGGCCACCAGCTCCGCGTGGCGTCCCTCCTCCACCAGCCGCCCCTCGTCGAGAACCACGATGCGGTCCGCCTCCGCGGCGGCCTTCAGCCGATGGGTCATCAGGAGCGTGGTGCGGCCGCTCGCGGCCGCGCGCAGGGCGCGCGTGATCTCCCACTCCTTGGCCGCGTCGACCGACGCCAGCACGTCGTCCAGCACCAGGAACGGCGGGTCGGCCAGCAGCGCGCGCGCCAGGGCCACCCGCTGCCGCTGGCCGCCCGAGAGGGTGAGGCCGCGCTCGCCGACCACGGTGTCCCAGCCCGCGGGCAGCGCCCCCAGGTCGTCCACCAGGCCCGCGGTGCGCGCGGCGGCGTCGAGGCGCTCCGGCGGCGCGGCCTCGTCGGCGAGGCGCACGTTGTCCCGCAGCGGGCGGGAGAACAGGAACGACTCCTGCGGCACGTAGCCGACCGAGCGGCGAAGTCGGCCGAGCGGCAGGTCCAGCACGTCGCGGCCCCCGACCCAGACCGTGCCCCGCGGCGGCTCGTAGAGGCGGCATAGCAGCGTGCCGAGCGTCGACTTGCCGCTACCCGTCGGCCCGACCACCGCCACCACCGCGCCCGCGGGCACCACGAAGGAGACGTCGCGCAGCGCCGGACCTCGGTCGTCGTAGGCGAAGGTGAGGTGCCGGAACTCGACTGGGCCCCCGGGGAGCGGCCGTGACCGGTCGTCCGCGTCGGAACGGTTGTCCGCGACTCCGGGACGGTTGTCCGGCTCGCTCGCCAGAGCAACCGGTCCGCCGGACAGGTCGGGGGATGGTTGCTTTGACGCGTTCTTCTTCATCTGCGGGGGCCCAGACATGGCCCCCGCACGCCCCCAGGCCGTGGACGACCCGTCGTGGCTCGCGTCCTCCGCATGCTTGCCCGGGGCGTCCAGAATCTCCGTCACCCGTGACATGGCGGCCAGCCCGCGCTGGATGCTGGCCAGGGTCCAGCCGAGCGCGATGCTCGGCCACGCGAGCTGGGCGAGGTAGCCGTTGAAGGCCACGAACGAGCCGAGCGAGATGCGCCCGTCGACGACCGCCTTGCCGCCGAGCCAGAGCACGATCAGGGCTCCGACCCCGGAGATCAGGCCCATCAGGGGCCACGACACGGACTGGATGCGGGCGAGAGCCAGGTTGCGCGCGTAGTACTCCGCGTTCAGGCGCCCGAACTCCGCGATCTCCCGCTCCTCCATGGTATAGGCGCGCACCACCGCCATGCCGGTGATGTTCTCCTGTGCCTTGGCCGACAGCACCCCGAGCTGCTCCTGCACCGCGGTGGAGCGCGCCTCCACGTCGTGGTTGAAGCGCTTGGCGATCACCACCAGGCCCGGGAACGGAGCCATCGCGAAGAGGGTCAGCCACGGGTCGATCGTCCACATCGCCCCGAGGGCCCCCGCGAAGGCGAGCAGCGTCCCGATCATCATCACGCTGCCGAAGCCCGACAGCGCCCGCAGCGTCGAGATGTCGTTGGAGGCGCGCGACATCAGGTCGCCGGTGCGATGGGCGTGGTAGAACGCGGGCGGCAGGGTCAGGAGACGCGCGTAGAGCGCGGTGCGGAGGTCGTGCTCCACCCACTGGCCGGCGCCCAGCATCGCGAAGCGCGAGCCGAGCCGCGCCACGCCGTGCGCGGCCGCGAGGCCCAGGATCAGCAGCACGAACGGCCCGATGTGGGCGGCGACGCCGTCGCGCTCGAGCGCGTCGACGGCGCGCTTCACCGTCCACGGCACCGAGACCGAGGCCGCGGTGGCCAGGAGCAGGCACAACGCGCCGCCGAGATAGCGCAGGCGGTAGCGGATCAGGTACGGCAGAAGACGTCTGAACGAAGACACCGAGCCAGTATAGAACACGGTCCGACGCCGCGAGCGCCGGACGCGGCTCGTGAGCGGGAGCCCTAGCTCGCGGGCGCGCCCGGCGCGCCGTCGCGGAACGGGCGCAGCGCGGCGTAGATCGTGAACACGGTCGGCGCGGCGACCCCGTGACGCTCGGCGAGGCGCACCACGTGGCCGTGGAGGGCCTCCAGCTCGAGCCGCTTGCCGTTGACCAGATCGTGCTGCAGCGAGGAGGCGGCGTTGGGCGCGACCGCGTCGAGCATCTTCATGCCCTGGGTGATCTGGGTCTCGTCCACCGGGGCGCCCGCCGCGCGGCCCACCGCGAGGATCTCGGTCCCGACGCGGCGATACAGCTCCCGTACCTCGGGCACCGCCCGCAGCACCCCGGCCGGGCAGCGGGTCAGCGCGGTGATCCCGGCGTGGGTGGTGAGGAAGACGTACTTGTCCCAGAGCGCCCGCTCCACATCCGGCACCAGCTCGGTCGGGATCTGGGCCTTGCGACAGGCGGCGAGAAAGGCCCGCGCGCGCTCGGTCTCGCGCCCGTCCATCTCGCCGAACGTGAGGTGCCCGCCGAAGGTGTGGCGGATGACGCCCGGCGCCTCGATGGTGGCGAAGACCCGCACCGCCCCGCCCAGCACGTGGCCCGCGCCCAGCACCCGCGCGAGCTTCTCCTCGTTGTCGACCCCGTTCTGGATGGAGAGCACGCCGGTGTCCGGGCCCACCACCGGGCGGATGAGCTGCGCGGCCTCCTCGGTGTCGAACGACTTCACGCAGAAGAGCACCACGTCCGCGGGCGGGCGGCCGTCGAGCCGCTCCACCGCCGGGGCGCGCACCGCCCAGTCGCCCTCGACCGCGGAGCGGATCCGCACCCCGTCCGCCTCGATCGCGGCGCGGTGCGCGCCGCGGGCCACGAACGTCACGTCCTCGCCCGCCCGCGCCAGCTTCGCGCCGAAGTAGCCGCCGGTCCCCCCCGATCCCATCACCACGATGCGCATGCGCGTCATGCTGCGAGAGGGCCGCCGGGTTGTCAAGCGCCGGCGTGCTATCCTCGAATTCCGTGAGCCCAGCCTTCCGCGAGGTGGCGGTCGACGCGGCCCGACGGGCCGGCGCGTTCCTCCGCTCCCGCTTCGGCGGCCGTCCCGCCTTCGCGCTCAAGGGCAGCCCCACCAACCTGGTGACCGAGATGGACAAGGGGGCGGAGGCGATCATCGTGGAGGCGCTCCGCGGACGCTTCCCCGACCACGCGATCCTCGCCGAGGAGAGCGGGGCCCTGCCCGGCGCGGCGGCCCACCGCTGGATCGTCGACCCGCTCGACGGCACCACCAACTATGCGCACGGGCTCCCCATCTACGGAGTCGCGATCGGCCTCGAGATCGAGGGCGCCCTCGCGCTGGGAGTGGTCTACGATCCGAGCCGCGACGAGCTGTTCGTGGCCGAGCGCGGCCGCGGAGCGACCCTCAACGGCGCTCCGATCCGGGTGTCCCCCACCGCCCGCATGGCGGAGAGCCTCCTCGGCACCAGCTATCCCAACGACATCCGCGGCGCGGCCCGCGACAACCGCGCCGAGCACGGCGCGCTCATCCTCCGCTGTCACGGCGTGCGCACGATCGGCTCCGCGGTGCTGGGCCTGGCGTCGGTCGCGGCGGGGCGCCTCGACGGCTACTGGGAGCAGCGTCTCGGCGCCTGGGACGTGGCCGCGGGCGCGCTCCTGATCCGCGAGGCGGGAGGCGCCGTCACGTCCGTCTCCGGCGGGCCGCTCGACCTGGAGGCCCCGTCCATCGCCGCGTCGAACGGCCTCGTGCAGGCCGAGATCCTCTCCGCCCTCAAGGAGGTCGCGTTCCCCCGATGAGCGACGCCCCGACGTCCCGGCCGGTGCACGTGCGAACGATTCGCGTCGAGGTGGCGGAGGCCGGGGATCACGAGCTCGACGTCACCGCCACCCTCGTCGACGAGCGCCCGGCCGGCAACCCGAAGTGGTTCGGCGCCACCCCGCCGCGGGTGATCCACGACATGCGCCTGGCCCTGCGCATCCGCCACCCCGACCTCGTGATCACCGCGGTGCGGAGCGAGATGGCCTCGCACCCCTACACGATCTGTCCCGACGCGCTGCCGCCGCTCGAGCAGCTTGTCGGGCTCTCGATCGCGCGCGGGTTCACCCGCGAGGTCAACGAGCGCTTCGGGCGCCAGCGCGGCTGCGCGCACTTCACGGCCCTGATCCACGCCCTGGCGCCCGCGGTGCGGCAGGGCGCGGGGGTCGCGTTCGCGGATCGGCCGCGGCCTTCGCCGAGCGATCAGTGGTTCGTCAACACCTGCCAGGCGTGGCGCGAGGACGGGCCGCTCCACCGCCTGATCCAGGTCGGCGACGAGGCGGGGCTGCGCGCGCTCTCCGCCTTCCCGCCGGACCCGGAGGCCCCGGGCTAGAGCCCCGGCACCGGGTAGCGCCGGTCGCCCAGCACCAGGGCGGCGGGCCGCGGGCCCTCCGCCGGCTCCACGTGCTGCAGGAGCTGGTACGTCGCGGCCCGATCGAGGCGCGCGGTGAAGCGGCCGTCCTGCACGCGGCAGCGCGGGACGCCGCGCGCGTCGATGGTCAGCGTGTCGACGGCGAGCGGCTCTCGCCCGAGATCGTTGCGGGTGACGAACAGCGCGTCGCCCTCTCGCTCCACCCGCACGATCACGAACGGGGTGTCCTCCACCTCCACCGGCACCCGGACCGGCCCGATGCGGAGGTGGTGGCCCTGCTCGTCGATCTGGAGGTTCTCGCGCAGGTTCGCGAGGATGCCCTCGTGCGTCACCTCCTCGTCCTCGTGGAACCACGCCCCGTCGCGGTCGATGCGCAGGCGCGGCAGCTTCCAGGTGGAGGGATCCGAGGGCGGAGGGGCGGTCACGGGAAGCCCACCGCGCAGAAGGTCACCGCCCCCTCGGGGTCCGGCCACTGCCGGTACTGCAGGAGGCGGCCCGGCGCGGCCGGCAGCACGCGCAGCAGCGCGTGGATCGGCGAGAGCCCGCAGATGCGGCGCGCGTCCTGATCGGCCGCCACCTGGTCGTAGAAGCCGCGCGCGTCGACGGCCAGCACCGACTCGAGCATCGCGCGATCCGCGCGCTCCACCGCCGCCAGCGACGCCTCGCTGTTCGGCGTGGCGTCGCCGAAGCGTGGCCCCACGTGGGCCAGGTCCACGCCGGCGATCACGCACACTCGCCGGCCGGAGGCCGCGATGGTCTCGCGGAGACCGTCCAGGAAGCGCGGCACCCGCGGGTCGGCCTCGGGCTCGGTGCCGAGCCAGACCGCCTCGTGCAGGTACGAGGCGAGCACCGGCAGGATCGTGAAGGGCCGCCGCGGGCCGAGCACCGCCTGCAGCATGACGGCCTGGAACTCGATGGAGTGCTCGGACCGGTGCGCGGGCTCGGAGGCGAGCAGGTCCTGTCCGGTGCGGGCGTGGAGCGCCTCGTAGAAATCGCGGTCCACCGCCACCGCGCCCAGTGGGGTGTCGTACGGCTTGAGGGTCACCGCGAAGGGGTCGGCCATGCCGGCGTGACAGGTGCCGAGGATCACGAACAGGTCGGCGTCGACCCGCTCGAGCAGATCCTGATACGCCCAACCGTAAGTGGGCCCGCCTCTGTGGAAATCGATGTGCGGTGCGATCAGGCCCGCGAGCGGGGTTTCCACCGCGGGTGACGGGGTCGTCCCCGCGCGCGGCCCATCGGGATGGGCGAAGAACCCGGCGATCTGGGCACGGAGGGCGTCGGCCTGCCCGGCATAGGCACCGCCCGCGTGGGCCGCGGGGCGGATTGGGCTCTTTCGGAAGGCATCCTCGGTCGCGCGGCGCCGCGCCTCGAAGCGCGCGCTATCCAGGAAGCCGGCGTCGTCGAGTCGCTCGGCCAGGTCCCTGATCTGCTCGAGGGACGGCGCCTGGCCGTGGCGTCGGCGGACGATCTCCTGGATCGCCTCCAGCGGATGCTCGCCGTCGAACAGCGAGACCAGGTCGAGGAGCGGCCCCGGCAGGACCGCGATCTGGTCGGTGAAGCCGGCGGGATCGCGCAGGGCGATGCAGCGCTGCCCCTCGTGCTCGACCGGGAAGGCCTCGACAGCCCGCAGGCGCGGATTGCCGGGTGAGGTCACTCGACTTCGAGGTAGTTCAGCGCGGAGGCGACGTAGATCTTCGCGGCTTCGACGATCTCGTCGGTCGAGACGAACTCGTCGACCTGGTGCGGGATCAGACGGTCACCGGGCCCGCAGGTCACGATTGGGATGCCGAGCTGCATCCGCAAGATGGTGCCGTCGGTGGAGCCGGGCACCCCCCCGTAGCGGGGCGCCCGCCGGGCGGCCTGCTTCACGCCCCGGACCATGGCCTCGACGAGGGCCTCGGCGCGGTCGACCTTGGTAGCGAGGCGGAAGGCGTTCACCGGCTCCCACTCGATCTTGACCCCGGGCTGCGCCGCCGCGGCCTGCCGGCAGATCTCCTCCAGCTCGGCCCGCACCCCGTCCTCGCCGATGCCGGGAGTGAGGCGGATGTCGAAGGTGGCCTCCGCGACGGCCGGGATCACGTTCGACTGCGGCACCCCCACCCGCGCGGGCGGCCCCTGGACGATGGTCGGGGTCACGGTCGGCGGCCGCAGATAGCGGCTCTTCTCACAGACCTTCCGCAGCCGCCGCTCGAGCCCCGGGGCCGCGGCGAGCAGACGGCCGAGGCAGGCGATCGGGTTCACGCCGGTCTCCGGCATGGCCCCGTGCGCCATCTTGCCGCGCACCCGGAACCGCGCCCACACCACGCCGCGCTGCTCGAGGCAGAGCTCGTTCTCCTCCGGCTCGCAGATGATGGCGGCGTCGAGCTCGCGTCCGACCGCGGTCTGGCAGAGGTGCCGGACGCCGATCATCCCGTCCTCCTCGTCCACCAGCGCGCCGACCACCAGCTTGCCCTTCAACCCGACGCCGGCGCGGCGGAACGCGGCCGCGGCCACCATCGCGGCGGCCAGGCCGCTCTTCATATCCGCGGTGCCGCGCCCGTAGATGCGGCCGTCGACCAGCTCCGCGCCGAAGGGCGGCCGCGACCACTCCGCGGGGTCGCCCTCGGTCACGACGTCGGTGTGCCCCTCGAGCAGCAGGCTCCGCTGTCCCGGGCGCTTCTCGCCGAGCGAGCCGATGACGTTGGGCCGGCCGGGCGCGACGTCCTGCACTAGGACGTCGAAGCCCTCGCGACGGAACCAGCTCTCCACGAAGGCGGCCACCCGGGCCTCGGTGGCCTCGGGGTCGCCCGGGCGGTACACGCTGGGGATGCGGACGAGCGCGCGGGTGAGCTCGATGACCTCGTCCGCGTCGATCTTGCGGAGGACCTGCGACAGCGCGGTCACAGCGGGAAGGCGGACTATTCCAGCGGGAAGGACAGGATGATGGCGTCGAGCCGGATGACGCGATGCTCCTCGCCCGAGATGTAGAAGTAGTGCCCCTCCACCTCCTCGGGATTCTCCTCGAAGGCCACCACCGAGCGGACCGGCGGCATGTCGCGGAAGGCGTTGGCGCCCTCGTCGAAGCCGTCGCCACGGCCCACCACCTCACCGTAACGGATCGGCGAGCCCTTGGGGCAGTGCACGCGCACGTCCGCGGGCGGCTCGGCCATCAGTCGGACGAGGAGGTTGATGCCGTAGACCTGGAACTGAATATCGGCCATGGGACCCTCTGATGGTGGATTTCCTCGATCATACCACAACCGCTAGTTTCCGAACCGGGGCGAGGCCCGATTCTCCCTCGCGGATCAGACGCCGGGCAGCGCGCCCTGATCGCCGTGCCGCTCGATGCCCTCGAGCTTGCCCTCGAGGCGCCCCAGGCCGGACGCCGCGTCGTCGTACTTGTTCCGCGCGTTGGTCAGGTGACGGCCCACCACGTCGAAGGCCTCGCGGAACTTGTCCAGGTCGCCGCGCAACCGTCCCAGGCGAGCCTGGATCTCCTGCGCGTCACGCTCGATGCGGAGTCCGCGGAGGCCCAGCACGATGACCCGCAGGTACGCGTAGAAGGTGTTGGGCGACACCGGGACCACGCGCCGGCCCAGGGCGTAGGCGGCGGGCGGGTCGTCCTCGGAGTCCTCCTTCACGATGATCTCGTAGTAGATGTTCTCGGCCGGGATGTACATGAGGGCGAAGTCGAAGGTGCCCTCGTCCGGCAGGATGTACTTCTTGGCGATCTCGTCCACCCGGTTCTTGACGTCCCGGAGAAACGCGCGCCGCAAGGCGGGCCGCTTGTCCTCGTCGGGCTCGTCCAGCACCCGGCGGAAGTTCTCCAGGGGAAACTTGGCGTCGACCGGCACCAGGCGCTCGCCGAGCCGGATCGCGGCGTCGACCCGGTCGCCGGTGGCGAAGGCATGCTGGAGGATGTACTGCTCGCGCGGCAGCATCTGGCCGAGCAGGTTCTCGAGCAGGGTCTCCCCGACCCCGCCGCGAATCTTGGGGGACTTCAGCAGCTGCTCGAGCCCCGCGATGTCGCGCCCCACGTCGAACACCCGCTGGGTGACCTCGCCGAGCTTGCCGAGACTGCCCTGGACCGCCCCCACCACCTGCCCCACGTGCTGGAGCTGTTGCTGGACGCCGCTGCCCACCTGGCCCATCTGCTGGGTCATGTGGCTCGCGAACTGGTGCAGCTCCTCCTTGACGGTGGCCAGGGTCTCGCTGCGGGCCTGGTGGGCCTCGCTCCGTGCGGTCTGGATGTCGCGCTGGAGCAGCAGCAGCGCCTGGTCCGGCTGCTGGCGGGCCGCCTCGAGCGCGCCCAGGCGGCTCACCGCGCGCCAGAGGGCCCACCCGGTGAGCCCGAGGAGCAGCGCGAGGACCACGACGATCGGCCAGAGCCAGCTCACGCACGGCCTCCGCGCCGGCCGCGCCAGTGGCGGCACACCGACCGGAGCCGGCAGGGCCCGCACACCACCGCGTCGCGCCGGTCCAGGCACTGGCCGGACATGCGGGTGTGGCAGAGGGAGAAGTCGTACTTCACCGGGTCGGTCGGATCGAGCCGCCGTAGCCCCCGGGTGATCTCCTCGGTCATCTTCCAGTTGCGGCTGCGCCGCCGGGTGAGCCCCAGCGCGCGCGCCATGTTCTCGATGTGGGTGTCCACCGGGATCAGGAGCGCCGCGGGCGGCACCGCGGTCCAGAGGCCGAAGTCGGGGGCCTCGCGCCGGATCATCCAGCGCAGGAAGAGCAGCATGCGCTTGCAGGCCCCCCCGGTGGAGGGTCGCGGGAACCAGTGGCGATAGCCGTAGGAGAGCCGGTTGCGCGGGAATACCGCGGAGAGGTCCTGGGCGAGGAACAGGTCCACGAAGCGCTCCAGGGCGGGGCCCACGTCTCCATCGCCGGGTGAGTAGCCGGCCGCGAAGGCGGCGCCGAGCGAGCCGTGGCGGATCAGCACCCCCTGGGTCGCGAGGCAGAAGGCGGCCACGTCCCGCGGGCGGTTGAACCGGTAGCGGAAGCCCTCGAAGCGCGCGACGGGCTTGGCCGGATCGAAGCCCAGCACGAACCGCGCGGGCGAGTCGCCCATGCGGGAGAGGATCCAGTCCACCCACGGCGCGAAGAGGTCCACGCGCCCGTAGGCCATGCACGAGGCGAGCAGGGCCACGACCTCGCGATCGGCGGGCGCGGCGTAGCGGAGGGGAAAGCGGATCGCGTCCAGGTCGGCGCGGGCGGCCCAGTCGAACTCGCGGTAGAGCTGCTCGAGCGGCTCCTGGAGCCGGGGCGTTCCAGTCATCCTCGCGGCTGATTCTAGCACGGTCCCTTGTGAGGTCCCGCCGGCGGCTGCTATCATCGCCGCGCCGCGGCGCGCGGCGGAAAGGATACACGGTCATGCTGAAGGTCGGCATCGTGGGGATGGGCGTGATCGGGCACCGGATCGCGGAGGCGATCACGCGGGGCATTCCCGGCACCGCGCTGGCGGGGGTGAGCGTGCGGCGGCCGGAGAGCGCGCCCGGCTATCCCGTCCTGCCGCTCGACGAGCTGATCGAGCGGTCGGACCTGATCGTGGAGGCGGCCACCCAGGCCGCGCTGCGCGAGTTCGGCCCCGCGGTGCTCTCCGCGGGGCGGGACCTCATGGTGCTCTCGGTGGGGGCGCTCGTCGGGGTGCTGGACGGGTGGGCGGCGCTGGCCGAGAAGCACGGCGCGCGCGTCCTGGTGCCCTCCGGCGCGATCGCCGGCCTCGACGGGGTCAAGGGCGCGCGCGAGGGCACGATCACCGCCGTCACCATGGAGACCCGCAAGCCGCCGCGGGGCCTGGCCGGCGCGCCCTACATCGAGCAGCAGCGCATCGACCTCGACGCGATCACCAAGGAGACGCTCATCTTCGAGGGCCCCGCCACCGAGGCGGTCCGGGGCTTCCCGGCCAACGTCAACGTGGTGGCCGCCCTGTCGCTCGCGGGGCTCGGCCCCGAGCGCACCCGCATCAAGATCTACGCGGTGCCCGGGCAGGCGCGCAACCAGCACCGGATCACGGTGGAGGGCGACTTCGGCGTCCTCCGCTTCGAGGTGGAGAACGTGCCCTCCGAGAATCCGCGGACCGGACGCCTCTCCTACCTCTCCGCGATCGCGATGCTACGGGAGATGGGGGCCGCCGTCCGGGTCGGAAACTGA
>Ga0207689_10000124_pt1 | contig 64701 bp, 46 predicted proteins | sample KBSMisM52_FD_184312 | JGI IMG/M metagenome (GOLD analysis project Ga0207689, IMG submission 184312) | Miscanthus rhizosphere microbial communities from Kellogg Biological Station, Michigan, USA - KBS Miscanthus M5-2 (SPAdes) (version 2) | ecosystem: Host-associated > Plants > Roots >...
GTTCGAGAGCCACCCGTGGCGGCGGCCGTGACCCCATTCGGCGGCGAGGACGACGAGGTCGAGCGTGTGCGCGCGCTTGACCTTGAGCCAGCCCGCGCCGCGGCTGCCGGCCTCGTACGGTGCGTCGAGCGCCTTCACCATCACGCCTTCGTGGCCGCGCGCGAGCGCGTCGGCGTAGAAGTCGGCGGCGGCGGCCGCATCGGCGGTGACGAGCCGCGGCACGACGAGCGCCGCCGGCAGTTCCGCGGCGAGCGCATCGAAGCGCTCGTGCGCCGGATGGTCGACGAGCGACACGCCGTCGCGCAGCAGGCAGTCGAAGAAGAACGCAGCGAGCGGCAGCTCGGCGCGCAGCTTTTCGACGTCGAGCTTGCGGCCGAAGCGACGCATCGTCACCTGGAACGCGAGCGGCGTGCCGTCGGCGCCGAGCGCGACCGCCTCGCCGTCGAGGATCAGCTCGTCGGCGTGCACGGCGCGCAGCGCCTCGACGATCTCGGGGACCGAGGCGGTGACATCGTTCAGCGCGCGCGTGTAGACCCGGATGTCGTCGCCCGCCTTGTGGACCTGGATGCGCGCGCCGTCGACCTTCCACTCGACCGCCGCGGTGCCGAGCTTGGCGAGCGCGCCGGCGACGTCGTCGGCCGGCTGCGCGAGCATCGGCTGCACCGGCCGCTGCAGCGCGATCGCGAAGCGCAACAGCCCGGCCGATCCCTCGCTCGTCGCGACGCGCGCCGCGGCGGCGACGCTGCCGGTGACCATCGTCGCGCGGCGGACGTCGGCGACCGGCACCGCGGCCGCCGCAGCGATCGCCTCGATCATCACGCCTTCGAGCGCGCCCTGTCGCAGCTCGCCGACGAGCAGCCGCACGAGAAAGTCCTGCTCGGCCGCGGTCGAGCGCGCGAAGAGCGCTGCGAGCTCGGCGCTGCGCGCCGCCGCCGAGCCCTTGCCGCCGATGGCGGCGATGCGCGCGAGCGCGGCATCGACATCGCCGACCGTCAGCGTCGGCTCCCCGGCATGGCCGCCGCGCAGCGCCGCGAGCGTCGCGTAGCCGATGCCGATCCGGCCCTGGCGCGTTTCGCCGGCGAGGTAGGCGACGACGATCTCGACCTCGTCTTCGCCGGCGCTGCGGATGCACGCCGCGATCGCGTCGCGCTTGGCGAGCCTGCCCGCGTTCTCGGCGACGCGCGCGGACGCGTCGACGACGGCGGAAAGCAGAAGCGGCATGCCCGACGATAGCGGGCGCGCGCTCAATGCAGCGAGAGAACCTCGGGATGCTGCAGGTCGAAGCCGACCATGGCGCGGGCGTAGAGATAGTTCTCGCGCGCTTCTTCGCTCAGCTGGTCGAGGTCGACGCGGCCTTGCTCGTCGCAAGGGAATGCGTAGCCGCAACGGTGCGGGGAAAAGCTCCGGTAGCGAAGCTCGAAGCGGGCGGTGTTCATGCGTCTCTTTGGTGGTGGTCCTGAGCGCAATCAGGCAGCCGATGTGCCCATCGCGCGTGCCCGGCCCCCGCGTTCGCGGCACGGCGACGAGGATTCGAACGCGGAGGACAGCGCCGTGGCGTGCTGTCCCACGCGGCGATGGCGTGCAGGCATCATCCGCGTCTCGCGCGCGCAACGCGTCGCGCTCGGCAACGATCAGGAGCACCGATGCAAGCACCTCCGCAGGTCCGCTTCAACGACGGCGCGTCGTACGAAACGTTCATGGGCGTCTGGAGCCGGGACATCGGCGAGCAATTCCTGCAATGGCTCGCGCCGCCTGCGGGCTGGCGCTGGGCCGACGTCGGCTGCGGCAACGGCGCGTTCACCGAGCTCCTCGTCGAGCGCTGCGCGGTGGCCGAGGTCTGCGGAATCGATCCTTCGCCGGAGCAACTCGCGTTCGCGCGCCAGCGCCTCGCCACCGCTCCGGCGCGCTTCGTCGAGGGCGATGCGATGGCGCTGCCGTGGCCCGACGCGTCGTTCGACGCCGCGACCTCGGCACTGGTCATCTTCTTCGTTCCGGAGCCGGCGCGCTGCGTCGCCGAGCTCGCGCGCGTTGTCCGGCCCGGCGGCAGCGTCTCGACCTACGCCTGGGACATCGTCGGCGGCGGCTTTCCGTTCGCGCTCCTGCAGGACGAGGTGGCGCGTCTCCTCGGCCTGCCGCCGATCTGGCCGCCGAGCGCCGACGCGGCGCGCCTCGAGGCGCTGCAGTCGCTCTGGACGAGCGCCGGTCTCGTCGACGTCGAGACGCGCGTCTTCGCCGCCGAACGCACCTACCCGAGCTTCGAGGACTGGTGGGCGATCGCGCAGACAAGCCGCAGCCTCGCTCCGCACTTCGCCGCGATGACGCCGGCGCAGCTCGAGACGCTGCGCGAGCGGATGCGCGCCGGGCTCTCGGCCGACGCCAACGGCGCGATCACGACGCGCGGGCGCGCGAACGCGGTGCGCGGCCGCGTCCCGGACGCTTCCGCGCGGCGCGCTCGCCCGTGAGCGCGGCGACGAGGAACGGCAGGCTCGTGTCCATGCGGTAGTCGATGTCGGAGTGGTTGTCGTCGAACTCCTCGTACGCGTGCGCGACGCCGAGCGCGGCGAGCCGCTCGGAGAGGATCCGCGCCCCGTAGTGGATGTGGTACTGGTCGGCCCAGCCGCAGTCGATGTAGATCGCGCGCAGGCTCTTCAGCGCCTTGGCATGGCGGCGGACCATGTGGATCGGGTCGTTCGCGAGCCAGTTCTTCCAGCGCGCCTCGATGCGCTCGCCGGTCTCGAGATGGAACGGCACGCGAAAGCCGTTCGGCGCGCTCGGATCGGGGTCGTACGTCGCTGCCATGCACAGGTTCATCACCGTGTGGCCGTCGCTCGCGCCGAGCTTCTTCTTCCTGCGCAGTTCGGCGAGAAAGCGCGCGATGCGGCCGTCGTCGAAGCCCTCCGCCAGCTTCGCCGACGCGAGCTCGCGGACGTCGATCGGGCCGGCCTTGCGCTTGGGCTTCGCGAACTTGGCGAGCGCGTCGAGCGTGTTCGGCCAGTCGCTCGCATAGACGAAGTCGAAGTACGAGTCGCCCGAGTGGTCGGCGATCGCACCCCACGTCTCTGGATACAGCATGCCGTGGACGATCGCGCCGTAGCCGCCCGAGCTCTTGCCGAAGCAGCCGCGGTGGTCGCGCGACGCGAGGGTGCGGAACTGCGCGTCGACGAAGGGAACGAGCTCTAGCGTCAGGTAGTCGGCGTAGCGGCCGACCGCCGACGAGTTGATGTACTGGTTGCCGCCGAGCGCGGTGAAGCAGTCGGGAAAGACGATGATCGCCGGCGCCATCTTCTTCTCGTGGACGAGCCGCGCCGCGCGCTCGGGGACGTTCTCGCCGAACGCCTTCCAGTTGGTGTGGGCCGCGCCGCTGCCCATGAAGCCGACGAGGTCGAACAGGACCGGAAAGCGCGCTTCGGCGAACTCGGCCGAGTCGTATTGCGGCGGCAGCCAGACGGTCAACGGCCGCACGCTCGGGTCGCCGAGCGGATTGCCCCGCAGCACCTTCGAGCGGTGCTCGACGACGACGACGCGGCCCGGCTGGGAGAGGGTGTGCTTGGTCGGCAAGGCAAGGCTCCCGGAGTGAAGCCGCGACGATAGCAACCGGCCCGCGGCGAACGACGCGCGCCGGCAGCGACAATCTCGGCATGACGCTCGCCCTCGCCTCCCCCCGTTCGCTCGGCTTCGACGCCGATCGTCTCGCCCGCATCGACAGCTTCCTCGCCGAGCGCTACGTCGACCCCGGCCTCCTGCCGTGCGCGCAGCTCCTCGTCGCGCGCCGCGGCGAGCTCGTTCACCGCACCGTCCTCGGCCACGCGTCGCTCGAGAAAAAGCAGCGGCTCGCCGAGGACACGATCTTTCGCATCTACTCGATGACCAAGCCGGTGACGAGCGTCGCCTTCATGATGCTCGTCGAGGAAGGCAGGATCGCGATCGACGATCCGGTCGCGAAGTGGATCCCGTCGTGGCGCGACCAGTCCGTCTACCGCTCGGGCATGCCGGGCGCGTTCATCGCCCGGCCGGTCGATGCGCCGATGCGCGTCATCGACCTGCTGCGCCACACCTCGGGCCTGACCTACGGCTTCCAGCTGCGCACCAACGTCGACGCCGCGTACCGCAGCCTCAAGGTCGACGCCTTCGAGTCCGAGAGCCTCGAGTCGTTCGTCGACAAGCTCGGCCGCCTGCCGCTCGAGTTCTCGCCAGGAACGGCGTGGAACTACTCGGTCTCGACCGACGTCATCGGCCATCTCGTCGGCGTCGTCTCGGGGATGCCGTTCGACGACTTCGTGCGCACGCGGATCCTGCAGCCGCTCGGCATGTGCGACACCGACTTTTTCGTCCCCGAAGCGAAGGCCGCGCGCTTCGCCGACTGCTACGTCAAGTCCGCCGCCGGCAAGCTCGAGCCGGCACCGCCGGTCGACTTCTCGAAGCCGCCGCGCGCGCCGTCGGGCGGCGGCGGCCTCGTCTCCACAGCGGCCGACTACCTGCGCTTTTGCGAGATGCTTCGCCGCGGCGGCGAGCTCGACGGCGTGCGCCTGCTCGGGCCGAAGACGCTGCGCCTGATGTGCGCGAACCACCTGCCCGGCGGCCGCGACCTCGCCGACATCTCGATCTCGATGTTCTCCGAGGCGATGTTCCAGGGCGTCGGCTTCGGCCTCGGCTTCGCGATGACGACCGATCCGGTGCGCTGCGGCGTGACGTCGTCGCCCGGCGAGTTCTGGTGGGGCGGGATGGCGTCGACCGCGTTCTGGGTCGACCCGGTCGAGGACATCTGCGTCGTCTTCCTGACGCAGCTGATCCCGTCGAGCACGTACCCGATCCGCCGCGAGCTGCGCACGATGATCAACGCGGCGATCGTCGACCCGGCGTGAGACGCGGCCGCGCCGCTCGGCGTCAGCGCGCGGCGACGGCGAGCAGGCGATCGAAGAGCGCGTCGCTGCCCTCGCGCTCGTCGAAGCGCGCGAGCTGCGCCGGGTCGGCACCGACGTCGCGCAGCAGCGCCTCGACGTCGCGCCAGTTGGTGTAGACGTCGCCGATCGCGACGACGCGCGCGAGCAGCGCGGCGTGGCCGAGCAGGCCGATCTCGAACGCCGTCCCGCGGCGATGGCCGGTGAAGCCGCGCAGGTCGAGGACGACCGCATCGCTCAGGCGCATCAGCTGCTCGACGGCGGCGCGCCACGCCGTGTTGAAGCAGAACACCTCGTTGATCGCGAAGCGCCCTTCGCGGTCCGGCCGCGTGCGCAGCAGCGACTGCAGCCGCTCGGCGCTCGCCGCTTCGGGCAGGAACAGCTCGTGCAGCCGCCCGGTGAGGTACATCGCGCACTCGTCGAGGTCGACGTTGAGCGCGGCGAGGTCGGGGCCGCCGATCTGGTGGACCGGCCCGACGCAGCGCCAGCGCTGCTGGATCGCGTCGAGCATCGCGTGCTGACGGCTGCGCTGCGCGAACACGCGCAGCATCAAGAGCTGCGGCGCCGCCGCGAAGGTCGGGTGCCTGCCGAGCGCCACCGCGTAGGCGAGCGCTGTCAGCGCGAGCCAGACCAGCGGCAGCGCGGCGACCGTCGCGGTGACGTGCTCGCTCTCGACCGCCGGCGCTCCCGCGACCCAGGCGAGCGCGCCGACGCCGAGCGCAACGAAGCTCGGCAGCGAGACGTCGCTGAACCAGCCGCGCTCGCCGAGCCGCAGCAGCCCGGCGAGCGCACGAAAGCCGATCCACAACGCCGGGAGCGTCATCACGACGATGAAGAGCGAGCGCGTCGTCGCGGCCTTGGCGACGTCGATGCACGCCTCGATGCGCGCGTCGAGCAGCAGCGCCGGAACGGCGAGCGCGAGCATCGCGACGGCGGCGACGACGAAGACCGGGAGCACCTGGCCGCGCAGGCTCCGGTGCAGCAGCGCGACGTAGATGACGGCGAGCACCGCGGCGCCGAGCGCGATGTCGCTTGCCGAGTCGGAGGTCCCGGGATCGATCGCCGTGCCGAGTGCGGCACCGGCGGCGAGCGCCACCGAGCCGAGCGCGAGCGCGCGGCGCGACCAGCGCCGCGGCAGGTTGGCGAGCACCGGCCCGACGGCGAACAGCGCGACGACGGTGGCATCGGCGAGGCGCATGCCGGGCGCCTGCGACTGGCCGAGGATGCCCGCGATGGCGGCCGCAACGAGCGCGTACGCCGCCCAAGCGACGAGCGTCGCACGGCGGATGCGCCGCTCGACCTGCGCTGCGCGCGCGTGCAGCTCGGCGGCTGTTCGCGGCCCTGCCGCAGTCGCTGCGACCGCCGCGCCTTCGCTTCGCCGGAGCGCGTGCTGCCACCACGCGGGCGGTCGCGGCAGCACCTGCTCGAGCGCCATCAGCCGGGTGACGCGCGCGCGGTAGCGGGCGCGCACGAGCGGCGAGGCGATCGCCGCGGCGGCGAGTGCGAGGAAGACGATCCCGACGATCCAGCCGAACGTGTCGGCCGCCGACGGACCCGCCGGGTGGCCGTCGCGCAGGCACGCGAGATCGAGCATCAGCGCCCCGGCGAAGCCGACGAAGGCGCGGGCTCTTCGGCGGTGACGCGCCAGCCGCTGCGCTCGAGGTACGCGCGGTGTAGTCGGTTCGCGAGCGCGCCGAAGGCGACGAACTGGAGCACGAACGCGATCGCCTGGGCGCCGCTGTCGAGCCCGACGTTGACCGCCGCGCCGACGACGAGCGCGACGACCGCGAGCACGTACAGCCGCCGCTGCAGCGCCCAGAGCGGCAGGCTGATCGCGGCGAGCCAGGAAAAGCCCGCTTCGTTCATCGCCAGCCGGCCGCGGTCGTCGACGTAGAGACGAAGGCGACGCATCAATCGACGCGCAGGAAGCTGCGCCGCACGTGCTCGCGGTCGCCGAGCTCGAAGTGCCACCACTCGTTGGCGATGCCGCGAAATCCCGCCACCGCGAGCGCACCGCGCAACAGCTCGCGGTTGGCCTGCTGGGCACTGCTCAGTGCGCCGTTCGCGAGGTGGTGCGCTTCGAGCTCGGGGTGCGAAAGCTCGATCATCTCGTCGAAGCCGGTGCCCATGTCGAGCTCGCGGCCGGCGGCATCGATCAGCGTCGCGTCGATCGCCATCCCGAACGAGTGGATCGAGCCGCGCGCCGGGTCGGCGACGTAGCGGCGCAGCCCCGTGCCGTCGAGATGGTCCCAGAGCTCGATCTGGACGCGGTGCGGGCGCAGCGCATCGAGCAGCAGCAGACGATGCCCGGGCGCGGTCTCGGCGAGCCGCGCGACCGCGCGCTCGACCGCAGCGGCGGCCTCGCGGTGCAGCCAGGCGCAGTCGAGCGTGCCGTAGAGGTCGCGGCCGACGAAGTTGCGAACGCCCGCATAGCGAAGGTCGACGGCGACGCCGGCGATCGTCGCCAGGCGGCGGAAGTCGGGGTGCGAGGCGATGTCTTCGCAGCGCATGCGAGCGAGGGATGCGAGAGGGCAAGGATAGCGACCCCACGACGTGCCGACGCCGAGCGCGCTATTGACGCTCCATTGCGCGATCGACAACATCCCCCTCTTGGTAGACGCCAACGCCGTGTCAGCGCTCGAGGTCGCTCGCGTCCTCGTGATGACCGACATCGTCGACAGCACGGCGACGACGCTGCGCCTCGGCGACCGGAACGCTGCCGCGCTGTGGGCTTCGCACGACCGCATCGCACGCGACCTGCTGCAGCCCTGGCGCGGCCGCGAGATCGACAAGAGCGATGGCTTCCTGCTGCTGTTCGAGACCGTCGCCGATGCGCTCGGCTACGCCACCGCGTACCACGCCACGCTGGCTGCGTCCGAGCCGCGGCTGCAATCGCGTGCAGCGATCCACCTGGGGCCGTTGAGCCTGCGCGAGAACCCGCCGCACGACGTGGCTCGCGGCGCCAAGCCGATCGAGGCCGACGGCGTCGCCAAGTCCACTGCCGCGCGCATCATGGCGCTGGCCCGGCCCGGGCAGACGCTGATGTCGGCGGCGGCACGGACGGCCTTCTCGCCGGCCCCCGGCATGCAGGTGCGTTCGCACGGCCATTGGCGCTTCAAGGGTCTGGACGAAGCGATCGAGCTGTTCGAAGCCGGCAGCGAAGTGTCGCAATTCGCGCCGCCGCCGGACGGCGCAAAGGGATGGCGAGTCGTGCGGCGGCACGACCTGTGGGTGCCGGCACGCGAGTTGCCGCACAGCCTGCCGGCCGAGCGGGACCGTTTCATCGACCGGGTCGCGACGCTGGCCGAGCTCGCGGCGCGCTTCGCCCGCGGTGCGCGGCTGTTGTCGGTTCTGGGCACCGGCGGCGCCGGCAAGACTCGGCTGGCGCTGCGCTTCGGTTGGACCTGGCTCGGCGACTTCGCCGGCGGCGTGTGGTTCTGCGACCTCAGCGCTGCCAGGGACTTCGACGGCATCGTCCATGCGACCGCGCACGGCCTGCGGCTCGAGCTCGTCGGTGCCGATCCGGTGCGCCAGATCGGCGATGCCATCGCCGGCCGCGGCGAGTCTCTGGTCATCGTCGACAACTTCGAGCAGGTCGCCGCCCATGCCGAAACGGCGATCGGCCGCTGGCTCGAGCGCGCGCCCGCAGCCTGCTTCATCGTCACGACGAGAGAACGGCTCGGCATCGTCGGCGAGGACACGTTGCAGTTGCCGCCGCTGGCCGTCGACGATGGCGCCGCGATGCTGCGCGAGCGCGCCGCGTCTGCCGGCGCCGTGCCCTTCACGCGGCACGATGAAGCGGCCGTTCCGGAATTGGTGGCGCTGCTCGACGGGCTGCCGCTCGCGATCGAGCTCGCCGCGTCGCGAATTCGCGTGCTGCCGCCGGCGCAGCTGCTGCCGCGGATGGGCGAACGGTTCAGCGTCCTGACGGGCTCGCGCGGTCGCCACGACCGCCAGGCGACGCTGCGCGCGACGCTCGACTGGTCCTGGGGCCTCCTGACCGAGCCCGAGCGCGCAGCGCTTGCCCGGCTGTCGGTCTTCGAGAACGGGTTCGGCCTCGACGCCGCCAGCGCCGTCGTCGACCTGTCGGCGTTCTTCCCCGCATCCTCGGTGGTCGAAACGGTGCAGTCGCTGCTCGACAAGTCGCTGCTGCGCAATGTCGGGCCCGATCGGTTCGACCTCTTGCGCAGCGTGCAGGACTATGCGGCCGAACGGCTGACCGAAGCGGCGCGGGCAGTCACCGCGAATGCGCATGCCAAGCACTTCCTCGACTGGCTGGGCGACCTTCGACCCGCCATCGAGCGCAGCGATCGCGACACCTTGCGGCGGCTCGACGCCGACTTCGCGAATTGTCGGGCGGCGTGGCTCTGGGCGGCTGCGCACGGGCATGTCGAGGCGCTGATGCGAAGCACCGCGAGCCTCCTGCATTTCTGCGACCACCGCGGGCGCTTCGAAGAGTGCCGCGCGCTGCTGCGCACGGCCATCGAGGCGTGGCCGCCCGACGCCGATCCGAGGTTCGAGCCGCGGCTCTCGAGCGCAGTCGCCCATCTCGAGTACCGGCTCGATCGCTACCGCGACGCCGAGGCCACTGCAATGCGAGCGCTGGCAAGCTCGCGAAGGACGCGCGACGCCGAAACGCGGCTGCAGTGCTTCAAGGTCCTCGGCGCCTGCTGCATCGCGCTCGGCGGGCACGCCAGCGCCGAGCGGCACCTGAAGCGCGCACTCAGGCGGTCGCTGGCGCAAGGCGACGTCCGCAGCGTTGCCGACATGCTCGACAACCTGGCCTTGGTCGAGAAGGCGCTCGGCCACTACGACGAGTCGCTGCGCCTGTCGATGCAGTCGCTGCAGCAGTACCGCCGGCTCGGCCATGTCGCCGGAGAGGCGCTGTGCCTGAACAACATCGGCGCGATGCAGATGGACCGCGGCGAATACGAAGCCGCAGGGTCGCATCTCAGAGCGGGACTTGCCCTCAGCGAGCTTCACGACCTGGTCAGCACGCGCGGACTCCTGCTGGCGAACCTGACCGAGCTCGCGGTGAAGACCGACGCTACGCAAGCGGCGCAGCAATATGCCGGCCTCGCGCTCGAGCTCGCCAGGCACATCGGCGCCCGCACCGTCGAGTCGTGGCTCGAGATGCAACTCGCGCAGATCGCCCTGCGCAACGGCGAGCCGGCCGGCGCGCGCCTGCACCTCCGCTCCTCGCTGGAAATCTCGATCGACATCGATCGACCTGCGCTGAGGCTCGCCGGCGTTTCCGTCTTCGCCGAGATCCTGGCTGCCGAGGGGCATCTCGATTGCGCACGCCGCGTCCTCGCGTTCGCCGCGGAGCACCCGTCGATGCCGGCCAACGGGCGCGACGACCTGCTCGCGAGGCTCGCGCGCTGGGGAACGACACCCGAAACGGCGTCCTGGCCGGGGCTCGATCTCGCTGCGCTGGTGGACCGCATCGTGGTCGAGACCGATGTCGCGCATGCGCCGTTGATCGCCCTCTTGAACGAGCGACGCTAGCGTCGACCCGCGCGCCGCCGCGCGCTGCGAGCGCGTCGGACCGTCAGTCGAACTTGCCTTGGCGGACGACGTTCGGCCGGATGTCCGGGTTGCGCGCCGTGCCGCAGTTCGGCGCGCGAACGCGTGCCTCGCGCGTTTGCTGCGCGCCGACGCTGACGTCGCTGCTTCCCCAGAGCGTGCCCTGCGCACAGTCGAGCGAGCGCGCGACGCCTGCCCAGGTCTTGCTGCCGCGGTTGCGAATCTCGAAGATCGCCTCGATGGTCTTGCCCGGACCGCCGGTTGCCGGATCCCAGCGGACGCGGTAGCGGTAGTCGACATCGGCGGCGCGCGCCCACGGCGACCAATCGCTGAGGCGCGGGCCAGCGGACGGCGTGGGCGCGGGCGGCGGCGGTGGCCGCGTCGTCGTCGCGGGCGGCGGCGCGGGCGTCGGCTGCGCAGGCGCCGGCGGTGGCGTCGCGCCGCTCAGGCGAAGCGCGAGGTTGCACCAGTGCTTCGGATCCTCGAATCCGGTGCTGCCATAGAGCTCGCGATGGCGGGCGCCGCAGGCGAGCGGCTTCACCTTCGCGAAGTCGATCTCGGCAACGCTCTTGCCCCAGAGGCAGTTCGCGCCGTCGTACGTCGCGCACTCAGGGTTGCCGTCCGCGCTGATCGTGAACGCGAGCCGGCCCGCGTTCGGCGCCGGGAAGGTCGCTTCCTGCCACTGCTCGGCCCCGAGGGCGCGAGCGCTCGCGAGGCACCCTGCGGAAACGACGTTGGCCAGCCACGCTCGGCGCTTCATGCGATCCCTCCGTCGGACGCATCGGCCCGCAAGGGCATCGTACTGCCGGCGGCGATGCATCGGCAGCGTCGCTGCGGCGCTGCGTCCTCAATCGAATCGATCAGAGCTGCTCGAGGTTCGCGCCGCGCAGGCCGACGAGGAGCGCGCGTCCGTTCGCGTCGACGCGGAACTCGCCGAAGCGGGCGCGCGCCCAGCGCGCGGCCTCGCCTTCGGGGAACGACCACGCGTCGCTGACGAGCACCCAGTCGCCGTGCATCGGCGTCAGCTCGATGCGCAGCTCGTCGGCGGCGAGCGGCTCGCCCTGGTGGAGGCGCAGCGCCGTCACGACATTGCGTGCGTCGCGGCGAGCGACGACGTGCGGTCGGCCGCGGCCGAGCAGGCCGCCCGCGTCGTCGCGCACCTGCGGCGGCAGCGCGAAGTCGAGCCGCATGTAGTCGCCCTGCATCAGCGAGCGCGGGTCGACCGGAGCGAGGCGGACGAAGACCGGCGCTCCGTTCGCGATGAGCTGCTCCTTCTGCCGGATCGCGACGTTCGCAGCGACGATGACGAGGAGCGCAGTGGCGACGATGCCGATCTGATCGACCGACGCCGAGATGCCGCCGACGGTCCAGCGCAGCGCGTGCGGCACCGGCGCGGTCGGCGCTGCCGTGTTCGCGGCCGCGGTCGTGCGCGACGACAGCCATGCCAGCGCGCCGAGGGCAGCGCCGGCGCCGACGAGGACGACCGCCTTCGTCGTCAGCGGCCACGCGAGCTGGTAGTAGAAGCCACCGACGATCCAGGCGGCGGCGAGCGCCGCGGTCGACGCGAGCCGCCAGCGCTTCGCAGTCGCGCAGACCGCAAGCGCGACGAGCGTCGCGCCGAGCGCCGGCAGGAACCACGCGAGCGCGACGAGCACGACCGCGACGCCGATCCCGCCGATGCTGCGCAGCGTCGGCCAGCGCCGCGACGCCCACGCCGCGGCGCCGGCCGCAAGCAGCAGCGACGCGATGCGCAGCGGGGTCATCGCACCGCTTCGCGACAGCGCCGGCTCGATCTCGCGGGCGAGGTCGGCGAGCGGCCCCGACGACAGCGTCGCACCGACGAGGAACGTCATCCCCGACCACCACGCGAGGCCGACCAGCGTCGCGAGCAGCCAGCCGGCGCGCAGCGGCTCGAGCGCCGCCGCGAGCGTCGCGCGCGCGCCGTCGTTCGCCATCCGCATCGCGACGGTGCCGGCGCCGAGCCAGAGCAGCAGGTCGACGTGCCACGCGAGCCAGAAGTGGACGAGCGCCTGCGACCGCCAGCCTCCGCTCGACGGCATCCAGGCGACGACGACGAGCGTCGCCGCGGCGGCGCCGAGGACGACGCGCAGCCACGCGCGCGGCACTGCGAACGCGGTCGCTAGCGCGACCGCGGCGAGCACGACCGCCGCCGGCGCCGCCGGCAGGTCGCGAAAGACGCCCCAGCCGACGAGCCCCGCGCCGACGATCAGCGTCGGAATGACGAGCTGCTCGACGAAGAGCGGCAGGCGTTCGTTGCGCAGCACGAGGACCGCGCCGGCGAGGACGAGCGCGCCGACGACGTAGGCACCGACGGCGTGGCGCAGCAGCTCGCCGAAGATCATGCCGACGACCGCGAACAGCGGCAGCGCGGCGAGCCAGGCGCCGAACGCGGTCAGCAGCACGACCGGCCACGGCCGGTCCTCGTGCTGCGGCACCGTCGCGGTCGCGGGCAGAAGGCCTTCGCCGACCGCGGCGCGGACGACGTCGGCGAGCTGCTGCTCCGCGCTCATCGCGCGGCTCCGTGGCGGCGCGCCAACCGCAGCAGCAGCGACACCGTGCCGGCGAGCAGCGCCGCGGCGACGAGCGCGAGCAGCATCAGCCGCGCGAACGCGTCGCTGCTGCTCGCGCCGTGGAAGAGCGCGTAGGCGAGTCCGCCGACGACGAGCGTGTCGATGCCGAGCGCGACCGCACTCAGCCCGAAGATCTCGAACGACTCGTCGCGCGCGAGCAGAACCGCGGCGACGGCGAAGACAGCGAGCCCGCAGAAGTAGTGTGCGAGCGCCCGGTCGCCGACGAGGCCGGCGATCGCGGTCAGCCCGATCATGACGACGGCGAGCGCGATCGCGACGCGCTGCCCCCAGACGCCCGCACCGGTGACGTTGCGCAGCGGTGCGCTCAGGAACGCGACGAGCGCGAGCGCGGCGCCCCAGCCGGCGAGGTGCGCGGCGAGGTCGTCGGGCTGGACGCGCCAGCGGTGGCCGGTGTGCGCGTGGACCCAGAGGGAGACGCCGGTCATGACGACGAGCGCCCACGGCGCCCAGAGCACGTCGCTGCGCGCGGCGATGCACAGCGGCAGCGCGAGCAGCGCCCACACCGCGAACAGCTGCCACGGGTCGGCGCCGGTCTGATAGGTCTGGCCGAAGTAAGCGAAGAGCGCGCCGATCGCGAGCAGCGCGACGAGGCCGAGCGGAGCGCGCGCCGCCGGCTTCCAGAGCGCGCCGGCGCACATCGCGAGGACGAGCCCCTCGAGCATCGCGAAGCGGCCGAAGCGGCCGAGCGTCTGCCAGTTGGCGGCGATCCAGAAGACGACGCCGAGGCCGCCGAGCGCCGCGGCGAGGACGGCGACGCCGCGCGGCAGCCAGGTCGCGAGCGCTGCCGGCGCGTCGTCGAGGCCGGCGATCGCCTCGAGTCGACGCGTCGCTGCAGCGTCGAGGCCGTGCTCGGCGGCGAGCTGCGCCAGTCCCGATCGAAGGTCCATCGACGGTCCATCGGCTGTGGAGGTGGCGCGCATTGTCGGTGCGCCCGCGCCACGCACGCCAGTTCGGCCGCCACGCGCCGCGATTTCCGCGGCATCATTGCTCGCGAACGAGCGCCTGATGTCGCTTTCGCCCCGCGTGGTTGTCAGGATCGCTGCCTGTACGGCGGTTTCGCCGCGGTCCACAGTCACGGCTCCCTTCCACCCCATCGGAGCAAGTGATGAACCGCTACGTGATCGAACGCAACATCCCCGGCGTCGGCGCCTTCGACGCAGCGCAGCTGAAGGCAGCGGCCGCGACCTCGAACGCCGCGCTCGCCAAACTGGCCGGCAAGGTCCAGTGGCTCGAGAGCTTCGTCGTCGACGACAAGACCTTCTGCATCTACCTCGCCGAGGACGAGGCCGCGGTGCAGGAGCATTCGCGCATCTCCGGATTTCCGGCGACCAAGGTGACCCGGGTGCGCAACGTCATCGACCCGATGACCGCGGCGTCGTGAGCCCGTTCTGCTGGCACGACCTCGCCGCTGCCGATGCGGCGGCGGCGCTTCGCTTCTACGAAGCCGTCTTCGGCTGGTCGGCGGCGGTGCAGCGCGCCAACGGCGGCAGCTTCTTTCGGCTGCAGTCGGGCGACGAGCACGTCGGGTCGATGTATCCGCTCAGCCGCAGGCAGATCGATGCCGGCATGCCATCGCACTGGACGCCGTACGTGCGCGTCGCCGACATCGACGCCGCCGCGCGACGCGTGCGCGACGGCGGCGGCCGCGTCGTCGTCGCGCCGTTCGCCGTCGAAGGCACGGCGACGATCGCCCTGATCGCCGATGCCACGGGCGCGTTGCTCGGGCTCTGGCACGAGCCGCCGGATGCCTGACGAGCGGCCGATCGACGTCACCGTCGTCCTCTTCGACGGCGGCTACTCGTCGACCGCGGTCGCGCCGCTCGAGGTCTTCCACGCCGCTGGGCTCCTGTGGCAGATGCTGCGCGGCGAGCCGGAGCGTCCGCGCTTTCGGGTGCGCAGCGCATCGGTCGACGGTCGGCCGGTGACGAGCACGTACGGCCTCGGCCTGACGCCGCAATGCGCGATCGACCAGGTCAAGGGCTCGGACGTGATCCTGCTCACCTCGCCGCACCAGAACGCCTGCGAGGGCATCGTCCGCAAGACCTCGCTCGTTCCGTGGCTGCGCGCCGCATTCGAGCGTGGCACGCTGATCGGCGGCGTCTGCAGCGGTGTCGCCTTCGTCGCCGAGAGCGGACTGCTCGACGGCCGCCGCGCGACCACGCACTGGGCGCTGGCCGAGACGTACCGCGAGCGCTATCCGAGGGTGTCGTGGCAGCCCGAGCACTTCGTGACCGAGGACGACGGCATCGTCTGCAGCGGCGGGATGTACGCGTCGATCGATCTCAGCCTCTACCTCGTCGAGAAGCTCTGCGGCCACGACATCGCCCTGCAGTGCGCGAAGTCGCTCGTCGTCAGCCTGCCGCGCAACTTGCAGTCGGGCTACGGCGTGGTGCCGCTGTCGCGCACCCACGCCGACGAGCGCGTCAAGCAGGCGGAGCAGCTGCTGCAGCGCGCGTTCGACCGCAACGACGTCTCGGTCGAGCAGATCGCCGAGCAACTCGCGATGAGCCCGCGCAACCTGCTGCGCCGCTTCAAGGCGGCGACCGGCCATCTGCCGGGCGAATACGTCCACCTGCTGCGGGTGGCGACGGCGCGCGACCTGCTCGAAAGCGGAGGCGCCCCGGTGCAGAAGGTCGCGGCTGCCGTCGGCTACGAAGACCTCGCATCGTTCCGGCAGATCTTCAAGCGCCACACCGGAATGACGCCGGCCGACTACCGCAGCCGCTTCGGCCCGTTGACAGTCGCGCACCCGGAGCTCGCCACCGCCGAGGGCGCGTCCGCCGCACCAGAGCGCCGCGGCGGCGCCTTCGGCTAGACGGAGCGGAAGTCGACGCCGGGGCGCTCCGCCACAGCCCCGACAATGGCGGCTCCTGCAACCGAGGAGCTGTTCGATGCAATGCGTTCTGGCGGGATCCCGCTACTTCGGTGCGACCGTGCTCGAGGCGCTGCGCCGCGAAGCGGGGGTCACGTTCGCGTGCGTGATCGTTCCCGCAGCCGACGATCGCCTCGCCGTCGCGGCGGCAAAGGCGGGGCTGCCGGTGCACGTGCTCGCGAACCCGAAGATCGTCCCGGGCGAAGCGATCCCCGACGGCACCGACCTCATCGTCGCCGCGCACACGCACGCGCGCATCAGCGACGAGGCGCTCGCGCGCTCGCGCCTCGGCGGCATCGGCTACCACCCATCGCTGCTGCCGCGCCATCGCGGCATCGCCGCGGTCGAGTGGACGATCCTCGAAGGCGATCCGATCGCCGGCGGCTCGGTCTACCACCTCGCCGACGGCTGGGACGCCGGCCCGATCGCGGCACAGGACTGGTGCTTCGTCGCGCGCGGCGAGTCGGCGCGCGAGCTCTGGGAGCGCGCGCTCGCGCCGATGGGGCTCGATCTGCTTGCGCGCGTCGTCCGCCACGCGCGCGACCACGGCGAGCTGCCGGCGAAGACGCAGGACGCGCGCTTCGCGACGCGCGCGCCGATGGTTCGCCGCGCCGTCGTTCTCGACGAGCACGCGCCGCCGACCACGACCTCGCTCGTCGTCACCGTCGTCGGCCCCGACCGGCCCGGCATCGTTCGCCTGCTCTCCGAGCGCGCGCAGCGCTTCGGCGCCAATTGGGAGGCGAGCCGGCTGTCTCGGCTCGCGGGCGAGTTCGCGGGGATGGTGCACTTCGAGGTGCCGCGCGAGAACGCCGACGCGCTCGCCGCATCGCTGCAGACGCTCGAGTCGTCGGGCCTGAAGCTGGTGATCGCGAAGAGCGATCCGTCCGGTGCGCCTGCGGGCATGCGCAGCATCGACCTCTCGCTCGTCGGCGAAGACCGCGTCGGCATCGTCAGCCACCTGACGCGCATCCTCGCCGAGGCGGGAATCAGCATCGAGCACATCCATACCGAGATCGTCGGCTCGACCGCCGCAGCGCCGAAGAAGTTCAAGGTCTCGGCGCATCTGCTCGTTCCCGACGCGGTCGCGACCGATGAACTGCGCAAGCGCCTCGAGCCGGTGGCGAGCGAGATGAAGGTCGACATCGCGCTCGGCGACCGCGGCGACTGAGGGACGACCGACGTCCCACCTCCGGTGGATGGCCGAGCGCCCCTGACAGGGCTGTAATGCGGCGCTCTTCGATCGCCCGCTCGCGGGTGGAGGAATGCCGCCATGACCCCGACCGACACCGCGCTGCGGCAATGGCTGCCGCAAGTCACCCACGAGCTCTTCAGCCGGCGATCGCTGGCGCTCCGGGACCACGATCACCTGACCGCCGCCGCGTTCGACCGCGCGATGGACCGCTTCGAGCACGGCGAGTGGTCGCGTGCCTTCGCCGAGCTCGTTCCGCTCGCCGACGCGGGCGACCGCGAGGCGGCGAGGATCGCGCTGTTGATGGCGGTGCGCGGCCCGCGCCTGTTCGGCCGCTCGTTCCTCACGTCGCCGGCGCAGCGCGAGCGCTGGAGCGAGGCCGCGAGCGGCAATCGCTGGTCGTGACACGCGCAGCGGCGGCGACGCGGCGATTCAGAAGCGCCACGCGACTCCCGCGTAGACGCGCCACTCGCTAACCGACATCGTCAGCGGGCTCGCCGCCGCAGGGCCGAGCAATCGCCCGATCGACCCACCCCAGAGGACGATCCAGTCCTGGCCGACCTCGGTCCGCCAGCCGCTCGAGAAGCCGATGTCGCGCAGGCCCGCGCCGGGCAAGTAGACCGGCTTTCCGCTCGCCGCCGACCCAGCCTCGGTGACGCCGTACCAGCTGCGCATGTAGCGCGCGTCGCCCGCGGTCACGACGGCGCCGAGCGTCCATGTCGTCGCCTCGCTCCAGCGGCGGTCGTGGGTCGCGCCGAGGTCGAGGACGTTGCCGCCGCCGTGGCCGAGCAGGTCGACGTTGAGGCCGCTCGCGACCTTCCACGCCGGCTCGACCTGCCACGTCGCCGAGAAGCGCCCGCGCAGCGTCCGCCTGACGTCGTCGATGCCTTCGAGCCCGCGCGTGTCGGACGACTTGCGGCCGTTGTCGATCCGCAGCGTCGCGTTGTAGCGGACGCGGTCGTCGCGCTTGAGGTCGAGGCCGAGGCCCTGGAAGATGTCGTCGGTGTTGCGGCGGGTGACGAAGCCGCCGGTGTTGCTCGCGGTGAGCCTGCCGTAGCGGATGTAGTAGCCCGGAGTCCAGCTCACCTTGCGCGTGCTTGCACCCGAGTAGTCGGGGGCGACGTTGACGATCGGGCCGACCGCGCCCTCCCACTTCCAGTCCTTGAACGGCAGCGGCTCGGGCTTGGCTGCGCTCGCGGCGGACGCCGGTGCCGATGCGGCAGCTAACGGCGCGCTCGCGGCCGCCGCGGGTTCCGGCGCTTGTTCCGCGGCGGGCGTCGCAGCGGTCGGCTCCTGCGCCACCGCTACAGCGACGGCGCACATGAACGCGGCGAGCACGAACGCCTTCGCTGTCACGAGCCTCCCTTGCCGCCGCCATCGACCGCGAACGCGACGGCGGCGATCTCGGCATCGCGCAGCGTCGCACCGTCGGCGCGCAGGCGCTCGATCGTCGCCTCGTCGAGCGCGGCGCGCGCGAGCGACAACGCGCGCTCGGTCGCCTCGGCTTCGTTGCGTTCGCGCGCTTCGCGGCGCGCTGCGTAGATCGCCTCCGAGTACGCCGCGAGCCTGACTGCCGCTTCGCATCGGTCTTCGAGCGCACAGAGCAGTGCCAGGTAGGCGGTGCAGGCGTGCTGCACGTCGAACACCGGCGCGGTCGCCCACGCCGCTTCGGCGAGGGGACGCGCCGCGTCGACGTCGTCCTGCGCGAGCAGCGCGGCGAGCAGGTTGATGCGCGCGAACGCAAGGGCGTATTCGTGACGCGTGCCGACCAGCGAAGCGATCAGCTCGTTGCCGAGCCGCGCGGCGGCGCGCGCATCGCCGGTCGCGAGCTCGGCGTCGATGAGGTTGCCGATCGCGATCGGCGCCTGGCTGCCGCGCTCGCGGTCGAGCGAGAGCAGACGGCGGCCGCGCCGCAGCGCTTCGCCGCTGTCGCCGCTCATGCGCGCGACCCACTGCGCCGCCTCGGCGCGCCACAGCAGGCGTTGCGCCGGCCACGACGGCTGCTCGAGACGCTCGGCCTCGTCGAGGAGTGGACGCGCGCCGGCCAGATCGTCGCACTGCGCCGCCGCCGACGCGGCGCGGCACAGCGCGTGGTAGAGGGCGAAGCGATCGCCGTGTCCGTCATCGAGCCGACGCGCCGAGGCGAGCGCCTGATCGGCAGCGCCGCGCGCGCGCGGCTTCTGCGTGTCGGCGAGGACGCAGCTCAGCTCGATCCATGCCTGCAGCCTGAGCGGCTCGGCGATCGCATCGCCGATGCTCGCCTCGCAGGCGTCGGCGAGCGCGAGCCGCTCGGCGTGCAGCGAAGGCGGCAGCGCGCGCAGCAGCGTGGCACCGATGCGCAGCCCGATCTCCGCGTCGCCGGCGGCATGCGCCCAGCGCAGCGCGTCGCGCGCGTTGTCGAAGTCGAGCTCGACGCGGCGCAGCCACTCGTCGACGCCGACGCTGCCGCTGAAGTACTCGGCGTACGCGGCGTCGAGGAGCGCGGCAACCGCGTGCGCGTGGCGACGCTGCAGCGCGGCGCGCTCGCCCGCGGCGTCCAGACGCTCGAGCGCGTACGCGCGCGGCGTCTCGAGCAGGCGGTAGCGCACGCTCGCCGCGTCGCCCGTGGTGACGACGGCGACGAGCGAGCGGTCGACGAGGACGTCGAGCGCATCGGCCACGTCCCAGCGGTCGAGCCCGACATCGGCGTCGACGAGCACCTGCTCGATGCAATCGAGCGACGCGCTGCCGGCGATGACGCCGAGGCGGCGGAAGACCCGCCGCTCGCGATCGTCGAGCAAGGCATCGCTCCATTCGAGCGCCGAGCGAAGCGCCCGCTGGCGCGCCGGAGCGGCGCGGTTGCGGCCGCCGGTCAGCCAGCGAAAGCGCTCCTGCATCGACGTCAGCAGCCGATCGACGCCGAGCATCGGCGCGCGCGCCGCAGCGAGCTCGATCGCAAGCGGGACGCCGTCGAGCGCACGACACGTCGCGATCACTGCGCCGACGTTGGCGTCGGTGAGCGCGAACCGCTGGTCGACCGCCTGCGCGCGCTCGACGAAAAGCGCCACCGCGCCGAAGCGCAGCGCCGAAGCGGCCGGCAGCGCGTCGTCGTCGGGAACGGCGAGCGGGCCGATGCGCAGGACGCGCTCGGCGGCGAGCCGGAGCGGCGCCTGCGTCGTGACGACGAGCCGCAGATTCGGCGCCGCGTCGTGCAGCGCCCGGCAGACGTGGGCGACGCCGTCGAGCAGATGCTCGGCGTTGTCGAGCGCGAGCAGCATCGCAAGAGGCGCGACCGCGCCGACGAGCGCGGCGAGCGGCTCGCCCTGGCCGACGTCGACGCCGAGCGCGGCGGCGATGGCACCCGGCAGTCCGGCAGCGTCGCCGACGTTCGTCAGCTCGACCCAGCACACCCCTTGCGGATACGCCGAACGTCGCGCCGCGAGCAGGTGCTGCGCGAGAAGCGACTTGCCGATGCCGCCGGCGCCGACGACGCTGACGAGGCGGTGGCCATCGACGAGCGCGGCGAGCGCGTCGCGGTCCTCGGCGCGGCCGAGCAGTGCCGGCAGCTCGGCCGGCAGATTGGTGCGCAGTGCGGGCGGCGTCGCGTCGTCGTGCGATGCCGGAGGTTCGGCAGCGACCGCCGCATCGTTGGCCGCCGCGCGCGGGGTGGCCATCGCCGCGACGAAGCGATAGCCGCGACCCGGGATCGTCGCGATCACTTCGCCGCCGAGCACCTTGCGCAGCGCGCTGACCTGCGCCGCGAGGTTGTTCTCCTCGACGACGAGCCCCGGCCAGACGAGGTCCATCAGCGTGTGCTTGCCGACGAGCTGTCCCGGGCGCTCGGCGAGCGCGTGCAGGAGGTCGAACGCGCGGCCGCCGATCGCGACCGGAGCGCCGTCGGCGAGCAGGCGGCGCTCGTCGGGCTGCAACTCGAAGCGGCCGAAGCGCAGTCGCGCCGGCGAGGGGGACGTCAGCGGCGGCGTCATCGCAGCAGAAGTCGCATCACGCGATTGAAGAACGTTTCAGAGCGCTTTCAGGACGCCGGCCGCGCGCGCGCCGACAGTGCAGTCACTGCCACGGCGATCCGGCGACGGCGACGTCGACCGGGCACCGACCCGCTTTTCAGCAAACGACGACTGCCGCCATGCCGATCACGAGCCTTGCCCATGCCGCATTGTCCGCCGCCGCCGTCGGCGTTCTGCTCGCGACGTTGCGCCGCGCCGGCCCCCGTGCCGCCGGCCTCGCCGCCGCGGTGCCGATCAGCTCGCTGCCGGCCCTCTTCTGGCTTTCGGTCGAGCGCGGCGGCGGCTACGCAACGCATGCGGCGCTCGGCTCGCTGTGGGGCACCGGCCTCACCGTGCTGCTCGGCGCGGGCTTCGCGCGCGCCGCGCTCGTCGTCCACGCCGGCTGGGCGGCGACCTTCGCCTGGCTCGCAACCGTGGCGCTCGCGGCCGCGACGTGGCAGCTCGCGACGCTGCCCGCCGCGGCCGCGCTCCTCGCGCTCGCCGCCGTCGTCGTCGGCCGCGCAGCGACCCCGCGCGCTCCGGCACACGACGGCGAGCGCCGCGGCAACGCGCGCGACGCGACGCTGCTCGCCATGGCGACCGCCGGTGCGATGTCGCTCGTCGTGTCCGAGCTGTCGCGGCGGAGCGCGCCGCAGTTCTGCGGCCTCATCGCCGCGATCCCCGTCCTCGGCATGTTCACGACATGCGCCGGCTATCGCCAGGGCGGCGCGCCGCGCATGCTGCGCGTGCTCGCCGGCTACCTCGACGGCATGGCGGCGAAGGCGGCGTTTCTCGCCGCGCTCGGCGCAGCGTGGGCATTCGACGTCGGCGCTTCGGCGTGGGCGATCGGATTCGCCGCCGCGGCGACGACGCTCTTCGGCCAGCAGCGCTTCACTCGGGCGGCTTCGGCGGCGCGGGCTCCTTCGCCTTGGCGGTCGTGCCCGGCGGTTTGGCCGGCGAAGACGTAGCTTTCTTCTTCTTCTTGTTCTTGGCGGCCGGTGCGGACGGATGTGACGTTTCGGCCGGCTCGGCGCGGGCTGCAACCGGCGTCACCGGCGCTTCGACTGGCTTGGTCGTCGCGCGCGGCTTGGCGTCGTCGAACGCGCTGACGATCCCCGGGCACAGGTCGGCGCGCGGCGTGATGCCGGCGATCGTCTCGCCGTTGAACCAGAACCAGTACGGCTTCGCGGTGATCCGGATCGTGTCCTTGCCCGTCAGCTCGCCGCTGAACGTCTCGTGCGTCACCGGCACGACCCAGCCGCGGATCGACGACGGCGTGCCGTCGATCGGGCAGTCGCCGGGCTCGGGCGGAGCGACGCTGATTCGCGTGTTCTTCTGCGGACGCAGCTTGAACGCGAGGTAGTTGTTGACCGTCTTCTCGTACGCGACCGGAGCGCGGGTGCGAACGACCGTCGGGGCTGCCGGCTCGGAGCTCGTCGCGCACGCCGCGAGCAAGACGCTCGCGAGCGAGGCCAGCAGCATGCCGCCGTCGGCGATCAGGACACGGATGTTCGGCACGCTCGACGTCCCTGCAGCTCGAAGCCCTCGATTGAGCCAAAGGCCGCGGCGGCCCGGCACCCCCTGAACGCGGTGTCGGAGCACAGGGCAATTTGCCGGCCTGCGCGCGTCCGGGCGAACCCGCGCTACGACTCCGGCGGCTCGATCGCCTCGTGGCGCTCGCGCACCGTGAGCCACGCGCCGGCGGCGCCGCAGACGGCGATCAGCGCGATGCCGACGAGCGACGTCTCGTCGGGGACGTGCGCGAAGACGAGCCAGCCGCCGAGCATCGCGAACGCGATCTGCGCATAGAGGTACGGCGTCAGTGTCGATGCCGGAGCGCGCTGGTAGGCGAGGATCAGGAAGAAGTGACCGATCGTTCCCATCAGGCCCATCAGGGCGAGCAGCGCCCACCAACCCCAGCCCGGCAGCGACGCCCAGACGAACGGCAGCGGCAGTGTCGCGATCAACGTGCCGACCCAGCCGGTGTAGAAGTGCATCGTCAGCGGGTTCTCGGTGCGCGCGAGCCGACTGGTCAACACCTGGAACCACGCGTTGCTGACGACGAGCCCGATCGGCAGCACGATTGCCCAGCTGAAGACTGCCGAGCCCGGCCGCAGAATGACGAGCGTGCCGATGAAGCCGCCGGCGACGAGCGTCCAGCGCAGGAGCGAGACCTCCTCCTTCAGCGTCGTTGCCGCGAGCAGCGTGACGACGAGTGGCGAGGTCAGCACGATCGACGTGAACTCCGGCAGCGGCATGTACCGCAGGCTGAAGAACGCGAGCGTCGTCGTTGTCAGCAGCAGCGCACCACGCAGCACCTGGAAGCGCGGATGCGCGGTGCGCAGCAAGGCACGGCCGTGCCGCGGCAGGAAGACGACCGTCGTCACGACCGCCTGGAACGCGTAGCGCACCCAGACGCCCATCAGGATCGGAACGCCGAGCGTCGATACCTTGGTCGCCGTGTCGAGCGTCGCGAAGCAGGCAATCGCGACGACGACGATGCCGATGCCGGCGAGGATGCGCTCGGACTCGCGGTCGCGGGTGCGCCGGGCCGTTGCTGCGGGCGGGTCGATCTCCATGAAGGGCGCGGATGCTGGCGCTCGCGCGCAAGCCGTGTGATCAGCGCGTCAGGCGCGGCTCGTCGCCCTGGCTGGCGCGAGCGAGCTGCATCACCGTCAGCGGTCCCGCCAGCCCGTCGGGCGTGAGTCCGTGCGCGAGCTGGAAGGCGGCGATCCGGGCGCGCAGCGGTTCCCTTCCCTTCGCGATCGGACCCTGGCCGTCGATCGCGGCGAGCCGCTCCGCCAGCCAGGCCGTGTTGCCGGCGACCTCGCCATCGCCGTAGCCGGCAGGCGCGCGCCAGAGCGTCGCGAAGTCGCCGCGCCAGACGCGCGCCAACTCGGTCCACGACACGGTCGCTTCTGTGCCTGCGACATTGATCGTCGCGAGCTCGCCGCCGATGCTGGTCAACAGCGCATGCGCGACCCGACCGCGCTCGTCGACCAGGCGCAACAGGCCGGGCCGGTCGAGCTGAAGGATCGTCGCGACGCCGCCGCGCAGTCGCAGGCAGCGGAGCGACTGCGCGAGCGCTGCGGCGCATGCATCGCCCGGGCCGAGCCTGGCGCCCCACAGCCCGGCAAGCGTGCGCCACGCCGCCGACTCGTCGGCCGCGGCGGCGGTGAAGAGCGCGTCCTGCGCAGGCCCGGTGAGGGATGCCTTCGCCGGAGCCGCGGCGGCGAGCGCGAGCGCCGGCACGCCAACCTGCGAGCGCGCGGGCACCGCTTCAGCGACTGCGGCGGTAGCGGGCTCGACGCGAACGGCGGGCGCTGCCGGCACGGTCTGCCCGACCGGCGGGCGCGCGACGTCGTCTGCGCCCCGCATCGATTGCACGCGCGGCGCGAGCAGGACGCCGCCGACGAGCGCCGCTGCCGCAACCCCGGCCGCGGCCCAGACATTGACCGACGTGCGTTCGACCGTCGGCTCGACCACCGTTGCGGGTTTGCCGCCATAGGTGGCAGCGACGGCGCGCTCGACCGCGTGACGATCGACGCGCCGCCGGCCGGCGGCCTGCGCGTTGGCCAGGGCTTGATCGCAGACCACGTTGATGCGTCGCGGCACGCCTGCGCAGAGCCGGTGGATGAGGCCGATCGATTCGCCATCGAACGGCGCGGGGCCGCGCAGTCCGGCGACTGCGAGACGATGCGCGATGTAGCCGGCCGTCTCGCTTTCCGACAGCGCCGGCAGGTGGTAGCGCGCGACGACGCGCTGCGCGAGCGGCTCGAGCTGCGGCTGACGCAGCGTCTGGCGCAGCTCCGGCTGGCCGATCAGCATCACCTGGAGCTTGCGGCCGCTCGAGTCGAGGTTGGTCAGCAGGCGCAGCTGCTCGAGCACTTCGTTCGACAGCGCCTGCGCCTCGTCGATCACGATCAACGTGCGCCGGCCCATCGCGTGCGCCAGCAGCAAATGGCCGTGCAGCGCGTCGATCATGTCGATCGGCGCCTCGTCACGCGGCGTGTCCAGGTGCAGGTCTTCGCAGATGCGTGCGATCAGCGCCTGCGCATCGAGCTTCGGGTTGACGACGTTGGCGACGTCGAAGTTGGACGGCAGCTCCTCGAGAAAACGGCGCCAGACGGTCGTTTTCCCGGCGCCGATCTCGCCGGTCAGGAGGACGAAGCTGGCGCCGCGGTTGAGGCCGTAGTTCAGCAGCGCCAGGGCGTCGCGGTGCTTGTCGCTCAGGTAGAGGAACCTCGGGTCGGGCGCGATCGAGAACGGTTCCTGCTGCAGTCCGAAGAACGACAGGTACATGGTCGAGCCTACGCGCGACGCCCGAGTGGACGCACTCTCCTAGGCCGCTGCCCGCGCCGCCGTTGGCGACGCGATGTGCGCCGCGAGCTCCGCGCGCGCCGTCTCGATCTCCGCGAACGGGCCAAGGGTCGTGCGCTCGCGGGTGAGGCAATACCAGCTTCCGCCGGCCTCGTAGATGCGATCGGAGCGGAAGTGGCGCGCATCCGGCTCGCCGGCGCGATGCGACGAGCCTTCGCCAAGCTCGCCATCCCAGAAGCGCCGGCAAAGACGAAGCACCTCGTCGGCGCGCGTCATCGGGAAAAAGTGCCCGGCGTCGCGCACCCGCCGAAACGTCGCATGCGGCCAGAGCTTCAGCAGCTCGTCGCCCGTGAAGCGCGCCTGCGAGCGATCGCCGTACAGCGCCATGATCGGAAAGCGCAGACGGCGCAGGCTCTTCGCGGCGAGTCCGTCGTCGGAGAGGAGCTCGCGCTCGGCCGAGGTGCGCTCCATGAGCGTGAGCCACTGCGAGGCGGTCTTATTGCTGCCCGTGCCGAGCCAGGGCGCCACCAGCTCCGCCAGCTCGGCCGGCACGACGGCCTTCGCCTGCTGCAGCCGCGCCACCTCGGTGAGCAGCTTGTAGCCGAAGTAGGGATCGCGCGCGTCGAGTGCGATGCCGGTTCGGTCGAGGATCTGCTGGATGCGGTCGCTGTCGCGCCAGGCGCGCGTCGACCCTTCGCCGCGCGCCGCCGCGATGTGGGTGTCGGCGAGCACGAGGCTCGCCACGCGCTCGGGAGCGGCGCAGGCGAGCTTCAGCGCGATGACGCCGCCGTAGCTGTGCGCCAGGAAGTGCGCTCTGCGGATCTGCAGGTGATCGAGCAGGCCGAGGAGGTCTCGCCGCAGGTCGTCGGGTCGATAGCCGGCGGCAGGCATTTGCGAACGACCGTGGCCGCGCAGGTCGTAGAGCGTGACGCGGTAGCGCTTCGAGAGCTCGGTCGCATAGGGCGCGTACCAGAACGCGAGGTTCGTCGCGAGCCCGTGCACCATCACCAGATCCTCGCCCGCGCCCGACTCGGGCGTGAGCTGCAGGCAGTTGAGGCGGACTCCGTCGATGAGCGCGACCGGCATGCCTACTCCATGTAGCCGAGCATCTGGAGCTGGGCCATGATCTGTTCCTTCTCCTCGGGGGCCATGCCCGCAGCCTGCGAGCCTGCGCTCGCGCCCTTCGTCGGCGCGCCCTCGACGACCGGATGCTCGTGGAGGTGTTCGGTCGTGAACATCGCCTTCGGCACGGCTCCCTCGAGATCGGCCGGCACGTCAAGGCCGAGGCTGTAGAGCAGCGTCGCACCGACGTCGGCGATCTTGCGCCGCGCGATCTTCGCGCCCTTCGAGATTCCCGGCCCGTAGGCCAGGAAGACGCCGTCCGGATGATGCGTTCCGGCGACCTGCGCGCGCGGCTCGACGACCGGCAGCTTGTTCTTGATCGAGACGAATCCGAAGTCGCGCAGCACCAGCAGGAGATCGGGCGCATCGTGCATCGCCTCGCCGGGGAAGACGTCCTCGCGCCGATGGACCTCGGTGATGATGCGCTCGCCCGTGACCGGATCCGTGAGCGCCTCGAGGTCGCGGATCAGGCGCGTCCGCACGGTCTCGTAGTCCGCGGGGGCGATTCCCGTTTCGCCGGGCTGGCGCGCGACGCGGATGTTGATCCCGTTGCTCGACGGCGTGCGGCAGTAGGCGATCGTGTTCTTCCAGTCGAGGTAGGCGAACATGCTGTCCTCGCGGCGCCTGCCCTGGTCGGTGTCGGGCACCTCGCGCCAGCGCAGATAGCCCTTCTCATGCAGCCACGAGTTGATGCGAACGACTTCGGTCGTCCCGGTGAAGCCGTGGTCGGAGGCGAGGAAGACCTGGGCCTGCGGCCCCGCCGCGGCGACGAGCCGCTCGATGAAGCCGTCGAGCTGGCGGAAGTACTGCAGGCAGAGGTCGCGCATGCGCCGGTGGTAGTCGCTGAGCTCGCCCTTCTGCTGGTTCGGATCGATGTAGAGCCAGGCCTGGTGCTGCAGCTTGTCGACGCCGTCGAACATCACCGCCATCAGGTCCGGCGCTTCCTCGCGCGCGAGGTGATCGGCGATGCGGAACCACTGCTGCTCGCGCGGCAGGTGGTAGCGCACCCAGTTCTCGCGGTCCTCGCTGCTGAGCTCCTCCATCGCCTGCTTTTCCTGCTCGAAGTCCCAGGCCAGCTCCTTCGGATTGAAGTCCGGGATTGCCTTCAGGCGGTCGTAGAGGTCGGGCGGCGCCGAGTTGCGGCGCAGGTGCCGCCACGGCACGAAGCCGGGGACCATGAACCCGTTCAGGTCCTTCGGCGGCGGCGCCGTGAAGGGAAAGTTGAGCGCTGCGACGCGACGCTGCTGGCGTCCGGCGATCGACCAGATGGTCTCGACGCGACAGTCGCGCGAGTCGTAGAGCGTGAAGTAGACGTCCTCGCCCTGCTCTTCGGCGCGGATGAAGTCGAAGACGCCGTGGTGGCCCGGCGTGCGGCCGGTCATCAGCGAGACCCAGGCCGGCGGTGTCAGCGGATTGGGGGTGGAGCGCAGCCGGCACCGCGTTCCCTCGGCGAAGATGCGGGCGAGGAACGGCATGACCGGTCCACCTTCGCCCGGCCGCACGAGATCGTCGAGGACGGTGAAGGTGGCGCCGTCCATGCCGATGAAGAGGGTGCGGACGCTCATGGGTTCCTCGGCTGTTGCTGCAATCTCGACTCGACATGGGCGGCGACCTGCGCCAGCGAGAGGTCGCTCACGTAGCTGCCGTCGCGCATCAGAAGATCCTGAAAGTTGAGCTTGCGCTCGTAGCTCTGCTCGAGGGCGACGCACAGCTGGATGACGTCGACCGAGGCGAAATCGAGATCGGCGACGAGCAGCGTCGCCGCGCCGACCGGCGCCTCGAGATCGAGGCCCCAATCCTGGATCAGGTCCTCGACGATCGCGCAGACCGTCTTCAGAGTGGAATCCTCGATGAACCTGTCCATCACGCGACCCCGGCCGCGGCATCGGCCGCGATCGCGATGACCGCCGGACCGTCGCGCACGATGTCGACGCTCACGGCCGTGCCTTCGAAGTCGACCTGGGCGCGGCCGAACCCGGCGTCGACGAAGCGGACGTCGAAGCGGTCGGGGCTGCCGCCGAGGCCGACACCGAGCCGTTTGGCGGTGGCCTCCTTGGCACACCAGAATCGCAGAAGCCGATCCTCGAGCGCCTCTCCCTCGAGCCCCTGCAACGATGCGCGCTCGACGCGGGTCAGCGAATCGGCCAGCAGCTCGGGCCGCTGGATCCGGCCGAGGTCCTCGAGGTCGACGCCGACCGGGCAATCGGTAGCGGCCACCGCCAGCGACGCCCGGTCGTTGTGCGACAGCGAAACGTGCGGCGCATCGGCCAGCACGCCGCACCACCAGCCATCGACGAGCGGGGCACCGTTCGCGTCGTGCACGACCGTGATGTCGGACGGATAGAGCAGCTGCCCCGTCTGCTCGTACAGCAGCACGCGCACCGCCTCCTTGATCGCTGCCCGGCCGAACAGCCACTGGCGCCGCCGCTTCACGCTGCCGGTCAGCCCGCGCCATTGCGCGCGCTCGTCGAAGCTCAGCAGCGCGTGCGCCAGGATGCGCAGGAAGATGCCGTTCGACTGGGCACAGAACGCCTCGCTGAAGTGCGGGAGTTGCCAGACCGACATTCCGTCGAACGACGCGGTCGGGCTCGCCTGCCCGAGCAGGCCGAGCCGAGGATCGCGGCGCACCTCGTAGAAACTGTGCGGCACCTCGAAATGGACGTTGACGAGGTCGTCGACGCGAAACAGCACGCCGCCGTCGCCAGCGAGGCATTCGAAGCGCCAGCTCCGGGGCGCCGCGATCCCGTCGGCGCTCGGGTCGATCGGGCGCTGGCGTCCCTTGAGCACCAGCCCTTGCAGGCCGGCGGGGCAGGACGCGTACAGCTCGATGCGCCCGATCGTCGACGGGAAGCAGTTGAAATCCGTGCCGGCGAGCTGCGCTGTCCAGTACGCCGCGAGCTGGCCAACGGCGTCGAGGAGCACGGGATTGAGAACCAGGGCCGGGGTCGCGCCATCGACGAGGAAGCCGTCGAGGCTGACGTCGGACAGCGTCGCGTCGATGCCATCGCCGCTCCAGCCTTCGATCTGCCGCACGCTCTGGAACACCGGCCCGTGAAACATGCCGGTGCTGTAGAGCTCGTGTCCGGGCCATCGAAAGGCGCGCGCTTCGCCGAGGGGGAGCAGCTCGGCGAGACGCCATTCGGCCGCGAAGCGGAACTCGGCGCTCGCCGCGACCATCGCACCGTTCATCAACCGCGCCGCGTACACGCCGGCGGCGGCATCGACGACCTCGGCGCGAACCTCGAGGCTCAGCGTTTCGTCGTCGAGCGCGAGCCAGTCGAACGCTCGGACGTTCTCGATCACCCGCAGCGCCGACGTTCCCGCCAGCACGCTGCACGCTTCCGCCATGATTTCGAGGCTGACCATCAGCGGCACGCACGCCAACCCCGACAGCTCCGCGTCGACTTCCGAAACGGTTCCCGACAGCACGTGGCTCCGCAGGAAGTTGTCGGCCAGGCCGAGGTGGCAACGTGCCACGACATGGCCGGTGTCGCGCTCGAGGATCTCGTCGAGCAGCGGTGCGACGGCCGGTGCGGCAAGCGGCGTCGACGGCTCGATCAGCTCCGGCATCAGGCGCCCTGCCACCACTGCGCGCTGTTGGGCCAGAAAGCCGCGCATCAGCTCGAAGTAGTCGGCCATGACGCGCTCGTGCCGCTCCGCGGCGGCGGGGGGTGTTTCCTCCGTCTCGGTCTCGTCCTGGTGGGCGAGCGCCGGCGGATCGGCGATCGTGTCGGTCGCCGACGGAAGCTCTCTTTCCGGTGCCGGCGCCGCTGCGGTCGCGGCGGGTGCCGGCTCGGCCACAGCGGCCGAGACGATGCGCCGCAGCTCCGCGCGCTCGTCCGCCGAGAAGCGCAGCATGGGCATCGTGTTGTCGAGCGCGAGGCCGAGGCTTTGCGCGTTGCGTGCAGCCGCGGCTTCCGGCCGGGCGCACTCGCGGTCGGCGAAGAGACGGCCGAGCACGAGCGGCTTGCCGTTCGCATAGAGCTCGGCGAGCACCGTCAGGAGCTGCTCGACACCGTTGCGTCGACGCACGTTGGTGGCGAGCGCGCACCGTTCCTTGCCGGCGAGCACGTCGTTGACGAAGGCGGTGAGGTGGGCGGAAGGCCCGACTTCGATGAAGTGGCGGACACCGTCGGCGTGCATCCGCTCGACGGTCTCGCGGAAGCGGACGCGGCTGGACCACTGCAGCGACGCGAGCTCCTGCGCTTCTGCAGCGGTGTCGGGAAAGAGGCCGGCGGAAGCGCAGGAATAGAGAGGGATGCGCGGAGGACGCAGGCCGATGTCGCGGTAGTAGCCGCGAAACGCGGCACTGACGACGCCGAAGGCGGGGGTGTGGTAGCCGCGGTCGAATGCCAGCGGCAGGCAGATCCCGCCGGCGTCGCCCAGCGCCTTCTGCAGCGCAGCGATCGAATCACGCGACCCGTAGAGCACCTGCTGGTTGGCACAGTTGTCCATCGCCACGACGACGTCGCCGCCGCTCGTCGCGATGTGTGACGCGACGACGTCTCCCGGAAGTGCACCGACGGCGAGCAGCGCGCCGGTGGCGATCTGTCCTTCGGCGAGGACGCGCTCGTAGACGGCATTGAGCTGACGCACGAAGCCCGCGAGCGCCGCCGGCGCCACGTCCGGCACCGCGCCCGACGCCGCCAGCGCGGCCGACTCGCCCGAGCTGTGTCCCATCATCACGTCGGGCGCGACGCCGAGCGAGCGCAGCAGCGCGTGCAGCGCCTGGCCGGCGACGAAGACCGCCTCGCTGCCGACGTCCATTTGCTGCAGCCGTTCCTCCAGCGCGCGGCGTCCGGCATCGGTGAGCTCGCTGGCCGCCGGAAAGACGACGTCGGTGCGGTTGCGGCCGCGCGGCTCGTCGTACAGCGTGTGCCAGAAGTCGAGCCACTCGCGGACCTCGGCAAAGCAGAGCGCGAGGTCGCCCAGCATCCCGATGTACTGCGACCCTTCGCCCGGAAACAGGAACGCGAGGCGACCCTCGAGCGGGCGCTCGGCGAAGACGACGCCGCTCCGGGTCGACCAGCGCTCGCTTGCATCGTCGCGGAGCTTGCGTCGCGCCAGCTCGAGGCCGCGCAGCAGCGACTGCATGTCCTTCGCGACGATCGCGAGGCGGACCGGCTCTGCCGCATCGGCGGCGGCGAGGGCGGCGGCGGCGCGCGGCAGGGTCGTGTCCGCGCCTGCAGCGAGCTCGTCGCCGACGCGCTCGAGTTTCGCGATCAACGCTTCCCGGCTCGCCGCCGAGGCGACGCAGAGCTCCGCCGGCCAAGGCATCGCGCTCGGCGGCCGTCGCGCATCGGCAGGCGCTTCCTCGAGGATCGCGTGCGCGTTGATGCCACCGAAGCCGAACGAGTCGATTCCGGCGCGGCGCACGCCATCGAGGCGGCTCGCCCAGGGCAGGCAGGCGGTGTTGACGTAGAACGGGGTGTCGGCGATGCCGAGCTCGGCGTTGACCGTTTCGCACAGCGTCGGCGGCAGGACACGGTGGTGCAGCGCCAGCGCCGTCTTGATGAGGCCGGCGATTCCGGCCGCGGGAATGCAATGGCTGATCATCGACTTCACGGAGCCGATCGCGATGGCGCCTTGCGGTGTCGAGCGGCTGCCGAAGACGTTCTTCAGCGCTGCGATTTCGGTCCGGTCGCCGAGCGGAATGCCGGTGCCGTGCGCCTCGATCAGGCTGACGCTTGCAGGGTCCACGCCGCAGCCTTGATACGCCCTGCGGATCGCCAACGTCTCGCCGTCGACGCTGGGAGCGAGCAGCCCCTGACCGCGGCCGTCGCTCGCCTGCCCGATGCCGCGGACGACGGCGTAGATCCGGTCGCTGTCGGCGACAGCGTCGCGGAGGCGCTTCAGGACGACGATGCCGAGGCCTTCACCGAGCAGGGTGCCGTCGCTGCCCTGCTCGAACGGTCGCACCCTGCCGCGCCCGCTGAGCGCGCCGAGCTGCGTGAAGATCACGGTGACCTCGGCCGGCAGCGAGGCGTTGACGCCGCCGGCCAGCATCATTCGGCTGCGACCGCTGCGCAGCTCGTCCATCGCCGCGTTCACCGCCAGCAACGACGACGAGCAGGCCGCATCGAGCAGGTAGTTCGGGCCCTTGAGGTTGAGTCGATTGGCGATGCGGCCGGTCATCACGTTGGGCACCAGTCCCGGTGCGATGTCGGCGCTGCACGGGGGCAGCTTGGCCTGCAGACGCGCGCGGATCTCGGCCAGCGTCGCGGTGTCGATCGCGGGGCAGGCAGCCTCGAGCACGGCCAGGGTCTGGTCGAGGACGAGCGTGTTCTGCAGGATCGCGCCCTGGCCGCGATGCAGGTAGGTGCTGTGACCGAGCACGATGCCGGTGTCGGCGTGGTCGAAGCCCCGCAGGTAGCCGGCATCGTCGAGCGCATCGCGGGCGATCCGCAAGGCGAGGAACTGGTCCGGCTCGCCGCCGTCGATCGAGTTCGGCATGATCCCGAACTCGCGCGGCTCGAAGCGGAACAGGTCCTTGAGATAGCCACCGGCTGCGGTCTTGATGCGGCCCGATTGCAGGTAGCGCTGCGCATCCCACGCGGCCGCCGGCTCGGTGACCGCGTCGACGCCGCCGACGATGTTGCGCCAGAACGAGCCGAGGTCGGGCGCCTGCGGGAACAGGCACGCCATGCCGATGATCGCGATCGGCTCGGGCAGCACGTCGTCGCGCGGTGCAGCGACGTGGGTCGGCATGGCGCGATCGTTCATGCGAAGACGCCGGGGGCGGCCCTTGCGGCAGTGCCGCCGAGCCGGTTCAGTGCCGCGCTGCCGACACACTCCATGCCCTCGATGAGCATGACCACGCGATCGGCGTCGTCGAGGAAGTAGACGTTCGCGCCGACGAGGTGCGGGTCCGCGCTCGGCACGTTCTCGAACGCCATCCGCAGCCGCGCCGGCAGCGTCTCGCGCAGGCGCGCGATCCGGGCGAAGCGCGCGGGCAGGCACGAGTGGCCGTGCAACGTCCGGGCCCACAGCAGCGCCATTTGCGCCGCGCCGTCGATCAGCGCGGGGTCGAAGATCCACTCTCGCTGATCGGCGGCCGGACCCGCGAGCCAGTCGCTGGGGCGTGTCGAGCGGACCCGGGCAGCAGCGCCGCGGTCCGAGACGCCGTCGATCGCCTCGATGACCTGAAAGCACGGCCCGTGGAACAGCAGCTCGTCGTACGCCTTGGCGACGGTCAGCTGCAGCTGGTCGTGGCGCTGCAGGTCGAGCTTGAATGCGTCCTGCAGTTGCTGCTCGAGCCGCAGCCCGCAGCGATAGTGGACGATCGATCGTCCCGATCCGGCATCGGAGCGGATCGCGACGCTGACGTCGAAGCCATCGCTGCTTCCGTAGGGAGGCGCGGTCACGATCATGTGCAGCACCCGCCCGACTTCCTTGACCTCGATGCCCTTGATCAGGCGCAAGTCGCGGACCTCGCTCACCTTCCAACCTGGCCAGAGGGCGCGCGCCGCTTCGGCCATCAGCTCCGTCGCCGCTGCCGCCGGCAGGACGGCGACCCCGTCGATGCGGTGCTGGTCAAGATAGGCATGAGCGGCGTCGAGCACCACGGTGATCCGCTGCTCGCCGAGCGCCAACGGCATGACGCTGGCGCGACCGAGCAGCGGACCGAGGAGTCCGGTCTGCACCGTTGTCGGCGTGCCTGCACGTGCGGCGGGCATCGACCCGAGGTCCGCGGGTGCGACGGGCGCGGCTTCGATCGTCGTCGCAGCGACCGCCGACTCGACGGCGACCGCGGCTTCATGCGCCTCCCAGTCGCCCTGCCCGCAGACGATCTCGACCGGACCGCCGGGCGCTGCGCCGACGGCGTCCGCGAACAACCGCCGCCCCTGCGCCGCGTCGACCAGCGCCACTCCCTTGGCGGCGAATTTGGCGGTCGTCTCGGCGGTCACCATGCCAGCGCCGAACGTCGTCGGACCCCAGGGACCCCAGCACAGCGCGCTCACGCTCACTCGATCGCCCCATTGGTCGCGCAGCTGGCAGCAGACGCGGTTCATGAGCTCGTTCGCGGTCGCGTAGTCGGTCTGGCCGCGGTTGCCGTATCGGCCCGCAACCGAGCTGAAGACGGTCAGGAACCGCAGCGCCTGCGGACGCAGATGGCGCAGCAACGCCAGCAGCCCGAGGACCTTGGTGTCGACGACGCGCGACCAGCTCTCCGGCGTCTTGTCGACCAGCAGGCGGTCCTCGATGATGCCGGCACCATGGACGACGCCGCCGATCGGGCCGTGGCGCTCCGCGATGCCGGCGATCAGACGAGCCATCGCATCGTCGTCGGTGACGTCGACGGCGTGGTACTCGACCCGTGCGCCGCGGCTCGCGAAGTCGTCGAGATTGCGCTGCAGTTCGCGCAACGCCAGGACCTGCCGCACGTTGCGGTCGATCTCGGCCGGCGTCGCTCGGAGGGCCCCGTTGCGCACCGCATCGACGAAATGGCGGCGCAGCGCCTGCGCATCGGTGCACGCTGCCGTCGCCGGGTCTTCGGCGACGAGCTCCGTGCGCCCCGTGACCACCAGCACGTTGCCTGGCAAGGCGAGTTCGCGGAGCGCTTCGGCCGTCACGCCGCGGGCACCGCCGGTGCACAGCACGACGAGGTCGTGCAGACGGTCGCGGTCGTTCGACTCAGCGGGTGCCGTCGCTGCCGGACGGCTGCGGAACACCGTGCGCACGCCGGCGGAGAACCCGATCTCCTGCCGGCCGTCGCTCGTCTCGAGCTCGGCCAGGAGGTCGGCGGCGATGGCGTCGACGCCGCGGCTGCGATCGACGTCGATCGCTTTCGTTCGCCACTTCGGCGACTCCTCGCGCAGCGACTTCAGCAGGCCCACCGCGCCGCCTTGGAGACTCAACCCGCGCGCTGGGCCGGGCAGTCGACCGAACGAGCCGCCCAGGGCGCTCACCGCCAGCAGCTGCGCATCGGGCGCGAGGCGATCGGCGAAGCCGCGCAGCAGCAGGAAGAGCGACTTCTCCTGGATCAACAGCTGGACACGCCAGGCGTCGAGCGCAGTGTCGATGGGCAGCCAGTCGGCCGCCACCGGCGCGGCATGAACGATGCCTGCCACGGTCGACAGGTTCGCACGCTCTGCCGCCGTCCAGAGCGCCAGCCTCTCCTCGTCGGCCAGAGCGGCGCGCGGAACCACGGTGACGGTGCAGCCGCGGCTCGCCAGCGCACCGACGAGCGCCGGAGCAAGCCCGACTTCGTCTTCGGTGACGAGAAAGTGGCCGGGCTTCAGGCGCTTCGATGCGGCGGGATCGAGCGCTTCGGATTCCGCGACGATGAGATGCCGAGACGGGAGGCTCTGGCCAGTGGATCCCGTCTCGGCGCATTCAAAAGGGCGGGGGGCGCCTCCTGGTGAATCGAGCGCACTCAGCAGCTCGAGCATCCCGTTCAGCGTCTGCTGGGTGTTGAGCGCCCTGCGGCTCTCGCCCAACGCCTCCCGGTAGCGGTCGGGGAGCGCCTGCAGCATCGCACCGACCACCTCGATCCGCTTGATCGAGTCGATCCCGAGATCGGACTCGAGCCCCTGGTCGAGGCCCAGCATGTCACGCGGGTAGCCGGTCTTGTCTTCGACGATCGTGAGCAGCATGTCGGTCAGCTGCTGGCGATCGATCGCGCTCGCGGCGCCGACGTCGCCTGCGCCGGGGTCGTCGACGCCAGCCGACGCGCGCTTGCCGTTGATCGTGGCTGCGCCGTTCGCTCCGTTGGCCGCAGCGTGCACGACGACGCCGTTCGGCGTGTCGGGGACGTGGATGCCGTTGACGCCGTTCGCGCCGTTCGCGCCGTTGATCGCATGCGTGTGCGGCGCCGGCTCGCGCGCTGTTGGCACTGCGGTCGCTGCGCGCGCGTCTTGCGCGGCGGCAGGCGCGGTCGCCTGCGGCTGCTCCTGTCGCACTGCGGTCGCGCCATCTGTCGTCGCGATGCGGTTGGCATGGTGCGAGAGCGTGAGCGGCGGCGAACTGCGCAGTCCACGCGGCAGCGAGGCAACGCGCGGCACCGCATCGCCCAGGTAGGCGCTCATGATCCGTTCCTGCGTCGTCAGGAACTGGCGCATCGTCTCGAAGTACTCGGCCATGATCGGGTCAGCCGCTTCGGGTCGTCGTCGTGGTTCCATCTCGCGCTCCTTGTTCCATCGTGGTGCCGTCGTCGCGGCGTGTAGCGAAGCCGTCCCGGGACCGCTTTGCGGCAGTGGGGGCGCAGGGCTGGCGGTCGAGGGGTCGGTCTGCGAGGCAGCGACGCTTTGCGCCGCTCGATCGTTCGCGGCGACCGCGTCGCGCCGTGCTTCAACGTCGTCGAGGCGCACGCCGACCTGTGCCACCGGATCGGCGGCGCGCCGTGCGCTGCTTCCGTTGAGCATCCAGACGTGCTTGCTCGGCGCAGTCTCGCGTTGCAGCGACTCCAGCCGGGCGGGATCGCCCAATCGGCACGACCGTCCCGAGAACAGTCGGTCGACGTCGATGGCGATGCCTGCGCACGCCAATTGAGCGAGGCCGTTGAGGAGACCGGGCAACCCGGTGCCGTCGTCCAGGGCGATGGCGACATGCGGTCGCGCCTCGAGGATCTTCGTGACCAGCCGGCTCAGCACCGACTTCGGACCGACCTCGAGAAAGACGCGTGCGCCGTCGGCGTGCATGGCTTCGATCTCGGCCGCGAATTCGACCGGGCGGACGAGGTGGTCGGCCATCTGGCTTCGCAGCTGCGCGATGTCGGCGCCATGGGGCCTGCCAGTGCTGTTGGAGAAGACCGGTACCTCGATCGGGTGCCAGTCGATCGTCTCGATGAGCGCCGCCAGGCTGCGCTGGGCTGGTTGCACCAGCGAGGAATGGAACGCCGCGGCGACGGGCAGCGGAGCGACGTCGATGCCAGCCTTGGCGAACCGTGCCGCGGCCTCGGCAACGCCGGCGTGCGGGCCTGAAACGATGCTTTGGAGCGGAGCGTTGTGGTTCGCGACGACGACGCCTTCGATGCCTGCGATCGTCTCCTCGACCACCGAGCGCGGCGCCGGCACCGCGGCCATCGTGCCGAGCTCCGATCCCGCAGCCTTGGCGGCATCGACGATGAAGCCGCCGCGCGCGGCGGAGAGCGCCATCAGCGACTTGAAGTCGATCGCGCCCGCGGCGAACAGCGCGACGAACTCGCCGTAGCTGTGCCCGGCGAGCATGTCGGGCCGGACGCCGAGGCTGCGGACCAGGCGGTGCAGCGCCACTTCGACCGCACCGAGGGCGGGCTGGGCGACGTCGGTCGAGGTGAGCGCTTCGCGCGCCCTCGCCCGATCGGCGTCGTCGTAGCTGCCGCGCGGAAAGATGAAGTGGCTGAGCCGCGCGCCGGCGCCGAAGCGAGTCTCGAATCGCTCGCGCAGGACTGCGTCGGCATCCGACAGCGTCTCGCGGCAGACGCCGAAATGCGCCGCCACGGCGCGCAGCATCTCGGGATACTGCGAGCCTTGGCCCGGGAACAGGAAGGCGACCTTGCCCGGTCCTTCCGTGCGCGCGCCGTGGTACACGCCGGGCGGGAGCGCCTTGCCGGGCGCCTCGAGCCACTTCAGCGCCAGGCCGAGCTTGGCGAGCAGATCGGCGTGGTCCTTGGCGACGATCGCGACCGTCTCGGCTCCGGCGGTCCAGCGCTGCGCGAGACTCGCGGCCAGATCGCGCAGCGTGATGTCGGCGTGTGCCGCCAGACCGCTGCGCAGGTCGGCGAGACGGCGAGCGAGGGCCGTGCGGTCGACGTCGCTCCACAGCAGCAGCTCGGCCGGCCAGCGCTCCGTGGTCGCGGGTTGCTGCCAGTCGCGGTATTCGCCGCGGTACTCCTCCATCACGAGATGGAAGTTGGTGCCGCCGAAGCCGAACGAGCTCACCGCGGCGCGGCGCGGCGACCTCACCGGTGCGACCCAGGGCCTCGCCTCATCGACGAGGTAGACCCGGCTGTCGGGCGCGCGCAGGATGGCGAGCGGCCGGTCGACGCCGCGATGCGGAGGCAGGACCTGGCGGTGCAAGGCCAGCGCCGCCTTGACGAGACCCGCCAGCCCGGCCGTGGCCTTGGTGTGGCCGACCATCGTCTTCACCGACCCGATGACCGCCTCGCGCGCAGCGCCGCCGTCGTCGGCAATCAGCTGCATCGTGCTCTGCAGCTCGGCCGTGTCGCCGGCCACCGTGCCGGTGCCGTGGGCCTCGAAGACGCCGACGCTCGCGGGCCCGAAGCCGGCTTGCTGATAGGCACGGCGCATGGCGCGCAGCTGACCGGCGGGGAGCGGCGCGGTCATGCCCTTGGCCTTGCCGTCGCTGCTGCCGCCGACGCCCTTGATCACCGCATAGATGCGGTCGCCGTCGCGCTCCGCGTCGGCGAGGCGCTTCAGCGCCACCATCGCGATGCCTTCGGAGATGACGATGCCGTCGGCCGACTCGTCGAACGTCGAGCAGCGCCCGCGCGGCGACAGCGCCTGCGTCTTGCTGAAGCAGAGGTAGCCGAACGGCCCCTGCACGGTGTCGACGCCGCCGGCGATGACGAGGTCGCTGCGCCCGCCCGTCAGCTCGGTGACGCCCTGGTAGACCGCCGCCAGCGACGATGCGCAGGCGGCGTCGGTGGTGAAGTTGACACCGCCGAAGTTGAGCCGGTTGGCGATGCGCCCGGCGATGACGTTGAGCAGGATGCCGGCGAAGGAATCTTCGGTCCACTCCGGCAGCCGGTCGGCGACCTCTGCCGGCAGCGCGCCGCTGAAGCGCGGCAGCTCCGCCCGCAGTCCGTATTGCGAGCCGAAGTCGCCGGTGCCGCCGCTGGCGCCGACGATCACCGAGGCACGCTCGCGATCGAAGGTCCGCTCGCCGTAGCCGGCGTCCTCGAGCGTGCGCCGTGCGACCTCGAGCGCCATCAGCTGCATCGGATCGACCGACTCGATCGATTTCGGCGGCATTCCGTAGCGCGTCGGATCGAACGCCATGTCGTCGAGGAAGCCGCCCCAGCGCGAGTAGATCTTGTCCTTGGCGGTGCGGTCGGCGTCGTAGTAGAGGCGCCAGTCCCAGCGGTGCGACGGGATCTCGGTGATCGCGTCGACCTTGTCGAGAATGTTGGCCCAGTATTCCTCCGGGCTGTTCGCCTTCGGCAGCGCAACGCCCATGCCGACGATCGCGATGTCGACCGGCGCTCCGAGCGGCGGCGCCGCGGTCGCAGGTTCGTGCAGGCGGCGCTCGAGAAGCTCGGCGGCATCGAGCGTGACCTCGCGGTGCAGCGACGCGATGTCGGTGAGCCCGGCACGCAGCGTCGCGACCTGCCCCAGCATGTACATGCCGGCGTCGCGCTGCGCCTGGACGTCGAGCGACTCGATCGGTCCGTCGGCGCCGCGTCGGCTGCGTCCCTTCGACGCGATGCGCAGCCGTCCGAGGATCAGGTCGTCGAGCGCGCGGCGGCTGTCGTCGGCGGGCACCTTGCGGCTGCGATGCTCGAGGCGCGTGCGGAAGAACTCCGCCGCGAACGGCGTGAACGCGCAGCGGCTCGCGTGACCCGGACCCGACTCGAGGTTGACCGTCCGCTCGCAGTCGATCGCTTCCTGCTGGAACTGGGGCACGACCGCACCGGTGGCGACGATCTCGCGCGTGAACAGGTAGGCGCTGCCCATCAGGATGCCGACCTTGACGCCCTGCGCCGCCAGCGGCGCGACCATCACCTGCAGCATGGCCGACGAGACAGCGTCGTGGATGCCGCCTGCGAAGATCAGCTCGAAGCGGTCGGCCGGCACCTTGCTCGCCGGAATCTCGACCAGCAGCCGATCGACCATCGTGCTCCACAGCACGAAGCTGCTGAGGGGCCCGATGTGGCCGCCGCACTCGCGACCTTCGAAGATGAAGCGACGCGCGCCTTCGCGGATGAAGAGCGGGATCAGGTTGGCCGACGGGACGTGCAGGAAGGTCGGCACGCCGCCGGCCTCGAGGTGCACCGCCTGGTCGGGCCGGCCCCCGGCGATGATCGCGTAGTCGGGCTTGTACGCGCTGGCGCAGGCCAGCTGCTCGTCGAGCAGCGCCTGCGGTGCGAAGCCGAGCAGTCCGATGCCCCACGGGCGGTCGCCGAGCAGCTGCTTGGTGGCGGCGAGGAGGCTCTCGAGCGCAGGGCCCTTGAGGAGGGCAAACGCGACCATCGGCAAGGCGCCGCCGTCCGCGACCGCCGAGGCGAACTCGGCCACGTCGGAGACGCGCGTCATCGGTCCCTGCACGATCGGAAAGCGCAGGCGCAGTGCCTCGGCGAGCGGGGCCGCTTCGAAGATCGGCTTCAGCTCGACGGCTTTGCGCAGATGCCCCGTGACCGCGCGCTCGATCGCCTGCAGCACACCCGCGACGTGGCCGAACTGCGTGCGCCACGGTGCCGCGAAGCACACGTCCTGGCCGATCGGCAGCAAGCCCTGCACCGGATCGTCCCAGCCGCGCGGCCGCGCCTGGACGAGCGGGCGGAGGCTCTCGAAGCCGAGCCCCTGGCCGTCGGCGACGAAGGCGCGCGCGCCGACGTGACCGGGGCGCACCAGGATGCGGAAGTACTCGCCGCGCTCCCCGTCACCGACTGCGACCGTCTCGCTGCCGGCCAGGTTTTGCAGGAGCGTGCGTACGCCTTCGTGAAGCCGTGCCTCCGGCATCGACAAGAGCTGCGCATCGAGCACTCCTCCCGCGACGCCGACCGCGCTGCAAGCCGCCGCCATGTGCGGCGTCAGGCCACCACGCACGTACAAGGGCAGTCGCGTCCGGCCGAGCCAGCGCTGCAACAGGATGAAGCTGCTGTCTTCGCCGACGTAGCCGCCCGACTCGTTGCCCTTGAGCAGAAGGCCGTCCAGGCGATCTTCGTGCCCGGCGTCCAACCGACGATAGGCACGCGCTTCGGCGAGCACCTTCACACCCGCGTCGCGCATCTCGCCGATGAAAGCGGCCGCCTCCTGGACGGCGTCGAGATCGACGATCAGCCAGGCCAGCCCGCTGCGAACGAACGGACGCAGCGCGTCCGCGGTACCGTCCGCGATCGCGCCGAGGCGAAGGCCGAAGGGGCCGCGAGCGTGGCTGGCGATCCGCTCGAGATCCTCGACCACGGCGTCGAGTCGCGGCTCGAGCTCGGCGTCGAGGACGCCGATGCCGCCGGCACGCGAGCCGGCGATCGCGAGCGATACCTCCCGATGGCCCGAAGGCGTGAACACAAAGGTGATGAAATCCGCCACGCCGACGCCTCGCCTGTCACAGGTTCACCCGGCCGGGTGGGGAGCGAGTGGCGGGTGCCGTCGGCCCGCGGATGCACCACGAAACCGTTCAGACCGATGGCTGCTGGCGGACGTCGTGGCGACGCCGATGACGCCGCAGCAAACGACAGGTCCCATTGGGTGCTCTTCGCTTCGGACCGGGAAAACTCTACTGACCTTATGCTGACCTTTACACTAGCACGCCCGGGTTTGGGTGCACATTCCCGCTTGCCCGCCTAGAAGCCTTCCGACCACCTTCAAACACGGGGGTCGGCGCGGCCTGAAGCGCATCGATGCGAGAGTCCGCGGTGTCAGATCCCCCGACCTCGCCCTTTCACACGGAAGTCAAGATCCGTCCGGGACGCCTGTCGACGTCGACAAGTTGCCTCAAGGCAGACCGAGCGACTGCATGAACTTGTCGACGGCAGCGGTGTAGCTCGGCGAACGCCCGAGCTCGGCGTTCACCTGGCCATGGTTCAGATCCACGGGCAATACCTCCGCCCGCGCCCCGGACGCGATCGCCTTGTCGGCGAAAGCGCGCGCGGCGCTGCACGAGTCTTCGCGTCGGCTCGAGCAGACCAGCAGCATCGGCTGTGGCCGCCCGGCGAGTCGGTGCACCGGCGAGCTGCGTGTCCAGCGTCCGCGCTCGTCGCCGAAGACGCGGTCGTAGAAGCGTGCATGTCGAGCTTCCATGATGGCGACGACGTTCAGCGCGGCGCTGTCGAGCGCGACGGTGCCGAGCCAGGGCCGGGCGCCCTGTCGCGACGCGATGTCCGGATCGGCGGCGAGCAATGCGACGAGGTGGGCGCCCGACGAGTGCCCGAAGAGGACCAGGCGATCGGCGTCGCCTCCCCACCCCGCTGCCTGCTTCTGGATGAAGGCAATCGCGCGCGCCACGTCGTCGGCCTGGTCGAGCGGCTCGGGCGGCCGCGCCATGCGGTAGTTCATCGACGCGACGACGTAGCCCTTGGGCAGCCAGTACGCCACCTTGGCGGCGACCACGCCGGTGTTGCCTTTGTCGCCCATCATCCAGGCGCCACCGTGGACCATGAGAATGATCGGTGCGCGCGCTGCCTTCTCTGGGATGTAGACATCGAGGCGTTGCGCCGGGTCGTTGCCGTACGCGATGTCGCGCTCGAGCCGGGCGCCCGGCGGCAAGGCGATCTTGCCGGCGGTCCCCTCGCCCGTATCGAGGCCGTCGGACGCAGCCGTTCCGGCGTCGGGCGGACCTTGCTGCTGGCGCTCGCGACGCGCCCTGAGCATCTCGCGCAGCGTCTGAGCGCGGGCGCCGTTCAGCGCAGCGACGAAGAGAAGCGAGGCGATGACGGCGGCCCGGCGTGGATGCATGGTGGTTGAACTTCGTCGAAACGCGCCGTCATGCGGACGCTGGATCGCCTGCGTCGCGATCCGCGACGACCGTGCGGAGGAAGGCATCGACCCGGGCGGTGTAGTCGGGCTCGCGCCCGAGCTCGGCGTTGAGCTCGGCATGCGAGATGTCGGCGCTCAGCACCTCGGCGCGTCCTCCGACCCGCACGACGGCGGCAGCGAACTCGCGCGCCTGCTCTCCGGCCAGCGGCCGTCGACTCGAATGCACGAGCAGGATCGGCGCCGGTCGACCGCACAGGCGGTGCAGCGGCGAGGCCTGCCGCCACTCTGCTTCCGACGAACCGAAGGCGCGGTCGTGCAGCGGCAGGTGCGGCCCGCGCATGAGAGCGACGACGTCGAGCGCGGCGGTGTCGATCAGGATGCTCGCGAGCCAGGGTCGGACGCCTTCACTCGCGGCCCAGGTGATGTCGGCGGTCAGCAGCGCGACCAGATGAGCACCGCTCGAGTGACCGAGGAGGACGGCGTCGCGCGGCGAACGCCCGAGCTCCGCAAGGCGGCGCTGCAGCAGCGCGAACGCGCGTGCGACGTCGCGCGCCTGCTCGAGCGGATCGGCCTGCGGCAGGCGGCGATGGCCGACGGATGCGACGGCCAACCCCATCGGCAGCCAGTGCGCGACCTTGTTCGTCACCGTGGCCGGTGCCGCCTTGTCGCCATACGACCAGGCCCCGCCACCGACGATCACGATGAGGGGAGCGACGGCAGGTTGCGGCGGCAGGTAGAGATCGAGTCGCTGGGCCGGGTCGTTGCCGTAAGCGAGATCGCGTTCGATCCGCGTTCCCGGTGCCAGCTCGCCGCCGCCCCGCGCGCGCCCGGCGATCCGCGCAACGATGCCGGCGAGCCGGTCGCTCATGTCTCGGAAACGCGGCGCGCCCAATGGATCTCGCAGCCGCCGCGGGGATTGGGGACGTAGCGGTCTCCCCCGAGCGGCATGATCTTGGGCCCGTAGGGGTTGGCCGTTCCCAGGAAGAGCCCGTGCGGCGACGAGACCATCGTGCGCAGCCCCATGTTGTAGGGATTGTCCATCCCGTTGGTCGTCACCGGCACCCAGTTCTCGCCATCGAAGCTGCGGTACAGGTCGAACCCTGAATGATTGTCGAGGATCGTCTGCGGGTCGAGACGGTTGACGATGTTGGTGAAGGGCTCGGGCCAGTTGCGCCGGTTGGCGTAGCCGAGCACCGAGCTCCACTCGAAGGTGCTCAGGTAGAGCCACCCGTCGTGCTCGCACAGCCGCCAGAAATAGCCGTTGAAGAAGTTGTCGAAGCCGGGGAGATAGCCCGAGAGCGGGTCCTTGCGCCCCAGCGGCGTGTCGCGCCCCTCGCCGACGAGCAGGTCCCAGCTGCCGTCGGCGTGGATGCGGATCAGCTCGGGCGGTGCCGGGCCGATCCGGTTCTGGGTGTCGATGCCGCCGCCTTGGATTCCGCTGCCGACGTAGAGCGCCCCCTTGAACACGGTCATCGAGAGCACGCACTGGTTCAGCCGCCCGCGATAGGCGCCGCGCTCGATGATCTTCTCGAACGCGTACGGCTTGTCCCCGTCGCAGGTGCTGCGCCAGACCTGGTAGCCGTTCAGGTTGAACGTGCCGACGTAGAGGTGATCGCCGAACGCGATCATCTCGAACACGGTCTTGTTCTCGTGGTCGCCGAAGCCGAACTCGCTCACCGGCTCCCAGCCGCCGTTCGCGGGATCGCTGCTTTCGTAGACCACGGAGTGCGACGACACGTTCGGGTTGCCGCCGCGCGAGCCGGCGGGCGTCGTGTAGAGGCGACCCTTGAACGGCGCGATGGTGCGAATCGTCGTCACCGGCAGGCCGCCGAGCCCGGGCTCGCAGGTGGACTCGAAGCGGCGGCCGTCCTCCGAGCGAAGGATCAGCGGCCCCGGTCCGCGTGCCGGAGACCAGGTCGTCACGTACAGCGCCGCCCGCGCCTCGCCCGGCCCTTGGTGCACGACCATGCCGCGCAGGCCGAGCTCGCGCGGGATCGGCTTGCCATGACTGCCGATGATCATCGGCGCCTTGAACACTTTCTCCCACGTGCTGGCGACCGGGTCGTAGCGCCAGATCTCCGCGCGCATGTCGAGGTCGAACGGATTTTCCGGGCATTCGACGGGCCAGACGTCCATGCCGATCGGCAGACGCGCCTTCATGAACGGGAAGTTGCCCCGCGTCGTGCCCACGTAGAGGTGGCCGTCGAACCACGCCATCGAATGCGCGTACGCGTTCAGGCCGTCGCCGAAACCGTTCTGGGCGATGCGCTTGAAGTCCCGGCGCCGCAGGCCGGGATGGACACCGAGGCGGTTGCCGTTCATCCGAGGGATCCGTCGTCGTGCGCGGTCACGAAGTGTCGATCTGCCACGACCTGCACGTCGCGCGAGTCAGGGAACGGGCACCTTGAAAACCATCAAGCGCTGCAGCTTGACGTCCTCGTATTGTTGAACAATGGCCAGGGTCCCGCTGGACCGGCTTGGACTCTCCAGCCGTGGCGTTTTGTAGCTGACCCCATCGGGCGGCGCGGGCAGGCGCAAGGCGAATGCCGCATCGAACGTCTCGCCGTAGTCGTTGCTCAGATAGAGCGCACCGCCGCGCCAGGACAGGCTCATTGCCAGTTGGACCCGTCCGTTGGCCATGCCGATCTGCGGATAGCTCGACGAGCCGTCGGAGTCGATTCTTCGCGCAGCGGACCAGGTCCCGTCCAGCATCGCGTAGCGCAGGTACACGACCGAAGCGTCGTCGAGGATTGCGAGATGGAGATGGCCGCCGTCATCGGCAACGACGCTGAAGTGGCTTGCATAGGGATCGTTGCGCGACGTGCGTGCGCTGCCCGCCTCGATGAGGACCGGCTCCGAGAGGAAGGCGGGTGGCGCGGAGTTGGCGCGCGTCGTCCAGTAGGTGCTCTTCTGGACTCGGTAGATCAGTCCCATCCCGCCGGGAATGCGCACCGGGCGCGCGCTTCGCTCCCTCGACACGTTGTCGGTCGGTCCGACGACGACTCCGGTGTCCAACCACGTGCCCTCGGTCGGCCGATGGATCCACCGGAGATGGATGTCGTCGTTGGCGTTGTTGAGCAACGCGAACGAGCACCACGCCACTCCGGCATCGTCGAAGGCGAGCGTCGGGTTGTAGGGCTGCAGTCCGCTCGCTTTAAAGACACTCTCCGTGCGATGGAGCGCCCAGGTCCGCAGCGTGCTGTCGTACGAGAGCTGCGCAAAGACAACGCCCCCGCGGCTGTCACCGTAGACGACCGAGAGCGTGGTTCCCTCGAGCAGGCCATCCGCGGTCGAATTGCGATCGGTGCGTGCGAACCCGAGCTCCGCGAGCCAGGTCACGCCGCCATCGAAGCTGCTGAACAGCACCAGGCCCGGATTCGGTCTCAGCGTTCCGTGGTTGATGAGCAGATGGAGGGCGCCATCCGGCGTTTGCCACATGTGCTCCTGGTGACGGTACGAGATCATCAGCTCGGAATCGCTGGTGAGGTCGGTCACCTGAGGCGACACCGGCACGGGCTCGGCCCGCACGATCGCGGTGAAGCAAGCAAGCGTCATCAGGCCCACGACCCGCAGGAGGCGCTTCCCTGCCGTCGCGCGCCCGCGCGCTGAAAGACGAAGACTCATCGTTGCTCCCGACTCGCGTCTGGTTCTTGTTCGCTCGCCGCCTGCCGGCCCGGCGACGCGTGCCGGACCTGCGCGGCATCATGAGCCGCATCGTGACCAGGGGGACGCGCGCTCGTCCCCCTCAACCGCGGGGAGACCGCTCGCCACGTCGCCGCCGCGGAAGCGTTCGAAGCGGTAACGATATGTGAGAAGGCGCAAGGTCTCGAGCCCGACGGGGCGGGCGGGCTGGCCACGACAGCCACTGCGTCACGCGCGGGGTCACGCGCGTGCGCGCCCCGAGCCGGCGAGCACGATTCGTCGTGCCATCATTTGGGGCATGTCGCGATCGACTCTGTCTACGTGCCTCACCACGACGGCGGTCTGTGCCCTCGTTGCCGCGTGCGGCGGCGGCGGATCGGACGCGAGCAGCGATGTCACGGCGGCGCCGCCTTCGCCGACGGCGAACCAGCAGCGCATCGATGCCGCGACGGCGGCTGCGCAAAGCAGCGTCAATGCCTGCGCCTCGATTCGACCTTTCTACTGGGAGATCGGAGATCGTTCCTCGGCCATGGCTTCGGGGTCGGTGTCGTCCGCAGCTTCCACGACGGTCTACACCCAGGCGTCGCTGATGAGCATCGCGTCGGCCTCGAAATGGCTTTACGCGACCTATGTCGTCGAGAAGCGCGCCGGTGTTCTCACCGCGGATGACTACCGATACCTGAATTTCGAGAGCGGCTACACGAGCTTCGCCACCTGCGACCAAGGCCAGACGGTGGCCGAATGCGACGCCATGGGAACCAACGGCGACTACACGGCCGCCGACGACGGCAAGTTCTTCTACAACGGCGGGCACATGGAAAAGCATGCGACGCTGTTCGGACTCGGGGCCATGAACAACGCGGCGCTTGCGACCGAGATCAAGTCGCAGCTCGGCTCGACCGGCACCCTGATCTACACCCAACCCCAGCTCGCCGGCGGGGTGTTCACGAGCTCCGCGGTCTACGCCGCCGTGCTGCGCAAGATGCTCGACGGCGAGTTGCGGATGGGAGCGGCGCTGGGATCGCATCCGGTCTGCACGAACCCGAGAACGTGCGCGACTGCGGTGAGCGCGCCGATCCCGGGAAACGAGAGCTGGCACTACTCGATCGGGCACTGGGTCGAGGACGATCCGAAGGTGGGCGACGGAGCGTTCAGCAGTGCCGGGCTGTTCGGCTTCTATCCCTGGATCGATTCGTCCAAGACCTACTACGGGATCGTCGCCCGTGTCGTCAACGGCGGCGCCCTCGATTCTGTCGACTGCGGGCGCATCATCCGCAAGGCGTGGCTGACAGGCACCGCCCAGTGACCGTGTCCGCGACCGCGAACACTCGCGCCGGCTAAGCGAAGTCGACTAGTACGTCGGACCCGCCGCCGTCAGGCCGGGATCGGCGCGGAAGACTCCTTCCGAGCACGACAGCGAGCGACAGGCCTTCGGACGAAGGACGCCGTCATCGGGGATGAGCCGGTTGTAGTAGATCATCGGCCCGGCATCGGTGATGAAGACCTCCGGGTCGGTGCGCGTGCGCAGCAGCGTGTTGTCGCTGATCCGTCGGTACAGCGGCGCGGCCGGGTCGATGTTGGCGATCCAGATCTCGGAGCGGAACTTGTTCGGCCGCGCCGACTGCGACATGAAGACGTAGGAACGGCCGGCGTACGTGAACGGCTCCGGCGAGAACATCTTGTTCCCGTCGGGTGCCTGGCGCGAGTAGATCGCCGTCCAGCGCAGCTGACCGTCACCCGCGGCGATCTTGCGATACACCCGCAGCTCGACCTGGTCGACGAGAGTCATGAAGACGAGCTCGTTGCCGTACTCGGGCGCCCGCCACATCCAGACCTCGTCCTTGTTGCCGGGGTCGGCGGTGAGCTGCTCGACGACGCCGCTGTCCAGCTCGCGGTAGAACGCCTGGCTGACGCCATCCACGGTCAGCGTGTAGCCGAGTGCCCGCTCGCCGATCGCGTGGCGCACCGGGATGTTGGACGCCGGGATGTCGGCCATCAACCGCTCGGTGCTCTGGTCCCAGAGCTCGCGCCAGTAGTGGTTCTCGCGGTTGTCGACGTAGGTGATCCGCGGCGCAGGGTCGCCGGGCGTCGCGCTGCCGTACGGCGCCTTGCGCGCCACGTCGGGTCCGAGGACGGCGCCGTACCACTGGCCGTTCGGCGCCGTGCGCGCGAGACCGATGCGCGAGTTGCCGTCGGTGTGATAGCCGACGTACTTCGTGTAGACGATGAAGTCACCCTGCGACGTCGAGATCCACTCCGGGCCGTTCTTGGTCTTCTGCGCGTCCGCGTAGCGCATCGAGTCGGGATCGACCAGGATGCCCTTGCCGTCGGCAGGCACGAAGTTGCCGGTGGCACGGTCGACGTTGCCGACCCAGAGGTTGCCGATCTCGTCGTTCCAGCAGAACTGGGCGCGCGACTGGCTGAACTCGAAGTCGATCAGGTCAGGTGTCGACGACACCTGCGTCTCGTTGGGAACCCAGCCGGCCGCCGAGGCGCCGAGAGCCCAGGCGGCGACGAGCATGGCTAGCGGAGCGAGGTGCGCGCGGCGGCGCACGCTCGCGGTCAGTGAGCAAGGTCTTAACCCCATGGGTGCGCCCCAACGGAAACGGCCGCCACAGCAGCTCCCAAGGACCTACCCATCGCGTCTCCCTCGCTCAAGTGATCCGCTTGCGCAAGCTGCAAGCCACACGAAGCTAGCAGCACACCTGCACGCAGGCAACGCGTCCGGTCCGGATCACCCGATTCAGGGGGTCGCCACGCCGCGTCGAACCGGGAGTTGGCGCGCCAACGGACCTTCTCGGCCTCGAAGTCCCGATACGATGCCGGATCGCTCGTTGCCACAGGTGGCACGATGGACAGGCACGAAGAGATCAAGAGGTTCGCGCGAAGCTGGGGTCGGGCGGCTCGCAAGCCGACCCTGGCGCTCGTCGCGATGACGATGACGCTCATGCTGGCCGAGGCACAGCAGGCGGTGCTGCCCGAGATCCAGGTCACGACCGCGCCCATTCCCGACTACGAATTCGATTCCGCCCGCAAGGGCGTGTTCTGCCAGGCCTGCAACTTCGGCAAGGGCAACTCGCGCCTGGTGTTCTCCGCCGCCGACAACACGCTCTGGGTGGGCTACGTCGACTTCCAGACCGGCGCCTTCATCCCCCCCGATGGACGCGGCGAGCTGATCGACACCAATGCTGCTGCAGCGACCGACTATGGCAACGGGCCCGAATGGACCGACTCACAGTCGGGCTCGTCCTTCTCGTACACCCGATACACGCCCGGCCAGCCGCACAGTGACCAGACGGCGAGCGTCGCAGTGGCGACGCAGGGCGCAGGCGGCTGGACGATCACCGTCCCTGCGAATGGAACCGGTCGTGCATCTCCAGCAGGCACCCTCGACGGAACCGATCCCGACCCGCGGCTCAACTACGTCAGCGGCGACAAGTCCGCGTGGTATTGGCGAAAGCTCTCGCAGCTCGACGTCGAGAACGTGCTGCCGCTCAGCCAGCTCACCGACGGCAATTCACGGCGGTGGGTGCCCGACTCGCGCAAGATCTTCTTCCAAGGACATCCGCCAGGCGACCCGCAGCTGCGCGACCAGGTCTACATCTATGACACCGACAGCGGCGAGCTCGAGCAGCTGACCTTCAACCCCCTGGGGGTCGTGGGCGGAATGATGTGGCGCGCGCCGGAGTTCAAGAACGAATACGTGTTCTTCACGATGGCGAAGTTCCGCCAGGAAATCCTCGTCTATCGCAAGCTCCCGGGCGCGGATCGGGTGCTGCGCTGGACCATCGTGAAGACGATCGCCGCGCCGCCCGGTCTGCCGTTCTTCTGGTCGCCGGAGGTGTTCGTGCACAACGGGCGCTCGTACATCTTCTTCCAGGTCAGCGTGAGCTCGAGATTCTTCGACCTGACGATCCCGAACCAGATCGGAATGAGCGGCGTCGACCCGCTGCGCCAGGACTTCCGCCTGCTGACCAACGATTCGGCGACTCCGCGCGTACGCCTGGACCCCGAGTACTTCATCACCGCCCAGGGCCCCTTCATCTATTACAACCGCCTCGTTCCCGAAACAGCGTCGCATCCGGCGATCAACGACGGCGTGTGGCGCGTCGACACGCAACTCGGCCCGCCGCGCTGAGGGCGGCGCGCTGGCCCTTGCGCCGCAGCGGTCGCCGGGCTCAGGGGATCCAGGACCAGACCTGGATGTTCAGGAACCGCTGAAGCGCGAGCGAGAACGCCTTCCAGACCGGCATCGTGGCGGTCTCGATCTTGGCGAACCCGGTCATTCCGGTCTTCAGCTCGCCGTTCGGGTTGTCGATCACCGCGATCACCTTGACGACGTTGCCGAACGGCTTGGCGGTGACGTTGCGATCGATGGTCTGCACCTTGCCGGGAAACGATCGGTCGAAGAAGGCGTTCGGCTTCGCCTTGATCGGCGCGCCGACGACGACCCGGCCGGCTTCGGATTCCGGCACCTCGATCTGCGCGGTCACCGAACGCGTGTTCTCGACGGTGGCGAAAGGCTGGCCGCGTTCGAGCACGCTGTTGACGCGCTCGTTCAGGTGCAGCGTCAGGATGTTGCCGTCGAACGGCATCCGCATCTCGGTGCGCTGGACCTTACCGACCAGCGTCGCCTTCTCCTGGACCAGCGCGTCGAGCTTGGCGCGCTCGGCGGCGATCCGGTCCGGCGGGACGCCCGTCTTCACCAGGGCCAGGTCGGCGGCGCGCTTGGCGACCTCGTCGAGGTCGACTTCGTGCTCGCGCCGGGCAGTGTCGAGCTCCTCGAACGAGATGGCGCGGTCGGCATAGAGTCGTTCCATGCGGGGCACTTTCTCGCCGCTGAACTTCTCACGCTTCTTGGCGACATCGAGGGCGCGCTCCGCGACGACGATCTCCTCCTTCTTCGGGCGAGTCTCGAGGTCCTTGATCACCGCCCTCTGCTCGGCGATGCGCGCGTCCTGGACGGCGATCTGGGACTTCAGGTCGGTGGCGGCGATGCGCGCGATGACCGTTCCCTTCTTGACCGCTTCGCTGCCCGAGAAGTAGACCTGCTCGATCACGCCGGAGACGTCCGACGTGATGACCTGCCGGTCGCTCGGGTAGATGTCGAACGTGCCGCCTGCCTCGTAGGGATAGGGCAGGAAGAGGAGGAGGAGCAGGCTCAGCAGGACCGCGGTGCGCGCGTACGCCGCGGTGCGGCTCTTGGCCGGCTCGGCCTGCTTGGTTTCGCCGCCTTCGGCCGGCAGCGCGCGACGACGCCAGCGATCGAACTGCACCGAGCGGTCGTACGCGACCGAGATCGCCTGGAAGCGCACCACCGTGCGGTTCACGAGATAGCCCGCGAGCACCAGCGCGACGATGATCGTCGTGCCGCCGATCTGCGTCTGCGCGAGGAAGCGCGTCACGATCATGACGATGATCGCGACGATGAAGAAGGCGTAGACGAAGTTCGCCAGCGCGTAGGTCGCCAGGACATTGCTGTCCGACTCGGACGACGCGCCGCCGCGGATCTTGTCGATGAAGGCCCGGTACGACTTGCCGCGCAGGTACGGCTCGTTCATGAAGGCGGCCAGCAGGTGGTAGCCGTTGCCCTTCACCAACGGGTTGCCGCCTTCGAGCACCAGGTTGACGGCGCACAGGAAAGCGACCGACAGCCCTGCGCGCGACAAGAAGAGGAACGTGTCGCGGGTGTTGTACCAGAGCAGGATGCCGACGCTGAACAGGAAGAGCCGCATGAGCAGCGGAGCGGCGTGCAGCCACATGCGCTCGCGCCGCGACAGCTGGTCGGTGTGTCGGATGCGGACCGTGAAGCGCGGGAAAAAGCCGAAGCGAAGGCCGATGCTGAGCGGTCCGACGCTGGCGCGAAAGTTCTGCGCCACGAAGGCCTGGGTGAGGACCGCGGCGATGTTGATCGTGAAGAGGCTCACCACCGCATGGATGGCGAGGTCGGTGAGATCGTGCAGCGTCGCCAGGTCGTCGTAGCCGAGCGGCGCATAGCGGATGCTCAGGATCAGCGCCGACAGGAAAAGGAACGGCATCAGGTAGACGACCCAGCGCAGCGGTCTCACGACTGGCAGCAGCGTTGCCAGGAAGGGTCGGATCTCGAACAGCGCGAACGCCCGGCCCGCGCGCCGCGGGTCGAGGTTCTCGACCTCGTTGATCCCGGCCGGCAGCGTCGCTTCCTCGGGGATGGACTTGCGCTCGTCCGCCGCGCCCGCAGCGGCAGCTGGCGGCGCGCCGGCAGGCGGCGGTGTCCCGGCCGCGACCGGCTTCGGCGTCGCAGCCACCGGCGCCATCATCACGCTCAGCTCCTGGAACGACTTCGGCTTCACCAGTCCTTGCTCGAGTGCGTAGCCCTGGCGCGTGAACGGCTTCAGCAGCGGATGGGCAGCGCTGTCCTCGTCGAGCAGCTTGTTGTCGGCAAGCCAGCCGAAGAACCGCAGGATCTCGGGCTCGCTGATCTGGCGGCCGAAGCGGTCCTCGAACACCGAGCGGAGCTTGGCGACGTCCTCGCAGCCCGGCAGCACCTCGAGGACGAAGAACTGCCACGGCTCGAGGTCATGGGTCTTGTCGGCGAGCTTGTCGCGCAGCAGGTAGGAGGTCTGGTCGCCGTGGACGATGCGGAACGCCTGGAGCCGGCGCGGCAGGTAGGCCGGCAGCGCGACCCGCTTGGATTGCTCACTCATGAGCGGCCCCCGAATTGAGCGAAAGCTCTGCCGGCCGGTAGTCCGATACGCTCCAGCCGCCCCCCATGGCCTTGTAGACGCCGATCAGCGCGAGGTAGCGCATGCGCCGGGTCTCGTTTTCCTGCAGCTCGGCGCCATAGATGCTGCGGTCGGCCTCGAGGACTTCGAGATAGCTGCTCCGACCGCCTTGGTAGCGCCTGAGGGCGCTCGCCTTGTGCTCCTGCAACGCTTCGAGCTGGCGCGTCTGGATGGCGAAGCGCTGCGAAGTCTTGCGGTGCGCGACCAGCGCATCCTCGACCTCGCGCAGCGCGGTCTGGACACTGATGAGGTAGCTCACCGCCTTCTGGTGCTGGACCGCTTCGGCTGCGCGGACTTGCCCGGCGATCCGGCCGCTCGTGAAGATCGGGCCCAGCAGCTTGACGCCGAATGTCCCGAAGTTGGACGACAGCGCGAGCAGGTTGCTCAGGTCTTCGCTCGCGAAACCCGATTGCGCCGTCAGGCCGATGCGCGGCAGGTATTCCGCTTTCGCGACGCCGATCTGCGCGTTGGCGGCGACGAGTTGCTGCTCGGCCTGGCGGATGTCGGGCCGCTGCGCGAGCAGTTCGGCCGGCAGCCCGCCGGGGATGGCCGGCAGCTGCAGCGCCTCGATCGGCTTGCCGCGCGCGATCGGGCCCGGGTTGCGGCCGAGCAGGCTGCCAAGCGCATGCTCGAGGACGCTGATCTCGGCTTCCTTCGACGGAATCTCGGCGCGCGCTTCTTCGACTTCGGCGCGCGCCTTCAAGACCGGCAGCTCGTTGATGCCGCCGCCCTTGTACTTCTTTTCCAGAAGCTCGACCGTTTCCTCGCGGCTCGCGAGCGCACGCTGCAGGATCGCGAGGTCGCGGTCCGCGCCGAGCAGCCGCAGGTAGGTCGACGCGACGTCCGACACCAGAGTCAGCACGAGGGCGCGTCGGCTTTCCTCGCTGGCGAGCAGTTGGGCGAGCGCCGCCTCGTCGGCCCGACGCAGGCGCCCCCAGAAATCGAGCTCCCAGTTGATGGCGCCGGAGATCTCGTAGGTGTTCCCGACCGGGAAGGTGTTCGGGTTCAGCTTCTCGAAGCGATTCTGGCTGAGCGTGTCGCGCGTGCGCTGCGCCGCGACGCTGACCTGAGGCAGGCTCGCGGACTTGCTGACCTGCAGCATCGCGTCGAACTGGTCGATCCGGTAGATCGCGATGCGCAGGTCCTTGTTCTCGTCGAGCGCGGTCTGGATCAGCGCATCGAGCGCGGGGTCTCCGATGGCCTTCCACCAGGCGGTGTTGACGAGCTCCGCGGAGCCCACCGGCGCCAGCCCCTCCGCCGCAGCGACTCCGGCGCGCGACCCGCCGAGGCCTGCGGCCGAAGCGGGCATGCCGGCGACCGTCGGTGGCGGCGCGAGCCATGCATCGGGCATCGTCACCTTCGGACGCTGGTAGTCGGGCCCCATGGGCGCGCACGCCGCGAGCGCCCCGGCGGCGACGAGCGCAAGGCCGTGGACCGAGCGAGCGCGCCGCGTGTTGGCCATCGCGCTCACTTCTCCGGCGTGTGCTCGAGCACATCGAGCGCGAGGGCTTCGATCTCGCGCACGCGCAGGAGCCGGGTCTGCAACTCGAGCGTCATCGCCTCGAACCACTTGACCTGGTACTCGAGCTGGCGCCGTTCGGCGATGATGTCTTCCATCGGGGCGTTGGCCGGCGCCTGGCCGTGCTCGTCGAAGAGGATCTTGATCTCTTCGGCGACCTGCCGGTTGGCGTTGATGTACTTGACCTGCTTCTCGACGAACTTCTTGACCTTGCGCGCCTTGAACTCGCGCAGCAACGCCTCCCGCAGGCCGCGCTGGTACGGGCTCAGGCTGTCGAGGTCCGGATGCGTCGTGACCGGGTCGCCCTGAATCGGGCCGATCTTCGGCCGTCGGCCCTCCCGCAGGTCCGTCCGTCCGCCAGTCTTGCCCGATGCAGCGTCGTCCATGCGCAGCCTTCAATAGCCGAGTTCACGGGCCAGGGCGACGACCTGCGGCTTCAGCCCCTGGCCGTCCTCGCGCCACGGCACGGGGTCGGTCAACGACGGCATCTTGACCTTCTGCGGCCGGAACGAAGGGCCCGAAAGGAAATTGGGGTCGTTGCCGAACAACGCGTCGAGCGGGCCGAAGCAGGCGAACGGCGACCGCTCGGGATGCATCATCTCCTCGATCGCGTCGGTGTCGGTGCGAAGCCCGAGCCAGCGGCAGATGTCCACCAGATAGCGCGGCGGATCCATCATCATGTCCTCGCCGCGCAGGCGAAGCTGCTGCTCCGGCGGCACCGAGTCGAGGAAGTTGAGAATGTTGACGTTGAAGTCGTGCCAGGCGTACTGCGGCTCGACGAACGCACGGTCGTTGGTGAACTCGATCGAGTTCACGAACAGCGCGAACGTGCCGTCGTACAGGCTCATCACCGACTTGCACTGGCCCACGGGATGGCGGGTCAGGTGCAGGAAGCGCGCGTCGGGGAACGCCTTGCGGATGGCACGCAGCCGCTTCGGGTCGACCGTGTAGGCGGGGCTCTTCTCGACGACCATGAGCGGATCGAGCTTGGCGACCAGTTCCTGGTAGACCGACGCGACGCTGCGGTGCTGTCGCGCCGCGCACCAGTGCTCCGCCATGCGCACGCTGTGCAGGGTCTGCTCGCCGGCGTAGATCTCGGCGACCGCGCGCAGCAGCCCGTGCCGCGTCTTCGCCTCGCTGCCCATCTCGTCGGACGTCCGGATCCAGAGCTCGCCCAACGTCTCGACGTTGAAGAGGCACAGCTCCGGAAGGCCGAAGGCCTGCGGATGCTGCCCCAGCATCGCGTTGATCAGCGACGTGTACGAGCGCGGCGGCGCGAGCAGGAAGAGCGGCGCGACCATCGCTAGCGCCTCCGCCGGTCGACGTGTGCGGCGTTCATGGCACCGCGACCTGCAGCGTGCCGTTGGCCGTGCCGTCGAAGGCCCCGATCATGACCGCCAGGGGGGTGGCCTGCATCACGAAGATGTCGGCGCTGTCGGAGAGGCGCTTGCCCGACATCATCGCGAACGGACCGCCGTTGGAGATCTTCTGCAGGCCCGCCTGGTCGTTGGTGAAGGCACCGAGCACGGCGTACGAGATGTTCGTCGAGTCGAGCACCATCATCACCCAGTCGCCGGTCGATGTCGGCCCGAACAGCGTGCCCCACGAGAGGCCGGCCGACTCCTGCAGGCCGATGCGGAACTGATTCGTGCCGTCGACGGCTGGAGCGGCGCTCAGCAGGATGACCGAGCTGCCGGAGCGCGCGAGCCGGAACGTGAAGGTGGCGTTGGCGTTGTTCGCGTCGACGCCCGTGAAGACGTCGCCGTTGACCGTGAGTAGGTAGCTCGTCAGCACCACGGGGCAGTTCTGCGGCGCCACGACGCCGCTGTCGAGCTGGCACACCGAGAGCACGTTGCCGGCGATCCGCGCCGAGCCGGGGTGCGTCGAGGCGGTGCCGTCGGCGGCGACGTTGCGGGTCGCGAGATTGAAGACGCCGTCGACGATCGTGGTGACGAAGCTGCGGGCCGCAACATAGGGAATCGGACCGGCTCCGAAGTCGTGGCTGCCGACGACGAGATCCGCGGCCACGCGCAGGCGCGAGTTGCCGGCGACGATGTACTCGCCGTTGCCGGCGACGAAGCTCTTCTGCGCGCTCTGCCCGTTTCCGGACATGGTGTACTGCTGGGCGTCGAAGTCGATCGTCAGGTCGTAGAGGCGACCGTCGGCGGCGTAGGCCTTGTAGGCGCCGTTGCGCTCGTCGACCGCGACCGTGGTCGTGGAGGCGGAGTTGTTGGCGAGGTTCGACTCCGACACCGCGGTCACCTGGACGTCGTTGGTGACGTTGCCGCGGGTGCCGAGCGGCACCGCCACTGCGTACGTCAGCGTCAGCCAGCGGCCCGGGTCGAGCGAGGGCAGCGTCATCGAGGCGCCCAGGCTCGCCGGGCAGGTCGCACCGAACGACGGGACGCAGGTGACCGACGTTGCGAAAGCGGGGTTGACCGCCTGCGTGATCGTCACCGACGTGGCGGCGCTGCGGCCGCCGTTGGCGACGACGACGGTGAAGTTCGCGCTGCTGCCCGCCGCCACAGTCGGCGGGCCGACCTGCGAGACGTTCAGGTCGTTCGGCGGCACGTCGACGCCGGTCGCGCTTCGCGAGCCGCCACACGACGCGAGGAGCACGGCGACGAGGAGGGCCGCCAGGCGCGCACAGTTCAAAGGGCTTTCCTTCCGACAATCTTCCGCGTGGGCGCCGCCGAGTTCCTTTGCGGAGGGCGGCGCCGCCTCGACTCGACCCTAGCGCGCCGCCGCCACGCGACCTTCCACGAACGGAATCTCGAAACACTTCTCGTGCATGATCGGTCCGTGGCCGAAGTAGCCGTCCTCGCCGAACAGTTCACCATGGTCGGAAGTGACGATGAAGTAGGTGTTCTCCGGAGCCTTGGCCATCAGCTTGCCGATCAGTCCGTCGAGGTATTCGACGCACCGGACCTGCTGCGCGTGCAGCGCCTTCAGCTGCTCCGCGCTGAACGGCTCGTCGGCCCTGGCTTTCGCACGCTGCGGGTCGGCCATCGACTTGAGGGCGCCGTGGACTCCCGAGATGTGCGGCATGTCGGCGCCTGAAAGCATGTACGGATAGTGCGTCTCGCCGAGATTGAGGAAGTAGTAGCAGAGCTCGTCTTCGGAAAACTCGATCTCCTCGACCATGCCGGCGAAGTCGTTGTGGTGCGGCATCAGCTTGTATTCGTCGAAGTCGCGGCTGATCAGGGTGTACTTGTTGAGGACCGGCATCGACACCTTGGCGACCGTGTGGTAGCCGAGCTTGCTGAGCACCTTGGGCAGCGAGATGTCCGGCAGGAAGTCCTTGAACGACAGGTCGCCCGCGCCGGTGCGGGTCTTCCACTGCTGGAACTCCTCCTTGTAGACCTCGGAGGCGAAGACATCTCGCGGGCTCGTGTGCGGCAGCATGCCCATCGTGAACGCGTAGTGCGACGGCGCGGTCCACGACGCGTACGAGTAGCGCTTCTCGATCGCCCCGAGGCGGTCGATGTTCGGCCGCCGCGCCGCCATCATCGTGTCGTAGCGGCAGCTGTCCATGACGATGAAGACGATCGAGTTCGGGGTCACTGGCAAGCTCCGCGGGATCAGGTGCCTCGGCCGCCGAGCAGGCCGAGCTCGCGCAGCTTCGCGATGATTCGGTCGGCGGCCTCGTCGGCGCTGCTTTCGACGGTGTTGACTGTGAGCTCGGCGTGCTCCGGCGCCTCGTACGGCGAATCGATGCCGGTGAAGTTCACGAGCTCGCCGCGGCGCGCCTTGGCGTAGAGCCCCTTGACGTCGCGCTGCTCGGCGACTTCGAGCGGCGTGTCGACGTGGATCTCGACGAACTCGCCCGCGGCGACGAGCGCACGCGCCATCGCGCGCTCGGCGCGGAACGGCGAGATGAACGCCGTGAGCACGATCAGGCCGGCATCGACCATCAGCGCCGCGACCTCGGCGACGCGACGGATGTTCTCGACGCGGTCGGCCTCGGTGAAGCCGAGGTCGCGGTTGAGCCCGTGGCGGACGTTGTCGCCGTCGAGCAGGTAGCAGTGGCGGCCGAGCGCGTGCAGCTTCTTCTCGACGAGGTTGGCGATGGTGGACTTGCCCGCTCCCGACAGGCCCGTGAACCACACGACGACCGGGCGTTGCCCGAGGCAGGCCGCCCGCGCAGCCTTGTCGACGTCGAGCGGCTGCAGGTGGATGTTGTGGGCGCGACGCAGCGCGAAGTGGAGCATCCCGGCGCCGACCGTGTGGTGCGTCATCCGGTCGATCAGGATGAAGCCGCCGCCGTCGCGGTTGCGGGCGTAGGGGTCGAAGGGAACGACGCGGTCGAGCGCGATGTTGCAGACGCCGATCTCGTTGAGGTCGAGCGTCTTCGCCGCGAGGTGCTCCATCGTGTTGACGTTGAGCTTGTACTTGGGCTCGGTGATCGTCGCGTTGGTCGTGCGCGTCCCGAGCTTGAGCAGGTAGCCGCGGCCCGGCAGCATCGGCTCCTCGGCCATCCACACCAGCGTGCACTCGAACTGGTCGGCGACCTCGGCCGGTGCGTCGGCCGCCGAGATGACGTCGCCGCGCGAGACGTCGACCTCGTCGGCGAGGGTCAGCGTGATCGACTGGCCCGCGACCGCGAGCGGCAGGTCGCCGGCCATGCCGACGATGCGCGCGACGCGACTCTCGCGGCCCGACGGCACGATCCGGACGCGATCGCCCGGCTTCACGACTCCGCTCGAGACCATTCCGCAAAAGCCCCGGAAGTCGAGGTGCGGGCGGTTGACCCACTGCACAGGCAGCCGGAAGGCGCCGCGCTGCTGCCGCGTCTCGTCGAGCTCGACCGCCTCGAGATGACCTAGCAGCGTCGGCCCCTGGTACCACGGCATGCGCGCGCTCGGCTCCAGGATGTTGTCGCCCTTCAGCGCCGAAAGTGGAAGCGCGGTGATGTCGTGCACGCCCGCCTGCGCGGCGAACGAGCGATACGCCTTTTCGATCTCTCGAAAGACCGGCTCGGACCAGCCGACGAGGTCCATCTTGTTGACTGCGAGCACGACCTGGCGGATGCCGACCAGCCCGACGAGGCAGGTGTGGCGTCGCGTCTGGGTGAGCACGCCCTTGCGCGCATCGACGAGGATGATCGCGAGGTCGGCGGTCGACGCCCCGGTGATCATGTTGCGGGTGTACTGCTCGTGGCCGGGCGTGTCGGCGACGATGAACTTGCGCCGGTCGGTCGAGAAGAAGCGGTAGGCGACGTCGATGGTGATGCCCTGCTCGCGCTCGGCGGCAAGGCCGTCGACGAGGAGGGCGAAATCGAGCTCGCCGCCCTGCGTGCCCCACTTGCGCGAGTCGGCCTCGACCGCCGCGAGCTGGTCCTCGAACAGCATGTTCGCCTCGTAGAGGAGCCGCCCGATCAGGGTGCTCTTGCCGTCGTCGACGCTGCCGCAGGTGATGAAGCGCAGCAGGCTCTTGCGCTCGTGCCGGGCGAGGTAGCGCTCGATGTCGCTCGCGATCAGCTCGGAGACGTGGGCCATCAGAAGTAGCCCTCCTGCTTCTTCTTCTCCATCGAGGCCGACGTGTCGTGGTCGATCATCCGGCCCTGGCGCTCCGAGGTGCGCGTCAGCAGCATTTCCTGGATGAGCGCCGGCAGCGTGTCGGCGTCGGACTCGATGGCGCCGGTGAGCGGATAGCAGCCGAGCGTGCGGAAGCGCACCTTGCGCAGCGCCGGAACCTCCCCGGGGTGCAGCGGCATGCGCTCGTCGTCGACCATGATCAGGGTGCCGCTGCGCTCGACCACCGGCCGCGGCGCCGCGAAGTAGAGCGGCACGACGGGCACGTTCTCGAGATAGATGTACTGCCAGATGTCGAGCTCGGTCCAGTTCGACAGCGGGAAGACCCGGATCGACTCGCCCGGATGCTTGCGGGCGTTGTAGACCTTCCACATCTCGGGTCGCTGGTTCTTCGGGTCCCAGCGGTGCTGGCTGTTGCGGAAGGAAAAGATGCGCTCCTTGGCGCGCGACTTCTCCTCGTCGCGGCGCGCCCCGCCGAAGGCGGCGTCGAAGCCGTGCAGCTCGAGCGCCTGCTTGAGGCCCTGGGTCTTCCACATGTCGGTGTGGAGCTGCGAGCCGTGGGTGAAGGGGTTGATGCCGAGCGCGGCGGCCTCGGAATTGCGATGGACGAGGAGCGGCATGCCCGTCTCGCGGGCCATCCGGTCGCGCATCTCGTACATCGCGCGGAATTTCCAGGTGGTGTCGACGTGCAGCAGCGGAAACGGCGGCACCGACGGGTGGAACGCCTTCTTGGCGATGTGCAGCATCACACCGCTGTCCTTGCCGATGGAATAGAGCATCACCGGCCGCTCGCACTCGGCCACCACCTCGCGCATGATGTGGATGCTCTCGGCCTCCAGGCGCTGCAGGTGGGTGAGCGACGTCGGCGCCTCCGTCGCGTTCGCCCGTTCCAGATCACCGGCGATCTCGCACCGGTCCTCTCGCTTCATCCGACCCTCCGAGGCGCCACCGGCCCGCGGCCGAGTATCCCGCGCGGCCGCCCGGCTTGCAGCGCGACCCCCCTTGAATCGGTGTACCGACCCTGCCATCCGGCGGCGCCGTTCGTCCAGCGCATCGCCCTCCCAGCCCGGAGACCCCGATCCGCGCAAGTGGCGGGTCTTCCTGCCGCGATTCCGCCGAGCGGCGCCCGCCGCAACGGCGCACAGTGCCCGAGACATTGCCGACGCGCAATGGTTGGAGCCCGCTGATGACGATGCAGATCCGCGCGACGGGCGTGTCCGCGCCCAGCTTCCCATCGACGATGGCGCACGAGCGCCGCGCCGCCGTCAAGGACCTTGCCCAGGCGTTGAAGGCCGGGGACCTCGGCGCCGCCTCGGATGCCTATGCCACCCTGGCGGCGAAGGCGCCCCAGCGTGCGGAGCGCAATCCCGACGGGCCGTTCGCTCGACTCGGCACCGCGCTCGCGGCGGGTGACCTCGCGAGCGCCCGGGCGGCGTTCGCCAGCGTCTTCACCAGCCATCTGCCGAGCCGCGGCGGCGACTCTCCGCCGCCGCTCCTGCCCGAGCAGGCGACGACCCTCTCTCGCAGCGGCCCCGGCAGCCTGCTCGACGTCAGCGCCTGAGCGCGCGTCGCTGCGGCGACAATCCGCGGCGCCGCACGGAGCCGGGCTTGCCGCTTTCGAACGCTGAACTGCTGCAACGCGTCGAGACGATCGCGCTCGACGCCGGCCGCCTGGTCATGGAGGTGTACGCGACCGAGTTCGCCGTCGACGCGAAGGACGATGCGTCGCCGGTGACCCTGGCCGACCAGCGCGCCGAAGCGCTGATCGTCGCCGCGCTGCATGCGCTCGCACCCGACATCCCGATCGTCGCCGAGGAGCTGGTGGCGGCCGGCTGCGTCCCCGACATCGGCGAGCGCTTCTGGCTTGTCGACCCGCTCGACGGCACCCGCGAGTTCGTCAAGCGCAACGGCGAGTTCACCGTCAACGTCGCGCTGATCGAGAACACGCTTCCCGTGCTCGGCGTCGTCTGCGCGCCCGCTCTCGGGACGCTCTACGCCGGCGCGACCGGCGGCCCCGCGACCATGCGCAGCGACGGTAAAACGCAGTCGCTGCGCTGCCGCGCCGTGCCGGTGGAAGGCCTGACGGTGGTGGCCAGCGCGTCGCACGGCGACGTCGGCGCGCTCGACGAATTCCTCAAGGGCCGCCGCGTCGCGGCACGCCGGGCGATCGGATCGTCGTTGAAGCTGTGCCTCGTCGCCGCGGGCGCAGCGGACCTCTATCCGCGCTTTGGCCGGACGATGGAATGGGACATCGCCGCCGGCCACGCCGTGCTCGCCGCTGCCGGCGGCTCGGTCACCGATCTGAGCGGAGCGCCGCTGCGCTACGGCAAGCCTGGCTTCGAGAACCCGGCGTTCGTCGCGCGCGGGATCGCCGTTCCCTAGAGCGACATCGCCGGCCGGAGCGCCATCGCCGCGCGCCAGCGCAGCAAGTGCGGGTGCTCGTCGCCCGGCTTGACCTTGACGATGCGCGCGAAGTCGACCGCGACGACGGCAGTGATGTCGGCGATGCTGAAGCGATCGGCAGCGACGAACTCGCGGCCGTCCAGCCGCTCGTTCAGATCGACGAGAAAGCGCTGCAGCCGTGCGATGCCGCGCTCGGCGAGCGCCGGGATCTGCGCGTAGTTGACCGGTCCGGGCAAGGCGCGATCGGCCATCGCCGGCGAGCGGTTGCGCATCGCCTCGGCGATCGCGAGCAGGCCTTCGAACTCGACGCGCCACTGCCAGCTCGCGATCTCGGCCTTCTCGGCCGGCGTGCTGCCGAACAGCGGCGGCTCGGGAAAGCGCGCCTCGAGGTAGGCGGCGATCGCAGCGTTGTCGGTGAGGACGAGGCCGTCGTCGCTGACGAGCGCGGGCACCGTGCACTGCGGATTGATGCGCCGGTACGCGTCGCCGAGCTGCTCGCCCGCGCGCAGGTCGATCTGCACGGTCGCGTGGCGCGCGCCCTTTTCGGCGAGGGTGATGCGCGCGCGTCGCGGGCTCGGCGCGGTGCTGCAGTCGTAGAGCGTCAGCGTCGGCGTCGCCGTCATGGCGCAGCTCCCTCCAGCTTGTCCTGCGTCCTCGTCTCGAAGTCGCTCGCGTCGTGGCGCTCGTGGAGCTGGCTCGCCGGCTGGCCCCACGTGCGGTTGACCATGCGGCCGCGTTTGACGGCGGGGCGCTTGGCGATCTCGTCGGTCCAGCGCACGACGTTGCGGTATTCATGCACCTGCAGGAACTCGCCCGCGCCGTAGAGCTGGCCCTTGGCGAGCGTGCCGTACCACGGCCAGACCGCGATGTCGGCGATCGTGTAGTCGTCGCCGGCGAGGTACGGCGTCTCGGCGAGGCGACGGTCGAGGACGTCGAGCTGGCGCTTGGTCTCCATCGCGTAGCGGTCGATCGCGTACTCGATCTTCTCCGGCGCGTACGCGTAGAAGTGGCCGAACCCGCCGCCGAGGAACGGCGCCGCACCCATCTGCCAGAACAGCCACGACAGGCACTCGGCGCGCGTGGCCCGGTGTTGCGGAAGGAACGCGCCGCCGAACTTCTCGGCCAGGTAGAGCAGGATCGCTCCCGACTCGAACACGCGCACCGGCTCCGCGCCGCTGCGGTCGACGAGCGCCGGGATCTTCGAGTTCGGATTGATCGCGACGAAGCCGCTGCCGAACTGCTCGCCTTCGTTGATGCGCACGAGCCATGCGTCGTACTCGGCGCCGGCGTTGCCGAGCGCGAGCAGCTCTTCAAGCAGCACGGTGACCTTGACGCCGTTCGGCGTCGCGACCGAGTAGAGCTGGAGCGGGTGGCGGCCGACGGGGAGGTCGCGATCGTGGGTGGCGCCGGCGGTGGGGCGGTTGATGTTGGCGAAGCGACCGCCGGTGGCCTTGGTCCGGGTCCAGACCAGCGGGGGCGAGTAGGCAGGAGGTTCGTTCATCGCACCCATTAGATCAGCGCTAGCCGCCCCTACCTTCCGTCTCCCAGCAGTGCTCGGCGCTCGGCCAGACGCGTCCACCGGACGCGGTTCCTCTCGCAGCTGGCCGCTCGCGCGGCCACTAACTCTTGCCGAAGGCACCAGCGATCGCTGCCGTGTCGGTGTATTCGCGAAAGCTCGCGATCTTTCCGTCACGCACGGTCATCGCGTGCGCCCATTCGCAGGCCCAGGTCCGCCCGGTC
>Ga0207689_10000125_pt1 | contig 64633 bp, 60 predicted proteins | sample KBSMisM52_FD_184312 | JGI IMG/M metagenome (GOLD analysis project Ga0207689, IMG submission 184312) | Miscanthus rhizosphere microbial communities from Kellogg Biological Station, Michigan, USA - KBS Miscanthus M5-2 (SPAdes) (version 2) | ecosystem: Host-associated > Plants > Roots >...
GGCTGAACGTGGCATCGAGCACGTCGACGCAATTGCGCTCGACATCGGAGTTTCCTCGATGCAGCTCGATCGGGCGGACCGCGGCTTTTCCTTCTCGGCTGACGGTCCGCTCGACATGCGCATGAGCCGTTCCGGGCTCACCGCAGCTGAGTATCTGAATTCCGCCGACGAAGCCGAGATTGCGCGCATTCTTCGCGATTATGGCGAAGAGCCGCGCGCCCGCGCCATCGCTCGCGCCATTGTCGCCGCCCGACCAGTCGAGCGGACCGCGGAGCTGGCGGCCATCGTTCGCCGTGCCGCTGGTTTCCGTCCGGGCCAGAAGGCGGACCCGGCGACCCGCACCTTCCAGGCCATCCGCATTCATCTGAACGCCGAGCTCGACGAGCTCGAGCAGGGGCTCGCCGCGGCCGAACGCGCGCTGAAGCCCGGCGGGCGGCTCGCCGTCGTCACCTTTCACAGTCTCGAGGACCGGATCGTTAAGCGCTTCTTCCGCGAACGGAGCGGAGGAACGCCCGCCGGCTCGCGTCACCGTCCTGAGCAACGAGACCCGCGCGAACCCACGTTCGAGCGGGTGGCGAAGCCGGTTTCCCCGACGGAACGCGAGCTGGCGGCGAACCCCCGTTCGCGCTCGGCGCGGCTGCGCAGCGCAATCCGGACCTCGGCCCCGGTGTGGATGGGATCAGTACAATGAGTGGTCGAAGCTTCAAATCGGTGTTCATGGTGGCGAGTTGCGCCGGCGCGGCGCTCGGCTGCTACATGGTCTCGCTGCGCGTTGCGTCGGAACGCGCAAAGTTGGAAAGCGTCGAGACGCAGATCGTGATGGCGCAGCGCGACATCCGGCTGCTTCAGACCGAGATCGGCACGCGTGGCCGCCTGTCTCAGCTCGAGCGCTGGAACGCCGGCGCATTCGCGCTTTCGGCGCCAAACGCCAACCAATTCCTCGGCGGCAGTTTCGAGCTCGCGAAGCTCGTCGCGCCGAGCCACGAGGTCGATTTCCAGGCCCCGGTAGTGATGGCTTCAGCGCCTGCGCCTGAGCCCAAGGCTGCGCCGATCGGCGAGCCTGCCACCGACGATGCAGGCACAGAGGCGGTCACGACCGTCGCGACCGAGAAGACCGAGCTCCTTCATCAAGCCAGTTTGAAAACCGGGACGCGCGAGGTCCCGGCAACGACGACCGCTGCAATACCCCTGCGAGCGGTCCAGAAGTCCACGGACAAGCCGGTTGCGGCGGCAATACCGGCACCCAAGAAGTCTGCGGACAAGCCGGGCCTCGCGGCCGCCAAACCCGTGCAAAAGAAGACAGCCGATACGGTAATTGCGACGGCGAAGCCGATTGCGAAGAAGCCGGCCGAGATCGTCGCCAAGTCACCTCCGAAGAAATCGGTGGATAAGCCCATCGCCGCGGTCGCGAAGCCGATGACAAAGCCGGTCCGGATTGCGAAAGCCGATACGGTCGCATCGCTGTCGGCCAAGTCCGCCAAGAAGCCAGCTAAGGATCACGTCTCCGGCCAATGAACGCACCGTCGCCCGCTCTCGTCGCGCCACGGCCCGAGCGGCTCCGACTTGTCGGTCAGCGCCGCCAGATTCTAGCCGTCATGCATCAGCGGCTGATGTTCGGCATGCTCGTTTATGCTGGCATCGTCGTCCTGATCGCGCTTCGCATTCTTTACCTGGCCGCCTTCGGCGATCATGCGGGGGCCAAGGAAGGCCTGACCGCACTCGTCCCCGACCGCGGCGATATCGTCGACCGCAATGGCGATCCGCTCGCGCGCACAATCGACGCCTGGACCATCGCTATTCACCCCAACAAGGTGATCGGCGACAAGCTCGCCCTTGCGCAGAAGCTCGCGCAGCTGATGCCCGAGCTGAGCGCCGACCAATATTTCGCGCTGCTCAAATCGAACAAGCCGTTCTTCTACCTTCGTCGCCGCGCGGCTCCGGGCCTCGTCGAGGCGGTCAATGCGATCGGCGAGCCTGGCCTCGCCATCGAGCGCGAGCCCGACCGGCTCTACCCCCAGACGTCGCTCGCGGCGCACGTCATCGGCTTCACGGACATCGACGGCCACGGCGCCGCCGGCGTCGAGCGCGCGTTCGACAAATATCTCTCGGACCCCGCAACCCGCGGGAAGCCACTGCAACTGTCGATCTCGAGTCCTATCCAGCAGGCGCTGGAACATGAGCTCGGAACAGCGATGACGACCTTCTCGGCCATCGGTGCGGCCGGCGTAGTGATGGACGTTCACACGGGCGAAGTGCTGGCGATGACGTCGCTGCCGACGATGAACCCCAATGTCGCGGGGCAGGGCACGCCGGACCAGATGTTCAACCGCGCGACGCTCGGCGTGTTCGAGCTCGGGTCGACCTTCAAGCCGTTCACGCTGGCGATGGCGCTGGACTCCGGCGTAGTCACTGGCCCTGGGCAGATGCTCAACTGCCCGGACACGCTGCCCGTTTACGGCCGCGTCATCCACGACACCCACCCGTTCGGCCGGCAGTGCTCGATCGCCGAAGCGATGATGGAGAGCTCCAACATCGCCATGGGCCAGGTTGCTGATCGCCTAGGCAAGACCCGCCAGCAAGCCTGGCTCAAGAAGATGGGCTTCCTCGACAAGCCCGAGATCGAGCTGAGGGAGAAGGGACGCCCACTCACTCCGGGTTCTCGTTGGGGTCCGCTGGAAACGATCACCATCGGCTTCGGCCAGGGCATCGCGGTCGCGCCGCTGCAGCTGGCGATGGGTTATGCCACCCTGTTCAATGGCGGCATCTATCATCCGCCGACGATCCTGAAGGTTGGTCCTGATCACCCGCTTGGTCCGGGCAAGCGCGTGTTCACCGCCGACACCAGCTATCGCATGCGTTCCCTGCTCCGCCTCGTCGTGATGAAAGGCACCGGCAAGAAGGCCGACGCTCCGGGCTATCGGGTCGGCGGCAAGACCGGCACCGCGCAGAAGATCATCAACGGCCATTATAGCCAGACGATCAACCTCACGAGTTTCGCGGGTGTGTTCCCGATGGACGACCCGCGCTATGTGATCGTCGTCATGCTCGACGAGCCCAAGGCGACCAAGGATACATACGGATTCACGACCGCGGGTTGGAACGTCGCCCCAGTCGTAAGCCGCACCATCAGCCGCATCGCGCCGATGCTGGGCGTCGCTCCGAACATGAACCGGGAACCAAACATGAGTGAGGTCCTGCCGTACATTCACGACGCCAGCCAAGATACGAAGAAGGACTAAGCGGCGTGAACTTGCGCGAGATCGCGGACGTCGATTCTGATTCCCAGGTGACCGGCTTTGCGATCGACCATCGCAAGGTGGCGCCGGGCAGTGTCTTCGGCGCGTTCCGGGGCAGCGCGTTCAACGGCGAGGAATTCATTGCGCAGGCGGTCGATCGCGGCGCGGTCGCCGTGGTCGCGCGGCCCCAGGTTGAAGCGACTGTGCCGGTGATCGGCGACGACAATCCGCGCCGCCGCTTCGCCGAGCTCGCCGCACGATTCTACGCGCCTTATCCTGACACAGTGGTCGCCGTCACCGGCACCAACGGTAAGACCTCGACCGTCGAGATGACGCGCCAGATCTGGCGCATGACCGGGCACCGTTCAGCGTCGATCGGGACGCTCGGCGTGACGACCTCGGACGACCAGGTGAAGACGGGGCTGACCACGCCCGACATCGTCACCTTCCTCAACAATATGGCGGGCCTCAAGCGGATGGGTATCAGCCATGTCGCCTATGAAGCGTCATCGCACGGACTCGACCAGCATCGCGCAGAAGGCGTTCCGTTGGACGCGGCGGCCTTCACTAACTTCAGCCGCGACCATCTCGATTATCACGCGACGATGGACGCCTATTTCGAGGCGAAGATGCGGCTGTTCGACGAGCTATTGCCGCCGGGCAAGCCGGCCGTCGTCTGGACCGACGATCCCAAGTCCGAGGAAGTGATCGATCGGGCCAGCGCGCGTGGCCACAAGGTCATGACCGTTGGCCGCAGCGGCGAAACGATCCGACTGGTCGAGCAGACCCCGACGCCGCTCGGCCAGTCGCTGCTGCTCGAGCATGACGAGCGCAGCCTCAAGCTTTCACTGCCGCTCATCGGCGCGTATCAATCGGCGAACGTACTAGTCGCGGCAGGGCTGGTCATGGCGACCGGAGTCAATTTTGACCGCGTCTTCTCGGCAATGCAGCGCGTCGCTCCGGTGCGCGGGCGGCTCGAGCGTGCGGTCATCACCGGCGCCGGCGTGCCGGTCTATATCGATTACGCGCACACGCCCGATGCTCTGGAGGCGGCGATTGCCGCGCTTCGCCCGCATGTCGAGGGCCGGCTGATCATTGTGTTCGGCGCCGGCGGTGATCGAGATCAAGGCAAGCGCCCCGAAATGGGCGCAGTCGCGACGCGCATGTCCGACATCGTCATCGTCACGGACGACAATCCGCGGAGCGAGGATCCGGCGACGATCCGCGCCGCGATTATGGCAGCGGCTCCAGGCGCGACCGAAGTCGGCGGACGACGCGAGGCCATTGCCGAGGCGATCCGCATCGCCAGGGCGGGCGACATCGTGCTCGTCGCTGGCAAGGGCCATGAGACCGGCCAGATCGTCGGCGACCGGGTGCTGCCGTTCGACGATGCGCTGGTGGCGCGGGAGTGCGCCGCGTGAGCGCGCTCTGGACCAGCGGCGAAATCGCCGCCGCCACCGGCGGGACGGCGAGCACGCCGTTCGAAGTCAGTGGCGTGACCTTCGATAGCCGCGAAGTCGAGCCCGGCTTCCTGTTCATTGCCATGCCCGGTACGGTCTACGACGGGCATAAGTTCGTTGATCAGGCCTTCGTGGCCGGAGCGGCAGGCGCGGTGGTTTCGCAGCCGGTCGACGGTCCGCACGTGTTGGTCGAGGATACGGCCGCCGCACTCGAAGCGCTCGGCCGCGCGTCGCGCGAACGGGTTCAAGCGACGATCTTCGGAGTCACCGGCTCGGTCGGTAAGACCAGCACTAAGGAGGCGCTCTACTGCGCGCTCAACCGCATCGCGCCGGGACGGACTCACCGCTCGGTCAAGAGCTACAACAACCATACCGGCGTGCCGCTATCGCTCGCCCGAATGCCTCGCGACACGCAGTTCGCCGTGTTCGAGATGGGCATGAACAATGCCGGCGAGATCGCCGCGCTGACCGCACAGGTGAGACCCAACGTCGCGCTGGTCACAGCGATCGCCCCCGCGCACATCGAGAACCTCGGCTCGGAAGAAGCGATCGCCGAGGCCAAGGGTGAGATCTTCTCGGGGCTCGAAGAGGACGGAGTCGCGATCGTCCCCAACGACACGCCCCACCGCGACCGGCTGGTGAAGGCGGCGCGGCGCCACGCCGACCGGATCATCACCTTTGGCGGCGGCGATGCGGACGTTCACGCCATCCACGCCGTCTCGTCGGACGGCGGCGGCAGCCTGATCAGCGCGGCTTTGCTCGAGCGCGAGCTGACCTTCCACATCTCGCAGCGCGGCGAGCATTGGGTTTCGAACGCGCTTGCGGTGCTGGCGGCGATTGAAGCGATCGACGCGGACGTCGCGGTCGCAGCGCTCGCGCTCGCCGACATGGGCGGGCTCAAGGGCCGTGGCGCCCGACACGTCGTTACCGTCAACGGTGGCGAAGCGATCATCATCGACGAAAGCTACAACGCCAACCCGGCGTCGATGGCAGCGACTCTCAAGAGCCTTGGCGAGGAGCGCGATATCGAGCGCCGCATCGCCGTGCTCGGCCCGATGCGGGAACTGGGCGAGCATAGCGCTTCGCTTCACGCTGGCCTCGCGCCCGCAGTGCTCGATGCGCACGTCGACGAGCTGATCCTGATCGGCGAGGAAATGCGACCGCTGGCGGAGCTCGTCATCGGCAAGGTCTCGCTCGACCTGGTCGAGGACGTCGAGGGCGCGATTGCCGGCCTGCTGGCGAAGCTTCACCCGGGAGACGCCGTGTTGGTAAAAGCATCCAACTCAGTCGGGCTTGCGAAGCTGGTTGAGCGGGTGGCAGGGGGCGCGGCGTAATGCTCTATGTCATCGCCGAGCAGCTCGGCTTCCCCGGAATCCTCAACCTCATCCGCTACATCAGCTTCCGCGCTGGTGCCGCGAGCGCCACCGCGCTCCTGATCGGCCTGCTGATGGGGCCGTGGTTCATCAGCTGGCTTCGCGTCCGCCAGGGAAAGGGTCAGCCGATCCGTGCCGACGGGCCGCAAAGCCACCTCGCAAAGCGCGGCACGCCAACCATGGGAGGGCTGCTGATCCTTATCGCGGTGATCGTTTCGGTACTGCTGTGGATGGACCTCAAGAACCCCTACGTCTGGGCATGCCTGCTGGTGACGGCCGGGTTCGGGTTGATCGGCTGGCTCGACGATTACGACAAGGTGAAGAAGGCGCACCACGCGGGCCTCAGCGGTAAGACGAGGCTGCTCCTCGAATTCATCATCGCGGGTGCCGCGACCTGGCTGATCGTCCGCTCGGGCACGACCAACCTCTACCTGCCGTTCGTGCAGGGACCGGTGGCCGACCTCGGCTATTTCTACATTTTGTTCGGTGCGTTCGTTATCGTCGCCTTTGGCAATGCCGTGAACCTGACCGACGGGCTCGACGGGCTTGCGACGATGCCGGTCATTATTGCCAGCATCACATTTCTTCTGATCTCGTATCTCGTCGGTAACGCGAAGTTCGCGACTTACCTCGGTATCCCGCACATCCTCGGTGTCGGCGATTTGACCGTGCTGTGCCTGGCGATCGTCGGGGCAGGCCTGGCATTCCTCTGGTTTAACGCGCCGCCCGCCGCGGTTTTCATGGGTGACACCGGGAGCCTCGCACTCGGCGGAGCCTTGGGAGCAATTGCCGTCGCCTGCCACCATGAGTTCGTGCTGGCGATCGTCGGCGGCCTGTTCGTGCTCGAAGCCTTGAGCGTCGTCATCCAGGTTGCGGTTTACAAGCGCACGGGCAAGCGCGTCTTCCTGATGGCGCCGATCCACCACCATTTCGAACACCTCGGCTGGTCCGAGCCGACGGTCGTTATCCGCTTCTGGATCGTCAGTTTCATCCTGGCCTTGGCCGGGCTCAGCACTCTCAAGCTCAGGTGATCACGGCCCAAGCCTTCGCCGGCAAACATTATGCAGTCTACGGCCTCGCGCGGTCGGGTCTGGCGACAGTGAAAGCCCTGGTTGCGAGCGGGGCGACGGTGGCCGCATGGGACCGGAACGACGAAGCTCGCGAAACCGCGGTCGATGAGATGACGGAGCTCTCGCATGACCTCGGTCATGTGGAACTGAAGATCCGAAACCTCGACGAAGCCGACCTGTCGCGGTTCGACAGCCTCATCGTCACCCCCGGTCTCCCTCTCAACCGCCACCCGATCGCACAGCGCGCTCGCGACGCAGGGGTCGAGATCATCGGCGACATCGAGCTGTTCGCCCGCTCCCGGCCCGAGCTTCCGCCGCACAAGGTTGTCGGAATCACAGGCACCAACGGTAAGTCGACGACGACCGCGTTGATCCATCACATCCTCAAGACTGCGGGCGTCCCGACCACGATGGGCGGCAACATCGGCTTGCCGATCCTCGCCCAGGCGCCGCTCCCGGAAGGCGGCGTCTATGTACTGGAGCTGTCGAGCTACCAAATCGACCTGACGAAGAGCCTCGATTGCGACGTTGCGGTGCTTCTCAACATTACGCCCGACCATCTCGACCGGTACGAGAGCTTCGAAGCCTATGCGGCGTCGAAAGGCCGGCTATTCCGGATGCAGAGCGAGGGGCATTCTGCAATCGCGTCTGCAAGCACTGAAGCGGCCAGCAGGCAGCTCGACGACCTGGAGCAGTTTGTCACATCAGTCGACGCCGAGACGTATCCGGACGAAGATCAGCCGCACTGGCCTGCACTCCAAGGCCCGCACAATGCTGAGAATGCTGCCATAGCTCTCAACGTCTGCGAATTCCTTGGGGTGCCCCATGAGACAATCGCCGAGGGCCTTCGCACCTATCCCGGCCTCCCGCATCGCATGGAGCGCATCCGCGAGCGTGACGGCGTCCTTTTCGTCAACGACAGCAAGGCGACCAACCCGACCGCCACGGGTCCGGCGCTCGCCGCCTTCGACAAGATCCGCTGGATCTGCGGCGGTCAGGCCAAGACCGACAATCTCGACGAATGCGCGCCTTCATTCGCGCACGTCCGCAAGGCTTATACCATTGGCGAAGCGGGCGAATTGTTCGCTTCGCTATTGTCGCCGCACATGGACGTGGCAGAGTGTGAAACGCTCGAGCGGGCGGTTGGTGAAGCGGCTGCGGAGGCGGAGGCAGGGGACACGGTCCTCTTGTCGCCTGCCTGCGCCAGCTTCGACCAGTTTCACGATTTCGAGGACCGCGGGGACCGGTTCAGGGCATTGGTGGGGGCGTTATGATCGGCAGCATTTCCGGCAAGATCAAAGAGAAGGCCGCGCTGGTCGACCCGAACCATTATGGCCGGTCTGACACGTCGCCGATCGGCCGCTGGTTCTGGGAAGTCGACAAGGTCCTGCTGCTGCTGGTGACGGTGCTCATCGCCATCGGCCTGATCGCCGTCGCAGCCGCGTCGCCTGCCGCCGCCCAGCGCTATTCGGGCGGCAACGTCCGCTTCAACGACCTCTATTATTTCTGGCGCCAGCTGGCGTGGATCGGGATCGGCATCCCGGTGATGATCGGCATATCGATGATGCCCCGCGAGCGTGCACGGCGCCTGTCGTTGTTCGGCGCGGCCTTCTTCTTCGTGCTGCTGATCTTCGTCCCGATCGTCGGGCCGGAGCATAATGGCGCTCGTCGCTGGGTGGAGTTCGGCGTCGGCCAGGTCCAGCCCTCGGAATTCCTCAAGCCTTTCTTCGTCATCGCCATGGCGTGGCTGCTGAGCCTCAAGGACACCGACAAGTCGCTGCCAGTCTATCCGCTGTCGGCGCTCCTGACCGGCACCATTGCTTTCCTCCTGATGAAGCAACCGGACTTCGGCTCGACCATCATCTTCTGCTCGGTGTGGATCGCGATGCTGGCGCTCGCCGGCATCAAGCTCCGGACGCTGGCGATCCTCGGCGTGGTCGGCCTCGTCGGCGTGGTCCTTGCTTATTTCTTCTACGACGTCGCGACGCAGCGCATCGATGAGTTCCTGTTCAAGACCGGTGATAATTTCCAGGTCGAGAATGCGATGCGCACGCTGACCGCAGGTGGGCTGTTCGGGATGGGCCCGGGCGGTGGCACGCGGAAGTTCGGCCTTCCGGAGCCGCACACCGATTACATCTTCTCCGTTATTGGGGAGGAATTCGGCCTCATCGCCTGCCTCGCCATCGCCTTGCTCTATCTCGGCATCGTGGCACGGGTGCTGATCAAGCTGCTCGACGAGGACAACAGCTTCTCGATCCTCGCCGCCGCAGGCCTCGCCATCCAGTTCGGGCTGCAGGCGATGATCAACATGATGGTCAACGTCCAGCTCGCCCCCTCGAAGGGCATGACGCTGCCCTTCATCAGCTACGGCGGCAGCTCGATGCTGGCGCTGTCGATCGGCATGGGTTTGCTGCTCGCCTTCACGCGCCGGAACCCGTATCTGACCCGCTCGCCCTATGTCGTGAAATGGAGCGGGGAGCAGCTGACTACATGAACTTCGTTTTGGCGGCCGGAGGAACCGGCGGTCACATGGTGCCGGCCCACGCACTTGCTGCGGAGCTGAAGAGCCGTGGCCACGGCGTGCTGCTGATCACGGACGATCGCGGCGCGCGCTTTCCGGGACTGTTCCAGGACGTGCCGGTGCACATCCTTCCCGCAGGCCGCCTTGGCGGCGGCCCCGTCGCCTGGCTGAAAGCCTTGAGCTCCGTCGTGAAAGGCAGGGGTCAGGCTAAGCGTCTCTATCGCGAGCATCACCCCGACGCGGTCGTCGGCTTCGGCGGATATCCGGCGTTCCCGTCGCTGCTCGCCGCCAGCTCGATGAAAATCCCGACGGTACTTCACGAGCAGAATGCCGTACTGGGACGCGTCAATCGCCTGCTCGCGGGCGAGGCCGAAGCGATCGGTACCGCTTATGACGAGGTCGACCGGCTCAAACCCAAGTTCAAGGCCAGGTGCGCCTTGGTCGGCAATCCGGTGCGCGAGGAAGTCGCGAAGCTCGGCGAGCTGCCGTTCCCGCCGTTCGATGAGGTCGCTCCGCTCAAGATCCTCGTTACAGGCGGGAGTCAGGGCGCAACCGTACTCGGCGAAGTCGTCCCTGAAGGCCTCGGCCTGCTCCAGCCGTCGCTCCGTCGCCGCCTTCAGATCGTTCAGCAGTGCCGGCCCGACGACATCAATGAGGTCCGCAAGCGCTACGCCGACCTCGGCATCCCGGCCGAGCTGATGACCTACATCGAGGATATGCCGGAGAAGCTTGCCGACGCGCATCTCGTCATCGGCCGGGCAGGGGCCTCGACCATCGCCGAGCTAACGGCCGCCGGTCGTCCTGCGATCCTCATTCCCTATCCCGCCGCGACCGACGATCACCAGACGTCGAACGCTCGGGAGATGACCAAGGCCGGCGGCGCTCGGACCATCCAGCAGGACAATTTCACGCCAACGGTTCTTGCCCGCCAGATTGAGGCGATGGCCGCGGACCCGATCGCGCTCAACAATGCCGCTGCTCGTGCGCTGTCGGTCGGCCGCCCACACGCCGCGCGCGACCTCGCCGACCTGGTCGAGCGCGTCGGCAATGGCCTGTCTCCGCTCGAAGTCGGACCTTCGCTTGCTCCGCGGGTGAACGGTGAAGCGCCTGCCGGAGGAATGCCGGCATGATGAAGGCGATGGGCACCGACATCGGCATCATCCATTTCGTCGGCATCGGCGGCATCGGCATGTCGGGCATCGCCGAGGTGATGCATCAGCTCGGCTACAGGGTGCAGGGCTCGGACGTGGCCGAAAGCTACGTCGTCGAGAAGCTGCGCAAGTCCGGAATCCCGGTCAGCATCGGCCACGCCCCGGAGAATCTCGGCGATGCGACGGTCGTCGTCAGCTCGACCGCGATCAAGGACAGCAACCCGGAAATGGTGGCAGCAGCAGAACGACGCCTGCCACGTGTCCGCCGCGCCGAGATGCTCGCCGAGCTGATGCGGATGCAAAAGACCGTAGCGGTCGCCGGGACGCACGGCAAAACAACGACGACGTCAATGGTTGCGGCCCTGCTCGATGGCGGCGGGCTCGATCCGACCGTGATCAACGGCGGCATCATCAACCGCTACGGCTCCAATGCCCGCCTCGGCAAAAGTGATTGGTGGGTGATCGAGGCGGACGAAAGCGACGGCAGCTTCCTCCGCCTCGACGGCACGATCGCGGTCGTCACCAACATCGATCCCGAGCACCTCGAGCATTACGGCAGCTTCGACCGGGTGAAGGACGCGTTCGTCGAGTTCATCGAGAACGTGCCGTTCTACGGCCTCGCGGTGCTGTGCGTGGACCATCCCGAGGTCCAGAACATCATCGGCCGCATCCGCGACCGCCGCATCGTCACCTACGGCTTCTCAGCGCTGGCCGACGTCCGTGCTGACAATATCTCGGCCGTTCCTGGCGGCAGCCAGTTCGATGCAGTGATCCTCGGCAAGGACGGTGACCGCCGGGTCATCGAGCGCGTCCACGTTCCAATGCCCGGCCGTCACAACGTCCAAAATGCGCTGGCCGCGATCGCGGTCGCGCTGGAAATGGGCATTTCTGACGAGGATATCGTCAAGGGCTTCGACAAGTTTGACGGCGTGAAGCGCCGCTTCACCAAGGTCGGCGACATCGATGGCGCGATCATCATAGACGATTACGCCCACCACCCGACCGAAATCCGCGCCGTGCTGTCGGCGGCACGCGAAGGCGCCGAAGGCCGCGTCATCGCGGTCATGCAGCCGCACCGCTACACCCGCCTCGAAGCGTTGATGGAGGACTTCCAAAACGCCTTCAACGACGCCGACGTGGTGATGGTGACTCCGGTCTACCCCGCCGGCGAGGAGCCGATCGAGGGCGTCAATTCCGATGCGCTCGCCGAGGGCCTCCGCGCCCACGGCCATCGCATGGTTCGCGCGGTCAGTGATGCCGACGACCTCTGCCGCTCGCTCCGCGACCTCGCCGCCGAGGGCGACATGATCATCTGCATGGGTGCGGGCGACATCACCAAATGGGCGGCCGGGTTGGCGCAGGGCATCTGCGACGCGAGGTCGAAGAAATGAGCGCCGTCGCGACAATGCCTTCGGTGCGGGGGAAGCTGACGCCGAACGCGCCGCTTGCGCCGCTTGTGTGGTTCAAAAGCGGCGGCAGTGCCGACTGGCTGTTCGAGCCCAAGGACGAAGACGACCTCGTCGCGTTCCTAAGAGACCTCGACCTCGAAATTCCGGTGATGGCACTCGGCCTCGGATCCAACATGATCGTCCGCGATGGCGGCGTTCCCGGCGTGGTCGTCCGCCTCGGCAAGGCCTTTTCCAAGATCGACAAGGTAGACGGTGTCACCGTTCGCTGCGGCGGCGGAGCCTCCGGGATTCTCGTTTCCTCCACCGCGCGCGACGCCGGTATCGCGGGCCTGGAGTTCCTGCGCGGAATTCCTGGCACGGTGGGCGGCTTCGTACGCATGAATGGTGGCGCCTACGGCCGCGAGGTGAAAGACATCCTGACCTCGGCACGTCTTGTCCTGCGTGACGGGACCGCGGTGGAGTGGCCGCTCGACCAGCTCGGCTACACCTATCGCCACAGCGACGTCCCTGAAGGCGCGGTCGTCGTCGAAGCCACCTTCCGCGGCACCCAGGGCCGACCCGAAGCAATCGGCGCGGAGATGGATGCCATCGCCCGCGCCCGCGAGGAATCGCAGCCGTTGCGCAGCCGCACCGGCGGCTCGACATTCAAGAATCCGCCCGGCCACAAGGCCTGGGCCTTGGTCGATGCGGCGGGCTGCCGCGGATTGACGCTCGGCGACGCTCAAGTCTCGGAAAAACATTGCAACTTCCTGCTTAACCTAGGTAGCGCTTCGAGCGCCGAAATCGAGGCGCTGGGCGAGGAAGTCCGACGCCGAGTGCTCGCCAAAACGAACATCACCCTCGAGTGGGAAATCCAGCGGGTCGGAGACGCCGAGTGAACAAGGACATCCATGTCGTCGTGTTGATGGGCGGCTGGAGCTCGGAACGCGAAGTCTCGCTGACCAGCGGCAAGGGTGTCGCCGAGGCGCTTCGGGCGCGCGGCTGGTCCAACGTCACCGAACTCGACATGCAGCGCGACGTTGCCGCCAGGCTCGCCGAGCTGAAGCCCGACGTCGTCTTCAACGCGCTTCATGGCACGCCGGGCGAGGATGGCACCGTCCAGGGTATGATGGACCTGATGGGCCTCAAATATACCCACAGCGGGCTTGAAACCTCGGTCATCGCGATCGACAAGGAACTGACCAAGATGGTCCTCGTCCCCTGCGGCATCCGCATGCCGGCAGGGAAGGTTGTGTCGAGCGAGAGCCTCCACCAGGAAGACCCGTTGCCGCGGCCCTATGTCGTAAAGCCGGTCAACGAGGGCTCGTCGGTCGGCGTCGCCATCGTCACCGAAGAAGGGAATTACGGCAACCCCATCGGCAAGGACGTCGAAGGACCGTGGAACCATTTCGACGATCTCCTCGCCGAGCCCTTCATCAAGGGCCGCGAGCTGACCGTCGCGGTCCTTGGCAAAGATCCGCTCGCCGTCACCGAGCTCAAGCCCAAGGCCGGCTTCTACGATTATGACGCGAAATATACCGACGGGCTGACTGAGCACGTCTGCCCAGCGCAGGTTCCTTACGATGTCGCGTGTGCAATGATGGACATGGCCGCTCGGGCCCACGCCCTGCTCGGCTGCAAGGGCGCGTCACGCTCCGACTTCCGCTGGGACGATGAGCAGGGCGTCGAAGGGCTGTACCTGCTTGAGGTCAACACCCAGCCCGGCATGACCCCACTTAGCCTCGTTCCCGAGCAGGCGAAGCATAAGGGCATCGAATATGGGGCGTTGGTCGAGCAATTGATCGCGGAGGCGCTCGGATGAGCGCGGCACACGTCCGGCGAGGGAGCGGCGGACGCGCCAGCACGCGCAAGTCCGCGCCCAAGGTCGCGGTGCCCAAGAAGATCGCGAAAAAGCTTCCGGTCAGCCACGCCCGCGCCAACAAGATCGCGGGGCTGGCGTTCGGCGGGTTCATGCTGGCGATTGCGGCGGTGGTGATGGTCGCGCTCGACATCCCGGCGAAGGCGTCGCGCACCGCTGGAGCCGCCATCGGCAATGCCGGCTTCACTGTCAGCGGCTACCAGATCGTCGGCTTGAAGCACATGGACCGAGGCCGGATCGACGAGGTCGTCACCGACGAGCTTCACCGCGCCGCCGAAGAAGCCAACGAAGCGAAAGCGCCGCAGCCCTTGGTCGACGTGAACCGCATCCGCGACCGGCTGATGCAATTCGGCTGGGTCAAGGATGCCCGCGTCTCGCGCCGCCTGCCCGATACCCTGGTAGTCGACATCGTCGAACGCACTCCGGCGGCCCTGTGGCAGGATAGCGGCCGCCTCGCTTTGATCGATGGCGACGGCGTCGTCCTCGATCGCGTTCCAGTCGACAAAATGCCCGACCTGCCGCTCCTCATCGGCCCCGGCGCGAACGGCCAGGCGCAGCAGCTCGGGGCGCTTCTCAATGACGTGCCGACGTTGAAGCCGCAGCTTGCCTCCGCGACTTGGGTTAGCGGCCGCCGTTGGGACCTCAATTTCCAGTCTGGCGAAACCGTCGCCCTGCCCGAAGGGGCCGTCGACGCGCACAAGGCGTTGACGAAGTTCGCCCAGAAGGACCGCACCGACGGGCTCCTCGGTCACGGCATCGTCCGCATCGACCTTCGCATCCCGGGTAAGATGATCGTTCGCTTGCCCAAGGCACCAGCCGATCCTGCGGCAACGCCGCATCAGGTGGGGCTGACCGGCTGACATGGCGGCACCTTCCGAACAGCAATTGATCGCCGCGCTCGACATCGGCTCGTCGAAGGTCAGTGCGTTGATCGTCACGCCGGGCCCTGACGGCCGTCTGACCGTACTCGGTACCGGCCAGCGCGAAAGCCGCGGCGTCAAGCGCGGCTACATCACGGACATGGCGGCGAGCGAGTTCGCCGTGCGTGAAGCGGTCGAGCTGGCCGAGCGTATGTCGGGCGTCACTGTCGACGACGTATGGGCAAGCTATGGCGCCGGCGGGCTCGTCAGCGACGTCGCCAATGTCGAGGTCGAGCTCGGCGGCCACCAGGTCGAGCCCTCCGATGTCGACGAGCTCCTGGGTGCCGGCAAATCCGCGATCGACGGCAATGGCCAGGTCGTGCTTCACGCTCATCCGGCCCTCTACACCATCGACCGCGCGCAAGGCGTGCAGCAGCCGATCGGCCTCCACGCCCACCGCCTCGGCGTCGACATCCACGTCATCGCCGCCGATCCGTCGCCACTCCGCAACATCGACACGGTGATCCGCTCCGCCCACCTCGGCGTGAAGGCGATCGTCGCCTCGCCAATCGCCGCCGCGCTCGCCTGCCTCAGCGATGAGGAGCGCGAACTCGGCGTCGCGCTGGTCGAGCTTGGTGCGGACGTCACCAACGTCTCGGTGCACTTCGGCGGAATGCTCGTCGGGCTTCGTTCAATCCCGCTCGGCGCGCACGACATCACCAACGACATTGCCTGCGCCTTCGGGGTCCAGCGCCGCGACGCCGAACGGCTGAAATGCTTCTACGGCTCGGCAATGACGAGCCCGCGCGACAACCACGAGATGGTCGAGGCGACCCAGATCGGGGCCGAGCAGGGCGCCGAGCCGATGAAGATCACGCGTGCGCAGCTGATGATGGTCATCCGCCAGCGCGTCGAGGAACTAACCAGCCAGATCGAGGCCGCGCTGAAGGAAATCGGTTTTACCGGGCCCGTCGGCAGGCAGGTCGTGTTGACCGGCGGCGGCGCCGACCTCAAGAATATCGCGGATTACATGCAGGGCGTGCTCGGCCGCGCGGTTCGCGTCGGCCGCCCCAAGCAGATCACCGGTCTGCCCGACGCGCACAGCGGCCCGGCTTTCTCGACGCTTGTCGGCTTGGCATTGCTGGCGGGATCGGGAAGCGGCGACATTCGCGATATCGCGCTCGGCAATGTGACGCAGCGCAAGCCCGCGAGAGGTATGATCGGCCGGCTGGTGGAGGCGATGCGCGGGGGGTTCTAGGACCGCGAAGCGGAGGGGGAGAACATGGCGACGATTGCTCAGGGCCGGAAGAATATCGGCGCAACGCTGGTCCTCCTGCTCGGCACGGCAGTCTTCTTGAACTACGTCGACCGCGGCGCGATCGGGATCGCGGCGCCCATGATGAAGGACGAACTCGGTCTGTCCGCCGAGACATACGGCCTCGCTTTCTCGGCATTCTTCTGGATCTACGCGCCGGTCCAGTTCTTTGCCGGTTGGCTGTGCGATCGCTTCTCGGTCTACCGCTTGATGGCCCTAGGCATCATGGTCTGGGCCGGAGCAACTTTGCTGATGGGATTCGCCGGCGGGTTCGTCTCGCTCCTCGTGCTCCGCGTGATGCTCGGCGTCGGCGAGAGCATTTCCTTCCCCGGTAGCTCGAAAATCATCGCCCGGCACGTGCCGGCTGAACGCCGCGGCATGGCCAACGCGGCGGTGGCTGCGGGCATTGCGCTCGGACCGGCGGCGGGAACGCTCGCTGGCGGAATCATCCTTGGCTCATTCGGGTGGCGCTGGATCTTCTTCGCCTTCGGAACTGTCACTTTATTCTGGCTACTCCCGTGGCAGCAGACGATCCGCGACATTTCAGATACGGGCCACGCCGACCAGACTGCCCGCGTGCCGCTCGCCAAGCTGGTGGGAAAATGGCCGCTGTGGTCGACGTCTATCGGGCACGCCCTGAACAATTACTGTTTTTACTTTTTGCTCGCCTGGATTCCGCTCTTCCTGACCAAGTCGCGCGGATTTTCGATCGCGGAAATGACGGTGCTCGCGACAATCGGTTACGCTGTGCAGGGCGTCAGCGCCTTCGCCTGCGGGCACTTCTCGGACTGGTGGACTCGCGTGGGCCGGTCGGAAGCCGTCTGCCGCCGATGGATGATGGTCGCGAGCCAGGCGATGCCCGCGCTCGCAATCTTCGGCCTCGCCTTTGCCAGAAGCCCGGTTGAAATCGCGTTGCTTCTGTCCCTCGCCGGTGCCGGCTCCGCGCTCGGGTCGACGAACCTCTACGCTATCGCGCAGATGTTCGCCGGGCCGCGCGCTTCCGGAACCTGGGTTGGGGTGCAGAATGCTGTCGGTAATTTCTCGGGGATCATCGGCCCGATTGCGACTGGCATCATTGTACAAAGGACCGGCTATGACAGCGCTTTCTACCTGACGGCTGCGGTGGCTGGTGTGGGCGCGATCTGGTGGGCGATCGCCGTGCCGCGCATCCACCAAGTCGATCTGGACTAAATCTCGGAAATCAGCCGTTCTCGTTCAGCCAGCGTGATGGTAGACAAAATGTCCGGGGAGTAGTTGAGTATGGACAATGACGCGGTACGGACGAGCGCCGACAGGACGCTGGTCGACATGTGGATCGACGGCAAGTCGCGCACGGTGTCGATTAGCCGCGCCGCGATCGAGGCTCACCTCCGCCTGACGCCCGACCGCGCCGCCGCCATGACTGACGAGGACCGTCGCGAATTCGTCCGCGGCAACCTGAAGCTCATCGCCACCGCCGCGAGCGAGCTAGTGCGGCAGGGTGACGGCAATGCCACGGCGGTCGACATCGACGTCGGCCAATTCACGGGCAACGCCGCTCCACCGCCCACAGCCGCTGATCGCCGCCAGGGCGACCGCCGCAAGGGTAGCGATCGGCGCAAGGTCGACCTCGGTCCACCGCCGTCAGGCGAGCGCCGGCGTGGCGGCCGCGACCAGCGCGGATCGTAAGTCTCCTGAAAACCTACCGCTTCGACCGATTCACGCTAGACCCCGGCGACCGCAGCCTGACTTGCGACGGCGCACCGGTGGACCTTAGCGCGCGTTACTTTGACGCTCTCGCCCTGCTCGTCGCCGAGCCCGGTCGGCTGGTGTCCAAGGACCGCTTCATGGACGAGGTGTGGCGCGGCATTCCGGTCACCGACGAGGCACTGACCCAATGTGTTCGCACCCTCCGCAAGCAGCTTGGCGACGACGCCGCTCGCCCCCGTTTCATCGAGACGGTTCCGAAGCATGGCTACCGCTTCGTTGCGGCCGTCGACACGAGTGAAACAATTGCCCCAGTGAAGATCTTGTCAGCGCGTCCGTGGAGCGAGACCATGCTCCTTGCTGGCGCGGGAACGATCGGCGGCGGTATCGCCGGTTTCATCGGCGGGCTGATTTACGGCTTTGCCGGCGCGTCGCAGCCCCTCGCGCCCGGAATGGGCGCGGTCTCGGTGCTTCTCGTCCTCCTCTGCATGACAATCCTGGTCGCGCTGATGGGCGGCGCCGGAGTCGCGCTCGGCATCGCCATCTCGAGCCGCTTCGGCGACAGTTACCGTCCGATCGTCGGCGGCATGCTTGGCGGGCTGGTGACCGGAACCCTGGTCAAGTTCCTCGGCCTCGACGCGTTCGACCTGCTGATCGGCCGCTCACCGGGAGATATCACAGGCCCCTTGGAGGGAGTTGTCGTCGGAAGCGCGGTGGGCATCGCCTACGTTATCGCCGGCCGGCTCGAGGCAGGCCCGCGCTGGCGGCGCATTGCCGTCGCAGTGCTTTGCGGAGCCGCTGCCGGCCTCATCGTCGCCGCGCTTGGCGGGCACATGATGGGCGGCAGCCTTGATCTTCTTGCGCACCAGTTCCCGGACTCCCGGCTTCGCTTCGACCGCATCGGCGCGTGGTTCGGGGAGAGCGGCTTCGGTCCGGTCAGCCGGATGGTCACGTCGGCGCTGGAAGGCGGGCTGTTCAGTGGCGGTGTCGTGACCGCGATGCGCCTGGCGCGGCGAAATCTCGTCTGAAACAACCGGTCCAACAGCCGTTCGCCCCCGCCCATCGCAAATAAGGCGAAATGTCTCGGCGCGACCTTAAAACGACAGCGACAGGGGCACCGCACGCGGAGAGTGACGATGGACCTGAACTACCTGTTCTTTCGCCAGCAGGTCGAACGCAGCATGGCCGCGTCGGCCGACTCAGACCTGCGCGCAAGGCCCATGAAACGCTCGCCGGCGAATATGAAAGCCGTATCGGGATGGTCGCTGAAGCGGGTCGCTCGGACGTCCCCGAGCCTGGTCGCGACGTGAACTCGACGCTCGCGGTCGCCCTCACCGCGCGCGAGGTCGATACGGGCTGAGCCCCACTCAACAGCAGCAGATTTAAAGCGGCGCAGCGGCGTGATATGGGGCTTCATCAGCACCGATGGAGTGCCCCATGACGTACTGGGAATTCACCGGCCGGGAACTGGTCAACTGCACCTGCGAATATGGCTGCCCGTGCCAGTTCAACGCGCTTCCGGACAAGGGCCATTGCTACGCCGTCGCCGGCATCCAGATCGACCAGGGGAGGCATGGCGAAACCTCGCTCGACGGCCTCAAGATCGGCGCAATCTTCAAATGGCCCGGAGCAATCCATGAGGGCAATGGCGAGGCTCTGGCCTTCGTCGATGAGCGAGCCGACTCTGCGCAGAGCGATGCCCTGCTGCGGATCATGACGGGGCAGGACACCGACCCGTTCGCGACCATGTTCGCGGTCTACGCCTCGACGGTCACCAACATGCATGCGCCGGTATTCACCAGAATCGATTTCGACGTCGATGTGGATGGCCGGACGGGCAGGCTATCCGTGCCGGGCTATGTTGAGATGCATGGCGAACCGATCCGCAACAAGGTGAGCGGCGAGGAATCGCGCGCCCAGATCGTGCTCCCGGCCGGCTTCGAATATACCGTCGCCGACATTGGCAGCGCGTCGAGCCGGACGACTGGCGGACCGATGGACCTCACCATCGACAGCAAATACGGCCAGTTCGCGAACCTCCATCTTTCAAGCCACGGGGTCGTCCGCGGCTGACCTGACCAGCCGGTTGCTGCGTCACGAGCGGGGTGTCCTCGTCGGCGCCATCCTGCTCCTTGCGACGTTGAGCTGGATCTTCGTTCTCAACAAAGTGGGCATGCACTCGATGCAGCCGCCGTTCTTCGCACTCATCCTGATGTGGTGCGTCATGATGGTGGCGATGATGCTGCCATCGGCAGTTCCGGCGATCCTGCTCTACGCGCAAGTCCGCTGGTCTCGCGGGGACGATCCGGCGATCGTCCAGCCATGGGTGTTCGTAGCCGGCTACCTCATAATGTGGTTGCTGTTTTCGGTTGTCGCGGCTTCGGTCCAGTCGCTGCTACCGGGCCAGTCGATGGGCCTTCAGAGCCGCATCGCGCAGGGGATCTTGCTCATCGGCGCGGGTGCCTATCAGCTATCGCCACTCAAGTCGGCGTGCATCAGCCAGTGCCGCTCGCCTGCCCAATTCATTAGCCGTCACTGGCGGTCCGGTCCGGCCGGGGCGCTGCGGCTCGGCATGCTTCACGGCGCCTATTGCGTCGGGTGCTGCTGGGTCCTGATGGCCTTGTTGTTCGTCGGCGGCATGATGAACGTGCTGTGGGTGATTGGGCTCACCATGCTGGTTACGGCGGAGAAGCTGCTGCCCGGACAGCTGCTGCTTCAGCGAACCTCGGGAGCCGTACTCATCGCCTGGGGAGCGCTTCGGATTCTTGGCTGACCTGGTCTTGGCGGATTACGGCTGTTTCGTGCCGACAACGGCGCTTCTTGCCGCGTTGCGTGGAATGAACAGCTGTGGAAGCCTGCGGGAATGAGCCGATCCTGTTCGATCCTGTTCATTATGCTGGCGCTGGCGACGCTGGGCTTCGCAACTCCGGCCGCAGCCGCGGCGCCGTACAAGGTCGGTGGGCGCTGTGGCGGTTTTCCCCGGGTCGCGCTTATCACTCGTCCTGGCAGCTGCGTCGGTCTCGTCGGTTCAGGACTCGGTTTCCCGCGCGGCGTCGCCGAGCACAAGGGCGACTTCTACATCACTGATATGGGCTCGTGGCTGCCGAACAGAGGGCGGCTGCTCCGCGTTCGCCTCGATCGGCCGTGGAAGCCGATCGTCGTCCTGCCCCATCTGGATCGGCCCAGCTCAATCGTGACGGGCGCGGACGGCTATATCTATATCGCCGAGTCCACCCGGATCATCCGGATCAACCCCTACGCCCGCGATGTCGCAGCAAGCGCGCAGCCCGTCGTCATCGGGTTCCCCGGCAACGGGCTTCACAGCCTCCCGGGCCTGGCGCTCGCTCGCCAGGGCGGGCTGTTCGTCAGCGTCGGGGCGGCCAGTGACAATTGCGAGAACAAGAACGGCCGCCGGCCCAATCCTAATCCCTGTCCCGAGCTTTTCGCAAAGCCGCCCCGCGGCAGTATCCTATTCCTGCCACCGCGTTCTCAGCGGCCCGTATCGGCCGCCTCGCTGAGGGTCTATGCGACCGGCATCCGCAACACGTTGGCGATGGAGCAACTGCCGAGCGGACTATTGCTCGCCGCATCGAACGGACGCGACAATATCGATTCCGCGGATCCGCTGTTGTCCGATGACTTGCTGCCCCACGACCTGCTCTTGGGCGTGACGGCGAACAGCCGCTACGGCTGGCCCTATTGCTTCGATTTCGACCGGCCCAGCCCCGAATATCCGCTGGCAAGGTGCGCAACCTTTGCACGGCCGGCGATGCTGCTGCCGCCCCATTCCGCCCCGCTCAGCATGCTGGCCTATGACGGCAAGCTCACTCCGCGTCCGACCCTGATCCTGGCCTATCACGGCTATCGCGCCGCGGGGCACCGCATCGTCGCCTACCCCACCAACGCAAGCGGGATGCCGGTCGGCTCGTCGGTAGATCTCATCTCGGGCTGGAATGCGGCAACGGGCGTGCGGCCGCAAGGCTCACCCATCGCGATGCTTCCGTTAGCCGACGGATCGATCCTCATCGTCGAGGATCATAACGGCACCTTGCTCCGACTTGCCGTCGCTCGCTAGCACCAAGCATGGCCAAAACGAATGGCCTTCAGTTGGGCCGACCTTCGAATGGTGGATGACCATATCACCCAGGGTGAGCGGCACGTCACTCGTCAGGAGGGATTGATTGCTTGGCTCAAGAGCCGCGGGCACCCGGCCGACCAGGCCGAGCAGCTTCTCGCCGAGTTTGAGTCGGCCCTGATCCGGCATCGCGCTCAGCGTGACGTGATGCTGCGCGCGAACGAAATTCGAAACTGACCGGCTGGCTTGCCTTTGCCAGCTCGTTTCCAAGGCTTTGATGACCTTGGCCGGACCGATCGGCTTCTTGATGTATCGGACCGGGTTGGCGAGCACCGGCATCGCATCCTCGCCGCAACCCGACACGACCAGGCAGGGCAGGTCCGTCGAGGCGGGCTGTTCTGCGAAGTCGAATGCCATCCGGCCACGCAGGTTGTGGTCGAGGATAGCCGCGTCCACTCGCGACGAGATCATCAGCTTTTCGGCCTGCTCCACGGTATTCGCGGGCCCGATCGGCTCGGCTCCGACTTTGCGCAAGGCTCGCGCCAGATCGTCGGCTAGGAAATTAGCCGAGTCCGAAGGCGCGATGTGGCGGCACCGAATGGCGCCGCCACATCATACTAAAGCCAGGGTTCAGAGTTTGTTCGAGACGTTGTTGAACGTCGATCCAAGCTTCGTTCCGACGCTCGTCATCGCGGCAATGGCAGCCACAGAGATCAACGCCGCGATCAGGCCATACTCGATAGCGGTCGCGCCTCGGCTATTGCCGATCAGTTTCAAGAACTTGCTCATGGTCGTTCTCCCTCTTCGGCCGGACGTGTCCTTCGACCAGCCGAGCCAGGAGAATCGGCCCACAAGGTGACCAAGGGGTAAGATGGAATGGTTAAACTGTCGGACGGACGACATTTCACTCAGTAGCGTGTGCTAACTTCGGCAACTTCGCCACTTTCGCCAACGTCGCGACGCAGATCCACGCCTGTCACTGCGAACATTGGGAACATTCACCGCATCGCTGCGGCGCACGCCCTGTGGATAAGTGAGTCTTTCAGGCCACGTTTTCCCCAGTTTCGTCGCAAATGTTAACTTTTCTGCTTGGCTTGCGACTCGCAATGATTCAAAGATTCATCTTGAGCGTTCAACGCCTTGCTGCCCGAAGGGGAGAATTGAATCATGAGCCTTGATTTCATCCGGCCGGAAGTCGACGAGCTCCGCCCGCGGATCAGCGTGATCGGGGTCGGGGGCGCTGGCGGCAACGCCATCGCCAACATGATGCGCGCCGACGTCCAGGGCGTCGATTTCGTTGTCGCCAACACGGATGCTCAGGCGCTCAACAACTCTGAAGCCGACCGCCGCATCCAGCTCGGCTTGAAGATCACGCAAGGCCTCGGCGCCGGCTCGCGGCCCGAGATCGGCCGCGCTGCTGCTGAAGAGACGCTCGACGAGATCGTCCAGTCGCTCGAAGGCGCGCACATGTGCTTCATCGCGGCCGGCATGGGCGGCGGCACCGGCACCGGTGCTGCCCCGGTCATCGCCAAGGCTGCGCGCGACAAGGGCATCCTGACGGTCGGCGTGGTCACCAAGCCGTTCGCTTTCGAAGGCGCCCGCCGCACCCGCTCCGCCGACGCCGGCATCGCCGAGCTCCAGCAGCACGTCGACACCCTGATCGTCATTCCGAACCAGAATCTGTTTCGGCTCGCCAATTCTGAAACGACCTTCAAGGAAGCGTTCGAAATGGCGGACGAGGTCCTTCAGCAGGGCGTTCGCGGGATCACCGACCTGATGGTCATGCCTGGCCTCATCAACCTCGACTTTGCCGACGTCCGCTCGGTGATGAGCGAGATGGGCAAGGCGATGATGGGCACCGGCGAGGCCGACGGCGACAACCGCGCCATCGAAGCCGCCGAAAAGGCCATCTCCAACCCGCTGCTCGACGGTGTGTCGATGAAGGGCGCGAAGGGCGTCATCATCTCCATCACCGGCGGCGAGGACATGCGCCTGATGGAAGTCGATGAGGCCGCCAGCCACATCAAGGAACTGGTCGACCCCGACGCCAACATCATCTGGGGTTCGGCGTTCAACAACGACCTCGGCGGCAAGATCCGCGTGTCGGTCGTTGCGACCGGCATCGAAGCCGACGCGCTCGCGCAGCCGGCTCCGGGCAAGGTATTCAGCTTCCCGGCCCGCTCCGCGTCGACGACTCCGGCGCCTGCCTCGAGGGTGGTCGAGGAAACGGAGACCGAGATCGTTAGCGAGGCCGAGACCCCGCTCGAACTCACCGACACCACGCCCGAAACCGCGGCCGAGGACGACGGTGAGGAGCTGCTGCTGGGCGACGAGGACATCCTGACGACGCCGGTCGGCAAGCCGCCGATTGCTCCGCCGACTGATGAGGAAATGGACGAAGCGCCGGCTGCGGCGACAGGGGGCACCCTGTTCGAGCGTATGTCGAACATCGCTCGCGGCGCTCCGAAGGCGCAGATCGGCGAAGAAGACGACATCGCCGAACCCGGGTTCAAGCAGCCGATCGACATTCCGCGCTTCTTGAACCGCCAGAACAACCAGTAAGTCGATCCCTTATCGACCAGGAAAAGGGCGGCCTTCGGGTCGCCCTTTTTGGTTAGCATTTCATCCGATCGGACCGCTCACCGCCCCTCAAGCACGACCTATCGTAAAGCCTCTAGGCAGAAAGCTTTCGGCAAGATTCAGTGGCCAACGGGGAGTTTGATGCGGGGATTGTTTACCATACGACCGATTTTTGCCTGTGCCGGCCTGCTGTTCGCGGCGTCCGCCGCGCCTGCAATCGCGCAGGTTCAATACGGCTATGGCTACCAGCAGGCGGAGAGCCCCTCCGACGTGCTGGAACGCAACGTCCGCACCCTCGCTTCGGACCCCAAGGATTTCTCGGCGCTGATCGCTGCGGGCGACGCCGCCCTTCAGATCGGCGACCCCACGGCGGCGGCTGGGTTCTTCGCCCGCGCCGACGAAGTGAACCCGCGCAGCCCGCTGCCCCAAGCCGGCATGGGCGCCGTCTCGGTGGCCAATGGCGAAGCCACGGCGGCGATGCCTTATTTCACCCGCGCCATGCAGCTCGGCGCGACGCAGTCACAGATCGGCTGCGACCGCGGCCTCGCTTACGACCTGATGGGCCAGCAGAAGCTCGCCCAGGCCGATTACACGGCCGCGCTCACCGGAACTGACGCAACGGAAGCGCGCCGGCGACTGGCGCTCAGCCTCGCCATCAGCGGCGATAAGACTGGTGCGCTGCAGGCGCTCGCTCCGCTCGCCGCCAAAGGCGATTCCGCCGCTGGCCGCGTCCGCGCCTTCGTGCTGGCGCTCACTGGAGACCCGCAGGGCGCAATGGTCGCGATCGACGCCGCCATGCCCGGCAGCTGGTCGCGCGTTTCGCCCTTCCTTCAAAAGCTTCCCGGCCTGCAGTCGGGCCAGAAGGCTGCGGCAGTGAACCTCGGTATCTTCCCCGGTGAGAGCGGCGCCACGCAATATTCGTCGAATGCGATCAGCTCGCCCTATGCGGCATCAGCCTCGACTGCGAATGTCGTCAACCGGCTTGCGGGCATCGAGGACCAACTCAATCAGCCCGAGCCGCCGGCGTCCGCTCCTCAGCCGACCTGGCAGCAGGCTCCGACGCAGGTCGCCTATGTCGCCCCAGCGCCGCGCCAGACGGTACCTCGGGCAACGCCGGTTCAGCAGCGCGTCTGGCTTCAGCTCGCCAGCGGACCGAACGCCGAGGCGCTGCCCGATCAGTTCCGCCGGATGAAGTCACGAGATCGCAACCTCTTCGACGGCATCGGCGGCTATGTCGCCAAAAGCCCTGACAAGGCGCGGCTCCTGATCGGTCCGTTCCGCGGCAAGTCGGATGCGGAGATTTTCGCGCAGGATCTGTCGACCATCGGCGTCGACGCGTTCAGCTGGACCAATTCCACTACGGATCAGATTGTGCCACTCGGCACGGAATGAGCCTTTCTTCAGGGCTGGCTGCCCGGCCCGACCGGTCGCGTGGCCGCCTTCATCCCGAGCAAAACCTCGCTCCCCGCGGGCCGCGCGACATCTACCAGCGCGACCGCGACCGGATCGTACACTCGGTCGCTTTCCGGCGATTGCGGCACAAGACGCAGGTGTTCGTCGCCCCCGACGGCGATCATTTCCGCGTCCGTCTCACACACAGCATCGAAGTCGCCCAGATCGGCCGGACGATCGCCCGCGCGCTCGGCCTCAACGAGGACCTTACCGAGGCGCTCTGCCTCGCCCACGACCTAGGCCATCCACCCTTTGGCCATGCCGGCGAGAATGCGCTGGACGCGGCGCTGTCGGACGCCGGGGGGTTCGATCACAACGCACACAGCATTCGCCTCGTGACTCGGCTCGAGGCGCCTTATCCCGACTTTGACGGCCTCAACCTCAGCTGGGAAGCGCTTGAGGGGCTGGCCAAGCACAATGGGCCGGTTTCCTCCCCGACCTGGGCGATGGTTGAAGCCAACGACGAGTGCGACCTCGAACTGGCAAGCTGGCCCAGCCTGGAGGCTCAGGTCGCCGCGATCGCGGACGATGTCGCTTACGATAATCACGACATCGATGACGGCCTTCGCTCGGGTATCCTCAGCCTCGATGATCTCCTCCAGTTGCCGATAATTGCGAGGCATTGGGAAGCTATCGGCGAGCGGCATCCCGGCATTTCCAACGACAAGCGCCAGCGGGCTCTAGTCCGCGACATGATCGGCAGCATGGTCGGCGACGTCCTCACCGAGACGCGGCGACGGGTTGACGAGGCGCGCGTGGTCACGCTCGATGACGTTCGCGCGGCTGGGCAGCAGCTCGTCGGATTTTCGGCGGAGGTCGCTGAAGAAGAAAGGGCGCTGAAGTGCTTTCTCTATGCCCGGCTTTATGAATCCCCGCAGCTCGAGCAGGTCCGCGAAGAGGCGGAGCGCATAGTCGCCAACCTCGCCAGCGCCTACCGCGCCGACCGCAGCCTCCTGCCCGAGGCGTGGCAGCGCGGCGGCAGCGAAACCGAGCAACTACGCACTATCGGCGACTTCATCGCCGGGATGACCGACACTTTCGCCATTGCCCGCCACGAAGAATTGGTCGGACCAGTCCATTTGCCTGACCGCTTCTAGCGGGTGACGCAACGCATCGCGGGCGTTAGAGCCGCGCCGATGTCACTCTACGCCCAATATTCCACGCTTCTCGACGAAGTGCTCGACGAGCTCGTTGCCGATGGGGCGCTCCCCGCCGACCTCGACCGAAAGAATGTGACGGTCGAACCGCCGCGCGATCCGGCGCACGGCGATCTCGCGACCAATGCTGCAATGGTGCTCGCGAAGGCCGCAAGAACGAACCCGCGGGCGTTGGCCGAAGCGATCAAGCCCAAGCTCGAAGCGCTGCCGCCCGTCACTTCGGTCAAGATTGCCGGGCCCGGCTTTATCAATCTTCGCCTGACGCCTAATGCGTGGCGCGACGAGCTCAAAACCATCCTGCGCGAAGGCGACGAGTATGGCCTCTCGACGGTCGGCGCGAACGAGCGCGTGAACGTCGAATATGTCTCGGCCAACCCGACCGGTCCGATGCACGTTGGCCACTGCCGCGGCGCGGTCGTCGGCGATGCGCTGGCGCGGGTACTCGAGGCTGCGGGCTTCCGCGTCACCAAGGAATATTACCTCAACGATGCTGGCGCCCAGGTCGACGTCCTCGCCCGCTCGCTGCACCTGCGGTATCGCGAGGCGCTGGGGCAGGACATTGGTGAGATCCCCGAAGGCCTGTATCCGGGTGATTATCTGATCCCGGTGGCGACCGCGCTCACTGCCGAATTCGGAGACAAATACGCCAATCAGCCAGAGGCCGAATGGCTTCCGCTTTTCCGCGAACGCGGGATCGCCGCGATGGTCGATCTCATCAAGCATGACCTCGGGTTGCTCGGAATCCACCACGACCACTTCGCGTCCGAGGACAAGCTGCAGAAGTCGGGCTCGGTGGAGAAAGCGATGGACGTCCTGCGCGACAAGGGCCTCGTCTATGAAGGCGAGCTTGAGCGCCCGAAGAGCCTCGATCCGCACGACGAATGGGAGCCGGTTGAGCTGACGTTGTTCCGATCGAGCCAATTCGGCGACGACCAGGACCGGCCGATGAAGAAGTCGGATGGCAGCTGGACCTATTTTGGCGCCGACGCTGCCTACCACTGGCAAAAAGCCCAGAACGCCGATCACCTCGTCAACATCTGGGGCGCCGATCACGCCGGGACGGTCAAGCGCGTTCAGTCGGCGGTGAAGGCGCTGACCGATGGCCGCGTCGACCTGGACGTGAAACTAATCCAGATGGTCCGCCTGTTCCGTTCCGGCGAGCCGGTAAAGATGTCCAAGCGGTCGGGTTCATTCGTGACGCTTGCCGATGTCGTTCGCGAGGTCGGCAAAGACGTCGTCCGCTTCATCATGCTGACCCGCCGCGCCGATGCGCCGCTCGACTTCGACTTCTCCAAGGTCGTCGAGGCGTCGAAAGACAATCCGGTCTTCTACGTCCAGTACGCGCATGCGCGGATTAGCTCGCTGAAGCGCAAGGCGGCCGATGCGGGGGTCGACCTTTCTACCCCAGCCGACCTGTCGCTGCTCGACGACGAGGAACTCGCGCTGGTGAAGCGAGCGGCCCAATATCCGCGCACAATCGAGGGCGCAGCACTGAGTCACGAACCGCACCGGATCGCCTTCTACCTCTATGATCTGGCGTCGGACTTCCACTCGCTGTGGAACCGCGGCAATGATGATCCGGGTCGCCGCTTCCTTGTTGAAAATAATCCACAACTTTCACGGGCGCGGCTGGAACTGGCGCTCGGAATCGCGCAGATCATCCGCAGCGGATTAGGCCTGATGGGGGTGACCGCGACCGAGGAGATGCGCTGACAATGACCGATAGCCGAATGGCACTCGGTATGGACCGGCTGCCATGGCTTCCAGACGAGCCGCCAAGCCCACCGTTGGCAGTGGCGAGCCACAAGCCCGTGAAAACCGGCAGCGGCCTGCTCGGTTGGGCCTTCGCTGCAATCCTGTTGGTCGCCATAATTTCCTATTGGCTCGGGACGCGCACCGACCAGCAGGTGACCGCGCCTTCGGCCACTTCGGTGCCGTTGCCGCCTCCGAGCCAGTCTCAAACGAACGAACCGGTCCAGCCCCTCGCGTCACCTGACGTCCGCCCGCTGCCCGAACCTGAGGTGCGTCGCATCGAGCGCGAAACGACTGTAACCAGGCCAGCCTGGCGGCCGCTGCCGCGCGAAGTGCCAAGGGAGGTGGCGGAGCGCGTCCATCGGACAATCGCAACCGAAGAAGCTGATCGCGTGTCGAGCGCGCAGACCGGCATTCCGCCGAAAGCGGCGCCGGTTATTCCCGCGGTTCCGAATACCCAGAGCATCAGGCTGTGGCCGGCCCGTGAGTCGGGCGGGGCCTATGGCCGTGTCGTCCAGATCGGCGCTTTTGGAAGCCGGCAGCAGGCGAAGCTCGGCTGGCGGTACATGTCCCGTGCCTATCCGGGCGTGAGGCGTCTCCCAGCGGTTGTGGTTGAAGCGCGCAACTCGCGCGGTCGGCCTTTCTACCGTTTCCAGATCGGGACGACGTCGCAGGCCCATTCCGAAATATTGTGCCAGCGTATGGAGAGGATCCGCTTCAGTTGTGCTGTCGTGGGCCTACCGGGTGAGAAGAGGGCTGTCGAACGGTGAGCGACCAGCGTGCGTATGATGACGGCCAGCTGCCATGGCTGGCGGCGGTGGAGGACGAGGACGAGCCGCGCGGCGTTTCGGCGCGAAAGATGCTGGCAGCGCTGATCGTCGTGTTGCTGGCGGCAATGCTGGTCGCGGCGACCTTCTTCTGGCTTGGCAGCCGTGATGCGGCGGGAAATGGCCCTCCCGAGCTGATCAAGGCGGAGCCGGGGCCCTACAAGATCAAGCCGCCTAACCCGGGTGGGCTTGATGTCGCAGGCGACAGCGAGACGGCGTTCGAGACCAGCGCAGGGGAGGACAAGGACGCCCAGCTCGACCTCAGCAAGGTGAAGGAAGTTCCGACGGCCACGTCGCCGAAGGACGAGCCGAAGCCGGCGGCTACTGCCGAGGCCAAGCCGCCGAAGCCAGCCGTAACCGAGGAACCGCCCAAGGCGACCGGCGGAGCGGGCAGCGTCGTCCAGCTCGGCGCCTTCGCCAACAAGGCGCAGGCCGAGCGGGCGTGGTCGGCCCTGTCAGCACGCTTTCCCTCGGTCGCTGCGACGACCAAAATGCTGGTCCCGTTCCCGAGTGGCATCCGTCTTCGCGCCGGAGCGGCGTCGCCGGCCGATGCAAAGCAGGTCTGCCAGGCACTGAAGGCAGCCGGCGAAAATTGCTTCGTGGCGCAGTAGATGCAGGCAGTGATCTACGGGCTCGAAGGTCTGGAGCTGACCGCAGCCGAGCGGTCGTTCTTTAGCAGCGCGGATCCCACCGGCTACGTCCTGTTCAAGCGCAATTGCGAGGACGCCGACCAGCTTCTGCGCCTGACCAACGCGCTCCGCGATTTAAGCGGCCGGCCCGACGTTCCGATTTTGATCGATCAGGAGGGGGGGCGTGTCGCCCGGATGCGACCGCCCAACTGGCCGGCATTTCCGCCGGCCGAGCGGTTCGACGAGCTTTATGCGCTCGCACCATCGTCCGCGATCGAGGCCGTCCGCTCGAACACCCGCGCCATTGCGCTGGTGCTTCGGGCGTCGGGCGTGAACGTGAATGCCTTGCCGTTGCTCGACGTCCGTCAGGAGGGGGCGAGCGACATCATCGGCGACCGATCCTTCGGATCAAATCCGATGCAGGTTGCGGCGCTTGGCCGGGCCGCGCTCGACGGCATGGCCTCGGCCGGCGTGGTCGGGATCATCAAGCACATCCCGGGCCACGGCCGCGCTTTGGTCGACAGCCACAAGGAGTTGCCTGTGGTCACCGCCAGCGCCGAGGATCTCGAGAGTGACCTCGAACCATTCGAGCGGCTGGCGTCGGCGCCGATGGGAATGACCGCGCACGTGGTCTACACCGCGTGGGATCCTGACCATCCGGCGACACTCTCGCCGACGGTGATCGGCGACATCATTCGTGGCCGGATCGGCTTCGACGGCTTCCTGATGAGCGATGACCTCGGGATGGAAGCGCTTCAGGGGGACTTCGGAACCCGGGCCGCGGGGGTGGTCAAAGCGGGCTGCGACGTTGCCCTCCATTGCTCGGGCAAGATGGATGAGATGGAAGCGGTCGCGGGATCGGTCCCGGCACTCAGCCCCGATGGCGAGGCACGGCTGGCGCGAGCCATGGCGACGACGCTGACGGACGATGATGGTCCAAGCCTCGAGGATGCGCTCGCCAAGCGCGACGCCCTGCTCGCCCAAGTCTAAAGCCCCGACTCGTCGATGTCAGCGTGCCGTTCATCGAACGTAATTGCTGCTTGAATTTCAGTTTTCTATTCGAACCCTTGTCTCTGATTCCATTCGGGAAACCTGTTTGATGCGTCTCCTGCTTGCTGCGTCGGCAATTGTTCTCGCCATCTCCGGTCCGGCTCTCGCCCAATCCGCTTCGGGTGGCGACAAAACCAAAAGCCTCGACACGTTGCACAGCGAAGCGCTGATCGAGCAGGCGAAGAGCGGTTACGCGGACGCACCGGTCGATGAGCGGCTGGTCACGACGCATCACAGTGCCGCAGTCGGGAAATATACCGCGGACGCCGGCACGCTCACGATCCGCGACGTCGCCGGCAAGCCAAAGGCGAGCATCTTCTATACCGCCTACACGCTGGACGGCGCGCCCGGTTCGCGGCGTCCGGTCATGTTCTTCTACAATGGCGGCCCGGGCTCGGCGTCGTTGTGGCTGCGCATGGGTTCGTTTGGGCCGATGCGGCTCCAGACCGGAAGCCCGGAATCAATCCGCCCGGCGCCGTTCAACTTCGGCGCCAACCCGGACACCTTGCTCGGCGCGACCGACATGGTGTTCATTGATGCTCCGGGCACCGGCTATTCGCGCGCGCTCGGCGACGCGAAGGGAAGCGATTTCTACGGCGTCGACCAGGACGCGGATGCCTTCGCCAAGGCGATCATCCGCTACGTCACCAAGTTCGATCGCTGGGAAAGCCCCAAGTTCCTGTTCGGCGAAAGCTACGGGACGACGCGGTCGGGTGCGCTTGCCTACGAGCTGCAGGACCGCGGCATGGCGCTGAACGGTGTCGTCCTCCTGTCCTCGATCATGAACTACGGCCGCCGCCAGCCGGGTCTCGACCGCGACTATCTCAACTACATTCCGAGCTACGCCGCGACGGCCTGGTATCACCACAAAATGGCGAACCCGCCGGCGACGGTCGATGAGGCTGCCGCCCAGGGCCGCGCATTTGCTCAGGGATCTTACGCGACGGCGCTCGAGAAGGGCCAGTTGATCAGTCCCGAAGAGCGCGATTCCGTCGCCAGGCAGATGAGCGCGCTGACCGGCCTGTCGACCGACTTCATCGAGCGCGCCAACCTCCGCGTCGATCTGTCGCGCTTCCGCAAGGAGCTGATGCGCAACGAGCGCGAAACGCTCGGCCGGTATGACTCGCGCTACATGGGCGTCGATCCGGATGCTGCAGGCGAGAGCCCCGAATATGATGCGTCCGACACGGCGATCAGCGGCGCCTTCATCGGCACGCTGAACACCTACCTCTCGCGTGATCTCGGCTACACGACAAACATGGCCTATCGCGCCAGCGCAAGCGAGGAAGAAGGCTTCAAGTGGGACTGGAGTCACAAGGCGCCGGGGTTCAATCGTCCACTACAGTCCCCGAATACCGCGATCGACCTCGCCGCGGCCATGCGCACCAACCCCTACCTCAAGGTGCTGTCGCTCAATGGCTGGTACGACATGGCGACGCCGTTCTTTGGGACCGAGTACGACCTCAACCACATGATGCTGGAGCCGGCCCAGCAGCGGAACCTGGAGTTCCGTTACTATCCGTCGGGGCACATGGTTTATCTTAATCCGGATGCGCTTCATCGGATGCGGCTCGACGTCGAACGCTTCATTTATGACGCGGTCGGCGAAGCGCAGGCTGGCGCGCCTTATGGAGCACCCCATCGCCGCCGCTAGTTATCCCCAAGAGTCTGGGCCTCCGCCTTCGCAGCCGCCCAACTGGTGATATTCTCATGGCCGTGGATGAGGATTTCGAAGAGCGCCCGGTACGCCAGTCGGACGAGCTGACGCTGGCCCTCGATGGCTGGGAAGGGCCGCTCGACCTGCTGCTCAACCTGGCGCGGGCGCAGAAGGTCGATCTCGCCCAGATTTCGATCCTTCAGCTGGTCGAGCAGTACCTCGCTTATCTGAACGAAGCGCGTGCGCTGAAGCTTGAGATTGCCGCCGACTATCTCGTGATGGCGGCGTGGCTGGCCTACCTCAAATCATGCTTGCTGCTGCCCAAGGACCCGGAGCAGGATCCGAGCCCCGAAGAGATCGCATTCCGGCTGCAGCTACGTCTCCAAAGGCTGGATGCGATGCGCGAAGCTGGCGCGCGGCTGCTCGGCCGCGACCGCGTTGGCCGAGATGTCTTCCTGCGTGGTTCACCCGAGGGTCTTCGCCTCGTTCGCAAGGCCAATTGGCAGGTTCGCGACTTCGACTTGTTTGCCGCCTATGGCGCTGTCCAGGCCCGATCCCAGCCGGCAATGCACGTCGTCCACGCGCGTGCCGTGATGACCCTTGACGAGGCGATCGAGCGGGTCGGCAAGATGATCGGTCAGGCGATCGACTGGACCTTCCTCGAAAGCTTCCTGCCGTCGACGCAGGACCCCCAGTTTCGCCGCTCCTGCCTAGCCTCCAGCTTTCTTGCCGCGCTCGAGCTTGCCCGTCGCGGCCGGCTCGACATCGATCAGGAAGAGCCATTCGGCCCGATCCGGCTTAAGGCGGCGTGATGGACGAGTTCACGCGCTCGGTCGAAGCCACCGTCTTTGCTTCAGCGTCGCCGTTGACGGTCGACGAAATTGCCGAGCATGTCGGCGAGGGCCCGGTTGAGTTTGCGCTCCGTGATCTCGTCACCCACTATGAAGGCCGCGGCATCGACCTCGTCGAGCGCGGCGGTCGCTGGCATTTCCAGACCGCGCCCGATCTCGCGCACCTTCTCCGCCGCACCCGCGAGGAACCGCGGCGACTGTCTCGTGCCGCGACGGAGACGCTGGCGATCATCGCTTACCATGAGCCCGCCAGCCGCGCCGAAATCGAAGCCATTCGCGGCGTGCAGATATCCAAGGGAACGCTTGACGTCCTGATGGACGCGGGCTGGGTCCGTCCGGCGGGCCGCCGCGAGGGGCCCGGGCGCCCGCTGCTCTACGCGACGACGCAGGAATTCCTGACCCACTTCGGGCTCGGCTCGCGCCGCGACCTTCCGGGTATCGATGACCTCAAGGCCGCCGGCCTGCTCGACCCGCTCGACGACGCCGTCTTCCAGCTTCAACTGGAAAGCGAGGAAGAGGCGGACTAGAAGCTCGTCTCAAAGGAGCTTCGCATGGGCAGTTTTAGCCTCATTCACTGGATCATCCTCGGACTGTTTCTTCTGCTGTTGTTCGGCGGGAACCGCTTTTCGAACATGATGAAGGACGTCGCCAAGGGGATGAAGAGCTTCAAGGAAGGCATGGCCGACGACGAGGAAGAGAAGCGCAAGCGCTACGAGGAAGAGCGCCGCCGCTCCGAGCCGCCGCGTCTGCCGCGAGACCAGGACCCGATCGACGTATCGGCGCGCCGCGAAGACCCGGTCTCTCCCCCGCGCGACGATGAACCGCGCTAAGCATTAAGGCGGCGCCATGTTCGGCGTTGATTCCACCGAGTTTGTCATTGTCGCGGTCCTCGCGCTGATTTTCATCGGGCCGAAGGATCTGCCCAAGGTCATGCGTACGGTTGGCTATTGGGTCGGCCGCATGCGCGGGATGGCGCGCCACTTCACGTCGGGCCTCGAGACTATGATGCGCGAGGCCGAACTTGAGGAAATGGAGAAGAAGTGGCGCGAGGAGAATGAGCGCATCATGCGGCTTCATCCGCCCGAGGCGCATTATCCCGAGCCCGGCCAGCCCGATGAAATGCCGCCGGTCGTCAAACCTCATGCCGAGGAGGATCTTCCGCCCGAGAAACGGCCGCTGCCATGAAGGATATCGACGACACCAAGCAGCCGCTGCTTGAACATCTCATCGAACTCAGGCGGCGCCTCCTGTGGTGCCTCGCGGCGCTCGCCGTGGCATTCTTTATCTGCCTCTACTTCGCACGGGACATCTTCGCTGTCCTGGTCCAGCCGCTACTCAAAGCGGGGCAGGGCAAGCTCATTTACACCGACATCTTCGAAGCCTTCTTCGTCGAGGTGAAGGTCGCCCTGTTCGCGGCCCTGATGATCAGCTTCCCGGTCATCGCCATCCAACTATGGCGCTTCGTCGCTCCGGGCCTCTACGCCAAGGAGAAGAAGGCTTTCCTGCCGTTCCTTCTGATGACGCCCCTTTTCTTCGCCGGCGGCGCGTCCTTTGCCTATTTCGTCGCCATGCCCTGGGCTCTGCATTTCCTGCTCAGCTACCAGGGCAATGTTGGCGGCATCCAGCAGGAGGCGCTTCCCGGGGTCGGCAATTATCTGACTTTCGTCACCCGCTTCCTGTTCGGGTTCGGCGCAGCATTCCTGCTGCCGATCCTGCTGATGATCCTGGAACGCGCGGGAATCGTCACCCGCGAGCAACTGGCCAAGTCGCGGCGCTATGCCATCGTCGGCGCGGCAGCGGTGGCCGCGGTGCTCACCCCGCCCGACGCGGTGTCGATGCTGATGCTGATGGTGCCGCTCTACGGCCTCTATGAATTCGCGATTCTCGCCATCCGGATCACGCACTGGCGGGCGGCTCGGAAAGCCGCCCGTTCAGGCTCTGCTGTGACGGAGATCGTCTCCGGGGCCCAGACAGAAGAGGGCCCAGAAGCGCCACCGGGGGGGGGGAGGGTTGGCGGTTCTGGGCCCATTTAAGCGGATAGCGAGAGCGGGGGGGCAAAAGGTCACTATCCGAACTGCACAACGCGGCGTCTTCGCCAACAGTTCCGAGCCTCAGAATAATTTTTTCATCAGTGCCGAAACGATTTGAGCGCCGGTCACTGGGCAGGAAACACAGGTAAATCAACGCTGTAACGCCCTAGTTTACGCTCGAGCGGGGACCGGAGTTGTTTCGCAAGCCCAGCGACGATCCGTTCGAATTGCGCTTTTTCCTGTTTGCCTTCCTCTTCGGGCACCAGGACCGGGCTGCTGAGGGTTAGCCGGCCGGTGAGCTCGCTCGTCCGCCGCAGGCTGATTTCGACGGGTTCCTGGGGCAGGTTGAGCATCGCGAATTCGACGATTTCCGTGACTAGGAACGCGACTGCGACCGCGACGTCCTGGGTCGTGTTTACGGTATCGAGCTCGAGATCGATGGCGAGCCTCCGCGCCGGCTCCGGCGCGCCGGCCCGTAGTTCCGCGGCCAATTCCGACAGGAGCGGACGAAGGGCGATCCCGCGATTTTCCTCCATCTCGGCGAAATGATTGCGGTGCACGATCGACAGGGCACCGACGCGCCGGCCGATGCCGGCATAGGCCGCGCGCGCATCCGGCGTTTCCGCGCTGCGGCCGTGGATGTTGAGGAGGGACGCCACGACCTGGAGGTTATTCTTGACCCGATGGTGAACTTCGCGGACCAGCCGGCGCTGGCCGACCAGAGCGTCGGTCATCTCACGCTCGGACTCCTCCACTCGCGACACGGCCCGGCCGAAGGCGTCGCGAAGTGCCTGGATTTCCGTCGACGGCCCGAGCCTGCGCGGAAGGTCAAGCCCGCTTTCCCCCGGCTTGTAGGCGATTACGGCGCGCTGCAGCCTTTTGAGCGGACGGATCAACAGGCGCGACACCAGCACCCAGGTGACCAGTGCGGCGAGGATCCACATCAAAACGGGCAGGAGGAGGATGACGCGATCGAGCGTCGTGATTCGGTGCACGGCGAAGCCGACTCGGCTTGTGATCGCGCCATTCGCAACCGGTAAATCGACATAGGTTAGCGGATCGCGGGTATCCGACCCGTGGGCCATCACCGTCAGTTCGTTACGACCGTCGGTCAGGGTCGCCGACCGAACATCTCCGCCCTGGGCGAGGGCAACTGCGCGAACTTCGTCAATGGGGATGCTCGCTGTCGCCATGCCCTCCACGACGCCGACGCGAATGTCGATGTCCATGCCATTGGGATCGATCCAGGTCCGGACGTCTCCGGGACCGACCAGCGGCGACTGATCCTTTGGCTCAAAGCCGCCGGCGGTGCAGAGGAGCTTTCCGTCGGCGTCTCTAAGGGAGAAGCGCCGGGTAATCGCCGGGGCGGTGGCCAGGGACCGGAGCGCAGTGCCACATGGATCGCTTCCGCCGTCGCGCACGGCGCCGGCAGCGGCGACCCGCAATGCCAGCGCATTTCTTGCGATCAGGCTTTCGATGGCATTGGCCGTGGATTTCGCCTGGTCCTGGCTTCGCCCGTACAGCGCCGAATTGGCCTCATGAATGCCCGACTCGCCAAGCCACGTCAGCGCGATACCGATCGGAAGCAGCAGGGCCGTCAGGATGAGGAGGAGTTTTGCCGCCGTTGGCAAAATCGCAAAACGGCGAAGCGCGGCATTCAGCATGCCGGGGCCATCAATGTTGGCTCAGTTAAGCTTTCCGAGCAGATCGTGAAATTCGTCGGGGACGTTTTCGCGAAGCGTGTCGTCGTAGACTGACCGGAGCGCGCGCCCCAGGTCGGCCGACCGTTGCCGCTTCTTCGAATGACTCGGCGTCTTGCCGGAGCTCTTGATCGCTCCTCCAGACTTGCCGCCTCTCGTAACACTCAACCTCTCATCCCCCTCGCGCGGGTGCTCGCGCCTCATACAATTCTCGACTCCACGCGCAACGGGATAAGCCGTGATTGGCGTACCGAAACGAAACGCGCACGTGCGTAAAGCTGGCTATTGGGTTGCCGCCTCGCGACAAGCGAAACCAAATCGGCTGTGCTTGGTTCCACCTTTTTGCATGACTTCTGTGGGGAGGGTTCCAACGAGGGGACGTTCCTTACAGGGTTGAAACAATTGGGACGCGCGGCCAGAGAGGCCGCAAATCTGCATTTCAGGGAGAGCCTTCATCTATGTCGCTGGGCCAGGAACTTGCTCCGCACCTGCCATTCCTGCGGCGCTACGCGCGCGCGCTGACCGGCAGCCAGGCGCATGGCGATGCGTTCGTTCGGGCAACACTCGAAGCGATCGTCGCCAAGCCCGATGAATTTCCGCGGGACGTCGATCCCCGGCTTGGGTTGTACAAGACTTTCCACGCGATCTGGTCGACCGCGAACATCGAAGAAGGCGAAGAGCCGTCGAGGGGACCGATGGGCGCTGAGTCGATCGCGCATGCGCGGCTGTCGCGGATTACGCCGCTTTCCCGCCAGGCACTGCTCCTGACATCGCTCGAGGGTTTCTCTTCGGACGACACCGCCTATTTGATCGGCGCGACTCCAAACGACGTCGACTCGCTCGTCGCCGAAGCGCTCGAGGAGATCGAGCGGCAGACTCTTGCCGACGTCCTCATCATCGAGGACGAGCCGATTATCGCCATGGATATCGAGACGATCGTCCGCGACCTTGGCCACAATGTCACCGGCGTCGCAGTGACTCGTGACGAAGCGGTTTCGCAGGCTCGCCAGAACCCGCCGGGGCTCGTTCTTGCCGATATCCAGCTCGCCGACGATTCCAGCGGGATCGATGCGGTGAAGGACATTCTCGCGGAATTTTCCGTGCCCGTGATCTTCATCACGGCCTTTCCGGAACGCCTACTGACCGGAACCCGGCCCGAGCCGACGTTCCTGATCACCAAGCCGTTCCAGCGCTCGACCGTAAAAGCGGCGATTGCCCAGGCCTTGTTCTTCGACGCAGCAACCGTTCCGGCGGCCTGATCGGCAATTTCGCGCGGAACACCCTTCGTGAAGGCGCGTTGGCCTTCACGAACATCGATTGATGCGGAAGAGAAACGGTGGCCGATTCAGATCGAGAAAACGCGCGCGTGGTCGAAACGACGACCGAGGCGCGTGCCGGATCCACTCCGCATATGACTCGCTACGTGCTTTCGGTCGGACTGCTTCTGGTGATCGCAATTTTTGCGATCATCGTCTTGGTGGGACGGTCCTGAACACCTAGCTTCTGTCACAATCGCTGTTCATCTTTGAGTCACCGGCCGGAGCGTCTTGCGTTCCGGTCGAACGAAGGGTGGGGTAGAGTTTGACCCAGACTGGTGAAGAGGAACAAATCACGGACATTCCGTCCGAGCCCGTTCCGCTGTCCGATCCGGAATTCAAGGACCAACTGGCGACGGTGATTCCGCATTTGCGTGCGTTTGGCCGGTCGCTGTCCGGAAGCCGCGACCTGGCCGACGATCTGGTTCAGGAAACGCTGCTAAAGGCATGGGCCGCCCGCAAGCGCTTTCAGGCCGGCACCAACATGCGTGCGTGGACCTTCATCATCCTTCGCAACCTGTTCCTCAGCCAGATGCGACGCGCTCGCTTCAAGGGCGAGTGGGACGATATCACCGCGTCGAAAATCCTCGCCGCTCCGGCCAGCCAGGACCGGCACATCGAACTGAGCGACATGCAGCGCGCGCTGATGCATCTGCCGCAGCCGCAGCGTGAGGCGTTGATTCTCGTCGGCGCCGGCGGCTTCGCTTACGAGGAAGCAGCAGACATTTGCGGTTGCGCGGTCGGCACCATCAAAAGTCGCGTCGCCCGCGGCCGCGTGGCGCTGGAGCAGCTGCTGTCGAGCGGTAAACTGCCGTCACGGCGCCAGCACAAGACCGACCCGGATAAGTCGGCGCTTCAGACAATCATGGGTGAGGTCGACGAACTCAGTCGCGACCACGGCTGAATTAGTTCAGGCGCCGCAACAAATCGGCAAAATCGCGGTCGCAAGGCTCCGACGCCGCAGCCTCAAAGGCGCGGCGGAGGGCCGTCATGATGCCGGCGTGGGAGGGTTGGACATCAACACGGATAAGTCGCCTATCCATGCTGTTTGCGTCTCCCCCCGAGTCAAAGTCGTGTTCAGCCTTCATTTCTTTGGAAACGACCAAATCCGCATGAGGTTTCGTGTCGCGTGGATTTGCGGCAATCAGCGCGTCGATGAGTGACATTCCTGCCACCCGGAAAGATGCACTTGAGCGTGCTGAACGTCACTCGCCTTTCCTGCGCGAGGCAGTGCGGTTGCTTCCTGATATTGCGTCGGCGTTCGAACGCGACGGAACTGACACGGCTCTGGCACTGGCCCTCGCAGCGACCGACGACGACCTCGGCATTGAGCTCCGCACGCAGCGGCTTGGCCTGGCGCTGGTATCTGCGCTTGGCGACCTTGCCGGCGAGCTGACGCTCGAGCAGGTCACACTTCTCCTCAGCGACTTCGCCGACCGCGCGATCGCTCGCTCGCTCGCAACGGCGCTTCAAGAGCGCGTTCCGGATGCAGAGATCAAAGGCTTCACCGTCATCGCGATGGGCAAGCTCGGCAGTCACGAGCTCAACTATTCGTCCGACGTCGACCTGATGCTCTTGTTCGACCCGCGAGCACTACCCCGGCGCGAGCGCGACGACGTCGGTGAAGCAGCGGTACGGGTCGCGCGGCGTATGATCGAGCTGCTGCAGAAGCGCACCGCGAACGGCTATGTCGCCCGCGTTGATCTCAGACTGCGGCCATCGCCCGAAGTCACGCCGATCGCATTGCCGGTCAACGCTGCGATCTCGCACTACGAATCGAGCGCTTTGCCGTGGGAGCGAGCTGCATTCATTCGGGCCAGACCCTGTGCCGGCGATATTGAGTTGGGTCAGAGGTTTCTCAGCGCGATCGAGCCGTTTGTCTGGCGCCGCTCGCTCGATTTCGGAGTGATCGACGAGGTTCGCCAGATTTCCGCTCGCATCCGTGACCATTTTGCGCAGAGCTCGACCTTCGGTCCCGGCTTCGACCTTAAGCGGGGGCGCGGCGGGATTCGGGAGGTCGAGTTTTTCGTGCAAATCCAGCAAATGGTTCACGGCGGACGGGACTCTTCCGTCCGGGTTCCCGCGACTCTGGATGCGATCGAAGCGCTGAAGGCGGCGGGACGGCTCGACGAGGCCACGGCGCACGATCTCGCCAACTCCTACCGCACCCTCAGGACAATCGAGCATCGCGTGCAGATGGTCGAGGACGCGCAGACTCATCTGCTGCCCGCGCAGCCCGAGGCGCTCGACAATGTCGCTCAGCTCGCGGGAATGGCGAGCGGCGAAGCCTTGCTCGACCTCCTCCGCCCCTTGGTCCAACGAGGAGGCGCGATTTTCGACGGCCTCGCGCCGGACGAGGGCGGACGGTTGTCGAACGATCCCGACATACTGCTCGGCGAGCTCAAAGCATTCGGCTTCGCGGACGCGGCTGCAACGGCTCGCCATGTGGTGGACTGGCGGTCGGGCAAGGCGCGCTCGCTGCGCACGCCCGCGGCGCAGAATGCCTTTGAAGCCATGCTCCCTAGCTTGCTCCAGGCCATTGCTTCTGCGCCCGACCCGGAGCGCGCGCTCAACCGCCTAAGCGACATCGTCGAGCGCCTGTCGAGCGGCGTGAACTTCTTCCGCCTACTGGAGGCTCGGCCCAACCTCGCTCATCTGCTTGCCAAAATTCTTGCTCATGCCCCCGCGCTGGCCGATCAACTGGCTCGGCGTCCGGAGCTTCTTGAAGGCCTGTTTGACGCATCGAGCTTCAATGCCCCGCCGAGCGTGACGGAAATTGCTGCGGACCTCGGCAAGGTGATCGGCGCGACATCATATGACGTCGGGCTCGACAAGGTGCGGCGGTTCGTGAACGAACGCCGCTTTGCGCTCGGTGTCCAGCTCATCGACCAGCGTGGCGATCCTCTCGATGTGACGGAGGGGTACGCGCGAGTGGCCGAGGGCACTCTGGTCGCGCTCGGCAATGCTGCGAGGCGGGAGTTCGCGTCGGCTCACGGCGTAATTGCCGGAGCCGAGTTGCTTGCGCTGGCGCTCGGTAGGTTCGGTGGGCACTCGCTCACCCACGCCTCCGACCTCGACATCGTCTACCTGCATACAGCGCCCGAAGGAGCGATGTCGGACGGCAATAAGCCACTCGGGCCCAACGATTATTTCAACCGCCTCGCCAATCGCGTGACCGCCGCGATGAGCGTCCCGACCGCTGCCGGACCCCTTTACGAGGTCGACACGCGCCTTCGGCCGGGCGGCCGGACCGGCATGCTGGTCGTGTCACTGGAGGCGTTCGAGGCCTACCAGCGCAAAGAAGCCTGGACCTGGGAGCATATGGCCTTGTGCCGTGCTCGGCCGGTGTTCGGCTCACCGGAGCTTCAAGAGCGTGTCGCCGGGATGATCAACTCGATCTTGCGCATGCCCCGCGATGCCCAGACGGTCATTCGCGATGCCACCAAGATGCGCGCCGATATCGCAAAGCATAAGCCGGCGCGCGGGCCGCTCGACGTCAAGCTCGGGCCCGGCGGGCTCGTCGATCTCGAGTTTGCCGTCCATGTCCTGCAACTCACCAGAAATGCCGCGCTCAACACCCGGCTCGAAGTGGCGCTCGAGGAGCTGGAAGCCGATAATTTAGTTCAGACAAATATTGTCGACGCGCTAAAGTTGTTGTCACGTATGTTGGTCATGATGCGCCTAGTCGCACCGGGCGAGGTCAAGCCAACGAACAACACCTGGCAGCTGGTTGCCGAAGCCTGCGGCGCCGTCAGCTGGAACGAGCTTCTTGCCGAGCACGATGCGGCGCGGCAGAGGATCGCGGCACTTTGGAACAGCATCAGGCAGGAAGGGTGAGCAAGTGAACGAAGGCGACAGGGCTCCGGCTATCACGGTCAGTTTAAGCGATGGAAGCAGCGTGAACCTCGCCTCACCCGGCCAGCCGCTGGTGCTCTACTTCTACCCGAAGGACGATACCTCGGGCTGCACGCTCGAGGCCCAGAATTTCACCCAGCTTGCGCCCGACTTCGAAAAGGCCGGGGTGAAGGTCATCGGAGTCTCCCGCGACCCGATGAAGAAGCACGAGAAATTCATCGCCAAATATGACCTTGCTGTGCCGCTGGTGTCCGACGAGGACGGCAAGATTTCGGACTCGTTCGGCACCTGGGTCGAAAAGTCGATGTACGGCCGCAAATATATGGGAATGGAGCGTGCGACTTATTTGATCGGCGCCGACGGCAAGATCCTGAAGGCGTGGCGCAAGGTCAAAGTCCCCAAGCACGCCCAAGAGGTGCTGAAGGCAGCGAAGGCCTAACGTCGGGTTCACCGGGGGAACCCAGGCTGGCATTCCTAAAAATTGTGGTCTGCTGACTGGATCATCGCGACGATCGCAAACCTGCTTTTCTCAGGCGTCTTCGCCTTCTTGGCCTTTGAGGCCACGTTTCATGGCAGCAGGTTCTTCCCTTCTGGAACGACGCAGCCCGCACTCCATTGCGATCCTGCTGCGAACGAGGTCACCGCGGACACCGGCTAGGCTTAATGACTTCGGCACACCCGCATAGAGCGCCGTCGGCTTAGCCCGCCAGCGCCTTGAAGATCATCTCCCAGTGGAGGACGTCGTCGTACATCGCGCGCACCGGGATGCGCTCGTCGAGGCCGTGGGCGCGCTCGTCATCGGGTGAGATGCCCCAGCTGCCATCGACGTCGTAGACCGGGATACCCTGGGCGCGGAAGAAGCTCCCGTCGCTGGCGCCGGTCGACATCACCGGGAACACGTGCATATCCTTGCCGTGGAAGCGCATGGCCGCAGCCTTGACCGCATTCACCACATCGGCGCGGACCGGCGACGCGGGCGTCGGAACGCCGATGTAAAGCGGATCGGGCGTTACCTCGACCTTCGGCCCGGCCAGCGCCTGCAGCTCCGCCTGCACGTCCTTCGGCTGGACGCCGGGGAAGATGCGGCAATTGACCGTCGCCGTCGCCGACTGCGGCAGCGCATTGTCGGCATGGCCGCCCTTCAGCATCGTCGCAACGCAGCGGGTGCGGGTGAGGCCGACCTCGAGCGGATTTGCCTCGATCGCATCGGCGGCGGCGCCGTCGTTCGGGTTCGCGAGCCAGGCGCGGATCTGCTGGCCGAGCGGGCTGTCGCCCTCCTGCCGCGAGCGCTCCTCGAAATACCCGCGCGTGATCTCGTTCTGCATCGGCGTGAAGCGGTGCGCCTGCAGTGCCTTCAGCGCGTCCGCTAGCTCGTAGATCGCATTCTCCGGACGCGGGCGGGAGCTGTGGCCGCCCGGGTTGTGCGTCGTGAAGAAATAGGTCTGGAAGGTCTTTTCGGCCATCGAGATGCCGAAACCGAGCGGACGGAAATTGCGGTCGTAGGACGCGCCCCCGCCGTCGGCATTCAGGCCGAACTCGGCATCGGTGAGGTTGCGCCACTTGGTCGAACCGAGCGTCGCGCCGATGCCGCGCGTTTCCTCGTCGCCGCTGTAGAAGAAGACGATGTCGCGGTTCGGCTTGAACCCCTGGCTTATCAGCTTCACCGCGGCCATCGTCGTCGCAACGTCGCCGTTCTTCATGTCGCTGGTGCCGCGGCCGAGGAAGTAGCCGTTCTCCTCGCGGAACACGAACGGGTCGAAGGTCCAGTCAGCGCGATTGGCCTCGACTACGTCCATGTGGCCAAGGATCAGCATCGGCTTCTTGGTTGGATGCGGCGAGCGCCAGCGGACGATCAGCGCCGTCGTATTGTCGCCGGGAAGCGCCTCGTAGGGCATGAAGTGAATGTCGCTATCGGGAATGCCCGCGGCGCGGAACTGCGAAGCGAGCAACTCTGCGACCTTCTGCGTCTGCCCGCGATTGTGGACGCTCGGGATTTCGATCGCCTGCTTGAAGACCTCGCGAGTCTTGACCTGCCATTCCTTCGAAAGCTGCGTCGGAACGTCACGCGGATCGGTCGCGGCGAGCGCCGTCGTCGACGCAGCAGCCGCCAGGGCAAAAGCAAGAACTCGCTTCATTTCAAACACTCCTATTTGCCCGCGAGGTCGCGCAGCATCAGTTGCCAGTGAACGACATTGTCATACAGCGATTGCACCGGAAGGCGCTCGTCCTTGCCATGCGCGCGATTGTCGATCGGCGTGATCGTCCAGCCGCCGTTCACTCCGTAGACCGGGATGCCGGAGACCCGGAACGGCCGCCCATCGCTCGCGCCGGTCGACATTTCGGGAAACACCGGCATGCGCGGATGCAAGGCATGCACGGCATTGGTGTAGGCCGCGGTAACGTCCGGGCGCAGTGGTGAGGCGATCGAGGCGACGTAATCGTCGTTGCGGGTTACGACGACGGTCGGATCGGCGACGACGTGCTCGAGCTCTGTCCTAATCGCGTTGGGATCGACGCCCGGGAAAATGCGGCAATTGATCATCGCCGTCGCGAGTTGCGGCAGCGCGTTGTCGGCGTGACCTGCGAACAGACGGGTGGGCACGCAACGCGTGCGGGTCAGCCCGACTTCGTTTTCATCGGCCTCGATGAAGTCGGCTGCCTCGCCGTCGTTTGGATTGGCGAGCCAGCGGTGGATCGCGTCCTTGAGCGGTCCGGTCACCAGTTGCTCGCGCGCTGCGAAATGCGCCCGCGACGTTTCGTTCAGCATCGGCTGAAAGCGATAGGCCTCGATTTTGTCGAGCGCGTGGGCGAGCGAGTAGATCGCATTATCCTTGCGCGGCTTCGACGAATGCCCGCCGCGATTGCGGACGGTGAGCGTATAGCTGGCGAAGGTCTTTTCAGCCGTCTGCATGGTGAATCCCGCCGGCGAACCGTCGACGTTGAAATTACCGCCACCACCGTCGGCGTTGAGACCGTATTCGGGGTGGCCAAGCAGGTCGAGCCAGTCGCTCGCGCCATGTTTCGCGCCAAGGCCATTGGTCTCCTCGTCGCCGGTGAACAGGACGACGATGTCGCGCTTTGGTTTGAAGCCGGCCGCTTTCAGGTTGATCATCGCCTGGGTGATGGCGACGATGCCGTCCTTCATATCGATCGAGCCGCGGCCATAATAATAACCGTCGCGCTCGGTCATCACGAACGGGTCGGTGGTCGAATCCTCGCGTTTCGCCTCGACCACGTCCATGTGGCCCATCAGCATGATCGGCTTGGCCTTGGGCGTTCCGGCGGCACGCCAGCGAACGATCAGTCCCGCCGTCTCATCCGCGCCCGTCGTCGCGCTCTCCGTGTGATAGGGCATGACGTGGATGTCGGCGTCCGGGAAGCCGCCGGCCTTGAACTGGTCGGCGACATATTGAGCCATGGCCGGAACGTTGTGGCGGCCGATCACCGTCGGCGTGCTAATCACATGCTCGAACATCGCGTGCGCGGCGTCGTGCTGGGCCTGCGTCAGCTTCGGAGGAGCGGCGCCGTTGGCGGCGCTGGCGAAGGCGATGATGGATGCGGCAACGAGCAAATGGCGCATGGTGAAACTCCCCCCGGAATTAAGTTGCGCGACGCTACCGGCCACGCGCGGCGCGTCAAGTTACAGAACCGTGACCTTCGGCCAGATAGCCGGCGCTTCGCATTTCCTCGAGCCTGCTGACGGTGCGCTGAAACTCGAAGCTGCCGTCGCCTGACGGGTAGAGCCCGGCCGGCTCCGCGTCCGCTGCTGCCAGCAGCTTCACCTTATGCTCGTAGAGCGCGTCGATCAGCGTGACGAAGCGCGCTGCCTCATTGCGGCGCTCGGCCGACATCACCGGAATGCCGACGATGATCACCGTGTGATAGCGCCGGGCAATCGCGAGATAGTCCGCGGCCCCGCGCGGCTCGCCGCACAGCCGCTTGAACGAGAAGACAGCGACGCCCTTCAGGCTCTTGGGCACGTGCAGCGTTCGTCCGCCGCCGACGTCGATATCCTCTGCGGGAACCTTGGCGCGGTCCTCGACCGGGTAATCGGTGAGCTGGAAGAAGGCGCGGCTGAGGTCCGCGGTTGCTTCCCGCCCGTTGGGCACGTGCCACACCTCGACGCCGGTCAGGCGGTCGAGCCGGTAGTCCATCGGCCCGTTGACCGGCACGACGAGCATTCTTTTCTCGATCAGCTCTATGAATGGGATGAACAGCTCCCGGTTGAGCCCATCTTTGTAGAGATCGCGCGGTGGTCGGTTGGACGTCGTGACGATCTTAACGCCGAGGTCAATCAGCTTCTCGAACAGCCGTGACAGGATCATCGCGTCGGCCGGGTTGGTCACCATCATCTCGTCGAAGCATAGCAGCCTGGCTTCGGCGGCAACTTGGTCCGCGACCGGCTCGATCGGGTCCCCTTCCTCGCGCTCGCGAGCGACGCGGAGCCGGGCGTGGGTTTCGAGCATGAACGCGTTGAAGTGAACCCTACGCTTCGGCTCGACCGGGATGTGCGCGAAAGCGAGGTCCATCAGCATCGATTTGCCGCGCCCCACCCCGCCCCAGAGATACACGCCGACCGGACCGCTGCTTCCCGATCCGAATAGTCGCCCGAACAATCCGCCTGTGTTGAAGCTCGCCGCTAGCCGGTCGAGCGCTTCGACCGCCTTGGCCTGCGCAGGATCCGGCTTCAGCTCGTTGGCAGCGATGAGTTGATCGTACGCGGCGCGTACGGGTCCGCTCACCTTGCGGACGGCCCGTTGGGGCGGTTCACCTTCTTCAACGTCCCGCTGAAGCTGTAGCAATTCGCGCCGTCCTGCTTGACGACGCCCTGCAGGAAGGCGTGCCCGCGCGTCTGCTTGACCAGCTCGACATGGGAATCGAGCGGCGTGCCCGCCTGGCCGCGGGCGAGGAAATGCGTGGTTAGGTCGAGCGTCACGTAATGCGCGCGCTCCATCCCGGCGCAGAGGCCACCGGCGAACATCGACATGTCGATGAAGCTCATGATCGCGCCGCCGTGGATGGAGCCCCCCATGTTCATATGGTCTTCGGTCGGGAACATCCGGCAGATGCCGCGGCCGGGGCCATCGGGCTTGAACAAAAGTCGTCCGGTGGCCGCGGCGAAGCTCGAACGCGGAAAATCGCCCCAGCTGTACCAGCCTTCATTGTCAGGATCCGGAGTCGCTCCACGCGGGACACCGACGTCCTCCAACCCTTCGGCCTGGTATTGCTCGTCGCTCAAGCGGCGCGTTCCGCGATCATCTTCTTGGTCTCGGCAATCGCCTTGGCCGGATTGAGGCCTTTCGGGCAGACGTTCGCGCAATTCATGATCGTGTGGCAGCGGTAGAGCCGATACGGATCCTCGAGCTGGTCGAGCCGCTCGCCGGTCGCTTCGTCGCGGCTGTCGGCGAGCCAGCGATAGGCCTGAAGCAGGATCGCCGGCCCCAGGAACTTGTCTGAGTTCCACCAATAGCTCGGGCAGCTGGTCGAGCAGCAGAAGCAGAGGATGCACTCGTAGAGTCCGTCGAGCTGGGCGCGGTCCGCCGGCGACTGCAGGCGTTCGCGGCTCGACGGCGCCGGGCTCGACGACTTCAGCCACGGCTGGATCGACGCATATTGGGCGTAGGCGTGGGTCAGGTCGGGGACGAGGTCTTTCACGACGTCCATATGCGGCAGCGGCGTGATCTGGATGTCGCCCTTCATGTCCTCGATCGCGGTTGTGCAGGCGAGGCCGTTCCGGCCTTCCATGTTCATCGCGCACGAACCGCAAATCCCCTCGCGGCAGGAGCGGCGGAAGGTCAAAGTCGGGTCGATCTCGTTCTTGATCTTGATCAGCGCGTCGAGAACCATCGGCCCGCATTTGTCGAGGTCGATGGTGTAGCGGTCCCAGCGCGGATTGGCGCCGGTGTCCGGATCGTAGCGGTAGACCTTGAACGTCTTGAGGCGCTTGCCGTCCTCGGCCTTATGCGTGCGGCCCTTCTTGATGGTGCTGTTCCGGGGAAGGAAAAATTCGGCCAAACCTCTGCTCCTTGCTTGGCCGGAGCCGCTAGCACGTGGTTCCCGCGTTTTCAAAAGCTACAGGACGCACTCTGCTGCGACAGTTCGAGGAACAGCAGTAGCTGGCTTCCGTTCCAGAAGCTTCCCAGCAGACAGGAGGAGCACATGCTCGGAAAAGCCGACGCCACCCCCATGATCGCGGTCAGGGACCTCGATCGCGCTCGGTCCTTCTACGAAGGGACTCTCGGCCTCGAGGAGATCGACGATTTTGGCGAGGGCTTCATGCTGAAGAGCGGTGACACGAACTTCAGCATCTACCGCTCGGACTTCGCCGGAACCAACAAGGCGACCGCGCTAACGTTCACCGTCGACGATGTCGCCAGGCAGGTCGACGACCTCAAGGACAAGGGCATTTCGTTCGAACACTATGACGAATTGCCGGGCCTGCAGCGCAAAGGCGACGTCTATGTCGCCGAAGGCATGAAGACCGCCTGGTTCAAGGACCCTGACGGCAACATCCTCAGCCTTATGGAAGGCGGGGACTGACCATAAAGGGCCGCCCCGACGGGCGGCCCTTCCTTTATGGATCCAACCGTTTAGCGGCTGATCGTATCGATTACCCGAGTGACCGCGTAGGTCGTCGGGTCGACGACGTACACATAGCCGTCCGAGTAGACATAGTGTCCGTTCGAATCGAGCTTGTAGTAGGTCGTGACCGGACCCGGGATCGTGCTGTAGGTCGTGTAGCTATAGTTCGGGCCGAACACGTAGCCTACCTTGTAGGCGGCGGGCGAGCCCTTGACCCGATGGGTCGAGACGCAGACGCCGTCCTTCCACTTGGTGCAGACGTAGGTCTTCACCTTGGCGTCTGCGGCTGACGTGGCGGTCAGCGCAATTGCTGCACCTGACAGGGCGATTAGAAACTTCCTCATTTCATCCTCCTTTACACGTTGGACTTGAGGGGGCGCTCAACTGGCGCCGAAGCCGCCTTGCGGGCGGCACGTGAGCAGGAGGGGCGCGGTTTTCCCGCGCGCCTCCCTTTGCTCGACGTTTGGTTTAGCGAGTCAGGGCGTCGATGACGCGGGTGACCGCATAGGTCGTCGGATCGACCTGGTAGATGTAATTGTCGCGATAGACGTAGCGATAGCGCGGATTCAGGTCGTAACGCCGCACGTAGACGCGCGGAATGGCGCGATAGGAGGTGTAGCCATAGTTGCGGCCGAAGTGGTAGCCCATATTGTACTGGGCGCGGCGAGCATTGCTCGACCAGCGGACGCAATGGCCGTGGCGCGTCTTCACGCAGACCTTCGAATGATGTCGCCAACCGTTATGGTGGCCGCGGTCGGCAAGGGCCGGCGTAGCGGTCAGGGCAACGGCGGCGGCGCCGAGGGCAAGAATGGTCTTCATCATGGTGAAATTCTCCCGTTGAGGAATGGCAAACCAACGTATGGTTTTGGCCCTGGTTGCCGCGTTCATCTGGGAGCAATGAGATTTTCATCCTGCGCTTGGTGCAGCCTGCCGGTTGCCCCTTGGGACCCACCCCGCTAATCGGGCGCCGCGCTCCCCATCGGCGGGATTCCAATACTCCGCCGTAACTACAGAAAGGCTCGAACCAGCCCCATGGCTCGGAAGAAAATCGCATTGATCGGCGCCGGAATGATCGGCGGCACCCTCGCTCACCTGGCGGCAATGCGCGAACTCGGCGACATTGTCCTGTTCGACATCGCGGAGGGCATCCCGGAGGGCAAAGCGCTCGACATCGCCCAGGCGGGTCCGGTTGACGACTTCGACGCGAAGCTCAAGGGCTCGTCCGATTACGCCGACATCGCCGGCGCTGACGTCTGCATCGTCACCGCCGGCATCGCCCGCAAGCCGGGCATGAGCCGCGACGACCTCCTCGGCATCAACCTCAAGGTGATGAAGGCGGTCGGCGAGGGCATCAAGACGCACGCTCCCAACGCCTTCGTGATCTGCATCACCAACCCGCTCGACGCGATGGTCTGGGCACTGCGCGAATTCTCCGGGCTTCCACACAACATGGTCGTCGGCATGGCCGGCGTGCTCGACAGCGCGCGCTTCCGCCACTTCCTCGCCGAGGAGTTCGGGGTCAGCGTCGAGGACGTCACTGCCTTCGTGCTCGGCGGTCACGGCGACACGATGGTCCCGGTGGTCGGCTATTCGACCGTCGCGGGAATCCCGATCCCCGACCTCATCAAGATCGGCTGGTCGACGCAAGAGAAGATCGACGCGATCGTCAAGCGCACCCGCGGCGGCGGCGGCGAGATCGTCGCTCTCCTGAAGACCGGGTCGGCCTTCTACGCTCCCGCGACCAGTGCGATCGCGATGGCCGAGAGCTTCCTGAAGGACAAGAAGCGCGTCCTGCCCTGCGCCGCCAACCTCACTGGCCAATACGGTGTCAAAGACCTTTACGTCGGTGTGCCCTGTGTGCTCGGTGGCGGCGGCGTCGAGAAGATTGTCGAGATTGAGCTCGATGACGCGGCGCGCGAGAACTTCAACGTCAGCGTCGATGCGGTGAAAGAGCTGCTCGAAGCCTGCAAGCAGATCGACGGAAGCTTGGCGTAGGAAGCGGTGCTGTACCTGCTTTTCCTTCAGGCTTCGGCTACGGCTCCAACGGTCGATCCATGGCCACTTTTTGCATCCGTATGCATGCAAGGCGGATCGACCCTGCCAGCAGCAACTGTTCGGGAGAGTTCTGCAAGCGAACTGCCCGAGGCCGTCCGGGAAGCGCTCGGATCGAACCTTATCGACCGGTCCGTCATGGGCGCGTTGGGGGTGAATTTCACCGTCTCTGCAGGAAGCAACATTCCGAACAAGGTCTATGCGTTTCGGGACGGAAGCGGATATGTTGTCCTGCCGACTGGCGGGGACATAAAATCCAACGCGTTTTCGGGAATGTGTGCGGTGGCGATCCAGGGCAATCAGTACCTTGCCGCGCTGCGACAGATGAATCCCGATCAAGCTGAAAAGTTGGCCAGAAAGATCGCCAAGAAGGGCTCAAAGCCAGTAGCCTTTGGCGATTTTCGGGCACACTCGGGCAAATATGAAGTGAGCCTGGTTCAAGTTGACGGATGGACTTCCGCTGCAGTGAACGCGGCACGATGAACGATTTGGAGATCAAGGCTCAATGAGCATCCTCGTAGACCGCAATACCAAGGTCATCACCCAGGGCATGACCGGCGAGACTGGCACGTTCCACACTCGCCAGGCGCTCGATTACGGCACCCAGATGGTCGGCGGCGTCACGCCCGGCAAAGGCGGCACGAGCCACCTCGGCCTGCCCGTGTTCGACACCGTCCACGAGGCGGTCGCCAAGACCGGCGCGACAGCGTCCGTCATCTACGTCCCGCCGCCGTTCGCGGCGGACTCGATCCTCGAGGCGATCGACGCCGAAGTGCCGCTGATCGTCACCATCACCGAGGGCATTCCGGTGCTCGACATGGTGCGGGTCAAGCGCGCGCTCGACGGCTCGAAGTCGCGGCTGATCGGCCCGAACTGCCCCGGCGTCCTCACGCCGAACGAGTGCAAGATCGGAATCATGCCGGGCAACATCTTCAAGAAGGGCAGCGTCGGCGTCGTCAGCCGCTCCGGCACGCTCACCTACGAAGCCGTTTTCCAGACGACCAACGAAGGCCTCGGCCAGTCGACCGCGGTCGGCATCGGCGGCGATCCGGTGAAGGGCACGGAGTTCATCGACGTGCTCGAGATGTTCCTCGCCGACGACGAGACCCAGTCGATCATCATGATTGGCGAAATTGGCGGCAGCGCCGAGGAAGACGCCGCGCAATTCCTCGCCGACGAAGCGAAACGCGGCCGTCGCAAACCGGTCGTAGGCTTCATCGCGGGTCGCACCGCTCCTCCGGGACGCCGCATGGGCCATGCCGGCGCCATCGTCTCGGGCGGCAAGGGTGATGCCGAGAGCAAGATCGCGGCGATGGAGGCGGCTGGAATCACCGTCTCCCCGAGCCCATCTGAGCTCGGCACGACGCTGAAGGGTTTGCTCGAGCTGGCATGAACGACGTGGCTGGAATCGTGGAACGGGAGCAAGGCCCGAGCTGGGAACGGCCGAACTGGCCGGTGTCGGAGCTCGACGACCTGAATCTCGGCCTCGATCCAACGCAGGCGACGATCGAGAAGGTCAAGGCCGCGGCCGCCGAGAAAGCCGCCGCCGTCTCGGGCGCCAGCGCGTCCGACATCCAAAAGGCCGCCGAAGACAGCATCCGCGCGATGATGCTGATCCGCACCTATCGCGTGCGCGGTCACCTCGCCGCCCGGCTCGACCCGCTCGGCTTGTCGCGGATGGACGTTCCACCGGACCTTACGCCGGCCTTCCACGGCTTCAGCAACTCGGACCTCGACCGTCCGATCTGGGTCGGCGGCGCGCTCGGTTTCGAAACCGCGACGATCAACCAGATCGTCAAGGTACTGCAGGACACCTACTGCGGACACATCGGCTTCGAATACATGCACATCAACGAGGTCGAGGAGCGGCGCTTCATCCAGGAGCGCATCGAAAAGCCCGAAGACACGGTGCAATTCACGCCCGAGGGCAAGCAGTCGATCCTGACCAAGGTCATCCACGCCGAGCAGTGGGAGAAGTTCCTCGCCCGTAAATATGTCGGCACCAAGCGTTTCGGCCTCGACGGCGGCGAGAGCGCGGTCCCGGCGCTGGAAGCGGTGATCAAGTACGGCGGCCAGTATGGTGTCTGTGAAATCGACGTCGGCATGGCCCATCGCGGGCGCTTGAACATCCTGTCCAACGTGATGGGCAAACCGGCCAAGGCGATCTTCCACGAATTCGCCGGCGGCGCGACAAATCCGGCCGACGTCGGCGGCTCGGGCGACGTCAAATACCACCTCGGCACCTCGTCGGACCGCGAGTTCGACGGCAACAAAGTCCATTTGTCACTGCTGCCCAACCCGTCGCACCTCGAAGCGGTCGACCCGGTCGTGCTCGGCAAGGCCCGCGCCAGCCAGACGATCCGCGGCGACAAGCAGGGCGATACCGTCCTGCCAATGCTTCTGCACGGCGATGCCGCGTTCGCGGGACAGGGCGTGGTGTGGGAATGCCTCAGCTTCTCGGGCCTCCCGGGCTACGCCACAGGCGGCACGATCCATTTCATCATCAACAACCAGGTCGGATTCACGACCAGCCCGCAATTCGCGCGCTCATCGCCTTACCCGTCGGACGTCGCAAAGGGCATCCAGGCGCCGATCCTGCACGTCAACGGCGACGATCCCGAGGCCGTCACCTGGACCTGCAAGCTCGCGATTGAATTCCGCCAGCGGTTCAACCGCGACATCGTCATCGACATGTGGTGCTACCGCCGCTTCGGCCACAATGAGGGCGACGAGCCGAGCTTCACCCAGCCGCTCATGTATGCGGCGATCAAGCAGCATCCGCCGATCAGCCAGATCTACGGCAAGAAGCTGATCGAGCAGAAGGTGGTCGATCAGCCGTGGATCGACGCCATCACCAAGGAATATGTCGACGGGCTCGAAGGCGATTTCGAAGCCGCCGTATCTTACGCGCCCAACAAGGCGGACTGGTTCGAGGGCCGCTGGGCTGGGCTTGGTCGTCCCGACGAACCCGTGCTTGGCCGTCGCAACATCCCGACCGCGGTGTCGGAAGACCAGATCAGGCTGATCGGCGACCTTCTAACTCGCGTGCCTGAAGACCTGCATATTCACAAGACGCTCGGGCGCATCCTCGACGCAAAGCGGGAGATGTTCGCCAGCGGGCAGGGCTTCGACTGGGCAACGGCCGAGGCGCTCGCGTTTGGCACCTTGCTCGCCGAGGGCTCGTGCGTGCGTCTGTCCGGACAGGACAGCGGCCGCGGCACGTTCAGCCAGCGTCACGCGGTCTGGGTCGATCAGCAAACGGGCGCCAAATATATCCCGCTGACCAGGGTCGACGGTGGCAAGTTCGAAGTCCGCGACAGCCCGCTCTCCGAATTCGGGGTGCTCGGCTTCGAATATGGCTTCTCACTCGCCGACCCGAAGACATTGGTGCTGTGGGAAGCGCAGTTCGGCGACTTTGCCAACGGCGCGCAGAGCATCATCGACCAGTTCGTCGCCGCCGGCGAAGCCAAGTGGCTGCGCGCGAGCGGCCTCGTGATGCTGCTTCCGCACGGCTTTGAAGGGCAGGGCCCGGAGCACTCGTCGGCGCGGCTTGAGCGCTATCTGCAGCTCTGTGCCGAGGACAATCTCCAGGTCGCCAACTGCACCACGCCGGCTAACTATTTCCACATCCTTCGCCGCCAGATGCGCCGAGATTTCCGCAAGCCCCTGATCATGATGACCCCGAAGTCGCTACTCAGGCACAAGCTGGCGGTATCGAGCATCGCGGACTTCACCGGTGAAAGCCACTTCCGCCGCATTTTGAGCGACCTAAGTCCCCCGGCCGAAGGCGAGACGCGGCGTCTGGTGCTGTGCTCGGGAAAGCTCTCTTACGAGCTGATGGAAGCGCGCGACGCCGCCGGCGACCTCGGCGTCGAAATCATCCGCATCGAGCAGATCTACCCGTTCCCGTCCGAGCCCCTCGTCAAGCGCCTCAAGGCAATGCCCCAGCTGCAGGACGTGATTTGGGCACAGGAAGAGCCGAAAAACAACGGCGCCTGGTTCTTTATCGAGCCGCTGCTGGAGGCGGCGCTCTCGGAGGCCGGCTTCGGCAACCTTCGCCCACAATATGCTGGCCGCGACGCTGCCGCCTCGCCGGCGACCGGGCTCGCCAAGCGCCACGCCGCCGAGCAGTCGGTCTTGATCGAGGCCGCTCTCGGCCATAGCAGCCCGGCCCAGGGGTCGGCGGTCGCCGCGGAATAAAAGGGAAGTCATGGCTACGGATGTACAGGTCCCCGCGCTCGGGGAATCGATCACCGAGGGAACGCTGGCCCAGTGGCTGAAGAAGCCCGGCGAGGCCGTCGCCGCCGACGAGCCCATCGCCAGCCTCGAGACCGACAAGGTCAGTGTCGAGGTGCCGTCGCCGGTTGCGGGAGTCCTGACCGAACAGCTCGTCCAGGAAGGTGACACGGTCGCGGTCGGCGCTGCGATCGCTCGCATCGACGAAGGCGGTACGGCGTCCGCGGCCGCTCCGGCTCCTGCGGCCGAACCTGCTGTCGAGACCAACCCGCCCGGTCCGGCCGAAACGCCGTTGCCGCGCGAGGACGAGCATGCGCCGGTCGCCGAGGGTGATGACAATGTCACCACCTTGTCTCCCGCCGTCCGCCGCGCGGTGCTCGAATATCATGTCGATCCGTCGAAGATTCGCGGCTCGGGCAAGGACGGCCGGCTGACCAAAGACGACGTCATCGCCGCCGCGCAGGGCAAACCACAACCCAGTTCCCCGGCGCAGGCCGGGGCCCAGGCGCCGCAGGCGAGAACTCCGGCGCCGGAAGCAAAGGCTCCGCCTCCCGGACCCCGGCCTACGCCGGCTCCTGCTGGCGAACGCCGCGAGGAGCGCGTCAAAATGTCGCGCCTCCGCCAGACCATCGCCAAGCGCCTGAAGGACGCACAGAACACCGCGGCGATGCTGACGACGTTTAACGACGTCGACATGTCAGCGGTCATCGACGCCCGGGCTCGCTACAAGGACTTGTTCGAGAAGAAGCACGGCATCCGGCTCGGCTTCATGGCCTTCTTCGTGAAGGCCTGCGCGCTCGCCGCGAAGGACGTGCCGAGCGTCAACGCCAGCCTCGAAGGCGACGAGATCGTCTATCACGACTATCTCGACGTCTCGGTCGCGGTCAGCGCGCCCAAGGGCCTTGTCGTCCCCGTCGTCCGCAACGCGCAGGCGCTGAGCTTCGCCGAGATCGAGCAGACCATCGCCGCCTACGGCAAGAAGGCGAAGGACGGCACGCTCACCGTCGACGAGATGAGCGGCGGCACCTTCACCATCTCCAACGGCGGTGTATTCGGGTCGTTGCTGTCGACGCCGATCATCAACCCGCCGCAGTCGGCGGTGCTTGGCATGCACCGCATCGATGAGCGCCCGGTGGTCAAGGACGGCCAGATCGTCGCCCGACCGATGATGTACCTCGCGCTTTCCTACGACCACCGCATCATCGACGGCCGTGAGGCAGTGACTTTCCTCGTCCGGGTCAAGGAAGCGATCGAGGACCCGACGCGCCTGCTGATCGACCTCTAAGGCACCAACCACCGCTCATGCGTTGAGCGGGCATGACGGAAACGAGCCATTACGAGACGCCTGCTGAGGGCGCGAAGACCGAACGGCCCCCCGAAAACGTCCCGGCGCCCGAACCGCGCAAGGGCATGGACCCGTCGACAATCGACGAGGCGGAGTTCCGCAAGCGCTTCCTCACGCTGATCACGCCGGTCCGCGCCGTCCAGGAACAGCGATCGGGCAAGCTGATCGACGTCGGCGACGGGCTGGACCAGGTCCGCCAGAAGTAGGCGGGGTGGATTCGAGGCGGGTGGCCGCTTATGTCGCGCGCCAACACCCTCCTCCCCGAAAGAGAGACATGGCTGACTACGATTTCGACGTGCTGGTGATTGGCGCCGGCCCAGGCGGTTACGTTGCCGCGATCCGCGCCGCCCAACTAGGCTTGAAGACCGCCTGCGCGGAAAGCCGCGAGACGCTCGGCGGCACCTGTCTCAACGTCGGCTGCATCCCCTCGAAGGCCCTCCTCCACGCATCCGAATATTTCGAAGCGGCGGCCGGCGGAGCGATGGCCAAGATGGGCATCAAGGTTACGCCGGAACTCGATCTCCCGGCCATGCACGCCCAGCGCATCGACGCCGTGAAGGGCCTCACCGGCGGCATCGAGTTCCTGTTTAAGAAGAACAAGATCGAATGGCTGAAGGGCCGCGCCAGCTTTGAGAGCGCCGACACGGTCAAAGTTGGCGACCGCACCGTCCGCGCCAAGAACATCGTCATCGCCACCGGGTCGTCGGTCACCCCGCTTCCCGGCGTCGAGATCGACGAGAAGATCGTCGTCTCCTCGACCGGCGCGCTGGAGCTGGACAAGGTCCCTCAGCACCTCGTCGTCATCGGCGGTGGCGTGATCGGGCTCGAGCTCGGAAGCGTCTGGCGCCGCGTCGGCGCGAAGGTCACCTGCGTCGAATTCCTCGATCAGATCCTCCCCGGCTTCGACGACGACGTCCGCAAGGAAGCTAACAAGATTTTCAAGAAGCAGGGCATCGAGTTCCGCCTCGCCACCAAGGTCACAGGCGTGAGGGTCGATGGCGGCAAGGCGACACTCACCGTCGAGCCCGCCAAGGGCGGCGCCGCCGAGACCATCGAGGCCGACGCGGTCCTCGTCTCGATCGGCCGCAAGCCCAACACCGACGGCCTCGCGTTCGACAAGGCGGGCCTGTCCACCAACCAGCGCGGCCAGATTGAGACCGATCACCGCTTCAAGACCTCGGTCCCTGGCGTCTGGGCGATTGGCGACGTGATCCCCGGCCCGATGCTCGCCCATAAGGCCGAGGACGAAGGCATTGCCGTCGCTGAGAATATCGCGGGCCTGACCGGCATCGTGAATCACGATGTCATCCCGTCGGTCGTTTACACCATGCCCGAAATCGCGGGCGTCGGCCTAACCGAAGCGCAAGCGAAGGAACATGGCGAGGTGAAGGTCGGCAAATTCCCGATGCTCGCCAACAGCCGCGCCAAGACCAACCATGAGCCCGACGGCTTCGTGAAGGTCATCGCCGACGCCAAGACCGACCGAGTCCTCGGCGTGTGGATGATCGCCAGCGTCGCCGGCACGATGATCGCCCAGGCCGCACAGGCGATGGAGTTCGGCGCGACCAGCGAGGATATCGCCTACACCTGCCACGCCCACCCGACGCACTCGGAGGCGCTCAAGGAAGCGGCGATGGCGGTCCAGGGGAAGCCGATCCATATCTGACGTCGCAATCCAGGCTGACCGTCCCGCCGACAGCTTAAGCTAGGTCCGCCTAACTGCTATGGCGGCGTCATGATCGCGGTCGTTTTCCTGCTCGCATCCCAGGCGATCGCGGAGCCTGCCGACCTTTCGCCATTCAAGCCGTTCCTCGGCGCCTGCTGGCGAGCCGATTTCAGCCCGACTGTGCACGACACGCATTGCTTCGAAGCGATGTATGGCGGCGCGCACGTTCGCGACCGGCACGAGGTCCAGGATGGCTCGAAGACAATATACGCCGGCGAGACAATCTACAGCGCCGACGGCCCCGACCTTGTTTTCGCTTATTACAATTCGCTCGGCGGCGTGGGGTTGGGGAAGGTCGGCTCGACCGAAAGGGCGCTGGGCTTCACTGGAAGCATGCGTGCCGCGCCCAACAAGCCCGAACAGGAGATTGATTCCGAATGGCGGCTGATCGATGCCGACCATTACGAGGTTCGCTCGCTCGTCCCGACCAAGAGCGGCCAGCCCGACAAGCCGCTCGTCTTTACGCGGGTGCCTGCGGCTCGGCCGAAGTAAGCGGCCCGACGGGCGTCTCAGTCCGCGGTGCGAGGTCGCGCTGCCAGCGACCGACGTCGACCCATTGCCCAAGCTTAAAACCGACGCCGCGCTCGATCCCCGACAGAGTGAACCCCAGTTTCTCGTGAAGTGCCACGCTCGCGAAGTTGGGCAAGGCAATCCCGGCGACGATGGTCACGAAGCCTTGCCGCTCAAGCAGGTCGACATGCGCGGCCAGCAAAAGCTTGCCTAACCCGCGGCCCTGCATTCCCGGCGCCACGTAAATCCCGGTCTCGACGCTCCAGCGGTAGGCCGCACGGTCGCGCATCGGCGAGGTCGAGGCGTAGCCTACGACCCGGCCACGCTCCGCGATCACCAGCCAGGGGTGGATCGGGCTCCGCATCCGGCGCGCAATCTCGCTCGGGTCGGGCGCCGTTTCCTCGAAGCTGATCCGGCTGCCTTTGACGTAGGGGCGATAGATCGCCGCGATTGCCGCCGCGTCATCCTCTCTCGCCAGTCGAACAGCCATGGCCGCGGGCGATACACCCGCGCCGGCCTATCGCCGCGGCGAGATGTTCACCGCGTCTAGGAGAGCCAGTCGACGATCAGCTCCAGCAAGCTCTTGTCGTGCGCCTTCAGCTGCGCCGGGGCGACCGCCGGGCATTCGAGGCAGCGCGCCTGGATGGTCGGCCCGGCCAAGATCGAGCGAACCGTACCGAGGGCTTCCGCCAGCTGCTCCTGCGGCCGACCGGCGAGCACCGCGAATGCGTCCTGTGACGACGAGCTGTCGTCGGTGTCGGTTGCCCAGGATTCGAGCAATTGCTCGCGGAAACTCTTCGGGGGCTCGAGGTAGCGTAGGCCGCGCTCATTCCCGAGCTTCGACAGTTCGGCAGCCTTAGCGACTGCCTCGCTCATCCCGCCGAACCCGTCGATCAGCCCGATCTGGTGGGCCGTTCCACCGTCCCAGACCCGTCCCTGCGCGATCTTGTCGACGTCTGCCGGCGATTTGTGTCGTGCTTGAGCGACGATCCCCAGGAAGCGGCGATAGGTCGACTCGATGCCGGTCTGGATCAGCGCATTGGCCTCAGGTGACGGGCCCTTGAGAATGTCCGGCTCACCCGACAGCGGCGTCGTCTTCACGCCGTCCGCGCCAACGCCGAGCTTGGCCAGCGTTCCCTGGAAGCTCGGGATGACGCCGAACACGCCGATCGATCCAGTGATGGTCGACGGCTCGGCGTAGATGAAGTCGGCCGGGGTCGAGACCCAATATCCGCCCGAGGCCGCAACGCTCCCCATTGACACCACGACCGGGATCTTGTGCTCGCGCGCGTCGAGCAGGGCCTGGCGAATGCGCTCCGAAGCCGTGACCGATCCGCCCGGACTGTCGACTCGGACGACCAAGGCCTTGATGTTCTTATGGATGCCGTTTTCGATGGCATTGGCGATGGTGTCGCCGCCGGCGGTCCCGCCGTTTGCCTTGCCGTCGACGATCATGCCGGCGATCGTCACCACGCCGATGGGACCGCTCGGGTTCTTCTCGACCTTTTCGGCGATGTAGGACGACAGCTTGATGCCCTTGTATCCGGCGGTCGAGCCGGTGTCCGTGCCGCCCAGCTCCGCCAGGCGCCGTTCGAAGTCGCGCTTCTCCCCGATCTTGTCGACCAGCCCTGCGTTCAGCGCTGCCTTGGCCATGTCGCCGCCGGCCGCATTCACCGCGCCCGGCAAGTCTTTCAGGAACAGGTCGACGTTCGCTTTCGGCCGTGCCTGGTGGATGCTCTGGCGCCAAGACTCGAGCAGGGCGTTTCCGAGGGCCAGGTAATTCTCGCGCGCCTCTGGCGACATGTCGTTGCGGATGAAGGGCTCGACCGCCGACTTGTAAGTGCCGACGCGATAGACGTTCGCGGTCACGCCGAGCTTGTCGAGCAGCCCCTTGTAATAGAGGCCGGTTCCACCTGGCCCGGCGACGAGCACCGCGCCGAGCGGGTTGACCCAGATCTCGGAAGCTGAGGATGCGAGCTGGTAGCTGTCGTTGGTGTAGCCGACCGCATAAGCGATCACCGGCTTCTTCGCGTCGCGCACGCGGCGGATCGCATCCGACAGGTCGGACATGGCCGTCTGGCCGCCGCCCGTGAACCCGTCGAGGTCCAGCGCCACGGCCTTGACCCGGTCGTCGTTCCGGGCAGCGTCGAGCGCCGCGATCAGGTCGCGCAGCCGATTTTGGCGCATCCGGTTGCCGCCAGCGACGTCGGAGAGTTCGACCCGCGAAGGCTGTTCGACGACCGATCCGTTGAGGTCCATCGTTAGCACGCCGTCCTTCACCGGCGCCGGCTTCGCCGACAGCGCCGCATACAGCATGCCGAAGAACAGCAGCATGAAGATGAGGACGAGGGCGTCCTTGATTCCGACCAGGAGCTTCCAGATTGCGCGTACGAACTTCATGCCGACAGTCCTGAAATGGTTGTTTGGCATGGCTAGCCGACGAGCACGGCTGCGGCCAAACCTTTTCGACCGATGGGGCGTCGGCTAGGCGCCACAGCCATGGATACGGCGGCGACGATCCCGATGAAGGCTGACCGCGGCGCGTGGCTCGGCGAGCTGCGCGCAATGCTGACGCTCGCGTGGCCGCTCATCCTTGCCAACCTCACCCAGCAGGTCATCCAGGCGACCGACGTCCTGCTGATGGGGCGCCTGGGCTCGACCCAGCTTGCGGCGGCGACGCTGGCGCTCAACCTCACCTTCACAATCAATATCTTCTTGCTGGGCCTGATCACCGCGTCTGCGCCGATGATGGCGACCGCCCTCGGCCAGCGCGCGAACTCGGTCCGCGACGTCCGACGGACCTTCCGCGCCGGGCTGTGGCTGATCCTGATCGCGATGCCCCCATACTGGCTGACCCTGTGGAATGTAGGAGCGATTATGCGCGCCTTCGGCCAGTCCGAGGTGCTCGCGTCGCAAGGGCAGACCTTCTTGCGCGCCTACATGTGGTGTACCGCGCCGTGGCTGCTGTTCCAGCTATTGCGCAACTTCATGTCGGCATTGGAACGCCCGCGGGTCGTTTTGTGGCTGAGTTTGAGCGGAATTCTGCTGAATTTCATGCTCAGTTGGTCGCTTATCTTCGGCCATTTCGGCCTCCCCGCGCTGGGTCTGGCCGGCGGCGGGCTCGGTAGCACCCTGACCTGGCTCCTCATCTGCGGAGCATTGGTGGCCGTCGCCTCCTCTCACAAAGTCTTCCGGCGCTTCTATCTTTTCGGCCGCTGGTGGCGCTTCGACGGCCAGCGTACCGCGACGATGATCCGCCTGGGTTGGCCGATCGGCGCAACGATGGGCCTTGAGATGGGCGTCTTCGCCCTTGCCGCGTACTTCATGGGCTGGCTTGGTGCCGATGCAGTCGCCGCTCATGCCATCGCGCTGCAGATCGCTGCCCTGACCTTCATGGTGCCGCTCGGCCTCGGGCAGGCAGCGACGGTCCGCGTGGGGCTGGCGCTCGGCCGGCGTGATCCCGACGCGATGACGCGCGCCGGCTGGACCGCTTGGGTCCTCGGCGTTGGCTTTATGGGAACGATGGCTATCGGCATGTGGGTCTTCCCGCGGCCGCTTGTGACCCTCTTCCTCGAGGACAGCGCAGCGAATGGTGCCGTCATCACGCTCGCGATCAGCTTTCTTCGCGTCGCCGCCGCCTTTCAACTGGTCGACGGCGCCCAAGTCATCGGCGCTGGCATGCTTCGCGGGCTTCATGATACGCGTTGGCCGCTGCTGTTCGCTTTGTTCGGCTATTGGGTCGTCGGTCTCGGCATCGGCAGCTGGCTCGCCTTCGGACAGGACTGGAAGGGCGTCGGCATCTGGATCGGTCTCGCCAGCGGCCTCGCTGCGGTCGCAGTCATGATGCTCATCCGCTGGGTCTCGCGCGAACGGATCGGCCTGACCCGCCTCGCGCACGGCTAACAATAAAGGTTGTCGACGGCCCTTGACGGATGAACGGCAGGCAACCATCTGCGCCCCATCCTTGGCACTCTCACCGGGAGAGTGCTAACGGACTAAGTTCAACATCAATCGAAAGAGGGTTCAAACCCATGGGTTTCAGGCCGCTTCATGACCGAGTCCTCGTCCGCCGGGTCGAGGCTGACGAAAAGACCGCCGGCGGGATCATCATCCCCGACACGGCGAAGGAAAAGCCGCAGGAAGGCGAAGTCGTCGCCGTTGGCGCTGGCGCCAAGTCCGAAGAGGGCAAGGTCACGCCGCTCGACGTCAAGGCCGGCGACAAGATCCTGTTTGGCAAGTGGTCGGGCACCGAGGTCAAGATCGACGGTGAAGACCTTATCATCATGAAGGAAAGCGACATCCTCGGGATCGTCGGCTGACCTCAAGAATCACGCTCGCAAGCGTGAACATTCGGAACATTCAAGACTGAAAGGGTAGCCAGATGGCAGCCAAGGACGTGAAATTCAGCCGTGATGCGCGCGAGCGCATTCTCAACGGCGTCGATATCCTCGCCAATGCGGTGAAGGTGACGCTGGGTCCCAAGGGCCGCAACGTCGTCATCGACAAGAGCTTCGGCGCTCCGCGCATCACCAAGGACGGCGTTACCGTCGCCAAGGAGATCGAGCTCAAGGACAAGTTCGAGAACATGGGCGCACAGATGGTGCGCGAAGTGGCCTCGAAGACCAACGACATCGCCGGCGACGGCACCACGACCGCGACGGTGCTGGCGCAGTCGATCGTCCGCGAGGGCATGAAGTCGGTTGCGGCCGGCATGAACCCGATGGACCTCAAGCGCGGCATCGATATCGCCGTCCAGAAGGTCGTTGCTGACCTCAAGAGCCGCTCGAAGGACGTCCAGGGCTCGGGCGAGATCGCCCAGGTCGGAATCATCTCGGCGAACGGCGACAAGGAAGTCGGCGAGAAGATCGCCGAGGCGATGGAAAAGGTCGGGAAGGAAGGCGTGATCACCGTCGAAGAGGCGAAAGGCTTGGAGTTCGAGCTCGACGTCGTCGAGGGCATGCAGTTCGATCGCGGCTACCTGTCGCCCTACTTCATCACCAACCCGGAGAAGATGCAGGTCGAGCTTAGCGACCCCTACATCCTCATCCACGAGAAGAAGCTATCGAACCTCCAGGCGATGCTTCCGATCCTGGAGGCGGTTGTTCAGAGCGGGCGTCCGCTCCTGATCATTGCCGAGGACATCGAGGGCGAGGCTCTGGCCACGCTCGTCGTCAACAAGCTGCGCGGCGGCCTCAAGGTTGCGGCGGTGAAGGCTCCGGGCTTCGGCGATCGCCGCAAGGCGATGCTCGAGGACATCGCGATCCTCACCGGCGGCGAAATGATCAGCGAGGATCTCGGCATCAAGCTCGAGA
>Ga0207689_10000130_pt1 | contig 63848 bp, 41 predicted proteins | sample KBSMisM52_FD_184312 | JGI IMG/M metagenome (GOLD analysis project Ga0207689, IMG submission 184312) | Miscanthus rhizosphere microbial communities from Kellogg Biological Station, Michigan, USA - KBS Miscanthus M5-2 (SPAdes) (version 2) | ecosystem: Host-associated > Plants > Roots >...
GGCCTTACCGCGAGAGGTCGCAAAGCTCTCGAGTCGGAGACAGAGCAGTGGGAGCGCCGCACCGCCGCAATCGCCCGCATCCTCGAAGCCTAGCTCCATAGGAGGTCTACATGAGCTCGCTCACTCGTCTCAAGACGACGACGGCCGATCGGGTTTATGCTTCTGCAAGATCAGCACCGGAGATCACCATGCTTCGAGCCGCCTGCCCGGTGGCTCATCCCATGAACCCCAGGTAAGGACTGGTTCCGAAATTCCCAAAGTTTGGGAAAATCGTCTTGATCTGCCCATCCGACAATCCAAACCATCGCGCCAGCGTTCCCGCGTATTGATCCACCGCCGTTGTAGGAATCAGCCTTCCAGCGCCCAGATCATCCGCCTGGTTCGCGCCGACCACCGGATACGTTCCATACATATCCTGACCCGCCACCGATCCGCCCACCACGAAATGATGGCTTCCCCATCCATGATCCGTTCCATCGCTGTTCGACGTCAGTGTCCGCCCGAAGTCCGACGCAGTGAACGTCGTCACCTGGTCTCCCACGCCCATCGCTATCATCTGCGTATCGAAATATTCGAGTGCCGCTCCGAGCTGCGACAGCAGCCGCGCATGTTGCGTCGCCTGTCCATCGTGTGTATCGAAGCTTCCGAGTTGCACGTAGAAGATCTGTCGGTTCACTCCCAGGCTAGCCCGTCCCGCAATAATTCGCGCCACCGTCTGCATCGAAACCGCCAGGTCGTTGTTCGCGAGCTTGTTCGTCACCGGATCAAGATACTGCGGTGGATCCGGTACTCCACCCGTTCCCGCCGCGGCCATTGCCGTCGCCAGCGTCTGCTGCGCCTGGATCGACCGCTGCACCACAACCTCATACTCCTTCGCGAACAGGTTTGTTTCATCCGCAGACAAAATCGACTGCAGCGCACTCGAACCCGCCGAATTCCCAAACAACAGGTTCGCCGCGCCGTAAATCGGAATCGGCCCGGCCGATGTCACGTTGAGTTGGAATGATGCCTCTCCTGCTAGAAATAGTGCGATCCCCGCCGTCGAGATGCACGTGAACATCGAATTTGAATTCACCTTCATGCTCTCGATCACATCCGCGACCGCGCCGCCCCACCCGGTATGTTCCGAGCTGCCGCCATTCGACGCAATCGCCTGCCACGCCGCCGTCTGGTCGAAATGCGAAAACAGCGAAGCAGGCAGCGGCACCGAATTTGAATTGATCTGCGCCTTGGTTGACGGCGCAATCAGCGTTCCCGTATTCGCCACAACCGCCGCTCGCCCGGCGTTGAACAGATTCTGCAGCCCCGTCAACGACGGATTCAACGCAAACGTCCGCCCGCTTTGCGAGGTCTTCGGCACTATCGGCAACAGGTCTGCCATCGGGTACGCCAACCCTGCCGCACCCGACCTGGCCTGCGTAAACGCGCTGAATGAAGTCGGATCCGTCGCAATCACCGTTCCGTGCCCGTCATTCCCGCCCTGAAGAAATACGCACACCAGCGCGCGATAGTCGCTCATCCCGCTGCCCTGCGCCGCCGCCGCCAGCGAGTTCAACCCGATCAGAAACGGGCTCGCATAGAAACCGGCCATCGAAGTCAGCGACGCAGTACGTAGAAATGATCGCCGCGAATGATCAAACTTGCACATGATCCTCTCCTAGTACTGCGCGCAGTACGAAGGCGAAGCCAGCGTCAGAAATACCGCCGTCCTCACCCGTGCCGCCAAAGCTGCGTTGAGCGCTTTCTGATCTCCCGTGGGAACCGGAATCGCACTCACCGCGCTTAAAATCTGGCTGTAAAGCGTGCTGTCCATTTCGCCTGACATCAGCAACAGGTTCACACGATCGACGAGTGCTCCAGGATTCGTCGCCAGGTTCATCTCCGCTGAATAGCTCGAGAAAATGTCGAACCCACTTGTCGTGTCCGAGCCCACCGCTGTCTGCATGTAATTCAGATAACCGACCACGGACGAGACGTTCGTCATTTGAAACTCAGGTCCCGTCATTCCAGCCTGCTCAATGCTGGTTCCCGGTGGCACGTACCCCGGCGCGAACCAGTTGAACACCGTCGGCGATCGCAGCGTCATTTGACCCAGTCCCCAGATCGGATCCTCCGTGCTTCCAATCCAATACCCACCCGTACGCGACTGAGCCGTGAATGCTCGCGCCCAATGTGTGTACCTCAGAATCGCCTCACGCAGTTTTCCGAACTGCGGGTTGCTCGCGCCGGCCGCCGTATCCCGCGCCTCAGGATCCATCAGGATCGCCGTAATTACCGCCTTCAGATCGCCGCGTACACCCAGACCGTTATCCTTGAACACTGCGGCCACACGGCTCACATACTCCGGGCTTGGATTGCTCGTCACCAGGTGTTGAATCATTTGCTTCGAGAAGAACGCCGGCAGATTCGGATGATTGAACAAGGTATCCAGTGCAATCTTCAAATCACCATTTGGATCTCCCGTCCCACTCGCCGGAATCGTGACACCTAGAAAGCCCTTCTCCTTCGTCGAGTGGTGACTTGGGTAGCTCTGCATTGGCAGCAAGTCTTCTCCTTGCCCCGGCCCCACATACATACAGCAGTCCGACCACGCCGAATCCGAAGTGTTCCCGGGTACATTCCAACTGAAACCCGTAAACACCCTTGCCAGCCCTATCACGTCTGTATTCGAATACGTCGGAATCGGCTTCCCCGTCCCGTCCAGCTTCTGTGAACCATCATCGTTCAGCTGATAGAGACCGATCGTAAACAGCTGCATCACCTCACGAGCATAGTTCTCATCGGGATCTGTGTTCGCGTCGCCCTTATCATTGCCCTGCATTGCCAGCCACTGCCCCATCATCGGGTTCAGCGTGACATCCTCAAGCAATTGTCGGAAGTTTCCAAACGAATCCGCAGCCAGCGTGTCCCAGTAGTGCGCAGTCCCGCGCGGCATGTTCTCCACACCCGTCGATGCCATCGAAATCACCAGCATCTCGTGCAGCGAATACGCCACGCGCTGCCGCAACTGGTCGGGCGCTGTCAGGCTTTGCTGCCAGAACGCGTTCTCCGTGTACACTTGCCCCTCGTTGTTTTCGAGAAACGTTCCGGCATTGCACTTCACATCCCCTGAGGAGCACGCCGGCTGAGTATTCACAATCAATGCCTGTTCCACTCCCGGCGTCATCAGAGTTTGCGACGCAGCAAACTGCTCGTTCAACCAGGGCTGGTACCCAATAAGAGACAAATGATGAATATCCGCATCCGTCGCGCCAAACGTCGCCTGGTTCAAAAATCGAGCTGCATCCTGCGGCGACACAATTGGCACTGGCGGCGTCCCATTTACCGTTCCAATCAGGTCCGCTGAGGTCGCTGGCCCAGGGCTCGGATTCAACACCTGCAAATCCAGGTTTCCCGGCTCCGTCGGGCTCACGCTTGCCGTCAACTGCGTTCCACCATTGAAGGTCGTCGGAACCACCGCGCCATTCATCAACACCCGCGCCCCGTTGATAAAGTCCGATCCGGTCAGCACGATCGTCGTCGCCGGAGGCCCGGGATTCATGCTCGACGGCGTGGCCGACGTCAGCACAGGAATTGGATTCAACACCGAAACGTTCTGGCCGATCGAAACAGTCGGATTATCCACACTCGTCGCCGTAAGCAACACCACGTTATTCGGAGTCGGAACCACCCCCGGCGCCTGGTACGTGATGCTCCCATCCGAATTCGACACCGCGGTGCCGACCGTCGAATTTCCACCCGCAATCCCGTTCACGGTCAGCGTCACGCCCTTGTTACTCGTTCCCGTAACTTCGAGGCTGAGGTTCAACGAATTCCGCACCCGCACATCGCTGCCGTTGTAGGCATGGAACATCAGCTTCACCTGCCCGGGTGCAACCTGCACTTGCAGCGTCTTCGAATTCGCCGAGCCCGGATCTGGATTGCTCACTAGCAGCGGAAACTTCCCCGGATTTGCAGCGGGAATAATCGCCTCGAGGTGCGTGCTGGAGACATAGGTCGTATCCACCGACTTGCCATTCCACATCACCTTCGCGCCGTAAACGAACTTGGATCCCTTCACTGCAACCTGCGTGTCTCCCTCGGGAAATCCTGAAGGCGTAAGAGTGTCGACCACTGGAATTGGATTCCAGATGGCCACCGCCACCGTCCCTTTCGGATAATCCGGATGCGCCGTTGATGCGCTCGTAATGGTCACGGAATTCGGAATCGGCACAATTGCAGGCGCCGTATACAATCCCGTGTTGCTGATCGTTCCAACCTCTGAGTCGCCACCCAGCACGCCATTCACGTAGAAAGAAAGCTTGCTTCCATCGAACTGCGTGCGTGCCGCAAGCTGGGTTGTTTCCGTCACACGAAGCGTGTTCACCGGCGCGGAAATCGCGGTGAAGCTGCTCGCGTCGCCAACCGTGACACTCGAGCAGCCGCTCATCAACCACAGCGAGCTTGCGCTCACTCCGAAGGTCAGCAGAACTCTTAGGACATAAAATCGTTGCGGGCGTACCTGCAAGGAATCTCCTCGTGCGGGGAAGACAAGAGATCACTGCAATCTACATAGTCAGCTGTTATTTGTCTGATCTTGCGCGAGGATACTGGCCCTTCCCCAACCGGCAAACACCTTTTTCGATTTCTCCGGTTACCCTGCGGGTACAAAGGTCTTAAGCCTGATCTGCCCGATTAGGTCCGATCCAACCACGACTTCGAATCCGCGGGGCTACATTCACAGAAGCGGCAGTCGAGGCAATGGCACGTCGGCGAAGACGCACGAAGTCTGTGCTGACTCTGACTAGAAAGATAAGAGGATGAACGTCAGGCTATCGCCGAGTTCGAGTCTTGCTCTTCGTCTGCTTCAGTCGAAACCTGATCCTCGGAGTCCACAAGGTGTATAACCGACTCCGCGCGAGCCTTCCCCGTTTCCAGTTCGATAATTCGACTGAGCAGGCTGCACTTCAAATCGACAAACGCAGCTCCCTGCGTGTCAACGGTAGGATCATTCTCGAGTTGCTGAATCGTCTTGCGTAAAACCTCAGCAGTTCTTCTATAAGGCGTCTGGCGACCCATCACAACTCCGCAATTTAAATTCTGGCTCGCATTCCCTTGGATGCCCTTCCAGGTTTCCTGAGTGGCCCGAAGTAGCTGAAAATGGTGATTTTCGTAACCCCATACAGTGATCCAAACTCCTCGTCTGAGGCTCCATCCGCTGCCAAGTGCCTGTTCTCACAAGCACTTACCGAAAACGTATACATTTGCAGCAACTGCTCTTGCAATCCTTGTTTTTAACGATGAGCCCTGTTTGCAACTAAATCGCTGTATTTTTGGTGAAAATTCACCTTTTTTGCGGCTGAGTACAACCGTTTATCGTCTAATGGAACAAGGATGAGCACGGTTTCGGCAATTCGCGCGATCTTCAGCCCTGTCGCTGTCTCGCCAACAGACGAGCAGGTCCGCCAGGAGAATCTCGCTGTTGCAGAGGGACTTAAGCGCAAAGATCCGGCGCTCCTTGATCAGCTCATCGTCCGCTACCAACACCGTCTCCTCAGGTACCTTCTCTTTCTGACCGGCAATCGCGAACAGGCCGAAGACCTTTTCCAGGAAGCCTGGATGCGGGTCCTTACCCGCGGCACCCAGTTCAACGGAAAGTCGCGATTCGAAACCTGGCTCTTCACTATCGCGCGCAATCTCGTCATCGATCAACGCCGCAAGCGCACCATGTCCAGCCTCGACGAGCTCTTCGAGGCCGGCCGCGAGGATGACCGGCCCCTTGCTTTTGAGGTTCCAGACCACGAGCCCGACCCTTTCGATCGCATGTCCACCGTCGAAGACCGCGAACAGATCGGTGCTGCTCTACTCCAGCTCGACACGCTCTACCGCGAAGTTTTGGTCCTTCGATTCCACGAGGATCTTTCCCTGGAGGAAATTTCCAAGGTCACAGGGGCGCCTCTTTCGACTGTGAAATCGCGCCTCTACCGCGGAATGGCCTTCATCAAGCCCCGCCTCGAGCGTGCACAGAACTGCCGTCCGGAGGCAGTGTGAGCACTTCCGGATCGGCTGTGGGCGATCACAAGCCCTCGCAAAGCGATCTGATCGAAGCTGTGTCGGGACTGCAGGGTGATCGCGAGCGGATCACCGCAGAAAAGACGCGCCGCGTAGTGATGGCATCCGCCGGCGTCATGCAGGACCAGTGCGCCGGTCGAAAGAAGATTCGTGCCTGGGCCATCGCCGCGACCCTCGTCGTCTTCTTCATCGTCGCTCCCCCTATCTGGTGGCTCGCGGAAACCCTCATCGAAGAACAGCACCTCACCAGTACCTTCGGCGAAATCGCCATCTGGGGCTTCTTCTCCATCACCGCCCTCCTTGGCTCCGCATTACTTGCGGGCTGGCTGCGCCGCAAATCCTAGGCTTACGGGCTTATACTGGGCGGAATCCGCGGCACATGACGCAACTTCAACGACGGCACATCCGTCCATTCAACAGAATCAGGCTGCTCTGATGGCGGCCGTCCCCTTACCCCGTGAGGGCATTTCAGGCATGCGCGAACCCGAGTTGATCAACCCGAACGAAGACTCCCGGCTTGTACCGTTATGGTCCATTGCCATCGCTGCTGCCGTCTTCGTGCTCGTCGAGTACTACTTCTGGATCGTCTTTCCTAGGTCGCAACGTCACTCGGTCCCCCTCGGTCTTCGTACATACTTCAACATCACCTGGGGGCTCCTCGCATCCCTCTATATCCTCATGGTCGGCTATATCAGCAAGGATGCTCCCCGCCGCACCATGAGTTCGCGCTTTTGGATGCTCATCTGTTTCGTTATGCCCGGCGGAATCGGCGCCGTCCTCTACTTCCTCCTTCGAGCGCCTCTTGTCTCCGCCTGTCCCGCATGCGGCACCCATGCGCAAAGTGACTTTCACTTCTGCCCGCAATGCAACTACCAGCTCACCGCAAGCTGTGGCAATTGCTTCCGAACGGTCCGCCCCACCGACCAGTTCTGCACCCGCTGCGGTCATGAACTCGAGCACGATCACATGCCGGCAAGGCTCAGGGTTCACGCTGGCAGGGAATAGCCTCTAATCCACTCCACCCGCCATTCACCTTCCATACCGACCCGCTCAGCCCCCGAGTAATTGACCCCCGCTCTTCAGCTACCTACAATCAAGCTTCGGCTTGCCGGCGATGACCATATCCGCTCTCATCATTGACGACGAACAGCTTGCGCGCGACGAACTGGCCTATCTGCTGCAGGCCGCACCCGACGTCGATGTTGTCGCCCAGGGCGCAAATGGCATTGAAGCAGTCGAGCTCATCGAGGAATACCACCCCGACATTGTCTTCCTCGACGTTCAGATGCCCGGCCTCGATGGATTCGGCGTCATCCAGCGCGTTATGGATCGCCACCGCAAGCTTCAGGACAACGAAACCTGGCAGCTCCCTCAGTTCGTCTTTGCCACAGCCTACGATCAATACGCCGTGCGCGCTTTCGACGTCAACGCCGTCGATTACCTCCTGAAGCCCTTCGACCGTAACCGCGTCGAGAAAGCCCTCGAACGCGCACGCACGCGACTCACAACCGGCACCAACGGCGAATCGCCCATCGAGTCACAGCTCGATGCTCTCCTTCATCTGCTCAAGAATAATTCTCAGGGGACAGCCCGCGCTTCTCAGCCAGCCAAACTCATCGTTCAAGCGGGCAGCCGTCTTCTCCTCGTTGACCAGGCCGAGATTTGCTTCGCCGAGATCAGTGAAGGCGTAATCCGGGTCGTTACCAGTCAGTTCGAAGGTCAGTCGAAGTGCCGCACTATCGAAGAGCTCCTCGATCAGCTCGACCTCGGCATATTCTGGCGCGCCCACCGCAGCTTCGTCGTCAATATCAATCAGATCCGCGAAGTCGTCCCCTGGTTCAAGTCGACCTACCAACTCCGCATGAACGACAAGAAGCAGACAGAAATCCCCGTCAGCCGCGCTCAGACCAGGCGACTCCGCGAACTCTTCAATCTGTAATCTTCGATTTCGGCAATACGGCCCGATTCCCGCTGTCCGCTGCCGCGATGTATGAGCTAGAAGCTAGCAGCTAAGAGCTGCTCCTAGTCATAGCGTTCAAAAATGATCTGCTTCCGGTGCCACCCATAGCTCGATAGCTTCTCGCGTACGCCGGCCACCATGTTATTCAGCCCGCAGATGTAGGCGTAGATATCGAACTTCAGCTCCGAAGGCAGAATGTTCGGGTCCGGCGGCGGCACTGGCAATGTTATCCCGAGCTTCGCTGCCCGTTCCTCCACGATGCCCGCCACATGCTCCTGTACGTACCCGCGCAGTCCCTTCCAACTCTCGTCGGCACGGCTCAATGTCGGCAGATAGTGGAAATTCGGTTTCCGCGCAGCTAGTGCTTCGAACTCTTCTCGGTAGTACAGTTCGCTCTCGTAGCGTGTGCCGTACACCATCCAGATATCCTTGCCCTCGCTCCGATCCATCCCAGCATCCGGTCCCGTCTCCGGAAACAGCCACTGCGCATACCCGCGCATCGGCGCAATCCCAGTCCCAGTCGAAATGAAAATCGAATCGGTGATTGGCTGCTTCAGCACGAAATGACCGTGCGGCCCGTGCACCCTGATCGACCCGCCCGGCGGCAGATCCGTCAGGTCCGCAAGGTGATTCGAGAAGAATCCCTCCGGCACGCGGTTCACGCACAGTTCGAACCGATTTTCATTCGCCGCCGAAGCAATCGAGTAGGCGCGCGTCTGCTGCTTCCCGTTCACATCAGGAGCAACGGCAGAGATGAACTGGCCGGAGATGAAAGGAAAGCTATCCAGGTCTTCAAGAACGAAATCGAAGTGATAACACTGGGCCGATTCAGAGATGCACGCCTTTTTCAGCAGGCGTGCTGTATGCAGTTCACGCGCCAAGGTCAAGTCTCGCTTGCACAGGAAAATAGGGCATCAGGAGCACCACTCAAAGTATATCGCCCGGAAACAGGAGTGCCGGGATGACGCCTTTACCGCGCCGATACCCGAGTTGGGCGAAATGAAACTACGCCAGCGCGTGCCAGCAGAGCTGCACGCCCATCGCGAGTAGCCAGAGCGAAAGCGCCAGGCGCATAACACGCACTGGGATCCTTGAAGCCAGACCTGCTCCCACCATGCCGCCGAGCACCCCGCCGACAATCAGGTTCATCAGCAGGTTGGCATTCAGCCCTGCGCTGTGCAGATGAAGCGTACCGCCAACGATCGAGAGACACAACCCAAACGCCAGGTCCGTCCCGACAACCTTCCGTACGTTCAGCGGAGTCAGCCCGAGGAGAGCGAGGGATCCCAGTGCTCCAGCCCCCGAGGATGAGAACCCAACCTCTGCCCCGATCGGCAGCATCACGGCGGCCAGCCACCTCGGCGAATCTGTCCGTCGCGCCAGCTCTCCCGCTGGCCTGAAGTGCCTGTAGATGTGCCACGCCGAAGACACTACGATCATGAGACCGAGAGCCATGTAGAGCCAGAAATTGTTCGCCTCGTTGTGAGCCACGCGCTGGAAGATGAACGATCCGATGGCCACACCTGGGATACCTGTCGCAAGGATCAGACCCAATGTCTTCCACTCGATCTGCCTCTTCCAGATCTGCACCGGCACCACTACAAACTTCACCGCCGCCGAATAGATGAGAGCGGTACCCACCGCCTCCGCCACGGGTACATGCAGAAACAGGATCAGCAATGGCGCAATCAGCGATCCGGCACCCACGCCGGTAATCGCGATCAGCACGGCAATTGCAAATCCAAGGATGAGTTCCATCAGTGTTCCTTCACTTCGCCTGCAGGTGAATACCGCACTCTACTTTGCGGCCCGACCACCGTCCGGACCGCGCATCGCCCGGATCAAACGGCAGGCTGGTGCACGGCGCGCACCCGATCGACGTGTAGCCCTTCTCATACAGCGGCAAAAGCGGAATCTCATTCTGCTCCGCATACCGCCATACATCTCGTGTGGTCCAGTCCGCAAGCGGACTGAGCTTCGCGAGAATGTGCCCGGTCGGCAACGTGAAGAACTCGCGCGTTTGCAGATTCGCCCGCGTCTTCGATTGCTCCCGGCGTAGCCCCGTCACCCAGGTCGTATACGAACCAAGTGCGCGAAACAGAGGCTCAACTTTGCGCAGCCCGCAGCACCGGTCAGGCGCGGTCTGATTCAGAATCCCGAACTTCGACTCCTGCTCTGCAACCGTAATCTCCGGCTCCACATTCACCAGGTTCAAATCCCACTCCGCGGCAATCTTGTCCCGATACGCAAGCGTCTCCGGGAAGTGATATCCAGTCTCCAGGAATAGCACCGGAATCCGAGGCTTGATCTGCCGCGCCATGTGGAGCACCACCACGTCTTCCGCCTGAAAACTGCTCGTCAAGCACGAACGTTGCGCATCTTCGAGTTGTTCTTGAAGAAAACTGAACGCCGCCTGTGCAAGTTCGTTAGATGCCGAGACCGTTGTCATTGTCGTCCTCTCCTGTTGGTAGTGAAGCAATTCGTTCGATTTCAGCCAGAAATTCCTCCGGACGCGCGGACTCCAGTTCTCCGGAAATTTCACGTGACCCGCCGCTCAGCGAATCCGCCCTGACAAACGTAATCGGCGCCAGCTCATCCGACTCGCTGATCACAAACGCCCCAAGCCGTGCCAGGTTCATCAGCTGAGCAGCTCCGGCATAGCGCGTCCGCAGCACAATCGCCCCCGCAGCCAGCAACGCCTGTTCAAGCTGTCCCGCGAGGAACGGCCTGTCGCCTACTTTCAGCAACCCAATGGTTGCGCGCCGCTGACCTTCAGATCCTTCATGGATCACCCTGATCATCCCGGCGCCCGCAGTCCCGTTGTCCGTTTGATCAATAAGAATGAAGCTGCCCGTCGCACGGCTCTCGCGATACACATCGGCCAGCAGCGGCCGGCTAGTCTCGATTACCACCTGCCCGATGTCGTTCAATCCGAGTTGCGCTGCCGAGTTCTCCGCCAGGTGCTCCACATCGATCCGCGACCGCAATTCCACCACCGTCGCTTTGACCGTCTGGCTCGCATGTTTCAGAAGGTATGTCGCGCCGACACGCAACGGCTTCCCATGCATCCAGACGACCGTCGCCTCGATCCTCGTCGTCTTCCGAGGCGAAGCATCCACCGCCGCAATCATGTCTCCGCGGCTCAGATCAATCTCATCCTCAAGCGAAACCACCACTGACTGTGGCGCATGAGCTCGCGCCAGTTCGCCTTCCCATGCCGTAATCGACTTCACCCGCGTTCGTTGTCCGCTCGGTAGCGCTACGACTTCATCACCCGGATGAACCGCCCCTGCCGTAATCTGTCCCGCAAATCCCCTGAAATCCTGATGCGGCCTTATCACCCGCTGAATCGGCAACCGAAATGTTGCCTGTATCTTCTCAATCGCCAGCGGCAGCGTCTCCAGCAACTCCAGAATGCTCGGCCCGTCATAGAACGGCATCCGCGTGCTGCGGTGGACTATATTGTCCCCATCCAGCGCACTCACCGGCACCGGAATCAGCTGGGGAATCTCCAGTTGCCGCGCCAGCGCCTGCAAACTATCGCTGTGCTGTTTGTAGACCTCGGGAGAAAAATCCACCAGGTCCATCTTGTTGATCGCGGCAATCACAATCGGAATTCCCAGCAGCGAAGCAATGCAAGCATGACGCCGCGTCTGGTTCAGAATTCCCTTGCGCGCATCCACCAGCACAATCGCCACATCTGCCGTTGACGCGCCCGTGGCCATGTTGCGCGTGTACTGTTCGTGCCCGGGGGTGTCCGCAATGATGAACTTCCGCTTGGGCGTTGAGAAGTATCGGTATGCCACATCAATCGTGATGCCCTGCTCGCGCTCCGCTCTCAAGCCATCCGTAAGCTGCGCAAAGTCGATCGCCGCATTTCGTGTCACCGACTTGATATGGTCGTCATATACGTTGTGCGAGTCATAGAGCAGCCGCCCAATCAGCGTCGACTTCCCATCATCTACGCTGCCCGCAGTCGAAAACCGCAGCAGATCTTTCCTGAGCTCAGCCTCGAGCCGCTCCTCGATCGGCAGCACTGCTGCTTCCACTCGCGCTCCTTCAGCCACTTCGATCACACTCTCCTCAGCAGAAATCATCAGAAGTAGCCCTCGCGCTTTTTCAACTCCATCGATCCATCCTGGTCGTGATCGATAATGCGGTTGGCGCGCTCCGAGTTCCGGACCGACATCAACTCCTCGATGATCTTCGGCACGGTGTCTGCTTCTGACCGGATCGCCCCCGTGCACGGGCTGCACCCCAGCGAACGCAGGCGGCACTTCACCAGCTGCTCTTCTCCCGGAAGCCCTTGAATAAACGGTTGCTCTAGCGGAATAAGCGAATCAGCCCGAACCAGCATCTTCCTGGGCTTCGCAAAATACAGCGGCACGATGGGAATCTTCTCCAGGTGGATGTAGTGCCATATATCCAGTTCCGTCCAGTTCGACAGCGGAAACACCCGGATGCTCTCGCCCGGCCCAATCTTTCCGTTGAACAGCGACCACAGCTCCGGCCTCTGATTCTTCGGATCCCACTGCCCGGCTCCGTCGCGAAATGAAAAGATCCTCTCCTTCGCCCGCGACTTCTCTTCATCTCGCCGCGCACCGCCGAATGCCGCGTCAAATCCACCCGCCCGCAATCCATCCAGCAGTGCCTGCGTCTTCAGCAGTCCGCAGCAGCGCTGCGTTCCCAGCCGTATCGGGTTCGCTCCATCCGCCAGCGCCTCTTCATTCCGCCACACAATCAGCTTCAATCCCAGCTCTGCCGTATATCGATCGCGAAACTCAAGCATCTCGCGGAACTTATATCCCGTATCTACGTGCAACAGCGGAAAGGGAATCGGTCCCGGATGAAACGCTTTCTGAGCCAGCCGAAGCATCACCGACGAGTCTTTTCCGATCGAGTACAACATCACCGGGTTCTGAAACTCCGAAGCCACCTCGCGGAAGATATGAATGCTCTCGGCCTCAAGAAGCTGAATATGATTCAGCCGGTCGCGCGAAAGCTCCACTTCATTGGCCGAGGGAACGTGCCCGTTGCTGGTTGAAATTCGTTCTGTGACTGCGGTTGCTGTCATGATTCTCCAGATGTTTTGAGGGCAATAAAAAACCCGCGGCGGCAGAGAAACTGCTGCGCGGGGTATGGGAGTTCCGGTAAGTCTAGTGGCGGCTTATCCCATAGTCCGGCGCGGCGCACAACAACATGCGCAACAGGCGACCGGCATGGAACAGCACAAAGCCATTGCCTCTACTATACGGATCTCTGGATGTGAGGTCAATCACCAAAGGCGAACAAGGGGCGAAGTTCAACACTCGAAGCGCAGCCCCTGCGAACCAACATAACTTACTCTTCGTGCAACACCGTCAGCGGATCCACGCGAGTTGCCCGCAGTGCCGGAATCAGACTTGCCGCAAACGAAACAAACACAATTACCACGGTTGCAGCCGTGAAGGTCGCCAGGTCTCGTACGCTCACGCCATAGATGAGACTCGCCGCAACCCGCCCAAGCGCGAACGCCGCGACAAGTCCGATCCCCACACCCACGAGCGTCGGCTTCATCCCTTGCACGATGACTAGGCTCACCACATCCTTGAACCCGGCTCCAAACGCCAGCCGCAAGCCAATCTCCCGCATCCGCCGCTTCACCGAATACGCCAGCACGCTGTAAATCCCGATCGTGCACAGAATCAGCGCCAGTGCTCCAAAAATCGCCAGTAACTGCATGTTGAAGCTCCGCTGCGTCAGCGTGGTTCCGATGAAGTCCTCCAATGTGATCACGTTGTCCACCACCACCGAACTGTTCACTTGTGCCACGGCATTCGTTACGGGCGTCGCTGCAAACTGAGGCGCATTCGTTGTCCGTACAATGAGCGATAATCCGAATGGCTTCCACGGCCCCATCGCCGATTCACTCGCTTGCGCCAGCGGCCAATATAGCGACGCAATTCCCGATGTCGTGTCCAGCCCGTGCTGCTTCACATCTCCGACCACTCCAACAATCGTCCGCTCCTTGTTTGGGAAGAACGTCATCTTGAGGTGATGCCCGATTGCGCTTTCATTCGGCCAGAACTGATTCGCCATCGACTTGCTGATCACCACCACGGCGGTCGAATTGGCCGTGTCGCTGTCTTGAATATCCCGTCCCTCCAGCAGCGGCACGCGCATTGTCTTCATGTATCCCGGTGTAACCACGCGCACTGAAACCTCAGGCTGCTCCGACATCGGGACTACGGGCCTTCCCTCCACCGCAACCGGTTGATTCGATCCGCCCGTCAGCGGCAGATCGTCAATCGCACCCGCCGCCTCTACACCCGGCAATGCGCGAACCCTTCCCAGAACCTGGTCGAAAAACTGCGACTCCTCCACCGGCGTCGCAAACTGGTGCTTCCCTACCTCCAGCGCCATCGTCAGCACATTGCGTGCATCGAATCCCGGATTCGAATCCTGAAGACTCCACAAGCTCCGCAGCATCAGCCCCGCGCCGATTAGCAGCACAATCGACAACGCCACTTCCACTGACACCAGCGCAGACCGCGTGATACTGCTTCCACCGTCCGCATCCATCCGCCCCAGGCCCTGCTTCAGCGCCTCATTCACATCGCCCTTGATCATGCTCAACGCAGGCAGCAATCCAGAGAGCAATCCGGTCAGCACCGACAGCCCAAGCGTGAACCACAGCACCGATTGGCTCAGCCCGATGTCGCCCATTCGCGGCAGCTTGTCCGCAAAGAACTTCACCAGCAGTTCAATCCCGAAATGCGCAAGCCCAAGTCCCAGTACCCCTCCGCACACCGCCATGATCACGCATTCGGTCAGAAGCGGCGCCACAATCCGGCTGCGGCTGGCGCCCAATGCTGAACGAATGGCAACCTCCTTCCGCCGGCTGAATACCCGTGCGAAAATCAGGTTCGCCACGTTCGCGCACGCAATCAGCAACACAAACCCGACGGCTCCAAGCATCATCAGCAGCGCCGGCCGAACATCGCCCACCAGGTCATCGCGCATCGAAATCACAGACGCACCCCAGCCCTTGTCATCCGCAGGATACGACTGCTCCAGCCGGTGCGAGATCGTGTTCATCTCGGCTTGAGCTTGTCCAAGGCTCACTCCCGGCTTCAGCCTTCCGATCGCCAGAAAATGATGTTCCCCGCGAACCGCCGCTTCTTCCGCCGTCATTCCAAGCGGCGTCCACACATCGGCAAAATCGGGCTTCGTCATCTTCGGCCCCATAACGCCCACAATCACGTAAGGAGAGCCATCCAGCGTCACGGTCCTCCCCACCACGTTCGGGTCCGCCGCATACCGCGCCTGCCATGTCTTGTAGCCGAGAATCAGTTCCTTATTGCGACCCGGCTGGTCCTCCTCCGCCAAAAACACACGGCCCAGTATCGGTTGCACTCCAAGCACCGAGAAGAACCCTGCCGTCACACGACCGGCCTTGATCATCTCCGCCTTGCCTTGCCCGGTGATCTCGTACCCGCCGCCGCTATACAACGCCATTTCACTGAACACCGAGTTCTGCTTTTGCCAGTCCAGAAAATTCGCCGCCGACACCGCAAACTGCGTCATCCCCGGAAAGCTCGACTGCGGCGGCACATGCCAGATCTGCACCAGGCGGTCGGGATCCTGAAACGGCAAAGGCTCCAGCAGCACGGCATGCACTACGCTGAAAATCGCAGTATTCGCCCCAATCCCAAGCGCCATGATCAAAACGGCAACCGAGGTGAACCCCGGACTCTTCATCAAATGCCTGATTGCGAATTTCAGATCCTGACCGAATTTGGACACGGGCGCCCTCCTGCGTTTCCGGAAAACGCTGCAACCGCAGGTCCATTCCAATTCGCCCGTAAGCGGATTGCTTTCAGCGCAATCGAAACAGCCCCGCGCAGGTTCGTGTTCACACTCGAAACACGGTGTCCACCAGCGAACAGCAGCCTCAAAATTTCGCGCTTTCTGACAACAGCCTGATCTCAGTGGAGCCGGATCGGTCTTCTAAAAAACTGAGCTTTAACCGCTGCCCGCCGATCCCAATCTTCTAATTCGCCGACGGCCCCTCAAGATGATCGATCACCAGCACATCCACAGGCGCCTTCTTCGACTCGATCTTCAACCCTACCTGTTCCTGAATTGCCGTATACAGCCCCGGCGGCCCATTCGCATCATGTCGATCCTCCACGCCAGGCACACTGCTTAGCTGGCTCTCATCCGGAGTCCACTTCAAATCAAAGTCGTATCGATCTGGCAGCCCAGTCTCATCCACCACCGGCTTGTCCAGGATCGTTTCCTGCATCCCATGTGCAAAGTCGCTCATCGACGCATTCCGCACCTTCAGAACTATTTGTCGGTCCAGCGAGAACACGGTGCTATCCCCCGGCTTGCGGTCGGTCTTCTTCAACTTCGGGCCGTTCTTCGCCGTCACAATCACGTACGCGGGTAATTCCTGCTTCTCTCGATGAAATGCCAGCTTGAATCGAGACTCGAGCAGCTTCCGGTACATGATTTTCCATTGATTGATATTCGGATGCCCCTCAATATCCGGCACGCCATCGATATCGAAGTGCGTCTCCAGCAGTTCCTTCGACCCGCCCACAATCTGGCTCTTGTGCACGCCGTACACGAAGCAGATCAAGTCCCGCACGGCAAAGTTATAAGCAATCGAGTGCCGGCCCTCCGTCTTCAGAAAGGTCCCATGCGGAGCCGAAGTATCGCTCGGCTTGATCGTGGCTACTTCAAATGCAGGATCCGCGGTCGCCGGCATCGGTGCCAACTCTGCCGGCACACTTCCCTCCGGCTTGGCAGCCTCTTGGGCGCAGACACGAGAGACATTCACACCAATCGACAAGGCCAACAGCACCGCGGCTCCGATTCCAATCCGCGACTCACAGCGCTCGATGCCTTTCAACCTCATTCCAATTATCCTGTCGCGCATCCAGCTTCTTGCCCAGATTCCGTCGTATCGCTCACGGCATTCGCACCATCAATGCGGTCGCTATTGCGGTAACCATAGGCACCTGCCATCCGGCAGAGTCACTGACTTGAACCGAAATGTCTGCGAACGACGCAACGGGAGCCCCGTAACCCGGTACTCAACCTTAACCGTGAATTGAACGTTGCTTCGCGGACCGGGATCATCGCCGAGATTCACTGCACATGGCAGAGTTTGTCGGTCCTTGAATGTTAGATTGCCCAGAGTCTTCACAATGTGGGCCAGGTGAGTTCCGTCCCGCTTCACAAAGTCACATTCGACTGAAACCCTTAGGAGCGATAGGTAGCCGCTATCAGCCACATAGAACGGAGTATCGAACGCATCCGGACGATCCTGTGAATCAAGCTGTCCGACAGATACCCACGAGTGAAACTGGAGCATACATGCGAGCACCAACGCCAACGCGACAAAACCATACAACCAGAGCGGAACTCTCTTCAGAATGCGCAGGCTCCTCTGCCTGGTTTTCTGTTTTGAAATTCGCCGCTGCTCTAGGATAGTTGCCATGTTGTTTGCTGATGATCACAGAGAAAGTACCAGACTTTCTCGATTCTGTCTGCACCTACCCCGCCAGAATCTCCGAGCTGTCATTACATATCGCGCATGATCGCCGCCGTTGCAATGCCGGAAGCGCGTCGCGCGGGAATGAGGCTCGCCAGCATCACCGCTACCACCGGCAAAAGCGGAGCAATCAGCCAGACTTTATAGGATGGCGACACTACATTCGCGACATCGGCGACCAGGAATCGCACCATAGCGAACGAAAGAAATATCCCGATGACAGCACCAAGGCACGCCAGGCGAGTGGCGTTCTTCATCACCAGCAGCACAACGCGCCATCGTTGCGCACCAAGCGCAATGCGAAGTGCTCGGTCCCGTTGGCGCTGACGTTCAGCATCGCCTTGCGCGCTGAGCAGCCCAAGAATGCTGAGCATTAAGCCGATTGCTGCCGACACACCGCCGATCAACGCAGCGATCCGCAGTGGCGCCAGGCTCGATAGTGCCAGCTGCTCGTCAAGCGTCTTGATGGTGACGGGGAATGTGCCCTGTCCTGGTACGTTTTCTACCGTTTGTTTGAGCTTGGCCTCGACGCCGCCGTTCCACTCTGCACCCTTGATCATCAGCGTCATCCGCGCCGGACAGTCTTGCCAAATTGGAAAGTAGATCGTCGGTTCTGCGTGCTGTTCGAATCTCCCGAACGCCGGCGAGCTGACCACCCCGATGATCTCCGTCCTCACACCGCTGTCATCAATCACGCCCGCGGCAAGCGCCTTGCCACCAAAGTACGCATCTGCAGCCTCCCGGTTGATCACGGCCACCCGCCCCTGGTCGGATCCACGATGATCGAGAAATTCCTTCCCCGCGATCAACTTCATATCCAGAGCGCTGAAATACTTCGAGGAAACGACGTTGGCGTTGAGTTCGATGTCTGCCAGAGGCGGTACAGGGGGCACGCGAAACCGCGCGTTTCTGATCGTCTTCGAATCGCCCGATCCCCCAACGCCGTAGTAAATTGTCGGCCGTCTCTTCTGGTCTCCATCTTTCGAGCGCCTCTGTACCCCCGGCCCCTCGATGCCCACCCCATTCATCACTCCGATAATCTCGAGCGGATGATCATCAGGATCCCGTATTACGACTCCAACGGTCTCTTCCCCAAAAAGCTCTGCTGCCGCTTCTTTATTGACCACTGCGACCTGGTACTTCTGATCGATGATCCCAAACCCTCTTCCGATAATTGGTGAACTCCCCAGCGATTGCAGGGACTCCGGCGTTAGCCACGAGATATCCATAGCAACCTCCCGGTACTGGGTAGACCCCTGTTGAATTTCAAAATTCCTCCAGGTTGGCTCGTTGCCCGGAACACGGGCAGTCCACGCCAGCGGTCGCAGCCCCGCAATCGACCCTGCCTTCCGTTCAACTTCATTGAAATACCCCGCATCCATCTCGGGGCCTCCCAGTGGCTGGCCCTGCACCGTCATAAGAATCGGATTGCCCAGCCGATGCCCGGCCACAGTCTTCATCTCAGATCGCAGGCCAGTCAGAAGAATCGCTGTGCAGATCACCAGCATGCAGCAGACCGCAATCTGTCCTATCACCAGTGCGGATCGCAAACGCAGCGTTGCTCTCGAAGGTAAACCGGTTTCGCGTTGAAGCACCATCCATGGTCGATCTGTCACGGTTCCCAGCACGGGCAGCATCCCGCAGATCACTGTGACCACAATGCAGATCAGAGAAGCGGTGACGATTGGAAGTAAATGCGGCGCGAAGCTGAGCCGTTCTGCGTCTCCTTCAAATAGAAAGGCCGGAAGCGCGTGCGCCGTAAGAATCCCAAGCAACAAACCCATTGCCCCGCCTGCCCCGGCAATAACCAGGCTATCCGCGAACAACCCCCACAAGAGGTCTGCGCGACTAGCACCAAGCGCGACACGCAAACACGTCTCATGCGATCGCCGCAACGCTCGCCCCAGAAGAAAGGATGCGACGTTTATGCATGCGATGAAGAACACGGATCCCGCGGAGAAAGTCAGAAATAGACCAACCTGCGACAGTCCGCGTGCCATGCTCGGCGCAACACCCGTGAACGGAGCCACGCTCACCTCGCGACCCGCTATTCCAGATTGAAGAGCGGCCTGCGCCTGACGAATGGATACGCTCTCTCCAAGCCGCGCAATAATCCACAAGTCCCGCGTCCCCGACCCTCCTCCTTCGAGATCCTGCTCCGTCGCGGGCGTCCAGATATCGACACTCTGGTCGCTATACAGTCCCTCCAAATGATCCGGTGAAAATCCGCGAAGGCCCAGATCTTTCTCACCGATGCGGATGCGAGATCCAGCCACAATCTCGCTCGCGCCGAACACGCTCTCCCACAGGCGATGGCTGATCGCCGCCCCGTCGTTCAACGGCAGCCGTAGCGCTCCAGCTACCTTTGGCGTTATAGCGGCAACTCTCGCGGTCTTCGGGCGCCCGTCGATCACAGCGCGTCTGGTTGCGATTCGTACTGCGCCCACCCACTCAAATATCCGTCGGTCATTCGTAAGCAGGTGAGATTCGTCGATGGAGAGCGGCCCGGCGTTGCGGAAGCGATCTTCCCCGAATACCGACACTAGCCGATCAGAGCGTTCAACCGGAGATGCGGGATGAATCAATCCCTGAAGAAATCCGTAGACCGCCGTATTGCTCCCCACGCCGAGCGCAATCGTCAGCAGCAGCCCAAGTGACAGGCCCGGCGCTCGTGCAAATGCCCGCCCTGACATAAAGATTCGTTGGAAGCCGCGCGACAAGGTCACGCAGATACCCTAGCAACTCACGCGCCACTGCGAGCAGCCTGCATCCTCTGCGCCGCAGCCCCAGGGCGACCCTCTGTCCCCGTCCACTTCCGCGCTCTGGGTGTCCAGAATCGGACAGACCAAACCTCGTCGAAGCGCTTCGACTTCATAAGCTCCGGTCATTTTGCGCTTGCTGCCAAGACCCCTGCATGTGCCCCGGCTCAATCACTCGGCTTTGAGTGCATCCACCGGATTGATCGCAGCAGCCCTGGTTGCGGGAAAGTAGCTCGCGAAAGCCGCGGCGGCAGCAAGGATGAGCGGTACCGCAACAAAGCTGAATGGATCTAAAGGGCTGACACCGAACAACAGCGCTCTCATCAGGCGCGCTACCGCGGCAGCCGCTCCCATACCGAAGACCACGCCAATCCCGGTAAGAGCCAGCGCAGAGCGCACAAACATCCAGCGAAGCTCGTGCTTCTGCGCTCCGAGAGCCACGCGGATCCCGATTTCGCGCGTACGCTGCGATACCGCGTAGGAGATCACCCCGTAGATCCCGATGATGCCAAGAGCGAGAGCCATTGACGCCGCAATTCCCAGCATGACAAGAGTGAACGACGTGCGCGCCATCGATTTGCCGTAAATCTCCTGCATTGTGCGCATCGAGGCCACAGGCAGGTTGCCATTCACCGCCCAGACGGACTGCTGAACCTCCGTGAGCAAGGCCTGTGTTCCAGCGCGCGCAGTCCGGATGGTAAACGTCACTGCGCGAGGCGTGAACGTTCCGAGCCAAGGGTTGCGGACAATCGCGGGCCAGTACACGATGGCCGGAGCACCTTGATCCACGCCGTCATAACGAACATCTTGGGCCACCCCGATGATTTCAGACCATGGCTCACTCGGACCCTCGCGCATGCGCTTGCCGATTGCGGCACTGGCACTCCCCCACTCTTCCCGTGCCAGATTCTCCGAGACGATGATCTTCCGCTGCAAATCGAAGGTCTCGCTCCAGGTGAAGTCGCGGCCAGCAAGCAGGTGAGTGCCGAAAGTCTTCAGGTACCCGGGAGATATGTAGTTATAGAACCGGATGGGTGGGTCGCCTCTATAGGTCTTGCCCTCCACAGAAATGAGATTCCAGCCATGGCCAATCCCTTCCATTGGCACCAGCTGGGCAAATCCCACGGAGGTCACGCCGGGAATGGAACTGAGCTTTTCCGCGATGTTGTTCTCGAGACGAAGCGCCATCCGCGAGTCGCTCACGGTGGAATCCGGAATCGAAATGCGCAACGTCTGAAGATCGGACGCGTCGCTGAACCCCGGATCAACTTTGCGCAGTTGCTGGAAAGTCCGGATCATCAGAACAGCGCACACTAAAAGCACAAGTGCCATCGCAACCTGCTCGATGACCAGAACGTTGCGGGAGCGGTGACGCTCGCGGCTGCTGCTGACCGTACGAGCAGAGCCGAGACTCACAGTCGCTTGCCTACTTGCGTACTTCCAGGCGGACATCGAGCCGAAGAGGAGCCCCGACGCAAGCGAGACGAAGAAGTTGAAAAAGAGCGAAGCTGGATCCAGAGATATTTCCGTCAGGCGCGGCAGATTTGCCGGGCCAATTGCAACCAGAAACCGCAACCCCGCCGAAGCCACGGCGACTCCGAACACACCTCCGATCAGTCCCAGCAGCACGCTTTCCAATAGCAACTCACCCGCGATCCGTCCGCGTCCTGCTCCGAGCGCCGCACGAATGGAAAGTTCAAGCTGACGGACATCGGCGCGCACCATTAGCAGATTGGCGACGTTGACGCAGGCGATGAGAAGCACAAGGCCGATAGTGCCCATCACAACGATGAGCACGCCTTTTACATCCCCCACCACCTCCTGCTTGAGCGAATGCAGGTCCGGTGTGATCCGCCATTTGACATACCAGTGAGGATCGCTTCCAAAGCCGTTCGAGAAGGAATCCATCCAGATCGGAATCGTGCGTGCAAGGTCGGCGTTGGCTTGGAGTATCGTCACTTCCGGTTTGAGGCGTCCAATTCCATGAAACCCAAAGCCGGCCAGTGGCTGCTTGTTGCGCTCGAATGCGAACGGCACCAGGATGTCGAAGTCCTGGTCCTCGATTCGGAAATCACGCGGCATCACGCCGATGATTGTGCGTGCCTGGGAATCGACAGTGATGCTGTGCCCGATGATGGAAACGTCGCCGCCAAATCGCCCCTGCCAGTATCCATAGCTCAACATGATGTTCTTAGGACCATTCGGAACCTGATCGGCCTCCGTCAGCAGACGTCCCTCGATCGGCGGAACGCCCAGCGCTCCCAGAACGCCATCGCTCACAAGAATGCTGTTCACTTCTTCAGGCCGCACAAGCCCGGTGACATTTGCCCGGTTCGAGGACCAGATGCCCAGCGATTGAAAGGTCCGGTTATTCTCGCTGAAAGCGAAGTACATGGAAGCAGAAAGCGGCAGGCCCTTCTGGAAGTTCGCCAGTCCCGCAGCTCCGGGAGCGTTGAGCCATAACGAAACCAGCCTGTCGCTGTCCGGATACCGAAGCGACCTCAGAAGCACACTGCTGACTACGCTGAAAACCGCTGTGTTCGCGCCAAACCCAATCGCGAGTGTAAGGAGCACCGTCGCCGTGAATCCGGGCGACTTGATCAAACGGCGCAAGGCAAGTCTTACATCGGCAGAGACGCGCTCAAGTCTGGGCCACTGCCACACCTCGCGACTCCGCGTCTCTACCAGCACCGGATTTCCAAATGCGCGAAGGGCGGCCTGGCGCGCCTCGACACGGGAAAGGTTCTCCAGACGCATGAGCTGCTCGGTTCTCTCCTCGATGTGTCCGCGCAGCTCTTCATCCAGTTCGTCTTCGAATCGTCGGCGACGGAAAATTTGGCCCCACCAGCTCATCGAACAGACCTCCTAGGAACTCTGCGCTTTTCGAACGGGCCCGAGTACCATCTGAATGCCTTCCAGCATCCGATCGAATCGGGAGATCTCGCGTTCGAGATGACGTATGCCGCCTTTTGTGATTTCGTATATGCGCACGCGGCGGTTGGTTGAAGGCGATACCGTCCATGCAGCCGTAACCATCTTCGCTTTCAGTAGCCGCTGGAGAGCCGGATACAAAGAACCCTCTTCAACCTGGAGCAGGTTTTTAGAACGTTGCTGGATGTGCTGGACCAGCGCATATCCGTGCGCGGGCTGGCGCCTGAGAGACTCGAGAATCATCATCTCCAGGGCCCCGGGAAATAGATCGCGCGATGCATCATGACTATTTTCCATAAGGCATTGATAAAACATGCCTAGAGTAAACATGTATAAGAAAGAAGTCAATATCCCTTTTCAGGCGGACTCTCACTTGCAATCCTGTGGGAAGGTGCTCAGGCAGAATTTTCCGGAACAAGTCCACTTCACTTCAAAGGCTCTTCTGCCCCCTGAACTTCCTGCGACTGCCTGCGATGTCCATCCCAGCTGGCATTGGTCATGCGAGCGTCATCCCGCGCCACGCGCAGTTCTACCGGTGTCCTGTATTGGAGATAGTCGAGCCCGACCCGCATGTTATGCAGCACAGGGCCTGGAATTGAAATTGCCACGGCAATGCCGAGTATCGCATGTGCACAGCCCAGCGTAACGACACTGCGGAACCGCAGAAAAAGGTAGCTGGCCGCGAGTCCCCAGAACAGTGCCATCACCGTAAGAATCAGATTTGGCAGATGAGCAATGGCGAACAAACCCGCCACGATCACAGCCGCCCAACTCTCGCGTGGCATGGTCCGCGCCAGGCGCGATAAAAAGTATCCCCACAAAAGCCACTGCTGCGCGATAGCCCACAGCGCATATCCGGCGAATGCCTCCGCGCGACCCATCGGGCCGTAAGGCTGTTGCAGTGTATGCATCCTTGCCGCAATGGCTATCGTCGGAGCCGCCAGCATCAGCGCTCCGCCCACGATCCACAACGAATTCCAGATTTCCTTCAACCGGAACTGAATGGATCTGGTCCGCGCCAATGCCAGCCCCGTCGATCCGCCGATCCAGATGACAGCTGCCCCGTAAAGCCACTGCCGGGCCGGATCCGACGTCCAGTTTGCGCTCAGGATCAGCGCATAACTCACAATCAGTTCCAGTACATCGAAGGAGTGGTCACGCTTGGCTTGCGCAGGAATGGGGATACCGGTGTCGCTGAACACAGAAGTGGCATTCCGCGGGAACATCGTCTCCGCGCAACCGGACGACGGGCGCTTTGCGAGTTCTTTTCTGACCGACATAGCCAAACCGCAGGGCAAAAGCTTGCGTGATTGTGCCCTGACGGAGAAGCGAAAAGCCCTCCCACTTTCGTCGGTCTCGTGGCGCGAAGGTGTCTTCGACCCGGTACTAACTGGTTAGAAACGCCAATCCGGAAAGCAAAAACCTGCTCAATTGGGCTTCCGCATGGGCGACAGCTGCGATCATCGCGATTAGGCATGGGAGGGGGCAATGGACAGAGACACATTCGCTCACTCCTGTGCCCTGAACCAGAACATATTGCCCTCCAGCCCGCGGCCTCGCACTCAGATCGGGCGTCATTATTGTTGACGGCAATGAGGCTCTAATCGACCCGGCGAAATGCCTCAACAGAACTTGTCCGACGCGGCCGCCAGATCGAAATCCTTCTCCGTAATCCCGCCCGCATCGTGCGTCACCAGCGCCAGCCGCACCTTGTTGTACCTGATATCGATATCCGGATGATGTCCGGCAGCCTCCGCCACATCCCCGACCTTGTTCACGAAAGCCAGCGATGCCCGAAAATCCTTGAAAAGAAACGTCCGCACCAACTCGCCAGACTCAACCTGCCAGTCCGGCACCGACACCAGCTTCGCCTGGATTTCCTTGTCAGAAAGCGATCCCATCCTGCTCCTCCTGGGAATGTTTTTCAGTCCATTAGCCGGATACCCCGGCAACTCCACAACTATAAGATGCCCTGCCTGTCCTCCAGCCCGTCTCCGTCGACAACCTTAAAATTTCCACCTCAACTGTGGTAACTAATCCATTAGTTGCACGTCTATATGATTGGAAAGGGAGGGCAAGGGCCACTCTTTGGTCACGTAGATACAACAACTTACAGGATGCCTCCGAAGAAATCAAACACGTTAACGGAAGCCGAACTGAGGCTCATGAAGATTCTCTGGCGCCGGGGAGAATCGGCAGTCAATGATCTCGTCGCGGCCATGCCCGATGGGGAATCCCTCGCCTACAACTCTGTCCTCACAACAATCCGGATTCTCGAGCAGAAGGGCTATGTCGAGCATCGCCAGGAAGGTCGCGCCTTCATCTACCGCCCGCTCATCGCTGAAAACGAAGCCAGTCGAACCGAAATCAGGCACGTTCTCACCCGCTTCTTTGGCAACTCCCGTGAACAGTTGCTGCTGTCCTTGCTGGGCGAAAGTGACATTTCCCGCGAAGAACTCGATCGCTTGAAAGCAGCGATCGATTCCGCAGCCCAGGACGAAGCCCCAAACGAATTTGACGAGGCCTAGCCATGCACACTGCCGCCATGTTCACTGAACTCACCGTGACCGGCCCCACCGCATGGGGATGGTTCGCTGCGCAGTGCCAGTCATTCGCCGCAAGTGCAGGCTCCACACTCGTGACATCCATCTGGCAGAGTGCCGTGGTAGTGTGCGTACTGGAAATTGCACTTCGCCTCGCCCCGCGCATCTCCGCCGCACATCGATTCAATCTCTGGGCCGCGGGCTTTGCCCTCGCAATCGCCGTCCCTTTCGTTCCGCTTATCAACGTCGCTGAAAGTTCCTCGCAGGTCGCTCTACCCGATTCACCGTTATCTCCCGCCGCATCCCACGCTCTCTTCCAGGTAGACACTCGTTGGGGATATGCCATCGCGGCACTCTGGCTGATCGCTTCCCTCATTCGAACGGCGGCACTCGTCGCACACTCCGTCCGGCTGCGGCAGTTGTGGAAGGCTGCGCAGCCGGTCGAGGTCGATGGAGTCCTTTCCAACGCTCTCATTCATCTCCGCCACTCCCGCGTAAACATTTGCACGACGCAGACACTCGACCGCCCCGGCGTCATCGGCTTTCTCTCCCCGCGCATCCTCATTCCTGAGTGGCTGCTCCCCCGTCTCACGCCCGCCGAACTCCGGCAAATCGTTCTCCACGAAGCCGAACATCTCCGCCGCGGCGACGACTGGACCAACCTCATCCAGAAGCTTTGCCTCGTCATCTTCCCCCTGAATCCCGCTCTCGCGTGGCTGGAGCATCGTCTTTGCCGCGAGCGAGAGATGGCTTGCGATGAGGGCGTCATTCGCATCACCAACGCTCCCCGCGCATACGCTGCCTGTCTCGCCAGTCTTGCTGAACGCCGCCTCGAGCGCCGGGCAGAGGCCCTCTCACTCGGTGCATGGCACCGCCGCTCCGAACTAGTTCATCGCGTGCACCGCATCCTGCTTCACAAACACACGATGAACAGAACCGCCGCCGGCACGCTGCTCGCCACACTCGGTTCTGTGCTTGTGGCCGGCTCCATCGAGATGTCCCGCTTCCCGCAACTCGTTGCTTTTGTACCGAAGCACAACATCCAGGCCGTTACTCCCGCTCGTCAACTTGACGCGCTGCTGGCTAGCGAGAACGCGGCCAGACCGCAGTTGCCAGCAAGCTACAGCGCCATCCCCGCAAAAGCCATCCTGTCCGCTCCGCATCCGGCTGCATCCGCGACGCGTAAACGCATGGCTCCAAAGCCTGTTCCTGGTGGCCGCCCGACGAACGACGCCGCTTCGATCGGTGCCCCGCAAATCGCGAAGTCTGACCAGTTCGGCGATCGCGTAGTCTCATCCGAGCCTCAACCCCAGCGGTGGGTCGTCGTCGCAACCTGGCGCGAAGTCACCACCGTGAGCCGCGTCCCGCAAGTCATCTCTGACTTCGCATCAGACAACGAAACGTCTCAGATCCCGTCGGCGAGCGGCGGGACGAACAATACCGCCGTTCCGACGACAACCGCAGTCAACGCGGCGAGCACAATCTCCACGAATGCTTCGACAGCCCAATCGTCCAAAACCCAGAATCACGCTGACGCTCCTGTGCATCGCTTTACAGTCACGCAGCTGATCCTGCGCGTAGTCACGGCAAGCCCGAATTCAAGTTCCACTCAACCGCCAACCGCATCGGTACGCGACGGCTGGTTCATTATCCAACTGTAAGTTCAACTTCAAACCTCAATGGAGATCCACTCATGCCCGAATCAACTAATCTATTAAGAGCCAAAGCAAGAAAGTTCGGCGCCCCAGTAGCTGCGGCCGCCTCCGTACTCCTCGCTTTTGCTTTCATCCTCGGCCATACCGCACAAGCCGCCGCACACATCGGTGGGCTGGATGCCGCCGCTCCCATGGATGACAATAGCGTCTCCTCGCTCGTCGCTCTCGACAATGCCGTTGAAGCCGTCGCAGCGCGAGTAACTCCCGCCGTCGTAAACGTCTCCGTCACCGCGCGCGTCAACGGTCAGGATGCCGACAACGACGATGACGACACCCAAGACAATGGGAATGGGAACGGCAACGGCAATGGAAACGGCAACCGGATCAACCCCAACGCCATCCCGCCCGAGTTCCGCCGCTTCTTCGGACCCATGGGCCCGATGGGACGCAGCCAGCAACCGCAGATCGAACACGGTATCGGCAGCGGCATCATCATTTCGCCCGATGGCTACATCGTCACCAACAACCACGTGGTTGATGATGCAACGCAGATCAAGGTCACACTCAACGATCGCCGTGTCTTCCCGGCAAAGCTCGTCGGCGTCGACAAACTCAACGACCTCGCTGTCATCAAGATCGACGCGAAGAATCTCGCCTCTATCGCGTGGGGCGACTCCACACGCCTGCGTCCTGGCCAGACAGTGCTCGCATTCGGCAGCCCATTTGGCTACTTCCAGTTCTCCGTAACCCGCGGCATCGTCAGCGCTCTCGATCGCCCTAATCCCTACTCGAACGATCCACGCAAGCCCGGGGCGTACATCCAGACTGACGCCGCAATCAACCAAGGCAACTCAGGTGGACCGCTGGTCAATGCGCACGGCGAACTCGTCGGCATCAACACCTTCATCATCACCAATAACGGCTCATTCGCCGGCGCTGGATTTGCAATTCCCACCCAGATCGTCCGCGCCTCCGCCGAGTCCATCATCAAGAGCGGTACAGTCCACCACGGCTATCTCGGCATCAGCATGAATGACGTGACGCCCGACAACTCCACCTTCTTCAACCTGCCCGATGCTACCGGCGCCATCGTCAGCCAGGTCACGCCCGATTCACCCGCAAGCCAGGCCGGCCTCAAGCGTGGCGACGTGCTGCGCGAACTCAATGGCACGAAAATCAAGAACGGCGGCGCGCTCCAACTCGTTGTCAGCCAGACTGCGCCAGGAAGCGACATCAAGCTCGGCATCCTCCGCGACGGCAAACCCGACACCCTGACCGTAAAAGTCGGCGAGTTTAAGGGCGAAAAACAAGTCGCGCAGAACGATGAAAACAGCTCACAAAAACGCGGCAAACTCGGCGTCTCCGTCGGAGACCTCAACGATGATCTGCGCGAGCAAATCAAGCTCCCCTCGCAAGTTAAGGGGGCCGCAGTGCAAAGCGTGCGTCCCGGAAGCCCCGCTGACGACGCAGGTCTCGCTCCCGGCGATGTCATCGAAGAAGTCAACCGCAAGCCCGTGCAGAACGCGCAGGACTTCGCTGAAAGCGTTCGCGGAGTTCCAGCCGGAAAAGACGTCCTCCTCCTCGTCTGGTCTCGCGGAGGCTCAACCTACCGCGTAGTCCACCCCACCCCCAGCACCGACAAAGGCGAATAACTCAAATAAAGTTTGCAGTAGAAACTCCAAGGCCGCTGCATCTCCTCGAGTTGCAGCGGCCTCTTTTTCTGTAAGTCTCAAATGCTCGCCACCCGTCGATGATTGTCTTGTTGGGCGAAGCGTGGCGTAGCCGAAACACCTGCAGTTGTTCTTCTTCTCAGTTCCCCGAGCCCTTGAACGACTTGTCCGAATACGCCGGATGCTGCGGCACTGGTCGCGGATCCGCCTTGATCTCTTCCTTCAACAATTTCAACGCCGCCTGCAATTGCTCATCATTCCCCGCGAATGTTCCATGCGGCAGATCATCCACTGCGATATCCGGCTCTGCGCCGTGCCCCTCGATCAGCCATTTCCCTTCCGGCCCGTAGACGCCAAGTTCCGCCGCGGACGCAATCCCATTGTCCGCCTGCACGTTGCTGAAGCTCAGCCAAACCTCGCCGCCCCACGTCCGCATTCCAATCACCTTGCCAAGTCCGAGACGCTTGAACCCTTCGGTGAATGCCTCTCCATCTGAAGCCGTCTGCTGATCGCAAAGAACAACAATGTGGCCGCGGAAAGCGTACTGCATGTTCCACGACGGGCTCCCCACCCGCGGCTGGAAATAGAACCATGCCTTGCGCAGCAGCTTACCCAGCAGCCACGAATCGATATTGCCGCCGCCATTGTGACGTACATCGATGATCAGTCCCTGCCGGTCGAATACTGGATAGAACTCACGCGCCCACTGATTCATATCCTCGGGGCCCATCGCCTGCAGGTGCACGTACCCAATCGTGTTGTTCGACTCCTTCTCCACCGTCATGCGTCGCGAGTACTCCCACTCCGCATACCGTAGATGCGACTCATCTCCATCCTTCATCGGCGTCACCAGCACGTCGCGAGTCGCACCTGCTGCATTCTTCACCTTCAGCAGCACCTGCGCTCCCGCCTTGCCTCGCAGCAGCGCCCGCTCGTCTGTTACGCCAAGCAGATCCTGCCCATCCATCGAGACGATAACCTCTCCCTCTTTGACAAGCGACTCGGGTTTGGCCAGCGGAGGAGTCAACTCCGGCAGATCGGGGTCGTGCAGGTAGATGTGTTCCACCACAAATCCGCCGGCCTTTTCATCACGCCGCAGCCGCGCACCCAGCGACGCCAGGTCCACCTGGTCAGCCGGCTTGCGCGCATCACCCCCCACCACAAACGTATGCAGCGCCGACAGCTCTCCCACCATCTGCGCAATCACCGCGTTCAATTCATCGCGATTCGCCACGCGATCCACCAGCGGCAGGTAGCGATCCCGCATCGCCGTCCAGTTCACGCCGTGCATGTTCTTGTCGTAGAAATAATCCCGCTCCAGCCGCCAGGCATCCATGAAGATCCCGCGATACTCGTCCACCGGCTTCGTCGAAAACGTCCACCGCGACAAATTGATCGACAACTTCGCCAGAGCCTTCGGATCTCCCAGAGCAGACGGCTTCACATCCGAGTCTAGGATGTAAAAGTCATCGCCCTTTCGCACCAGCATCTTCTTTCGGTTATCCGAAATCTCGAATCCCTTCACGTCGCCCATCACGTTGTCCACATCGTCGCCCTTGTTGGCGAGATCGACGCACTGCAACCCGAGATGCTGATGTGTATTGTCTCCATCATTTAGCCAGCAGAGCCTCTTCTCTGTCGCCTGCAGGTTTCCATAATTCCCAGCCGGCACCGGCACCTCAATTAACCGCGACGACAAATCCGCGAAGTCGATCTTCACCTCCGGCGGCTTCTTCTCATCCTTCTTGTCGTCTTTCTTCTCCTCCGGCTTCTTCTCGTCTGTCTTTTTCGTCGCCTCCGCTGCCTTCTTTTCGTCCTTCTTCACATCCTTCGACTTGTCATCCGCCTTCTTCTCGTCCTTCGCAGCATCGCCATCGGGATGCAATTCATCGGGTGGCAAGAACGGTGACCGCAGATCCGGCACCAGCGCCAGTTGATAAATCTTCAGCTGATGATCGAAGAACGGTTCCGGCTGCCGTGGCCCCCAGGGCGACTGCACCGTCGTCTTCAGCGCTCGGTCTGAGAGAAAGTACAACCACTTCCCATCCGAACTCCAGATCGGATTCACACTGTCATACCGATCCGACGTAATCTCCTTGATCTCGCCCGAAACTACATTCAGCACCTTGATCTGCGCAAACTGGTTATCCGCCGCCTGCACAAACGCCAGCCACTTGTTGTCCGGAGACCACTGCAAATCGCCGAAGTCCCCTGTCATCGACTCCGCGACCAGCTTCTCTTTCTTCGCCTTCACATCGAAAAGCCACAGCTTCTCGTCTTTATCGTGATGCGCTAGCCAGTTCCCATCCGGAGAAACCACCCCGTCCCACCGAAGCACCTTCGCATCATTCGTCCACTGCTCCGGCTTTCCTACCCCATTCGCCGGGAATTTCCAGAACTCCGTCTCGCCGCTCTCCGTGGACAGCGCCAGGATGCTTTTCCCATCCGGCAGAAAACGCGCTTCGCGATACCTCACCGCCGAGTTCGCCGCCACCTTCACAATCCTGCCGTTCCGCAGTGGAAGCGTGAATACCTCGCCGCGTGCCGTGAATATCGCGCTTCCCCCATCCGGCGCAATATGCACCGCTGTCAGATAGTCCGACGGCTTCTTCACCCAGTGCTCCCGCAACTGCTCGAAGTCTGACGTCAGCGTGATCGGAACCACTTGCTCTTTCCCTGTCTTTAAGTCCAGCAACCACAGATCCGCCCCGCTCGCATATACGATCCGTCCGTCATCGATCGCCGCCGACGAAATGTCGAACTCCTTCTGGTGACTTTCCTGCTTCACGCCGTGTCCATCCTCGTCCATCGAGTACACGTTCATCACGCCATCGCGATCGCTCAGGAAATATACCCGCTTGTTCCAGAACATCGGCTGCGTCGACGCGCCTGTCCAGTCCGCCGTCAGCGCGACCGCCTCATTCTTTCCGTCAAACTTCCAGATGCTCTCTGCCGTTCCGCCCTTGTATCGCTTCGTCTCGCTCGGCTGCCTGTACCAGCGCGTGAAAAATAGATTGTGGTCCTCCGGCGAATACGCTCCCTCAGCAGCCTGCGCCAGCGGAACAATCTCGCGCGCTCCCACATCACTCACCAGCGCCAGCTGCGTCCCCGGCAGCGTCGAATACCGTGACGTCGAAACCATCAGCCGTCCATCCGGCGCAAATCCTGCAGGCCGCGAATCCCCATCCCACGTCCACCGCTGTGGTATTCCGCCCTCCAGGGGCATCGTGTAAACCTCGGTCGGTCCCTCGAAGTTCGCACTGAACGCCACCGTCTTCCCATCCGCCGAAAGCACCGCCGCCCACTCCATCCCCGGATTCGAAGTCAGCCGCCGAGCCACCCCGCCGTTCGCTCCCACTACCCACAGGTCGCCCTCCGACGTAAACACGATGTTCTCGCCGCGCACCGCCGGGTACGTGTAATACCCCCGGTGCATTGGAGCGGTCGGACTTCCTGAAGCCTGTCCGTCAGCACCCAGCACGACCCGCGGCACGAACAAATCAGCAACAACCGCAACCGCCAGCGCGATCCGGCAAACCACAAATAAGATCTGCATGCTTACCTCTGATTTGAAATTCAGACAGACGTAGATAGATCCCGCATCCAACGCAGGATGATCAACAGAATCTAGACAGCTTGAGAGGGAAGTTTACTACGATCGTGCTCCGACGCTCATCTGGAGCTTCTACTTGTGCTCTCCTGCGCTAACAGTCGGCGCTGGGAGTTCATACACTTGAATTGCATTGCCTTTCAAAATTGCGACTCGCCTTCCGGAGGGTGAAATCGCCACATTACCGCCGCCGTCGTAGATCGGCGCAACAGTAGCTTCCATTACAACTTTTCCAGTCTCCGCGTCGAAAACCCGCACCATCTGTCCCTGCACATCATCGATGCGCACTCCATCTGTATATTTCTCTGCCGAGCGCTTCAGCACCAGTGTCTCTCGTGCCACCCGCAACCCGTTGCGCGCTGTCACTACCAGAGGCCACATCGTATTACTTCCAATCGTCGTCTCCCACAATGTTGCCAGGCCCACGGTTTTCGATGCTTTCAGCCTCCACCCTTCCTGAGGATCGCACCGGCTAATCAGAAGCACCGTGTCTGTTACGAAACTATACTGCGGCGGGCATGTCGAATCCGCCTCCCCAAGCGCCCAGCCCTTGTTGCCCCCATACGGGACAACGTTCAACCGCCAATGCATACCCTTCTTCTCATGTAACCTCTCAACATATCCCTGGGAGTTCATCGGCCAATCCGACGTCTGCGATGTCCACGGCGCCTTCGTTGTCCGAACCACTTCGCCCGTCTCCCGTCTCACGGTTCGAATTGTCAGCACGCTTTTTGCTTCCGCCTGTTTTCCATTCTTTACCGGCTTCTCCACAGCGGCAACACTCGCAGTACTTGTCGTCGATTCCTCACTGCCGGCTTCGACAGAGTTCGCAACGATGTACTGCTGCTCAGGATCCATCTCGATCCACATCAGCCGCCCAGGCCATCGCAGATACTCCTTGATCTTCAGCTCCGCGTCGCCTTCATTGAGACCGTCCGCCGTGCGCACCAGGAAGTGCCCGTTATTCAACATCCATAGATACCGCCGTCGGTCAGCAATGTTCCATTCCGCCTCGGGCCCCGCCTTACCGCTAGCAATATCGACTACCGTCGCATGAATCCGTTGCTCTCTCTCCTGGTCTTCATCAGCACTCCGCTCTTGCAGCCCCGATGCCACGTGAAAGCTGAACAGAAGCCGCTTCTCATCGATGAAGTCCAAGCTCACAAGCTGCTGCTGACGTAGAAGATAGCTGGTTCCTGGAATCGAAAATCCCATCGGGCTCACGGGAATTGAAAACGCTGGCTCCAGGCTAGCCACCTCCGGAAACCGCTCCATGTACTTCTTCGGTGGCCCGGCTCCATTCGGAACCGAAGGAATCACCGGCATCGACGGCACGCTCAAGTTCGTCTGCCCGCGCAACTCCCCCCCTGCGGCAACTAAACCCAGCAGCAAAGCGAACGCCGACCTCATGTAAAGCTGTCTCATCAGACTCGATTCTAGCTACCCCTCCACTCGTTCGCCCTAACCCTTTCGGGCTACTCCACAGTCACCGACTTCGCCAGGTTCCGCGGCTGATCCACATCACACCCCCGCCGCACAGCAATGTAATAAGCCAGCAGTTGCAACGGCACGATTTCAATCAATGGCGATAGCAGCTCAAAAACCGGCGGAACGTAAATCACCTGCTCGACTAGGCCACCAATCGTCTTGTCGCCCTCTGTTGCCACCGCAATCACCCGCCCCGACCGCGCCGTCACTTCCTGAATATTCGACAGCGTCTTCTCATACCGCAGCTTCGACGCCGGATCCGCTTCATCACGCGTGACCAGAACCACTACCGGCAGCGTCTCATCGATCAGCGCATTGGGACCGTGCTTCATCTCGCCCGCCGGGTACCCTTCCGCGTGAATATACGAGATTTCCTTCAGCTTCAGCGCCCCTTCCAGCGCAATAGGAAAATGAATTCCTCTCCCCAGGTACAAGAAGTCCCGAGCATTCGCAAAGCTTGACGCCAGTTGCTCGCACTGCCCTGAACAACTTTTCAGCACTTCCTCAATCTTCGCCGGAACGCGACTCAACTCCTCAATCAGCTGCACCGACCGTTCTTTGTTCATCCGCCCGCGCAGTTGCCCCAGCTTCAGCGCCAGCAGAAACAGCGCCGTCAGCTGCGAGGTAAACGCCTTCGTCGATGCGACACCGATCTCGGGCCCCGCGTGCGTGTAGATCGCGCCATGGGCCTCGCGCGCCACCATGGCGCCCACCACGTTGCAGATCGCCACCGTTTTCGATCCCAGCGCCTTCATCTCGCGCTGCGCCGCCAGCGTATCCGCCGTCTCACCCGACTGCGTAATCAGCAGCCCCAGCGCATTCCTGTCCGGAATCGGATTTCGATACCGGTACTCACTGGCGTAATCCACGTCGACCGGCAGCCTTGCCAGCCGCTCGATCATGTACTTGCCCGCAAGCGCCGCATGCCAGCTCGTTCCACACGCCGCAATGTTGATACTCGAGGCAGCTGCCAGCTCCTCGTCATCAATTTCCATCTCACCCAGAAAAATGCTTCCCGAATCCAGCGACACCCGCCCCAGCGTCGTATCTCGAATCGCCCGCGGCTGCTCCCAAATCTCCTTCAGCATGAAATGCTTGTAGCCGCCCTTTTCCGCCTGGATAGGGTCCCATTGAATTCTCTCGAGCTTCCGCTCGATCGGCTTCCCGTTGAAGTCCGTCAGCTTCACCCCATTCAGCGTCAAAATCGCCATATCCCCATCGGCCAGAAAATAGATATCTCGCGTGTGATGCAGAATCCCCGGCACATCCGACGCCACAAAATACTCACCCTCTCCCACTCCAATCACAACCGGCGGCCCCGACCGCGCCGCGACAATCTTGTCCGGCTCAGCAGAAGACAAGATTCCCAGCGCAAATGCTCCCGTGAGCCGCTTCACGGCACGACGAACCCCGTCCTCCAGCGAAATCGGAGCACCAGCCGTTTCAGCTTCCTTCTGAATCTCCTCAATCAGGTGAGCAATGATCTCTGTGTCCGTCTCCGTAACGAACTTGTGCCCCTTCTCCGTCAGTTCGTGCTTCAGTTCGAGGTAGTTCTCAACGATCCCGTTGTGAACCACCACAATTCGACCCGAGCAGTCTCTGTGCGGATGCGCATTTTCTTCGGTCGGCCGCCCATGCGTTGCCCAGCGCGTATGCCCGATGCCAAACGTACCCTCGAGTGGCTTTTCGCGAAGCACCTCTTCCAGGTTCCCCAGCTTCCCCGGCGCGCGACACACTTCCAGCAGCGCCGTCTTCGGTCCACCTACCGCGATTCCCGCTGAGTCATACCCGCGATACTCCAGCCGCCGCAGCCCTTCGATGATGACGGGGACAACCTTCTTCGGCCCCACATACCCGACAATTCCGCACATGCCCTGATTCTATGCGACATGTCATCCAGGGCAGAACCCCGCAATCGGTGCGAGAGCCCTGCAACGTTCGTAATCAGTACCTGTAACTGAGTAACCTCAAATCGGTAATTTGAAACTTCTCGCGTTCCAGCTAATGATGGAATGCAGTCGAGTCGAGAATCTTGCTGGATGACTCGCTCAGGTTCGAGAGAAATTCACACTCTCTGAACGGAAGTTTTCATCAAATTGGGGGTACGATTCCTGCCATGAAATCATACGCAATCAACTACGGTCTGGATCTGAGCACGCAGTTGAACATTCAATACGGCCCGCAGCCTACGCCGGAGTCACGCTATTCAACAAGAGAACAAGCTGCACTGGATTGTGTGCGCCTGAACCAGACCCGCCTTCATGTCGGATCGCACCGCTGCGCCTTCGCTGTTGACAAGCTTCCCGACGGCGACTTCGGCATTATCTGTGCCTGCCATCCTCACTAGTTTGGTTACTCCCCGCAACCGGTAGCAAATCTTAGCGAAGTCAAGGAATCAGGCGAAATCCCTCCACCCTCTCCGCAGCTCGTAGATTCCATCGGCGACAAAGTCTGGACCAGCTTTAGCGCGCAGCCATTTGCGCCCGACGCTGCTCCCTTGCCCTGATGATCTCGCCGATGTCCGTCGCTGGCAGTATCTCGACGCGTTCACATCCCCGCCTCAAGCCCGGACTCTGCGAGCGGAGATGCGGCGTGCAATCGAGGACGGGGCCCTCTACTACACCCTCGGGTATTCTCCAGCAGACGGCAAGATGGATGGTAGCTATCGCCACCTCGAGGTCAAGTTGACTCATGGCAAGGGCAAGCTCGCTTACCGTCATGGTTACATTGCCAGCGACGCTCTGGGTGCGGACGCAAAATCAGGCATCGATCCGCTTCCACCGCTGCTGAGACTTGGACTGCCCGACGCCACCGGTGTCCCGTACGGGGTGAGTGTCAAACAATCTGCGATTCAGCCCTCGCTTGGTGAAGTCTCAAGCTGGCCAGAATCCAAATCTCAAAAGTCCATCCATCCGCTACACCGTGGACTTCGTGATACGAAGCGAGGACCTTTTGTCTTCCCACCCGCAAGGTGACCGCGCCGTCAAATTCCTTCTCGGCCTGAAAGCGTACGACCGCGATGGCAACGCGCTGAATTGGCAAGGAGATGTGGAGACTTCCGATATCGAGCCTTCCCAATATGATTCGATCCGAAAGAATGGCATCAGCGCGCACATTGACATCGACCTGCCCACCACCGGTGATGTTCATCTCGTCACCGCTGTGTACGATTTAAAAAGCGGCAAAGCAGGGTCGCAGGAGGTCTCCGTTCGAGCCATCTCCGAATAATCTGGGACCCATGGACTGTCAAACGTGGTCAACTAAGTCACCCGCCATCTACGCAGAAAAACTTGCGGCCGCGGTTGCAGTCTATTTGAGCAGAATCGCTATCCTTGAATCATGGGGTAGAATTCCAGCGGTTTTTGTCGCAGCACTTCCCGCACGGAAATCAGAGATTGACCCGCGTCAGCGCATCGCGCGTAACTAATTGCAAATCAACCACCTACAAAATCTATAGAGGAGCAGACAGTATAGGGTCGAATCCTAAGTCCTTTTGAATCTATTATCAGGAGATAAGTCTAATCATTTGTATTAAGTAGCAAAATCAGGACAAATAAATAAGCCTAATCGCATATATAGGTGCAAAAAACGAGAGGGACGTATTCATGAGGTCGGAGCACGGTCTGGGGATGAAAACAATGAAGCTCTCCGGCAGCGGGGCGGAATCGCAGCGATCCACGAAAGGAGCAGAGGCCTTCATGCCTCTGAAAACCAGCCGATCTGACGCGGGGCTTTAGCCCGGGAGCTACAGACGAGATAAACCCAATGGCATGTATTACGTGCAAAAAACGGGGGGGGAGGGGGTAGGGTAAGTACGGATGGGGCGCGTCGCTGACAGGCAATCTGGGACACGAGCTAAGTGCCATGTTATCTATTACCGATTTCATAAGCCCAAGCGTATCTATTAGGTAGCAAAAAGGCGGGGGGAAGGGGTGTGGTGGTTGGTCAGGACTTGGCGAAAAGGGAACTGTGCTTTCGCGGGCGCTCGGAATCGCCTCCCGAGTCACGGGTCATCATGAGCGAGAAACAAGGAGGAAGCCGTCTTAGGCTATCGACCTGTCTCCATCTCCGACTGAAGGAGCTAAGAGCTACTCCTCGATCCGGTAGGTGAACTCTTCGATCACCGGATTCGTCAGCACTTCCTTCGCGATCCGCTCCACCTGCGTCCGTGCCGCCTGCTGGTCCAGTCCATCCGCCAGCGCCAGGGCGAAATACTTCCCCTGCCGCACTCCCGAGACATCCGAGAAGCCGATCTTCCGCAGTGCATTGTGGATAGTCTGGCCCTGCGGATCCAGGACCGAGGTCTTCAGCGTAACGTAGACATGCGCCTTCATCTTCCGCGATTATAGTAGTTCAAGTGGCGACCGGTAAGTACTTGCCAATCATCGAACCTTGCCGCCATGTTCCCCCCCCCGAGATACACAAAGCGCATCGTGCGACTGCGCATCTAAAGAAATTCCGGTTCCCTCAACCTGCCGTACCCAACCCCGAGAGGATGTAGAAACAGATGGTTAATTATTTGGAGCTCCCCATCGGCGACCGCTCGCCCGAAGTGTTCAGGGCTGTCATCGAGATCCCTAAAGACGGTACCAACAAGTTCGAGTACGACAAGCAGCTGCACGTCTTCAAGCTCGACCGCAACCTGCACTCACCCGTGCACTATCCAGGCGACTACGGCTTCATACCCTCTACTCTGAGCGACGACGGCGATCCACTCGACGTGCTGGTGCTCGTTCCCCATTCCACCTTCCCTGGCTGCGTCCACGAAGTGCGCCCGATCGGGCTCCTCGAAATGCTCGACCAGGGCACCCTCGACGAGAAAGTCCTCGCCGTCGGCAAGAACAACCCACGCTACACCAACGTCTGGAACTACACCGACATCTACCCCCACATGCTCAAGGAGATCACCCACTTCTTCTCCATATATAAGGACCTCGAGGGCAAGCGCGTAGAGATCAAGGGTTGGCACGACGCTGCATATGCCCGCGATCGCGTCGTCCGCGCAGCCAAGCTCTTTGAAGAGGCGCATAAGAGTGACGAGCCCAAGCTCAAGGCTGTTGCACTCAAGCAGAAGGTGGCTGCGAAGTAAGCCCGGCGGGCAGTTGATTCATGGCCGCGCAAAGGCGCGGCCTTTCTCAACTCCGGCGAACACATCCCGACTTCCGCTATAATCCAGATTGAGCCGGAGAGATGGCCGAGTGGCTGAAGGCGGCGGTTTGCTAAACCGTTATAGGGTCAAAAGCTCTATCGGGGGTTCGAATCCCCCTCTCTCCGCCATCTGAATCACACCGGTGCTCACCGTCACACTTCTTCAGGTTCACTCGACTTCAACGCAAAAGTAACAATCTGTTCACCCAGACGCGGATGTTTGGCCTTCAGCCGGGCCGTGCCCGCTGATTCCCCGGCCCTCACCCATACCGCACCACGTCCCCCGACCAGTGCCAACGGATTGTCTCCAATCAGTTCAGCCGGTCCATCCAACTCAAATGCAATCGGATCGTTCGCGTACGTTCGCACTGCGCCAAACTCATCCGTGACTCGCAAAACCACGCGGGTCGTATCGGCTCCATCCGCGATCAACTCCTGATCGTCCGGAATCAGAACAAACTTCCGATCCACACCGCTGCCCGATAGCGTTTTAGTGATGGCAAGCTTCCCACCGATATACCCTTCCGCCCGCAGATCACCCCACCCCATCCTTAGCTTCCGGAGATCTGCTTTCCTCACGTCGAGAACAAAGGGCGGGTACTTCAAATGCTCGAATTCCTCTCGGTCCGGGACCAGTTCGGCAATCAAAACCCATGGATTGCTCTCCACACTGTCCGCCCTTGCCAGGATCTTCAGATGGTCGCAATTCGAGCAGAACACAGCCTTCGTAAACCCGACCGACTCATCGCCTCGCGCCCAATGAAACGCCGGCTCAAGGACAACCTCCTCCACTGGATCGCATTGCGCCTTGTAGAAGCCCGCAGCCGGCTTTGGCTCGCGAAAGATGTCCGTCACGCCGTGATAGCAGATGCGATCACCCGAACCGAAGTTCGCATGCGTGTTGTAATCAAACGCGCACCACCCGATTCCGCCTGCATATTGCGGGTTCGAGGCTAGCTGATTATGAATTCGCGCATGACGCAGAGTATGCTCGCGCAGCCGCTCGTCATCATCGGTCATCTTCGTCGGAAATGTATGCCCCACGAATTCCGTATTCAGATAGCGCGGATGATTAGGTGGCTTCAATGGAAACCCGAAATCATTCATCGTGAAGACATCTTCGAGAAACTCGGATTCTTGAAAATATCGAATCCCTCCCGTCTGACGAGAATCGTCGAGCGCATGCGCAAGGGCGTTCGTGCGCGTGTAGAAATCGTGATCGTCTTTCGATTCGTTGATTCGCACTCCCCACAAAATGATTGAAGGATGGTTCCAGTCTCTCCGGATCATGCGGCCGACATTGTCAATTGCAACATTCTTCCAGCTCTGATCTCCGATGTGCTGCCAACCTGGGATTTCTTCCAGCACAAGAAGTCCGATCTCATCGCACCGATCCAAAAAGTGCCGCGACTGCGGATAATGGGACGTGCGCACTATATTGCAGTGCAGATCCTTCCGAAGAATGTCGGCGTCTTTTCTTTGCACTCGAGCCGGCATTGCCTGACCTACAAAAGGAAAGGTCTGATGCCGATCGAGCCCGCGAAGCTTGACGATTTTGCCATTCAGGGAAAAACCATGATCCGTAAAGACTGCCTCACGGAAACCAACCCGCTGCACCTCTTCATCAACAAGTTTGCCATCATGCAGAAGCTTCACATGAACCGAATAGAGCCTCGGCGCGTCCAGATCCCAAAGTTGCACACCGTGCAAATCTGTCAGTGTCACCACACTACGTGCGGGATCTCTCAGAGTCTGCTTCGTGGCATAAGGTGAGGCGTCCGAATAAGGATCGACCACAGCATCCTGGCTCGATGAAGCTACCTGCCCGCTGATTCCAGCGCCCTTTCCGATTACTTTGTCTCCGTCGCGCAACTCCACTTCAAGCGAGAACACCCCTGCTCCCCGGTTTTCGCCCGCCACGAAACAACTCACCTCCAGCGCAGGACTTCCCAGCACATCTTTGGGCCGGGCAAAAACATTGTCAATGTAGAGATTCGGCACAACGCGGAGATTGACCTCTCTATATATCCCGCCGAATGTCATGTAATCAATCTCGTACCCAAACGGGGGAATGTCCGCCCGCTCGCTTGAATCGACCTGGACCACCAGCACGTTCTCGGCATCCCTGCGCAGATCCTTCGTCAATTCAAACGAGAAGGGAGTAAACCCCCCTCGATAATTTCCAAGGAGATGCCCGTTGATCCACACAGTGGAAGCTGTCATCACGCCTTCGAAATCGACGAAAACCCGCTTACCTTCAGCCCCTCTCGGAATGCGGAAGCGCCTGCGATATGTCGATACAAATTCGTAATCCTTATCGTCGAAGCTGTGCCAGGGAAGCTTAACGTTTGTATGAGGTATCACAATGCGCTGAAACTTCGAATCATCAAAGTCAGCCGCCTCCGCTCCGTCGATTTTTGCAGGATGAAACCGCCAGCCACGGTTGATCGGCAGAATCTGCCTTCCAGAAGCGCTCTCTTGCTCAGCGCCAGTCGCTGAATTCGTGAGCACGGTTGTCGCAACAGCACCTGCTAATTTGATGAAGTCCCGCCGGATCATATCTTTCCCCTTGTCCGGCTTCTTCGCACACAGAACCCGGTAAATTCTTCGCCGTATCCACTCTCAGGTTTCTTCCGAATCAGGTGGAGACCAGCCTTAGAAGCTCTTCCAAATCGATTGTGGAATTCGATTCGGTGCCTCGAGGCATCGAAGGCCCGACTGCGACTGCATCTCTGTGCCCCTCGAACCATGCGATAAAGCCCGATCGCTCCGAATCAGGTAGGCGTTGTTGGTCGATCCACTGGTAGTAAGCGCCCATCTCCGCATCGACAAGCGAGCCGAGCGCATCAACCTCGGTTTCCCCGTGCCCCCCTGCGAGCAGCTCGTTCATCGGGCGTTGCCTCTGGCGCGGGGCATACCGTATAAGCAAAGTCACAGCCTGGGCCCGGCGCAACACTTCACGAGCGGTCCATTGTGCAAACGTCGTGCTATAGATTTGCGTTCCCGAACCTTCCGTCAATAACTTCAACTTGAACCGGCTCAGTACGCGATCTGAGGTCATTTCCATTCCCAGATCGGTCGGACTTAGCCGCGCCAGCATGGTTCGAAGCTCCTCCGGCCCCATCCCGGGCCGGTCTACCTCTGCTCGCATTCGCTTCAGCAAGGAACTGCGCAACGGAGATAGCGCGTCATAAGAGACTGTAGTGATCCGCTGGCTGTGCTCAGCCGGAGTTCCTCCGTCCACATACCAATGCGCGTATTGAATCGGATGCGTTTCTGCACGCTTCTCGATCGCAGCCAGAAGTGACTCGAGTCCGCCTTTTGGATTCACGTTAGTGAAATAGGTGCCGTGCTTGCGGAGATTTTTGAACAGCCTTGCAGTATAAGTCGCTACACCTTGCCCCACCACGGCGATGCCAATCCTGCTCAATCCTGGCGGCTCGGTCTTGATGAATCGGTCTAGGCGATCGCCATAGTCTGTAGCAGCTTTTCGAAACGCATCAAGCTGATGTGTCGACCAGAGGTATGCAGCCTCTTGCTCTACGAACTGAGCAGGGAGATTCACCCAATTGAAGCTCTCTAGATTGGGTGACAGCGAGAGTCCTGCAAATCCAGCGAACCATTCTTGCCGCTCATTATCTGAAAGTTCTTCGAGAACGGAGAGCTCTTTCTCAATCGTGTAACGCTCGACCGGAAACTTATAGTCGTAATCGATAACCTCTCGAAGCAGGCTGGGCAAGAATGCTGTCGGTAATTGCCGTAATGCTCCAAGGTGCCGAACAGCGATTGCACGCGCCTCCGGCGGATACGCCGCAAAGTTCTCTGCCTTCAAATCGCGGGGACGCATGGCTAGACCAACTCCTGAATAGGCTTGCCGCTGGATTGCAATGGTGAGAAGCCCATCATCGCCCCGATACTCGGCACAAGGTCAATCGATTGCACCGGCGTATCGTAGACAACGCCCTGCCGCGTTCCTGCGCCAAGTACCATCATCCATGTTGTCCTGCTTGCTGGATCGCCCGTCCGATGATGTTGAAAGCCATTCCCTCCAGCGTCGAAGTCCGAATCACGGCCGAAATCGGGGAGCACAAACATTGTCGTATTGCCCGCATACTCCGGCTCTGCTTGAATCGTCTTCCAAAGTTCGGCACAAAGCCGATCGGTTCTTCGGATACCGTCGATGTACAGCGAATAGGCACCCGAGTGCGCCACATCGATGTCATGCATCGTGATCCAGAGTAAACTTGGCGCCTCTTCGCGCATCAGGCGTTTCGCGATATACAGAGAGAGCTCGTCTGGGCTCGAGAGCGTGCGCGCATGGGAAGTAAAGTCCCCGACGGAGAGCTTCAGAATCATTTCAAGCTGATGTAGTTCAACATCTCCACCCGCAAGAGCGGGTGTATAAAGCGGAGTCTCATAACTGTCGTGCAGCAGATGCTCGAAATCCGCTGCGGTGCCGCCGCTGGCGAGCCCAAGCAGCCTTTTCGGCAGAATGACGCGCGCTCCCTGACCTGGTCCGAACCCACGCACTTCGCTTTCGCCAATCCTGTGAAAGCCATTGCTGGGAGCCACCACCCATGCATCCGATGATGGCCTCTTCAACTCTTTTCTGAAGTACTCAAAGATGGTCGGATGTTCAGGAGCGACCGAAGCGAAATTATTGAGCGTTTCATAAACGCCCGTAGCCAGACTCGCTGTTGCCACATAGTGCCCGAGGATCCCTTGATTCGTTACATGAGTGAAAAAGCTCGACTGCGGAGCCATTTCACTCAACATGTGGGGAATGTTTTCCTGACCCTCAGGAGCAAACGTCTCCTGATCTCGCGCACCGCCGCCGAAGGTAACGACAACTACCTTGCGCTTCTTGCGAACCGACTCCGCGCGAACGAATGGGCTGGCCTGGATAACCGCAGTGCCAAGCGCCAAGCCGGCCGCATCTCGCAGAAACTCCCTCCGGCTTCTACTGACTTGGCCGGCGGTTTCACGCCACGATAATCGGCTCACGTTCATGGTCTCTCTATGTTCATCGCTTTCTCTGAATACACGAATTGCCTTACTTCGTCGTGCTCCTTCTGAACTTCGGCCAGGTGCTCCGCACGAAGGGTTTGATAGACAGCAAATTCCTTCTGCGCCTTCTCCTTCTGTCCCGCGTGAACCAGGTCCGTTCCAAGCCTGTAATGTGCATCCGGCAAGTTCGGGTCCAGCTCAAGCGCACGCTCATATTCCGGGATGGATTTCTCATACTCATGTTGGTCCGCATACAGATTTCCCAACTGCACGTGAGCATCCGCCACTGAATTGTCCAGCGCAATGGACTTCTTTAGCAACGTTTCGATCAATCCCAGATCCACCGTTGAACTACCAACACGTTTTCCTTTCCAAAGGCTCACGGCATAGTAGTACTGCGCCAGAGCATTGTCTGGCCTTAGATCGGCATACCGTTTGAACCGATCCACAACCTCATCTGCTTGCAATGGTGAGCTGTTGTAAGCCTTCGAAAGAAAGAGATAGCACCGTTCGTCTTTGGGACTCAAATCCGCCGCCCCGATCAGAGCCTGAACTGCCTTGTCGTAGATTCCGCGAGAATACAGCGCCAACCCGAGCCCGATCAAAATCCTTGGCGACTTCGGATACATCTCTGAAGCCTTCTGAAAGATCGAGATGGCCGGCTCGTATGTGCGGTGCAGTAGCATCTCACTTCCCCACGCAAAGAGATTGTCCTCACTCGGATCGAGATGAGCTGCAGCCTCATAGTCGTTCGCCGCCGCAACGAACTTCCCATCTTTTTCGTCGATCTGGCCGAGCAGATTGTGTAGTTCTCCTGTGTCCCTTTGCTTCATGAGGGCCTGTATCGCCGCCCGCGCATCGTCGAGTTGGCCCAGCAGAAACTCCGCCATGGCAAGATCATATGCATTGTCATAGGCGCCCGGCTTAATCTGATTAGCTTGCTTCAACAGGGGCAAGGCTTCAGTCAGCTTCCCTGTCTGAAGGTAGAATTCCCCCAGGTTGTGGTTCGCATCGTAATTAGTCGGCTCGAGCGCAAGCGCCTTTCTGAATTGCTCACCTGCGAGTTCAGCCTTCCCAAACCGCAGCAGCGTTGCTCCGAGATTTGTTCGTGCTTCGCCGGAATCGGGATTAACCTCAACCGCGATCTTCAATTGTTCAATTGCTTTTTCAGGCTTGGGAACTGAGGCATACACCATTCCAAGCAACTCATGCATTTCAAAGCTTCTCGGTGCAAATGGAATGAGTGCCTCGAGACGAGATGCAGCCTGCGGGAAGCGCCCCGCTTCATAGTCAGCGATTGCTGATTGATATTCCTGATCCAGTTTCTGGGTGTCTTTCTTTTGGCCGAAGATGCAGAAAGCGAAGATCACCAGAGGGACCGTGACCGATACCTTCAGCCGGAACTTCTTGCTCACAGTTCGCCTCCGCGTGAGCGGCGTCGCCAGATTGAAACACCCCGGCCGGAGAGTTCCGAGCCGGGGTGTTATCAATCTTAGCCTAGTAATACAACTTCAAAGCAAGCTGGATCTGCCGTGGATCGTACGGATTGAACCGAGTAGCACTGAGCTTTCCGAATTGCGTCGGATTGCTGGGATCGCTGCTGATCCCCAGCGGGCTGAAGTTCGGATGGTTGAGAACGTTGAAGAATTCGGCCCGGAACTCGGTTGAGAACCGCTCCTTGATCGGGAACTTCTTGAATACCGAGAAGTCGAAACGATGCACACCCGGTCCTACTGTAGTTCCCGGCTTCGATCCCAGTGCCGCTGCACCACTGAGGGGGATGCAGCCCTTTGGCGAATCAGGAATCGGAGCAAGGGTGCTCGGATCTGTTCCGTTCCACCCAAGTTGGCATGGTTGGTTGAATGCAGCCGCATTGTTCAGCCAGACCGGACGCAGTGCGCCGTCGATAACCCTCGACTTGACGCCCAGCTTTTGATCCTGCCCAGGAACGAGCACTTCGCGACAGCTCGCCCCGGAGGCGGTCGAAGAGGGACAGCTGAAGTCGAGCGGTTGGCCGCCCTGCGCCGTGACGATCCAGTTCGTTGCCCAGCCGCCAAGGATCATGTTTCCAATCCCGCCGCCATTCATGTACTTCATCCCTTTGCCGAAGGGCAATTGGTATCCGCCGCTGAAGTGGATAACGTGGCGCACATCGAAGTTTGCCGGCCCCCAATCGAATTCCGGACCGAGACCAGGAATCCGAAGCGCGCGATAGCCACCCGCTTGCGATGAGCCACCGTTCAACAAGTCTCCCGCATCCGACATCGTCTTTGACCAGGTGTAGGTCAACAGGAAGGTCAGACCATTGGAGAACTGATCCTCCAATTTCGTCTGCAATGCATGGTAAGTGCTTTTGCCGAAGGTTTCTGCGAAAGACCCTCCTCCAAAGTCGGGGAAGGGGACGCAACTGCCGGTTCCTCCGCCTACTCCAGCTGGGAATACGGCGAATGGGCCGCAATCGGTGGTGCTGATACCTGCCGGAAGGATCTGCGTAACATTCTGGTTCCCGACGTTGGATTGGAGGTTCGACCCGTGAGTGAACACATATCCAGCCTGGGCTGCCAGCGATCGGGTGACCGAATACTGCAAGGTCAAGTTGCTGCTGTAGGTGCGTGGCGTTTGATAATCGAACTGCATTCCCTCCAGCCCAACTCCGCGCGCGTCGACCGCCGCCGACGTCAGCGGAATGCATGAGAAACCGGATTCGAAGTTTGCTGTTCCCTGCCCTGTCCCTGGATTTCCGCCCGCGGTTGCACAATTAGCGAATGGCGAGTTATAGCTGATCGGCGACACTTGGGAGGAAATGCCTGGCAAGCCCGGAATCGCCTTGCCGTTGAAGTACGAAAGGTTGTACACAAACGGATAGTTCTCGCCGATGTTTGGCGAGTATCCCTGGTTCTCGAAGGAATTGAAGAACACTCCGAACCCGCCCCGCACTACCAACTTCGGATCTACCTGATATGCAAAACCAATTCGTGGCGACAGGTTGTCCTTTTCCGTCTCTACCAGGCCTTTGCCGTAGCGGTCAGTCTGCATCAGGGTAATTCCGTCTTTAGCGAGAAGATCTGCGAATCCCCAGCAGCCGACGCCGAAGCACGTCGAGTTCGTGGACAAGACACGGTTTGCGCTGCCTGTTTTGGGAACGATGAACGTTGGCGATCCGAGATTCCTTCCCGGCACCGGATACGGTACAAAGTTCGCTTGCGCGCCACCTACTTCATTGATTGGACCGAAGTAGTCCCAGCGCAACCCGAGATTCAAAGTCAGCTTTGGAGTCATCTTCCAATCGTCCTGGAAGTAGCTCGCGAAGTAGATTCTCTGGTCATGCGTGGTAGCGATGTTGGAAGCAAAGACGCCGTCGGAACCGCCCGAGTAGCTGAACCCGTTCGGGTTTGGATTGCCCGCGATCGTCGCTGGAGCGGCGGCCGGAGGCAGCACAAACTGAGCGATGCCGCCTGTGGTGTTCGAAACGTTGGGAATATCAGTGAATCCGCCGCCATAGTTGAATTGGCCGTGTGACCAGGCGGGTTGGAGAGTAGAGAACTTCACATTCTGATACTCAATTCCCATCTTGAAGCCATGCTTCCCGTAAATGCGAGTGAAGTCATCCGAGACCTGCAGGGTCTGGCTGACCTCGTCGGAGGGAAGGAATGCATTGCTTCCCAACTGGGCCAGGCCGCCGATACCAAAGGCGGGAAGTCCGCCATTCTCCTGTCCTTGGGGGATTCCTTGAATCCCGAATTGCTCGGGAATGCCGTCAGTCGTGCCTTCCGGTCCGAAACGTGTCGTGTGCAGATGGGCAAACCCTGCACGCACCTGGTTGACGACATTGGGCGAGAATACCTTTGTATAACCAGCGACCATCTGGTGGGACCGGGCGGTTTGCAGGCCTTCGTTGAATGCTCCGCCATCCGCTACCCCTCCGAAGATGCCAGGGATAAAGACCGGATCGTCTGAGAAGCTGTAGCGGGCAAAGATCTGGTTCTTATCGTTCGGGTTGAGATCGCCTCGAATGTCGAATTGGTTCCTGTGCTGAAACAATGCAGGGCTCGCACTATACGTCTGGATACCCGAATTCGGTTCTGGAAACAGATTGAGAACTTTAACTGCGTTCGGATCGATCCGGCTAGCAGGCAGTTGGTTCAAGCCGCAGGCTCCAGCAGAGAAAGTCGTGGTGTTAGGTCCGCAGGTGCCGAATGGATCGCGAACATAGGCATCACCACCGCTGCTGTTCACCAGGCCGGAAACCGGGTCGGTCGCTCCTTTGGCGACGAAGCGCGTGGTGGCGGGATCAAGTATCGTGCCCTTCGGAATGCTACGTCCAATGGCATCTGTTCTTGATCCCGAGTTGAAGGAAAGAATATCCGAGAGATCGGTGTACCCGCTGTCGCGCTCTTTCTTCGTCGGCACGTTGTTACTCTTCGGCTGACCCTGGACGCGCCGGAAGCCTTCGTAATCACCGAAGAAAAACATCTTGTTCTTGATGATCGGTCCGCCGGCCGATACACCAAACTGGTTCTGGCGTAGTTTGCCCTTCGGCTGGCCAGTGTTGTCCTCGAACCAGTCGGCCGCGTCCAATTTGTCGTTCCTCAAAAACTCCCAGGCAGCGCCATGAAGGCTATTAGTGCCGGATTTGATCGTGGCATTCAGAACAGCGCCCGCTGAACGGCCAAGTTCAGCACTAAAGTCCGCAGTTTGCACCTTGAACTCCTGAATAGCATCGACGGGCGGCAGAATTACAAAGTTCGTTCCATTGAGGAAATCTACGGTATTCGAGTTGTTGTCGATTCCATCTATCAAATAGTTGTTCTGAGATGGACGCAATCCGTTCGCCGAAAAAGCGCCGTTCGCGGCATTACCGCGACCATCAGCCTGAGGCGTCTGCATGCCAGCGCCAAGTTGCGCCAGGAAAGTGAAATTACGGCCGTTCAGCGGCAGATCGTGGACCTGAGTCTCTCCGATCACCTGACCCACAGAGGCTTCTTCAGTCTGCAGCACAGGAGGCGCCGTGTTTACCTCCACAGTCTCCGTTGTTCCACCAGGCTTCAGCGATACATTCAACTGAAGAGCTTGGGCCACATTAACCGTGATGTTCTTCTGGGTCGTCTTGGCAAAGCCCTGCGCGGAGACTGTCACCGTGTAGTGGCCAGCGCGCACAGGAGAAAACGTATACGCACCACTGGCATCCGATTTGGTCTGAAGAGTACGGCCCTGGTCGGTGTTCAGCAGAACCACTTCTGCGTTGGGGATCACCGCACCGCTGGGATCCTGAACCGTCCCGGTGATGGCCCCTTCGTCCACCTGGCCAAAGGCGGGTTGGCTTTGAACGAGGAGAACGCACACGATCGCCAGAACTGCGCACCGTAGTGCTCTCACCACCTGAAGCTCACTGAAGTCACGGCCCATGAGAACGACCTCCAATCCTCTGTTTCCTCTTGTCTGAGACACACTTCTTATCGGTGAAGCAGGGTTGTTACGGATACAGGGAGAGAAATGAAACGTTTTCCTGTAAACGGTTTCATTGCTAGGGGAGAAAATTATGCGATTCTCACAACATTTGTCAACCAAAAGTTGTACTTCGCTCTAATTCGAGCAAATGCAAGCCGCTGAAAAATGGCATTTTTTTGAAAGCACTGACCGTCAATTGTTTGTAACTTGTTCTATTTATTTATCTTAACCAAAGTCATCTTCGAACCCGGCTCACGGCTAGCCTTCTTTGATCCATAACGCATAAGCAAACACTAACTTTGACCAGATCGAAAACCAACCCACAATCCGGGGCCATGAAGAGCAGCATTAAGAGTCCGCGCTTGAACCCATTCGTTACTCCACCACCCAAATGCTATGATTCCCAGCATCCCACCCACACCCGATCCCGAATGAAGTCTTCCCCTAAAGCAGAACGCCCGATCATCTCTAGACGCTCGATGATCAAATCGCTGACTGTCTCCCCCCTCTTGCTTAGGCCCGCACCCATTTTTCCTTTTTGCGCCTCGCCCGATTCAGTCGGCTCCAGTGCCGGCGGCGACTTCTCCATGGCGGACGTCAGGCTCTCGCCTCACTACCCGGTGCAGCCCCCCCTGTCCGACATCTTTCGCACCATTCCTCCCGGTTCGGATGAATTCCCGCTTGAGAAGTTTGCAGTCGAGATTGAATCCTTGCTCGATCAATGGGGTGGGTCGCTCAAACAAGAAATTGCTAAATCCCCTGCGATCGCTACACTTCTCGACGATCACATCGACGTTTCAGACCTTGACTCCGCGACTCAGATCACCCTCCGATCAGGATTCGGCGTCGATGCAGTTAAGCGCACCTTCGCACGAAAATCGAAGATCTCCCGCGAGCAGTTCCTTCACAGCCTCGCCCAGTGGCTCGGACCCGCCACCTCAATCGAAACTGCCGAGTTCGAAATCTTCAGCATCAAGCAAACCGATGCTGCTCCCCTCACCCTCCAGATCGAACTCCGCTATGACATCGTTTCGAATCTGCGCGATCAGAAGCATGAAGAGCGTGTCGGGACCTGGAAAATGGAGTGGTTTCAAAGCAGCTCCCACACCTGGAAAGTCCAAGCCTGGGACTTCGCTGGCGAGACACTCTGCACAGCGCAAAGTCCGGCCTTCGTCGACATCACTTCCAGTGCTCTCCATGCCGTCGACTCATACCATTCCCAGCTTCTACACGGTGCTGACTACTGGCGAACCGTCCTTGACGGTGCGGTTGGAGTAGACATCTACGGAAACAACGGCGTGGCGTCAGGCGATTTCGACGGCGATGGATTCGATGACCTTTACATCTGCCAGCCCCCCGGCCTTCCCAACCGCCTCTACCGCAATCGTGGTGACGGCACGTTCGAGGACGTGACGGAAAAGGCCGGCGTAGGCGTTCTCGATCGCACCTCTTGTGCACTTTTCGCTGACTTCCTGAACCGCGGACGACAGGATCTACTCGTTGTATGCGGCACAGGTCCACTCTTGTTTCTGAACAACGGTAATGGAACTTTCTCCCTTAAGGGCGATGCATTCAAGTTTGTGCAAGAGCCTCAGGGCTCTTTCACACATGCGGCACTTGCCGACTACGACAACGATGGGCGCCTCGATGTGTACTTCTGCCTGTACATGTATTACCTCGGATTAGAGCAGTACAACTACCCGGTGCCCTACTACGATGCGCGCAACGGGCCGCCCAATTGTCTCTTCCGCAATCAGGGCGATGGCACATTCGTTGAGGTTACCGACGCTTCCGGATTGAACCTCAACAATAACCGCTACAGCTTCGCGTGCGCCTGGGGAGACTCAAACGGCAATGGGGTACCGGATCTCTTCGTCGCCAATGACTTCGGCAGTTCACAACTTTACCGAAATAATGGGGACGGAACCTTTAAGGATGTCTCAAAGGAAGCACACATCGAAAGCGTCGGAGCCGGTATGGGCTGCTGCTGGGCCGACTTCGATAACGACGGTCACCAGGACATCTACGTCCCAAGCATGTGGGAATCTGCTGGCCAGCGTGTCTCAGAACAACCCCAGTTCCATCGCGTCGCCCCTGACAACATTCGTGAACTCTACCGACGTCACGCTCGGGGCAACGCCCTTTACCGCAACCGAGGCGGCGGATTGTTTGAGAATGCCGGGAACTCAGCTTCGGTTGAGATGGGTCGTTGGTCTTGGTCGTCTGATTTCTGGGATTGGGATCACGATGGCTACAGCGACCTTTACGTCACGAATGGATACCTGACCAGTCCCCAGAGCGATGAACTCGCCGGTTTCTTCTGGCGTCAAGTCGTGGCCAAATCACCAGAGGACGCTACTCCCCTGATTGCATACGAGCGAGGGTGGAATGCGATCAACGAGCTAATACGCGCCGATCACACCTGGCACGGTCACGCTCGCAACGTGGCATTCGCCAACAATCGCGATGGCACCTTCACACAGGCATCCGGAGCCCTGCTTCTGGATTTCCGTGAGGACTCCCGCGCTTTCGCGCTCGCCGATCTCGATCATGATGGCCGTCTCGAAGTCATCTTGAAAAATCGGAATTCGCCTCAGGTTCGAGTACTTCACAACGCTCTAGCGAACATTGGCATCGCTATCTCTTTTCGGCTTCGCGGTACAAAAAGCAACCGGGATGCAGTTGGCGCGTCGATCACTGTCACAGCGGGAAACCTGTCCCAGACAAAGTATCTTCAGGCTGGTTCAGGCTTCCTTTCCCAACACACGAAAGAGCTCTTCTTCGGTCTCGGTTCTCATCACGGTGCAGTGCAGGGAACAATCCGTTGGCCCTCGGGACTCGTGCAGACGGTCGCGGATCTTCCGACTTCCAACCGAATCCACGTCGAAGAGGGCGTCGCCAATTTCCATGCTGAACCATTCGTAGCTCAAACTCATTCCAACCCATCCGATACTGTGGCTTCGGATGAGAACCTTCCGCGGAACTCGGAGACGTGGCTGATTCAGCCGCTGAAAGCGCCTGCGTTCAAACTGCCGGATCTTGATGGCATGGAGCATACCCTGGAGTCCTGGCGCGGTGGCCCGGTGCTACTTACCTTCTGGTCAACCGCCTCTGAGGAGAGCGCACGCCAGCTGAATCAATTCCAATCTGCAGATTCGTCTCTGAAGCGCAGCCGGCTGAAGATCATAGCTGTCAACCTCGACGATCCCAGCCGGCGCTCGGATGCACGGAGGCTCGCCGATCGCTACCGATCGGCCGCCACTGTTGTGTTCGCGACAGAAGAAATCGCGGGCATCTACAACATTCTCTACCGCCATATGTTCGATCGCCAGCGCGATCTGCCGATACCAATGTCTCTCTTGATCGATGGCGAGGGCATGATCGTTAAGGTCTATCAGGGGATGAATGACAGTGCTCGTTTCGCATCCGACAGCACTTCGATTCCTACTGATCACCAGACGCGGATGCGCCATGCTTTGCCATTTCCGGGCCTGCTTGTCCAGGACACCTTCCAACGAAATGATTTTTCATATGGTGTCGCTCTGTATCAGCATGGGTTTCTCGATCAGGCATCGGACGCTTTTCATCAGGTCATCGCTGCCAAGCCCGACAATGCAAATGCCTACTACAATCTCGGCACCTTGAGCCTCCATCGAAATCGTTCGGAGGAGGCAAAGCGATTTCTGGAGAAAACAGTCGAACTCCGGCCAAATTTCGCGGAGGCATGGAACAACCTGGGAATGCTGGCAGCCCAGCAGGGAAACGCAGATGAGGCAATTGGAGACTTCCGGAAATCCATCAGCATCCAGCCGAATTACTTCACGGCCCACATGAATCTCGGGAACCTGTATCGGCGCCAACGAGCGTTCGGCAACGCGAAGGATTCCCTTTCGCGCGCGCTGTCCCTGCGCCCGGATGACCCTGATATCCAATACAGCCTGGGCATGCTCTTCGCTCAACAGGACGAACTCGACCAGGCCGCTCAATATCTGGAGCAAGCGATCGCCTTGCGCCCCGGCTATCCTGAAGCTCTCAACAATCTTGGCGTTCTCCATGTCAGGCAAAACAACCTGCCCAAAGCCGAGGAGGAATTCAGAACAGCGATCAGGGTCGCCCCTGCTTTTGACCAGTCCTATCTCAATCTCGCTCGCCTCTATGCCATGCAGAACGATCGGCAGAAGGCGCGCGACGTACTTCAGCAGCTACTGCAACAGCAGCCCGACAACGCGAGCGCACAACAGGCAATGACGGTGCTACAATCTCCGCCATAAGCACGTTATCCATCGGTGTCCAGGAGGTGAATCCCCGCGTGTCACTGAAGGCAGCGCTCGCATGCAGCCGAGCATCTGCTCGTCGTTCGAGCGCCATTCTATTGCTCTGCGGGGCGGCATTCGCGCAGCAGAATACCGCCAATTCACCCTTTCGCGAAGGAGCGAACCTAGTTGCGCAGCACCGGCTTGCGGAAGCTCGAATAGAAACTCTCGAGCAGCTCAAAAACCACCCGACAGTGGAGGGCTACAACCTGCTTGGCATCATCGAATCGAACCAGCAGGATTTTGCCGGCGCAATCGAATCGTTTCAGCACGCCCTTCAACTCAAGCCGGGCTTTCCCAATACGCTCAATAATCTCGGCAATGCCTATGCTGCCCAGCATCAGCTTGATCTTGCCGAGCGCCAGTTTCGCTCTGCACTTCGCATTGATCCAGAAAACGCTGACGCCAACTACAACTTGGGCGTCTTGCTCATGATGAAGGGCGCTTCAGCTGAAGCAATCCCTCACCTGCAACGCGTCCACACTCCGCAGGCTCAGCTGAATCTGGTCCGGGCGTACTTTCAGGCAAAGCGCACCGCCGATGCATTGCAGACGGCCGACGACGTTGCGAAACGCAACAAAAGCGACGTTCAGGTCCAGTTTTCGCTCGGAGTGCTGATGGCCTCCGAGCACCAGTACAAGATCGCTGGACGTGTTCTCGACCAGGCCGCCGCCCTTCAGCCAGAAAGCGTCGAAATTCTTTACAACCTCGCACAGGCGCTTCTTCGTACTGGCGAGAACGCGAAAGCCGAACTGATCCTGAACCGGGTCACCAAACTGCAGCCGGAAAATGCAGAAGCGCTCTACTTGTTGGCTCAGAGCTACTCGGGCCAATCGCGTCCTCTGGATGCGCTCGACGCTCTTGTCCGGGCACACAAAATCGCCCCTGATAACGTCGACATCATCTCGCTCATGGCGCAAATCACGATGTCGCAGAACTACTTTGAAGACGCAATCCCCCTCCTTGAATCGGGGCTCAAGATTGCTTCCAAGCGTCCCGACCTTCTTGCAGCGCTTGGGCAAAGTTACTTCATGGCTGGAAAGACGGAGAAGGCAATCGAAGAATTTAGCCTGCTCCTCGAGCTTGAGAAATCGGCGCGCTCATACGCATTCCTCGGGCTGTCTTACCGTAATCTCGGACGATTCGATGAAGCCAAGACCTACTTCCAGCGCGGTATTGCGCTCGATCCGCATAGTTCCACTTGCCTTTTCAATCTTGGATTTATCGCAGAGCGCCAGGGGGATGCTGTAGCAGCCGAGCGCTACTTTCAGGACACCCTGAAATACAACCCGAAGTACTCTGATGCGCTTCTCGAGCTCGCAAATCTCCACAGCGCCGCCAAAAGGCTGCGAGAGGCCGAGGAGCTTCTGCGTCGCTACGTCAAGGTCGCACCTGATCCTGCTAATGGATACTACAAGCTCGCTATGGTTGAGAGGAGCTTGCATGAGACCGAAGCTGCGAACCGTGATTTGAATGTCTTCAAGACAATGTCTAAAAATGCTCAGGCCGGACCGTACCCTTTCGAGCACCTGTTCGACTATCTCAACAATCGGTCCGAACTCGACGCCGGCGCTCGTACTCAACTTGATATCACCGAACTTCAAGCCGAGATCCAGCGGCATCCGAATCAACCGCAAAACCTCTACATGCTTGCTGAAGCTTATTTGAAAGCGGGCAAGACGGAAGACGCCGGTAAAGCAATTCAGGAACTAGATAAGCTCAGCGCAAGCGACTTTCGAACGCTCAACGGGACCGGTGTTCTGCTGGCTCGCTATCATATCTATGATGGGGCAATCGAACATTTCAAATCGGCGATGGAGGCAAACCCTACATCCGACGAGGTGAGATTCAATCTTGCCAATGCCTACTTCCAGAAACACATGTATCCCCAGGCGCTTGAGGTTGCGAACCAAATTTCCGAATCAAGCCGAACGGACGATGGGTATCTCACTCTAATGGGAGACATCTATGCACATCTCGGCGACAGCACACATGCGGCAGAAATCTTCCGCGATGCGATCGCGCGTAACCCGGACAATGATCAAAACTACCTATCGCTCGCGCTGATCGACCTACGCTCTAACAACGTTCTTGCGGCACAGCAGGCTCTGGCCAAAGGACGATCGCGCATCCCTGGTTCGGGTAAGATCGCCTGGGGGCTGGGGCTCACATCAGCAATCGCAGGCAACACAGACGAGGCCGCTTCTCGATTTGAGCGTGCGATAGAGCTGCTGCCCGAATGGTCCGGTGCCTATTCGACATTAGGTGTCTTCTATTTCCAGATCGGCAAAATTGAGAAGGCGAGGGATGTGCTGAATCGCTTCAAAGAGAGTAGTGTCGGACCAAGTCTCGATATCAGCCGGATCGAACAAGTTCTAGACCGCGCCCCTGCCCCGGCAACTGACACGACAGGCACGCTAAGTGCTGAGAACAAACAGCAATTGCTGCAGTTCGCCCTTTCTTTAGCGGATCGGACCCTATGACGCTGCGTTGCACGGCGGCCACTCTGGCCCTCGTAGCCATCACAACATTCTCACCTCCAGGCCGCATTATTCCCGGGCAACAGGCGGCTAGACCTGCGAAGCCGCAGGTGGCACCTAGCCCCTCTGGCGTGCGTTTCACGGATATTCGTAAGGCGGCGGGCATTGAATTCGTTCAGGACTCGACGCAGACGGAGGAGAAGTACTACCTCGAAACGATGGGCACAGGCGTGGCCTGGATCGACTACGACCAGGACGGATTGATGGACATTTACTTTCTGCAATCCGCCGCAACAGACGCCTACAAACCCTCACATCCACTGCGTTCGGTGCTCTATCACAACAATGGCGACGGCACGTTCACAGATGTGACTGAGAAAGCGCGCGTGGGTGGCGAAGGCCACTATGGTCAGGGTGTAGCAGTGGGTGACTTCGACAATGACGGGTATCCCGACATCTACGTGACCGGCTACGATCGTGCCATCCTGTACCGGAATAATGGCGATGGCACATTCACAGATGTAACCGCGAAGGCGGGTGTAGCGGACGAAGGTGCCTGGTCCTCGAGCGCAGGTTGGTTCGACTTCGACAAGGATGGCTGGCTCGATCTCCTCGTCACTAATTACATTGACTGGTCACCCAAGAATAATCTCTGGTGCGGAGAACACAAACCCGGTTATCGCTCCTACTGCAACCCCAACAACTATCGCGGACAGAAGACAACGCTCCTCCATAACAATCACGACGGCACGTTCACTGACGTCAGCGAAAAGTCTGGAGTCGGAAAACCTGAGTCAAAAGGGATGAGCATGGTCCTCGCAGACCTGAACAACGACGGCTGGCCTGACGTTGCCGTAGCCAATGACACCTGGCCCAATTTCCTGTTCGAAAACAATCACGACGGAACATTCAACGACGTCTCGCTGATCTCCGGACTCGCGGCGAGCGAAGACGGCCGCTATGAAGCCGGCATGGGCATCGATGCAGCCGATGTCGACGGAGACGGGAATCTCGATATCTACATTACCCATCTTGACTTCGAACTCAATCGCCTCTATCACAACAATGGCGATGGAACCTTCACTGACGCCACTTACAGCTCAGGCATTGGTAACAAGGCTATTTTGCTCAGCGGCGTCGCTGCCAAATTCATGGACTACGATAACGATGGCTGGCCCGACATCCTTCAGGCCAACGGAGCAATGCTGGACAATGTGCAGCTCTACCACAGCCTCGTAAGTTACAAAGAGCCTTTGCTCATGTTTCGCAACCTCGGCCATGGAAAATTTGAAAAGGTTTCTGAGTCGCTGGGCCCCGACTTCAATCGTCCAATGGCTGGACGCGGACTGGCCACTGCCGATTTCTTCAATGACGGGCAGGTCGGAATCGCAGTCAACTGCCGAGGCGAATCTCCGCTCCTACTTCGAAATGAAGGCACCTCAAACCACTGGCTTGAGGTTCTTCTCATCGGCACCAAATCCAATCGCGATGGAATTGGATCTCTCCTGAAGCTCTCTTCTGGTGGCGTGGTGCAGGTAGACCAATCCAAGGGCGGAACAAGCTACATGTCTGCCAGCGATCCGCGCATCCATTTCGGCCTCGGCAAACGAAACAGGATCGACTCCCTTCAGATCATGTGGCCCAGCGGTCAGATCGACAAGCTTGTCAACGTTCCCGTGGATACCATCGTCGCGGTGAAAGAAGGGGTCGGCATCGTTCCTCATCCATTCCCAAAACTGAAACCAAGATAATTCGGATTCCCTTACCATTCCCCGGTTTTCTATAATCACGGAATCGCATGATCATCCCCCGTCGTCGCTTTCTCGGATCAACCGCTTTTGTTCTGGGCAACTCGCTCCTCGACCGCCTTGCAACACCTCTATGGGCGTCTGCCACCACGCAGGTAAAGACCGCGGTCGCATCCACTCCATCGTCTCCTGTGCAGTTTATTGATGTCGCAGAGCGCGCTGGGCTGAAGGTACCAAATGTTTGGGGTGGCACCGAACATAAACGCCTCATCATCGAGACCAAGGGCAGCGGGATCGCATTTTTCGATTATGACAACGACGGGTGGCTCGACATCTATATCACAAATGGCAGCAGGCTCGATGCAAAATGGCCCGCAGGAGCTGCGCCAACAACGCATCTGTTTAAAAATAACCGCGACGGAACGTTCACCGATGTAACCGAGAAATCAGGGATTGGCCGCAGTGGATGGCAAACAGGCGTCTGCGTAGGCGACTACGATAACGACGGCTGGGATGACCTTTTCTGCACCTTCTGGGGACACAATATCCTGTTCCACAATAACGGGAATGGCACGTTCTCTGACGTGACGAAGAAAGCTGGCCTGGCTCAGGAAAGGGGACGCTGGGGTACCGGCTGCAGCTTCGTCGACTACGATCGCGACGGTCATCTCGACCTTTTCGTCTGCAACTTCGTGCATCTTGATCCCGACAATCCTCCCTCGGTCGACAACGCAAGCTTTTGCCAATGGAAAGGCGTGCCGACCATGTGTGGGCCTCGAGGACTTCCCGGCGACACGAATATCCTCTATCACAACAATGGCGATGGAACCTTCATAGACGTTTCAGAAAAAGCCGGAATTCTGAAACCGGGCCCGCGATATTCCATCACGTCCGTTTGCTGCGATTTCGACAACGATGGATGGCCTGACATCTACGTTGCAGTCGATTCCATGCCCAGCATCTTGTACCAGAACAATCACGACGGCACCTTCACCGATATCGCAGTCATTTCTGGAAGCGCCTACAACGCCGATGGCCACGAGCAGGCGGGCATGGGCCTCGGCGTCGCAGATTACGACTGCGATGGATGGTTCGACATCTTCAAAACGAACTTCGCGGATGACACAAGCAATCTCTATCACAACAATGGAGACGGCACCTTCAGCGATTTCTCTTTCAATTCAGGCTTGGGGATTAACAATACCTACGTCGGCTGGGGCTGCGGATTTATCGACTACGACAACGATGGATGGTCTGACATCGTACAAATTAACGGACACGTCTATCCGGAAATCGACAAATTCAACTTCGGCGAAACGTTCAAGAACCCGCGCCTCGTTTACAGAAATCTTGGAAACGGCAACTTCAAAGACGTATCAGCGACGATGGGTTCTGGAATCACCACACCCTATTCGAGCCGTGGTGCAGCATTTGGCGACTACGACAATGACGGTGGCATGGACATCCTAATTCTCAACATGAACGACCTGCCATCACTTCTCCACAACGTCGGTGGAAGCAAGCAAAACTGGATCAAGCTGAAACTAATCGGCACCAAGTGCAATCGAACGGCGATTGGGGCGCGAGCTCGTGTCATCACGAGCAAACACATTCAGATGGCAGAAGTCCAAAGCGGCGCAAGCGTCATGTCCCAGAACGATCTGCGGCTTCATTTTGGATTGGGCACATCCAAGATCGTGGATGCGGTTGAAGTCAAGTGGCCCACGACTCAAAAGACGGAGCGCTTCGAAAAACTGAAACCCAACCAGATCCTTACGATTCGGGAAGGCGACGGGATCATAGCTTCGCATCCGTCTGCGTAAGCTATGGCCGCGCGGATCGTTCCGGTACGTTCTCTCTCACCTGGACTAAGAACTGTTTCACTTCTTTTCTCTGTCGATCGACTGCTGCTGCGTGCTCCTTTTCTAGTTCATCATGAAGCCTGAATTCCTCAGCAGCGTGATCCTTTTGTCCAAGTCGATCATAGGCAACCCCCAACCGGTAATGGGCCTCGGTTGACTGCGGGTCAGAATCGATTGCTCTTCGATAAGACTCGGACGCTGACGCAAAATCTCCGCGCGATGCCTTCAGCTTTCCCAGCTGCAGATGGGCTTCACTGCACTTGGGATCAGCTTTCACAGCCCTGTTCAGATATGTCTCAACGATACTGACTGTTTCAGCGTCAATCCTCCTTCCATGCTCCTTCCAATACGATGTCGCGTAGTAGAGGTTGGCAGTAGGATTCGTTGGCTGCATTTGCACAAACCGCTGCAGCTTAGTCTCGATGCAGGGCAGGGGGTTCGGCGCTGCGACCTCCACCTTTCCCATAAAAAGATACGGCTCGGGATCTGTAGGCTTCAAATCTGAAGCCTCGCACAATCGACGCGCAGATTCTTCATACCGAGCTCCACCAAATAGCGCCGCACCTAAGGCAGTCAACATGCGCGCGGAATTCGGGAAAGCCTTCGCGCCGGACTCAAAGACATCCTTCGCTTGCCAGATTGCGCGATGTTCAAGCAGTTCAGAACCCCACGCAAAGTAATTCTCTTCGCTCGGCTCTGCCTTCGCTGCTAGCTCGAACTCACGAACCGCATTGAGAGGATCGCCGGATTTCTCGGCTATCTCTCCAGCTATCCTGTGCCATTCTGGCCCGGCCCCTTTGGAAAGCCGTCGCATTATGTGCTCACGTGCGCTCGTAAGACTCCCGCTTCGAACGAGAGCCACAGTCAGGTCAATCTCATTCTTCTCGTTATTTTTATCGATTTCAACAGCGGTTTGCAGCGGCTGAACCGCATCGGAGTAGCGTTCCAGAGCCAAATAAAGGCGGCCCAGATCCTCATTCGCCTTCAAGTCCCGCGGCGACTTCTCGAGAGCTGAACGGAGAGTCTGCTCGCTCTCACCTGGGTCTGCGGACGATGCATGTCCGACATCCGTTTTCAGCCGCAGTGTCTGTCGATTCAATGCTTCGCTCGTCCGCAGACTGGAGTCTGACCCATGCCCCCCCGCAGCCGTCCAGTCGGTAACAGCAGCAACCGAAAAGCTTTGCACATCCGAGTACTCCATCTGCAGCTTTTGACCGCCTTCATTCGAGGAGAGCAGTGTCAGATCGACATGCTGAACCGCCCCATCCTTAGTCAGGCTGACCGTCACTTCGGAACTGTGTCGTTCGCCTTTTGAGGCGCTCAAAAAATAAGTTCCTAAACTCAGCCCTGAGAACCCGAAACTGCCCGACGCGTCGGTCTTGCGCTCATCGGCACGGCCGCTGCCCTGTCCCTGCAGACGAACACTCGCTTCATTGACCCCGTTTCCGGAGCCATCGTGAACTGTGCCAGTGATCGCGGCCGTTGCCTTGATCTGAACTTGGGCGTGTCCAGCACAAGATAGGACTGCAATCGAACTGAAAAGAACCCCGACCAGATGAAAATCGACCTTCATGTTCGAATGTCCCAGGACAAAGGGGACTTCCGCATCGTGCAGCTGCGGGTGCCCTCATCATTATCCCTGCGCCTGATCTCTAAATTGCTCAACGACATCCGCATCATTGCAGTCATTCTTCCACGTGCCCGTCGCGATTGAAAAGCACTTCCGGCAAACACTTTTCACGGCACTCACATCAGCTCATCATCACATGAGATCTTCCGGCTCGCATCCTCTGACAACAAATTGTGTTTCTAGCCTGGCTTAGAGTGCAGATGATCGTGGATGGCTCTCAGGAAATTCAGCCTCGTCAAGATCAAGTTTCAATTCAACTTGCGGGATCACGATTGTTTTGCGATGATGGTTGACCTACGCACGCCTCCACCCCCACAGCTCTCGGAGACGCGGCGGAAGTCAATAGCGATTCTCGGTCAACAAGTAGCTCGGCAGCGCATCCCGAACGGAGGCCATCAACCCTCTTCCTCATTCAGTGCGACGCAGGCAAATCAGGAGTTCGGCTCCAGCCCGACTCAAACTTTGACATTCGCTTGCCCGCGAGGGTTGAGACTTTCGACTGGTTCTGCCGCTTGGTCCCAAAAAGGGGTATCCAAATGAGGTTCCCTGGTCACCACATCTTCCGCATAGCGAATCTTTGTCTCTGCATCGGCTGCTTTTGCTTGTCTTCTCTTGCTGAGTCCGGCTCGAGATCCGCAAACACAGACACTCTGAGTGGCTCTACCGATTCCATTGTGATTCCCGGTCCTCTGCGTTCCTTCTTGCGCATGGCCGGCATCAGCCAGGAGGTAAGTCCGGATCGGGTACTCCCGATGCTTGCCCGGAACGTCTCACTCTACGGCTACAGCGGTGGAAGCCAGAAGGAATACCTCGTGCTTCTTGACCGCTATGTTCATCAAGCGCGAGATATCCAGCGCCTTGCGGGTCCCGATGGCGCCATTCGCATTAGCGGCTGCAAGGATGCATCTGAACTGCTGAACGCCTTGGGTTACAAGCTTGAGAAGGCCTGTGGACGCAGGGACACCGCACTGATGACCGCAAGTGCCGAGCGCGCATTTCTCACTATCGACTCGGGATTTCCTCTCTCTGCGTTAGAGCAAGCCCTGCAGAAGGACGCACCGTTCGAGTACCCATTCGCTGGCACGAGAGTGTCCGTTCTTTTGCCCGAAAAGGACTGGGTCTCCGCAGCGAAATGGCGGCGCTCTGGTGACGACTCTTTACTGGATGTACTTCTGCACGATCAGGACCTGGATCGCCTCTACTCAGCCATGGGGAAATACGACATTGAAACACGCGTTGTCCTGAACGGATCGCCAGGGCTGAAGAGGTTGATGCCGCTCGCAGCTGTCTTGGATTTATATGGCGGCCAGATCTGCGTTAAGTCCGGACAGGTCATTGTTCCAGGAGATGTCGGAAAACCGTGGGAGGAACTTGTAGGAGAGAGTCCCCGTTCACCCGGGCCTTTCGTCGTTGGCCTGCTCTCCAAGGACGGCGGATGGCTGGCGGCGTATTTCGATGCACTGAGTCGGCTTAATCAATCGCAGCAGCTTCATCTTACAGAAGGAAACCGGCTCAAGCGTTTCTATAGCGTCTACCGATCGACAGCCTCTCGCTCAGACGCGTCCAAGGGTGTCTATCCAAGAAATGGTGACCTCCTCGTCCTCCTCGCTTCGCTGCATTGGCAGCCAGACGGTGATGTTGCGGTTCCGGGAGATGTCGCGGTGTGGGATGCCATTCTCACCCAAATGGCCAAATCCCGGGAAGTTCGTCCCTGGCTTGGACGGAGTCACGAGTGGAACACCTCTGGACGACTACTCGAGACCCTGATCGGCTCATCGAATTTTCGCTCTGAAGATAGTCCCATTCAGATCTTCCAGATGCTGAGTGCGATCGATTCTGCAAGATCACCGGACCGCCAGTTATCGGCAGAGACTGAGAAACTGGTTGCCCACAGATATCCCCAGTTTAGCCACTGGTTCCGAACCTTCGCTGAGTTCCCCACCCTCAGTGATTCTGCCATTACCCAATTCGTTCATTCAGCCGACAAAATAGACGCCATTT